>Ga0105164_10000766_pt1 | contig 21428 bp, 19 predicted proteins | sample VDWuncwatermetaG_FD_89674 | JGI IMG/M metagenome (GOLD analysis project Ga0105164, IMG submission 89674) | Wastewater microbial communities from Netherlands to study Microbial Dark Matter (Phase II) - VDW unchlorinated drinking water | ecosystem: Environmental > Aquatic > Freshwater > Drinking...
CGTACAAACCCTGCCAAGGATCATAAAGGTCACTGATCCTTCAGAAAAACAGCTGCCGCTGTTTGGGCAGGACGCTTCAATACAGACGGTATGCACCCCGCTTTCCAAAAGCATCCTTGAAACATTCAGGGCGTGCCTGCCGGGTATCGCCTGCCTGAACCACGGCGGTAGCATATACCTCCTCGAGGTAGGGACAGCATATTATGCTGTCCCTACAAAACCTTGCGCGTTCCGTCGTAGGGGCCAGGCATGCCTGGCCCCTTCACGCTTAATACCTTTATTTTCTTGGCGATCTTGATCTTGTCAAAAAAATTGGCGTAGTCCACAATGAGCTTGCCCTGCAGATGCCCGATCTCGTGCTGGAAGGCGCAGGCCAAAAGGTCCTCGGCTTTAATAGTAACCGGAGATCCGGTTTCATCAATACCGCTGACCAATATTTTTTTAGCCCGCCTGACTTTAATGGTTATCCCCGGTACGCTAAGACAACCCTCTTCTATAGCTTGATGGCCCTCTCTCTTAATGATCCGGGGATTAATCAGCTTATAGAGCCCGGAGCCGATATCCACAACGATCATCGCGACACTAATACCCACTTGAGGTGCCGCCAGGCCGATACCGCTGGATTCATACATCAGGCGGCACATGGCTTTAAGTATTTCACAATGCTCGGCAGTCACCTTCTTTACACGGACAGCCTTCCTGCGCAATACCGGATCACCCAATATCCTAATCTTTAATGTGGTTGGCTCCATCTACTTTTATTATTTTAGGTTTGATGTTGGCGGCAGATTTATCGTCGCATAAAACGTAGGCGACAATTATGACCTCATCCCCGGCGCAGGCGCCGCGCGCCGCAGGCCCGTTGAGGCAGACGATTCCGGAACCCGCCTTGCCTTTTATGGCGTAAGTCTCCAGCCGGTGGCCGTTGTTAAGATTAAAAACCTCCACTTTTTCATACTCTACGATATCCGCCGCGCGCATCAGCCGCTCGTCAATGGTAATGCTGCCCTCATAATAAAGATTCGCTTCGGTAACGCGGCAACGGTGGATCTTTGATCTCAATATTGTCCTTAACATAGTCATAATTCTCCTGATAGTATAACTTTAATGATTATTCCTGATCACCCTGTAGGTCTGGCGCGCGATCATCAACTCTTCGTTGGTGGGTATGACCAGGACCCTGGGTGCTTTTTTCATATGCGAAAATATACCCTTGGTGATCCTCTGCCTTAACCCAACCTGATGCTCACCGATACCCGCGGTAAAGACCAGGGCGTCACAACCGCCCATTACCGCGGTGTAAGCGCCGATATATTTCTTGATCCGGTAGGCAAAAATATCAATGGCCAAACGCGCCCGGCTGTCGCCGGCAGCGGCCTTCTTTTCCAATATCCGCATATCGTTACTGATGCCGGAAATGCCCTTCAGGCCGCTGGCTTTATTCATCAATTCATCCAACGCCTCAGAGCTGATCTTCTTCAGGCGCATGATATAACCCGCTAGAGCAGGATCAATATCGCCGCAGCGCGTACCCATGACCAGGCCCTCTAAAGGCGTAAAACCCATGCTGGTATCCACTGACTTGCCGTTTTTTACGGCGGTAATACTGCAGCCATTGCCCAAATGGCAGGTAATGATCTTCAGTTTTTCTAACGGCCTTCTTAAGATCCTGGCGGCTTCGCCGGCAACATACTCATGGCTGGTGCCGTGGAAACCATATTTGCGGATACCGTATCTTTTGTAATATTCATACGGCAGGCCATAAGTATAAGCGTAATCGGCAAGCGTATGGTGAAAGGCAGTATCAAATACGGCGGCTTGCGGGATTCCCGGAAGTAATTTTTTACAAGCCAGGATGCCCATGAGGTTGGCCGGGTTATGCAAGGGTGCAATAGAACAGCATTTTTTTATTTCCCTGATCACCGCCTGATCGATCAATACCGGACGCTGGAACTTTTCCGCCCCGTGCACAACGCGGTGGCCCACGGCGCTGACTGAATCAACTTTGTCCAGGATCATCTTGAGGCCGGCATGGTGGTCGGCGACTAAAGAACCCTTCTCGCCTATGCGCTCAATATTGCCCTTGGAGACAAGGCGCGAACTCGGCATCTCAAAAAGTTTATACTTTATGGATGAACTTCCGCTGTTTATGACTAAGATTTTAAGCATATTTTTACCTCAAGAAATAACCAATAACCAAGTTACAATCACCAAACAAATCCCAATTACCAATAACCAATCACCAAACTCGAAGTTTGGTTATTTGAATTTGGTTATTGGTGATTGTTTGGTTATTGTTTCTTGGTGTTTGGTTATTTCGCATATTTATTCTTTTATTGTGCCCTGATCGCCGTCACTGCCACGCAATCCACAATGTCCTGCACCGAACATCCGCGGGAAAGGTCGCTTGCCGGCTTATTCAACCCCAGGAACAACGGCCCTAACGCGCGCGCCTTAGCCAGGCGCTCTACAAGCTTATAACCGATATTTCCCGCTTCAAGGTTTGGAAAGATCAGGATGTTGGCCTTGCCGCCTAACGGGCTGTCAGGATACTTGATGCCGGCTACTTCAGGCACGATCGCGGCATCAACCTGCATCTCACCGTCAAACAAAAGCCCGGGCGCCATTTGTTTAAGCTGGTCTAAGGCGTCGGTTATCTTTTCCACGGAACGGCCCTTAGCCGAACCTTTTGTGGAATAACTCAAAAGCGCTATGCGCGGCTCTAAACCCAAAACCTTAGCGGCAAGTTCGGCGGCCGCAAGCGATACGCAGGCCAACTGCCTGGAATTGGGTTCGGGAATGATCCCGCAATCGGCGAATACGAACGTGCCGTTATCGCCATAAGAACAATCCGGCACTGCCATGATAAAACAACTGGAAGCAATACTGATGCGTTCTTCAACGCCTATACAGCGGATGCAGGCCCTGGCCATATCCGCGGTGGTATGAGCCGCACCGCCAACCATCCCGTCAACCTTGCCTTCCCTGGCCAGCATTGCCCCGTAATAAAGCGGGTCGTCAAACAAAGCCCTGACCACAGACTCTTCAACGTCCTTGGCCTTGTGCATCTGGTAATATTCTTCAATATAACGCTCTTTACATCCGGCGTCTATCTTATCCGGGGTCAAAAGTAATACCTTGGCAATGCCTTCTTCCTGGATAATGCGCGCGGCTTCCAGCGTGCGCGGCTCGTCATATTCAGGAAGCACTATTGTGCGCGGCGTGGATTTTGCTTTCGCGCGAAGTTTGACAATTATGTCCATATCAGATCTCCCTCAGGATCATCTCCAGGTCTACATGTTCTTTGATTAATTTTATTACCGCGTTGATCTTCTCGGTATCCCGCGGCCTGATCTTTACCGTAAGCTCATGGATTACGGTCGCGACATCATAAGTGTCCTGCTTTGAAAGAAGCACCGGAACCTGCGCCTTAGTCAAAAGGTTCATCACCGTCGGCTCCGGCATAATACCGCCGGTAAGGATAATACCTGCGATCTTCAAACGTTTATCCTCGCCGTCCCGGAAACATCCCAGTGCCGTCATGATCATATCTTCCCGGTCGCCGGGTGTGATCATCAGGCTGTCGTCGGTAATATATTTGATTGCGTCGCGCGGCTCCATTGCACCGACAATAACCTGCGACACCGAAGATTCAAGGTATTCCCTGCCGCAGAGAAACTCATAGTCGGTTTCTTCAAGGATCTGCTCTATGGTCGGCCGGGCAAGCATCGGGTTATAGGGAAGAACCCCGAGCACCTTGATCCCGGCGCGCCGCAGCCCGCTTTTAACCAGGCGGCTGATCTTCTCAAATTTATCCGGCAGGACCTTATTGACTATGACCCCGAGCACCTTAACGCCTTCTTTTTCAAAAAGTGCCTTGTTTAATACTATTTCATCTATCGGCCTGCCTACGCCGCCCGAAGAAATAATGATCGCCTTTGAACCCAGGAGCCGGGCGACTCTTGCGTTTGAATGGTCAAAGACCGACCCCACGCCGGCGTGGCCCGTTCCCTCGATGACCACCAGGCGGTTACGTTTTGAAACCTTGCGAAAAGCATCCTTTATCCTCCTGCTGATCGCCTTTGGATCCGGCCGGGCGATATATTTTTCGGTAAACCCGCGCTCCACGGCGATGGGGCTCATATCTTTTAAGCCGCATTTGATGCCGCAGACTTCCTCAATTAAGACCGAATCCTCATCTATCTTTTGGCCCTCTTCTTCAAGATAACGCTGGCCTATCGGTTTGATGAAACCGATCTTTTTAAAACGGCTCTGAAAATTACAGACCAACCCCATAGAAACGGTGGTCTTGCCGTCATTCTGTTTGGTGGCGGCAATAAAGATCTTCTTCATTTTATCCTGAGACTCGCTTCGCTCGCTTAAGGTTAACGCTGAGCGAAATCAGAAGTGTTTGTTAAATATTTTCTTCTATTTTTTTGGCTAGTGCCGCTTTGGTTACCACGCCGACTACCTGATTTATGACCTTGCCTTTCTTAAAAAACATCAGGGTAGGTATGGACATTACCCCGTAAGTAGTGGCGGTCTTAGGGTTATTATCCACGTCAATCTTACCGATCTTGATCTTGCCCTTATAAAGGCCCGCCAACTCTTCTACGATAGGGGCGATCGTCTTGCATGGCGCGCACCAATGTGCCCAATAATCCACCAAAACCGGCAGGTCCGATTCCAAAACTTCTTTTTTAAAATTAGCGTCGGTGAAATGCTCTAAGCTCATCATCTATCCCATGTTAAAAGATTAATAATATGTCGCCGGACAGGTGAATAAATTATCACAAAAGGAAGGCGTTTGCAAGGAATTTGTAGCCGTCACAACGACTAACGGCTATTTTTTCTTTGGCTCGAATAAGTCCGGGGTAGGCCCGTAGGGGTTGGCGTATTCCTGGGCGCCGTTGTCGTCTGCCGGAGTTGACCTGCCTGTTGTATCTTCTCCCGCGTCTTCTCTAAGGCCTGTTGAACGCATGGTATCATCACTAAGCACAGACAACTGCTCACCGAATTCTACCAGCGTTTGGTCCGCAACCGGGGCATCAGGCAAAGCTCCCTGGGTCAGCGCCTTATCAGGAACTATGTATTCCTCTATCGTCCCCAATTTAGTGCCCTGGTCAGGCTCTTCTGAAACCGCCCCCGTGATCGCCTCGTCTTCGCTGTTGTATTTAGGTGTAGTCGGCAAAGACTGCCCGTCTTGCTGCGAACGGGCCGTTGCCGGCCAACAGACAAACATTGCAAATATTAACACGGACAAATAGAAACATATTTTCTTAATGATCATTCTTTCCTCCGTTCTTGCCTGTAGGGACAGGTTTGAAACCTGTCCCTACTTTATATCCGGATCGTTTTCAGGTTCTTCGGTATAGGTAATATCCTGCGGCATGGGCTGGGCCTGGCCCGGCTCTATGACGGGCTCGCTTGCCGTCATCGGATCCGCGGGTAGATATTCCTCATCGCTGGTTAATTTGGAAGGCACGGTATATTCTACGATAGAATCATCATTAGCTGTATACTTAAAATCCTGCTCGGAACTTTCACCCTTCGTTTCCAATTCTGCAAAAACCGCGCTGCAAGCAAATATAAAAGAACCCGCGATTACTGCCACGCATAAAATTCGCCTTAACATATTTATACCTCCGGTTTATTATTAAATATTTTCCGCCTGTTTCAACCGATTGTCAATATAAATCAGATACTTTTGCGGCCGCGGCGCTTTCTTAATTCCTCAATAAAAAATATTGCCGCCATAAATACGAACAATATCGCCCAATCACTCCATCCCAGCCCTATGGTATTGAAGATTCTTTGGAAAAACGGCACATAGATCAAAACACAGGCGAACGCCAGTTCAAGGACAATACCCCAAAGTATAAGTTTATTATCAAAGAAACCGATCTTAAAAGCGGAAAATTTGGCGCTGCGGCAGGCAAAGACATTGGCAATCTGCATCACCACAATGCCGACAAAAACTATTGTGGCCGCCTTAAGATGCAAAGGGTTGGCAAATACCGTATCATTTGGCTCCAACTGCATACCCGGCCGCCAACCGCCTTGTAAAAGAACAATATAATAGGCGCTGATCACCGCGGCGGCATTTAAGAGGCCAAGCACGATGTAGCCGCGAAAAAACAGGGTCTTATCAATGACCCCCTTCTTCTTCGGCCGTGGCGGCACATCCATAATACCCGGCTCAGGTTTTTCCACACCTAGTGCCAGGGCAGGTAAAGTTTCAGTGCCCAGGTCTATGGCCAATATCTGCATCACCGTAATGGGAACCGGTATTTTGAATATCACATAAAATATAAACGGTATGGCCTCGGGCACAAGATGCGCGAATATATAGGTAATGAATTTCTTGATATTCTCAAATACGGCACGGCCCTCTTCAATGGCCGCGATAATACTGGCGAAGTTATCATCGGTCAACACCATCTCGGCAGATTCCTTGGCCACGTCAGTGCCACGCAGGCCCATGGCGATGCCGATATCAGAACGCTTGAGCGCGGGCGCGTCGTTGACGCCGTCTCCGGTGACAGCGACAATATCGCCTAATTCTTTGAAAATGTTTACTATCCTCAATTTATGCTCGGGATTAACCCTGGCAAACACCACTTCTTTTTTTCTAAGCCGACCTTTTATTTCGTCATCGGATAAACTGGAGAACTCTGAACCGCTGATGACTTCCGCGGCATCCGATGAAACTATCCCCACCTGCCTTGCCACAGACATTGCGGTTATTTCATAGTCTCCGGTGATCATTACTATGCGGATACCTGCTTTCTTACAAACCGCAACCGCTTCTTTGACTTCGGGCCGCGGAGGATCCAACATTGCGGTGACGCCGATAAAAACCAGGTCTTTCTCTACTTCCTGGACCGTGACACTGGCCGGAGGCGCGCCCCCACAATCACGATAAGCAAAACCCAGGATCCTCAACCCGTCTTTGGCAAATTCTTCTATACAAGAAATAATCTCCGCTCTTTTTTCGTCGGATAAATCTATAATGTTTTTTCCGAGAACAATCTTAGTCGATAGTCCCAGCATTTCCTTAGGGGCGCCTTTGACAAAAACCCGTAGAGGCCCATCAGTGGCCTTATTTATGCAACTCATCCTTTTGCGTACTGATTCAAACGGAAAACGCCGAGAAAGGGAATTTGCACGGCGTATCTGTTCGTAGTCAAAACCCGCTTTCTTAGCCAGGGTCAACAATGCCCCTTCCGTAGGGTCCCCGATTATGCTCCAATAATTCCGTTCTCGGGAAGGCTCAACAAGTTTAGCTGAACTACAGAGAGCGCCGGTAATTATTAACTGATCGAGGCCGTCTTGCGCAAATTCGGAAGGATCAATTGCAGCACCGCCGGAACTCAACGTGCCTTTTGGCTCATATCCGCTGCCTGTTACTTCAATAATCTTATCGTTAATCCAGATTTTGGCTACACTCATCTGGTTGGTCGTAAGTGTCCCGGTCTTATCGGTGCAGATAACACTGGCACAGCCAAGGGTCTCTACCGAAGAAAGTTTTTTTATCAAAGCATGTTTCTTGGCCATCCTCTGCACGGCCATGGCCAGCGCCAGAGTTAAGGTCGGCATCAACCCCTGGGGGACATTGGCCAGAATAATGCCGATGGCAAACATTGCCGAAGCAACAAACGTCATTTTGGTAAATGTCAGGCCGATGAAAAAGAAAACCCCGCCCATTACTACCGATATCAAAGCGATCAATTTACTGATACGGTTTACTTCCACCTGCAAAGGGCTCAATTCTTCTTTGACTGTCTGGGCTAGGTAGGCGATCTTGCCGATCTCGGTACTCATACCTGTGGCAATGACCACGGCTTTGCCCGTGCCGCCGGCGACACTTGTGCCGGCAAAGATCAGATTGGGCATTTCCAACCAGAGAAATCCCTTGTTACTCTCAAAACCTTCAGCCATTTTGTGCGAGAGCTTGCTTTCTCCGGAAAAGGCGCTGTTATCCACACGCAATTCCGCTGCCTCGATAAGCCTGGCGTCAGCAGGCACATTATCTCCTTCTTCAACGATAATAATATCTCCGGACACCAGGTCGCTGGTGGGTATCTTTTCCTCCATACCCCCTCTCATTACCCGCGCATAAGATGGAATCATTCTTTTTAACGCCTCTATTGCCTTGCTTGCCTTATATTCCTGCCAGAAACTAAAAATGGCGTTGATTACGATCACCGCGATGCAGGCCCATCCTGCTTCAGGCATGCCGGACCAGAAAGACAAAGCGCTGCCTAGCCACATCAGGACTGCCAGAAGATTGGTAAAGTGTGTCAAAAAACTCAGCCATAGCGGCGTCTTCCTGATGGTTTTTAGGCGATTCGGACCGTAAACCTCCAGCCGCTTCTGGGCGGATATCTTACTTATCCCGCTATCGCTACTAGCCAGTTCCAGATAGATATTTTCCTTGCTCAAAGCAAAAAAAACCTCTTTTTCAATGGCGCCTTTTTTTAAAACGCGAAAGAGCTCGTCATTACTGGAACAACGCATAATTTGCTCAAGAAGGATTTTTTTATCCAGGAGGCTGGCAATTTTGGAAAGGACCTTTAAGTGCAGTTCGCTTTCTAAAAGCGGAGTCAAAAACAATACCACCAAATGCGCGGGTTTACCGTCAAGAGAAGAAAAATCTACCCCATGCCTGTGAATACCCACAAAGATAACCGGCTGTTTTAATTCGATTACCCTGGCATGAGGCATGGCAATGCCATTTCCGACCGCGGTAGTACCCATGCTTTCCCTCTTTAGAAGATTAGTCAGGGCCTTTTTCTTATCTTTGATCCTGCGTTTCTTGCAAAGCTGTTCTACGATCTCAGTAATAACGCCTTCAGCGGTACGTCCGCGCAGGTTTACGCTAACAGTATCTTTTTGGATATAATCAGAAATGTTCATTCCCACTCCTTAGTGAAAAGAAAAAACCAGAGAACGACTACTCTGGTTATATTCTCTTCGTTGAGCTTAGGAGATTAGTGGCTTTGGCCAAAGGAGGCCAAACCACGGTCTTCTGACCTGCTGACGGGCTCGGGCCGAGATTGCCCTAATCTTAAATGCAGATATTCGCCCCGGTTTATCGGGTCCCCCGTTTTGCCGCTAGCAAACTCTGCAAACGGCAAATTAAGCTTATTGAAAAAAAGTATACTACCAAAAGCGGCTTTGTCAATTGAAATCGGTTGGCCTGTGAATACGCCGCGCCGCCGGCTTGTAGGGGCGGGTTTAAAACCCGCCCCTACAATAACGCTATTGCTGTAGGGGCGAATAATTATTCGCCCCTACCTCATTTTACGCGAGAAATAACCGCCGGTAAAAGCGTCAAGCGAGGCGGTCAGCTCCTTCAGGCGCAATTCCTTCTCCATGCGTTTTCTTTTGTCCTCTATGCGCAATTCATCCAACTCCATCTTGATCCGTAGGCGTTCAAAATAAATCTTATTCACTTCATCGAGTATATCGTTGCGTAGCTCCACCATTAATTTTGAACGCACATCAATAGAGGTCTGATCCGGATTCCAGATAATCTGGCTTAGGTCCCAACTTAAGTGCACATCCCAACCCATGCTATCACGGCCCTTTATTAAAACATCATCTCCGGCCTTTGTGCTTGATCCGGCCTCCCAGTGCCAGAGGTCTCCGACATCGCGGTTGACCGTAGCACTTAGGGTCGGCAGTAACGCGCTGGCCATTGCCTGGCGGCGCCACAATTTTATTTTTTCCGGACAGACTTCGGCGTATTTGATCGCCGCCTTCTGAACCTCCTCTACATCCGGTTCTTTGGCTAAACGCGCCAATATTGCCTCTTGCGGCTGATACGCGGCAAAATCGCGCCTTAAAGCGCGGAATAATCCTTTATCGCAAGCCGCGTATAGATTACCATCTTTATCTATAGCCAAAGCCCTGTATTCTCCGGCAGATAGCGCAAAAGACAACTCCTGCCAGCGCCGGCCCGTATATTTAAATATTCCCGATCCTGTTGTAACATAAAGTTCACCGGACGGCGTAGCTAAAATATATCCGGCGTCGCGGCTAAGCAGGCCATAATCAACAAGCGCGTCCCAGGTTTTTCCTTTGTCAATGCTGGTATAAACGCCTCTTGAAGTAGATAGATACAGGCACGGATCTGAAAACGTACCTGCCGCAAGATAACGGATATTCGTGGCGCGCTCATCCGCGTCTTTATCCTGGTCATCATCGCAAATGCCGGGAGACGCTTCTTGCGCGCTAGGGACAAAAACCCTCTCCCATGTTTTGTCGCTAGGGCGCATGCGAAATACTCCTTCAACTGAAGCAGCATAAATGTCGTGCTCTCCCGTTTCATCCCGGATAGAGGCAAGCGCGAAAATTTTACTGTCGCCAATTTTTCCGCCTTCTTTAAACCACGTCCGCCCCAAATCCCGGCTGATAAACAAACCTTCTCCTGTTCCTAAATATAAGTTTTCGCCACAGACCAGGACCGCCAGACAATCGCTCTGCGCGTCATTCCTTCCTTTATATAATCTTCTCCAATCGGCGCCGCTGTTGGCGCTATAATAGAGCCCGTTTGCGCAAGCAGCATAGAGGAAATTTTTATTTCCGGGATCACTGTATAGGAAATTTATCCTCTGCCCCCGCAGCGGAAGGGCCAGCCGCCAGCTTCCACCCGCGTCTTCTGATCTAAACACGCCGCCCTTGGCGCCGATCAAGATTACCCGCGGATTATCCGCCTGCGCTAAAACAGCGCTCACATCCATATTGCCCCTGCCGATTTCCTCCCAGTTTGCTTCTGATGCCAAAACAGGTGAAACATGTAACACTTGCCACAAACCTAAAACCAGACACACCAATGTCACCTTTCTCATCTTTCCACCTCCGCATTTGATCCCCGCGGCTTTGCAACGCAGAGCCAAACGCGGGGATGAAGTTCGGGCATATAAGTTATGTCGCCTCCGGCTCCATAACTTATGCCCTCACTTCAACAGACGCAGGAGGCCGCAAAATCTAACAAACTTTTTTTCGCCTTATAATACTGATGGATTTTTTGCGAAAGACGCGGGGGGGCGTATGGGCAAGGAGCGGGCCGAGAAATACCCCGCGGCTAGGCGCAAAAAATCATACGATTATTAATGGCGAGGCGCAGCGGCGGTATTTCTGATGAGATTATCCCAGAACTTGCGGATCTGAATGGCTAACTGGCTGGACTGGATCTGCTGGCTGGTGCGGCTGACATGCTCCTTAAAGAGGCGGGCAAGCATGACATCTGGGGCGGCATCTATAATTTCATACAATCGTTTCTTATCCAGCAAATATATGGCCGTTATAGCATCGTCTTTACTCATGTTTTCGGAAAGAAGGTATTTTTCTTTGATGGGCGCGGGCATATCCTTTACCGCCTGCATAATCTTGGCGCGCCTGACCTCGAATTTATCCTGGCGCATCCTTTCTATCTTAGCGATATTTTCTCTTTTTATTTTTTCAATATCAGCCGTGGCGATAAAAGCCCTGGCCAGGCTTTTGAGGACCGCGGAAATGATTTGCTGGTCCGCAGCCGGCTCGGTTGCGGCATACGAATAATCCTGGAATAATAAGCCCTCAAGCAACGCCAAAATTAGTATGCTCTTTAGACAATACTTCTTAAAGCTCATATAGTTCCTTCTTGATTTCGGCGTAGTCGAACGTATCAATTGTGCTGTAGATCTCCTGGGCCTGCCGGAAATATTCCCTGGCCTTATTCTTCTTACGCGCCTTTTTGTAGAGCCGGGCAAGGTTGCGCGAGGCGCTCGCCAGCTCCGGAAGCGCGTTTATTTTCTGCGACGTGGATATGGCCAACTTAAAATATTCTTCAGCCTTTTTTAAATCATCCATTTCCACGGCCAGTTCACCGAGCATATCATAATCACTGGCCATGCTCCAGATATTTCCTTCCATCCGGTCAATATCCAGTCCCTTAAGATAAAAATCCATGGCCCTGTGGTACTCTTTTTCAAAACTATAGATCTCCCCCACGTTGAAATAATAGTCGCTTAATTCATGGGTCAACTTGAGGGCGCCAAACAAGGCCAGGCTCTTATCATAGAATTCTCTTGCCGTGGTAAAATCGCGCTTATTGGCAAACAACAACCCCAGGTTAAAATAATCACAGGCCAGATTATACTTCTGCTTATAGGACTTCGGCCGCCAGCGGTCGATCTCAGCGCTCTTTGTCAAAAACTCCAGCGCCAAGTCATAATCTTTTTTATCCATATACCAGACCGCCAGTTTCCCCAGCACATCCGCCTCATTTAGCTTATCGCTGTTCTCCCTGCAGAGAACAAGCGCCTTATTATAGAAATCAAAGGCCTTGGGGTAATCACCCTGCAGGTGGTAGGACCAGCCGACTCCGATATAGGCGGCAAAAAGGTTTGACCGGTCATTCTTCTTTTCACTGTAACGGGCGTAATCAAAATAATATTTTAAGGATTTTTCTTTGTCACCTAACCTGTGGTAGGTATCGGCAAGCAAAGGGTATGCCGCCAGATACAACGGGTCCATTTCTATAACACGGTCTGCCAACGCAATCACCTGCTCGTTTTTGCCGGCCAAAAACATTTTATGCGCCTTGCCGTAGAGAAAATATGTTCCGGGGTTAATACTGGGCAGCCACAAATACAGGAATAAAAATACTGAAACGGCAGTTACCGCGACAGATAAACCAACCAGGGCCTTTTTATAAAATGCTTTGCTCTTCTTAATTTTAGCCTTAGGTGAAGCCGCGGCCCTAAAGAGCGCGAAATTAGGATCACCATAAAGCAAGTAACCTGCCCAGGCGATATTCTGGATACCGTATTCCTTGATCAACTTAAGGCGGCCCTGCCGCAGGCATTCACCGGTGGACCTGCCGGCGGTTAATTGCGAGTAAAATTCTCTGGCGAACACAAGACTGACCGGGTCTTCTACCCGCCGCGTAGTACCGATATAATGCCGAACGCCGGAGAATAAAAAGGCGCAGGAGAGGCTCGAGTTTATTGCCTGGTAATCCTGGCTAAGAGAACTTACGGCAGAATGGCAGGCATTGGAAAAAATTAAAGAGGGAAGAGAAAAACTTGCGCCCATAACCATGATGTCGCCGGTGGAAAACCTTCCATCGGAAAGGACCCAGCCGCCTCCCTGCGGGTCATCCGGCGCGTACTCGCAGTGGCCGGCAAAATGCACGATATCGTAATCGCGGATATTCTTTAAAACGTATAGCCGGTCAATGCTGGTGGATTTAAAATCAATACGCACATTGCAACATTTGCGGTCAAACTGGTTCTTTATATTTACGCCTTCAAGATACGCGGATTTAAGATCATCGGTAGGATTTGCCAGGATGAGCATCTTTAAGGCGCCCGTTGGGCTGCGAAAGTCCACGGCAGGCGCCTCTTTTTTTGTACGCACAGTCCTGCCCAGGTTAAAATTCAGGCACAAAAAATTAGTCCCGTCACAGAGCAGTTCCCAGGGGATATGCGTCAGTTCTTCGTCTAAGGAAAGGATAAGGCCGGTAAGCGGGGATGACTTTAATTTTAGACTGACTTGGCGGGTCAAGAGCTGGCCCCAGAGCAATTGCCCGGCTTTCATCAACGCTTTTACCGGATCCGCTTGGGGCTCCTGCGATGTATGCGCGCAGTTTAATACCGAGGAAATTTCTTCGCAGAGCTTGTCAATTTCCGTAAAACACACCGACCGCAGGCTGTAATGCCTCAGCGTTGACGATACCGCCTCCTGCTCAAAGAGACTCATGGAAAGGCCGTTATCGCGCGATGCTATTTCCAGGATCAATCCACCCGAGTTGCTCATAGATACCTACATTACCGTTGTAGGGACAGCATATTATGCTCTCCCTACGTCTTTATATCCAGCAAAACAGAAGCGAATTTTCCGCTCTCTGCGCCATATAGCTCCACCGTGTATTTACCTAATAAAACATGCTCAAAAGTCACGGCTCCGGAGTCAACCAGATAAGATTCCAGTTCCAGTTCACCTTTAAGCAAAGTAACACGAAGGTCTTTGACCGTTTTATTGGACTGTTTATCCTTAGCGGTAATAGTCAGGCTGAAAGACTTGCCCTGTTTATTTACTATCCGGGCCTCGACGCGGATATCCTTGAATTCTTTAAGGATAGTCACTTCGTCCTTAAACTCTTTTATGGAACGGCTGCGCAGCACGGGTGCCGGGACCAGCTCCTGGCCCAAGAGGATGTTGCCGGAAACATCGATGATCTCAAGTGCCTTTTCCTTAAGCAGCAGGACTATCTGCCATAAAGCGGCATCTTGTCCGCTGACCAGCTCTTTTATGCGCGCCTGCAATTCCTCAGGCACATCTTCGGGAGCTGCTCCCTGGATCTTAAGATGCAGCGCCAGGGCATGGCTGCAATCATCGCAAACCAGAATATGTTCCTTGATGCGGCCGGCCTCATCAGTATTTAAAAGGTTTTGCGCCAGGCAGGCCAGCTCCTCCTCATCAGGGTGAGCCTGAGGCAGACGCGCTTTTTGGGCCTTTTTCCACCTCTTATAAAGTTCCCCGGTCAACCTGGCTAGATTATCTTCCATATTCATTCCTTCCTAATATAACAGACGCGCCAGCGTCAATTATCTAACATAAAACCTTTATTTTTAAAGCATTCTTTAAGGCGCGAGAGGATCCTGGATTTGCGCATATCAAAGGCCCCGCGCGAAACTTCAAAAATATCTTTTAATTCTCCAAACCCTAAACCATGATTGATATGCAATTCGATAAAATATTTATCTTCAGTATTCAGGCCGGAGATACACTCCTGCAACCTGTCTAATCTCTCTGCCTGGCCCGCCAGATCGCGGGCGGAATGAGTTTCATCAACAAGGTGATCCGCCAAGATTGATCCGCCGCCCATCTCTTCATCCAACGCCACCATCGGCTTTAATTTACGCAGAAAACTAAGCGTAAAATTAATGGTCACCTGCCGCAGCCAGGTAGCCAGGCTGCAACCGTTTTTTGCCTTAAAACTCCTCAGCTTCCTGCAATTATCATCAATAAGAGAGCAGAAAATTCCTTGAAATATTTCTTCGGCATAGCCATACCCGGCACTATAACCTCTGGCAGCTAAAATATTATGGATATAACTGTAAATAAGACGGGAATAATTGACCCGGAGTTCCTCCCTGGCCTGTTTGTCGCCGTTGACAAATCTACGGACAAACCCTAAATCGTCCATAGCGGCATTATATCATTAAAAATAGGGACAGCGACCTTTTTTTTAAAAAGGTCGCTGTCCCCTTTTGATTATTTTTCTTTATAAGTTTATTTAAAAAGAGTATTTTTAATTATAAACGACGCAAAAACAATAGAAACCATAGACATCAACTTTATTAAGATGTTTAAACTCGGACCGGAAGTATCTTTAAAGGGGTCTCCGACCGTATCTCCGACCACTGTGGCTTTATGCGCCAGAGAGCCTTTGCCGCCGTGATGCCCCTCTTCCACGAATTTCTTGGCATTATCCCAGGCGCCGCCGGAGTTAGCCATCATTACTGCCAAAACAAACCCGGTAACCGTAGCACCCATCAAAAGCCCGACAACCGCGTCAATACCCACTAACAATCCTACGCCTATGGGAGCGGCGATTGCCAGAAGCGAAGGAGCGATCATCTCTTTCTGCGCTGCCGCAGTGGCAATGCTTACGCAACGGGCATAATCCGGCTTGGCTGTGCCTTCCATAAGGCCGGCGATCTCCTTAAACTGCCGGCGCACCTCTACAACAATCTTACCTGCTGCCCTGCCTACGGCGCGCATAGTCATAGAACAGAATAAGAACGGCAACATCCCGCCCAAAAATAAACCTACCAATACCGTAGGATTCATCATGCTGGCGTTTATATCTCTGCCAAAGATCATCACCTGATCCCTGTATGCAGCAATCAAGGCCAATGCGGTTAAGGCCGCAGAACCGATAGCAAAACCTTTGCCGGTGGCGGCTGTAGTATTGCCCAGCGAATCCAGCGCGTCGGTCCTCTTGCGCACCTCCGGAGGCAGATGCGCCATCTCGGCGTTGCCGCCGGCATTATCAGCTACCGGGCCGTAGGCGTCAGTAGCCAAAGTTATACCTAAAGTAGAAAGCATACCTACCGCGGAGATGGCGATACCGTATAAACCAGCGTTAAAATTCGCAGCGCCGCCCGACAAATAGAAACTTACCAATATGGCAATACAGACAATAATTACCGGGATGGCAGTGGACATCATACCCACCGCGATACCTCCGATAATTACGGTTGCCGGGCCGGTTAAAGAAGCATCGGCAATGGAGCGGGTAGGTTTAAAACCGCTGGAGGTATAATACTCTGTGCAGAGGCCGATCAAAACACCGGCGGCCAAGCCCGCCAGGACCGACCAATAAACACCCAGATGCTGGACACCTAAAGTCGCCTTTATCAGAAAAAATGATATCACCGCCACTAATAATGAGCTGGTAAATACGCCTTTTCGTAAAGCCGCCAGAAGGACTTTTTGGCTGGCCTCTTCTTTACTTTTCACAAAAAATGTGCCTATTATCGATGAAATTACTCCCACCGCGGCCATGACCATGGGCACAGTGACCCCGGCCAGGCCAAGCCCTGCGGCAACACCCAGCGCTGAAGTGGCGACGATCGAACCGACATATGACTCGTAAAGATCCGCTCCCATGCCCGCCACATCGCCTACGTTGTCACCTACGTTATCGGCAATCACCGCAGGGTTACGCGGGTCATCTTCGGGAATTCCTGCTTCTACTTTACCCACAAGGTCAGCCCCAACATCCGCTGCCTTGGTGAAGATGCCTCCGCCTACGCGGGCAAAAAGGGCCATGGAGCTGGCACCCATACCGAAACAAAGCATAGTCGAAGTTATCGCCGCTATTTTATCCGTCCCTAAAGGAGTAGGATGAAAAGAATAATACCAGTTAAGAAAATAATACCAGATACTTAAATCCAACAGGCCCAATCCGACCACAGTCAGCCCCATGACCGCGCCACTGGAAAAAGCCACGCGCAAACCGGAATTCAGGCTCTTGGATGCGGCCTGGGCAGTGCGGTTGGAAGATTGCGTGGCAATGCTCATCCCGATAAATCCGGAAAGCCCGGAGAAAAATCCGCCGCTCAAAAAAGCAAAAGGCACAAAAATAACCAGATAATTCTTCATCGCCATGGCCAGAAGAATGAAAAAAACGACCACGAAAAACACTAAAATACCCAGGTATTGCCTTTTTAAATATGCCCGGGCGCCCACGCGCACCGCCAAGGCGATCTCCTTCATTTTATCCGTGCCTTCATCCATCTTGAGGATGCTTAAAGCCAAGTAAAAAGCAAAACCCAGAGCCAAAATCGAACCCACCGGAGCCAGAAGCAGCAGATCAAAACTCATCTTTGCAGCCCTCCTTTTGCCCACGAGGGCACACCGGCTGCCCACCAAGGGCGCACTTGGCAATCATTTATGCCAAGGTGCGCAAATCAAATAAGCGCCGGGTGCTATAAGTTATGACGGATTTTATAAAATTGGTTCATATTAACACAGCGTTCCGAAATGTCAATGAGATTCCGAATCAAGTAACCCTATCCGTAGGGGCGGGTTTCAAACCCGCCCCTACAATAACGTTATTGCCGTAGGGACAGCATATTATGCTGTCCCTACATTTAATCTTTGATAACTTTGCCTTCTACATCTATTACCCCTTTGCGGCCGCCAGTTTTATTCGCCGCCTTATTTGAAAAATGCCGCAGTAATATATAGGAAATGAGAAAAAAGAGCAGGATCAGTATACCCTCGATCGCCAGCCACAGGCGTGTAGGGAAAAATATCCATCCAAAAAAAAGATTAAAAAATATAATCAGCGGCAGCAGACAGCCTGTCCGGCTGGAAAACAAGAGCGTTTTCATCGCGTCATCCTCTGCAGGATCTGTTCCGGAATAGACTTAGGCTTGAGATCTTTGCCTACGCAGACCAGCACGGTTTTGGCCTTTACGATAAGGCGCTCTTCCTGGTTTTTTATCTCATGCTCAAAATTCACCCGCACGCCGGATGTTCCGTTGATCAAAGTCGCCACCTCCAGGATGTCGCCGTAGACAGCCGGATATTTATAATCTATTTCCTGGCGCGCCACCACAAACATCGTGCCGTCTTCAGCAAGATCTTTAATAGACACGCCCTTTTGGGCCAGAAACTCCGTACGTGCCTCCTCCAGAAAATTAAGGTAGTTGGCGTAATAAACAACTCCGCCGCAATCCGTATGATGGTAGTAGATTTTAATTTTCATAGTTGCTCGTTTCGTATTTCGTCTTCCGTATCTCGTATATCGTATTCCGTTAAAGATGCCCTACGAACGATGGACGACGAAAGACGAACGACAATACGGGTTATTTTACTACTAATATTTTACCTTCACCAGATACAGGCCTTCTGCCGGAGCAGTCGGGCCGGCCAGGCGCCGGTCCTTTGAATGTAAAATTTTCTTCATTGATCCCTTTTTAAACTTTCCCCTGCCGATCTCGATAAGCGTACCAACAATATTTCTGACCATATTGTAGAGAAAACCGTCGGCTTCTATCTCTAAATCTATCAATCCACCCGGCCCTTTTTTAAAAAATATTCTTTTAACCGTCCTGACCTTGTTTTTTGCGTCTGAACCGCTGGCGCAAAAAGCGCTGAAATCATGCCTGCCTAATAGACAGGCGGCTTCCCTGCGCATCAAATCAAGATCCAGCGTATAAGGGCAAAAATACACCCTGCCTCTGGACAACGCCGACGGGTAAGCGCGATTTAATATGCTGTAACGATAGGCCTTGGATTTGGCGCTAAAACGGCTGTGAAAATCAGGCTGGACATCTTCGACAATTGAAACGGAGATATCCGCAGGCAGCAGGGCATTGAACGCCTGGCGCAACTTTAAGCCCGGAATTTCTGAATTCGTCTTGAAATTCGCTACCTGTGCCAGGGCATGCACACCCGCGTCCGTCCTGCCGGAACCGATCAATCGAACCCTTTCTTGCAGGATCCGACACAGTGCTTTCTCTATTACCTGCTGGATTGTTTTCCCCCGATGCCTATTCTGGACCTGCCATCCGGCGTAAGCTGTCCCGTCGTATTCTATTTGCAGTTTGAGATTACGCATTCTGCGATCTGGACGGCATTGGTAGCGGCACCTTTACGCAGGTTATCTGCCACGACCCACAACCAAAGACCGTTCTTGACAAAAGGATCTTTACGGATGCGGCCGACAAAAACCTCATCCTTACCCTCAACGTCTTTGGGCATAGGATAGAGGCCGGTGGCGGGGTCATCCATGACAACGATGCCTGCGGCTTTAGAAAGTACACTCTTTAACTTATCAACTTCAATCGGAGTCTTAGTCTCAATATAGACCGATTCAGAATGCCCGGTCCTCACCGGCACCCTGACGGTTGTAGCAGAAATCTTGATCAAATCATCGTGCATGATCTTATGGGTCTCGCGCACCATCTTCCATTCTTCGCTGGTATAGTCGTCTTCGACGAACCCTCCGATATGCGGAAAGACATTGTAGGCCAATTGCTGGGGCATGGCCCTGTCCTTGACGCATACATGCACGCTGTCGAAACCGTTAGCGGCGATCATGGCATTCTCGACTTTTAACTGCTCAACAGCGCCGCGGCCGGCTCCTGAAGACGCCTGCAGCGTGGTAACAATGATCCTTTTAATACCGGCTTTTTTATGGATCGGCCCCAAAGCCACGACCATTTGGATGGTGGAGCAATTAGGATTTGCGATAATGCCCTTATGCTTCAAAACGTCTTTGGCATTGACTTCCGGCACGACCAGCGGAACTTTCGGGTCCATCCGGAAATCCGCGCCATTATCAATTACCACAGCGCCTCTTTTTACCGCTTCCGAGGCGTAAGTTGCCGCCGCACCCTTTTCGCCCTCGGTACCGGCGAATAAAGCGATATTAATATTGTTAAAACTATCCGGCGAGACCGTCTCTACCGCGTATTTTGAATCGTCCACTTCAATTTCCCGCGCCGAGCGCGCCAAAACGCGCAACTGTCCAACCGGAAAATTACGCTGCTTTAGTACCCGCAGCATCTCGATCCCCACCGCTCCCACTCCCACTACAGCGACATTATACTTTTTCATTTTTTTCTCTCTCCTACAAAAAGAATTTGAGATTATTTCTTAACAAAAACTTTTACTATAACAATTACTAGCGGCTGACGCGGCATGTTTCGAGCAGGGCGTGTGGGCAAGGAGCGGGCATGGATCCCGCCACGATTTGTGGCGGGAGAGCGACGCAGCCCACCCGAGCGAAGTTTTGCCACGCCGGGGCAAAACAAGCGTCCCTGCGAGAAATATGCCGCGGCAGACGCTACATTGCCATGCTATTTTACAAATTCTCTACTACCAGATCCCCGACTTCCTGCGTCGTATAGCCCATTTTGCCCGCGGCCAGCGATTTCAATTTATCCTGTACTATCTTTATTACCGCCTTCTCCACCGCCGCCCCGGCCTTATCTTCCCCCAGGTTCTCCAGCATCATGCCCACGGCACAAATCGCAGCCAACGGATTGATCACATTTTTACCGGTGTATTTCGGGGCACTCCCGCCGATAGGCTCAAACATGGAAACGCCCTGCGGGTTGATATTGCCGCCTGCCGCAATTCCCATTCCGCCCTGGATCATAGCGCCCAGGTCGGTGATAATATCCCCAAACATATTATCGGTAACAATAACATCAAACCATTCCGGATTTTTCACAAACCACATAGTGGTTGCGTCAACATGCGCGTAATCCGTGGTTACATCCGGATATTCCTTTGCTACCTCATTAAACGTCCTCTGCCAAAGGTCCCAGGCGTAGGTCAGGACATTGGTCTTTCCGCAAAGAGTAAGTTTCTTTCTCTTGTTTCTTTTGCGGCAATATTCAAAGGCGTAGCGGATGCAGCGCTCGACGCCTTTGCGCGTGTTATAAGAAATTTGCGTGGCGACTTCATCCAAAGTGTCTTTTTTTTGAAACTCGCCCATCCCTTTATACAGGCCTTCGGAATTTTCGCGCACCACCACAAAATCGATATCTTCCGGCTTTTTGTCCTTTAAGGGACAGAATGCCGGATTATAAAGTTTTACCGGCCGCAGATTTATATACTGGTCAAGCGAAAACCGCAGTTTAAGCAGCACACCGGTCTCGAGTATCCCCGGTTGGACATCGGGGTGGCCGATAGCCCCCAGGAATATCGCCGCATATTTTTTTAATTCCGCAATATCGGCATCATCAATAGTCTTACCGGTTTTTAAATAACGAACACCCCCGAAATCAAATGTTTTGCTCTCGTATTTAAAACCGAATTTTTTGGCTGCCGCTTCAAGGACTTTTAGCCCCTCGCCCACCACTTCCGGCCCGGTCCCGTCACCGGGAATAACCGCTATTTTATAC
>Ga0105164_10000767_pt1 | contig 21379 bp, 12 predicted proteins | sample VDWuncwatermetaG_FD_89674 | JGI IMG/M metagenome (GOLD analysis project Ga0105164, IMG submission 89674) | Wastewater microbial communities from Netherlands to study Microbial Dark Matter (Phase II) - VDW unchlorinated drinking water | ecosystem: Environmental > Aquatic > Freshwater > Drinking...
GATTCTTCGGCCTTCGGCCTCAGAATGACGGTACAAACTGAATTTCGTAAAATTAAGGATAATCAACGCATTAAAATATGCGTAACATTTGTAATAGCAATGTGTTACAATAAGAACGCTTTTGTAAAGCAAGCACAAATAAAATAAATTTTAACAAAGTACTGTTAATAACACAATTATGGGGTTATATAAATATTTTTCAGTAATTTTTTGGGAATTTTACTGCCGAAATCCTAAGGGTATGTCGTAGGGTAGGTTTTCCCGCTAAAGCTTTTTTAAATAGCGGGCGGAATTCCATCCGAATTTAATATGGCGGCACGAGAAGAGGCTTATAATCCTTTAGCTTGCAAAGGGCAGAGAGAGTTCTTTTGTAACTTGAAGATTTATTTGCAGCTATAAGGAGACGGAGGCGGTTCAAGAACCTGTGATGGAGATCTTAACACCGAAAATTTCATACCCGGCTTTCACTGCCCCAATCATATAGCCTAATACTCCAACGGCATTTCCTACTGTGCTAGCAACATCCTTGGCTCCCTGAGATGGTAAAGGTAAATTCCCAGCTAAGCCTCCTAATCTTGCAGCAGTAGTAACACCCGAAAGTTCCGTTGCTAAATTGAGAGACGCTTTCATAGCATCGAGAATCGGTGTTTCACTTAGATGAGCTGCCTTTATCTGATTCCCTATCGCACGAATTTCAAATAAAGCTCTTGCAAAACTTACAGGTCCTCCCGGATTTCTTCCCGCTAGAGCATCTCTAGCATGCTTATACTCGTGCACAAGGTTAGTAAAGTTACCATCATACTCGAGTACCATATCACTAGGAGGTGTTCTCGGTATTAAATCGTCTGCACCTCTTGTTATCACACGACCACCAACTCCAGGTCTAAGTGGCGCTACAATAACTTTAACGCCTTCATTTTCTAAATTAGATAACATCTCACTCATGGCACTCTCCCTGGCCTGAGCTCTTGCTGCTGCTTTTTCTGCTCCAAGAGAATTGAGTTCTAGTCCTAAGGAGCCCACGGTTGCCAAAGCTGTACCTGCGTATCCTGCAACATTGGAAATTCTATCAATTGATTTGATCAATTGCGGCGACTCCTCAAAAGACTCTCCGCTAGCAGTATAGTAAAGCCCAGTTCCCATCTGGCCAGCAACACCTGTTGCAAGAAGACCTGTGGCAACTCTACCAGTTACTAAGCCTAAACTTAGCAACGGTGGCCCAATTACTGATGCAGTAGTAATGCTCGCTCCGACAATAACTGGAATAACAACTGGGGCAGCAATTATCCCCAATGCAACGCCTGCTGTTATCCCACCCGTAATCAATAAATCTTTATCGCTAAGCGGGGCGAGGATTTCTTTGTTTAATATATTATCTGCCTCAAGCGGTCCTGAAGAAGCTGAACCTTCACCGTAAGGAAGGGTAACGCCTCCAAAAACTCCAGATTGACTAATGGTAGTAGTATTAATGTCAGAAAAATAACCAGCTGAAGGGGTATATGCAATAGTGGCTGGAAGAGTTTCGGGATTATTTGTATTACCAATAACATCTCCATTATCAGCTACGACAGTTGGGCCTGCTTGCGGCCCAGCTTCATCAACGCCTTGCCCGGGGCCTGGGTTATCCTGTCCATTATCTGGGTTATAGGCTTCTTGCGGAGTAACAAAACTGGGTGCGCCAACTCCAATATCATGATGCTCTTCCTGCCCCCCGAATTCATCAACTTCAGCATAACTGAGAGTAGTGCACCCCATAAAAGCGATGGATAAAAAAACCGCGATAACCTTTTTCATTTTTGAACCCCCCTTTTAACAAAAAAACCGATTTGCCACGGCTTGTTTTCTATGGCAATCGGCTTATGAATTGTATAACTTAAACTACGCCGACCTCTCTTATGCGCCCTTAGCGATCCGTGGCTTGGCTCTTCATTTCTGAAGAGTTTTATCGTTCAGGAAAAAAGAGAGTCAACTTTTTGTATCGTTTAAATAAAGAATAACATGTAAAGAAGAGTTTTCAAGGGCAAAAACGGGTTTTTAGGAAAACGTTTTCTTCAAAATCAAAATCAAAAATTTTAGTTGCAACGGTAAGTTTAGTCTGCTATCATCCTTAGCATGGATAAAATAAGGATGGGGGTGGTGGGGACGGGTTATTTGGGCAGCAGGCATGCCCAAATATACCAGAACATTCAAGGCTGCTTGCTGGTTGCGGTATGCGACATAGATAAAGGCGTAATTAGCAAACTATCCTCAGAACTAAAGGTTAACGGCTACAGCGATTACCATGAGCTTTTTGACAAAGTTGATGCTGTCAGCATCGCCGTGCCCACAAAACTGCATCATAAGATAGCCAAAGCTTGCCTTGAACACGGCATCCATACCCTGGTTGAGAAACCATTCACTTCCAATATCAAAGAAGCATCTGATTTAATAAAATTAGCCAGGAAAAACAACCTCACCCTGCAAGTTGGACATATCGAAAGGTTCAATTCTGCCTTTGCTGCGACATTAAAGCTTATTAAAGAGCCGAAATTTATTGAGTGCCATAGGCTTAGCCCTTTTCCTAACCGTTCACTGGATATCGGGGTGGTGCTAGATTTAATGATCCATGACATAGATATTGTCCTGGGGCTGGTAAATTCTGCGGTTAAGAAAACCGAAGCTGTGGGGGTGCCTGTGCTTACGCAATTTGAGGATATTGCCAATGCGCGCCTTACGTTTAAGAATGGCTGCGTATGCAATCTCACTGCCAGCCGTGTATCGGATGAAACTATGCGCAAGATCCGCATCTTCCAAAAAGACACCTACATCTCCCTGGATTATAAAGATGCCAAGGCCTCGGTCTATAAAAAAAACGGGGCGGCAATCACAAAAGAGGACCTCCCGATTGAAAAAGAACAACCCCTGGAAAAAGAATTGCTTTCTTTTATAGCGTGCGTAATAAAACATAAAGAGCCTCTGGTTTCAGGAAGAGTGGCCAGAGAGGCTCTGGCAGTTGCCCTAGAAATTCAAAACCAGATATGGCAGAACAAAAACACATCCTGATTATTTGCGGAGAAGCATCGGGTGATCTCAACGCCGCGGCACTTGTCAAAAAAATATTAGAAATAAATCCCGGTATAAAGATTTCCGGAGTTGGCGGCACGCTTATGCGCGGTGCCGGCGCCCGGATTATCTACGATATAAAGGGCCTGAGCGTAATCGGCCTCTTTGATGTATTAATAAAACTCCCTAAATTCTTTTCCTTAAGAAAACTCATCCTGCAAAAAATAAAAGAAGAGCATCCGGATATAATTATTCTGGTGGACTTCTCCGGCTTTAACTTAAGGTTAGCCAAGGCAATCAATAAAGCTATACCTGTTATTTATTATGTCAGCCCTCAGGTCTGGGCATCAAGGACGGGAAGAATTAAAACCATAAAAAAATATATCAATAAGATGCTCGTGCTCTTTAAATTTGAGGAGGAATTTTATAAAAGATACGGGATGGATGTAGATTTTATCGGCCATCCGTTATTAGATATTGCCCAACCGGCGGTTGAGAAAAAAGAAGTATTGAATAGCCTAAAATTCTCTGAATCTAAAAATACAATTGCCCTCCTTCCGGGTTCACGCAGGGCAGAAGTAAAGAATATTTTGCCGGTGATGTTACGGGCTGCAACTGTTATCAATAAAGGAATACCTTCTCAGTTTGTAATTGCAAAATCTCCTTACGTGGAGTGGGATGCCTATAACCGGATAATCCACAGGCTCAATACAGGTGGCATAGAATTAAAAATTATGGAAGGCAAGGCTTATGACTGCCTGAATATTGCGGATTTTGCCCTGGTGGCTTCAGGCACAGCTACTCTTGAGACAACGATAATGCAAAAACCATTCTGCGTAATTTATAAAACGGGCCTTCTGAATTATCTTCTCTATCTGCCGCAGGTAAAGGTTCCTTATATAGGTATGGTAAATATAGTGGCGGGTAAAAAAATTATCCCTGAATTTATTCAGTTTCAGGCTGACCCTAATAAAATAGCTGCGCAGGTTTTAAAAACCCTCAATAATCCTTCTGAAATAGAGCGGATACAAAACGACCTCGCCAAAATTAAATCTCGCCTTGGCGAAAAAGGCGCGGCTCTACGCGCCGCAAAAATTATCGTTGATTTTCTAAATGGAGCCCACCCGGGTTAAAGCCTCAGGGGTTCATTCTTTTCTTGCCCCTTCGGGGCGGAATCCCGACCGACTCAACCACCCCGCTTCTAGCGGGGCGGTTTTGAAGCGTCGGGGTAATCTTTCTTAAAACTATTCCCGCCTCGAAAGGTAAGATGCAAAAAATGAGATGCATTTATTTTCTTGCGGTGGCTTTGTAAATACCGTAAGCAGCTGCTGCGCTAAGCGCCGTACCGACCAATGCGCACCCAGAAGCTAAAAATAAAAACGAACTAATTAATATCAAACCGCAAATTTTCTTGAACATCAATCCTCCTTGCACAGTAAGTGCACGCCGAACAATCATATATGTTCGGGCGTTAGCACAGTAAGTGCACACACCTTGCCTAATTGGATGGGCAAGTGCGCGTTTGCGCGCTGCCGGCCTCTCTGCCCAGGATGGGCGCACTTGGCAATCGTCTCAGAAATGAGACGCACCTTGGCTTTACGATAAGCCAAGGTGCAAATAAGGCCGGGCGTTAGCAAACTACAATGGCGTTTCTTGCGCCATATTGATGCGTTCATCAATAGGCGGGTGGTCAAAGAAAAAGAACTTTATTGCAGGGTGCGGGTTTCTATCAGAGAGATTCTGAAGGCTCATTTTATCCATCATAGATATAAAGGCCTCTTTTAAGCCGGTAACCGAGAGCGCCGTCTTATCGGCATTCCTTTCCATTTGGCGGCTGAGATAATTCTGTAATGGCTGTGTCAATATGCCAAACAGAACGATGTATATTATAACAATGGGAAATGCCGCAATATCTGATAATGAAGATAAACCGAATAAACGCAAAGAGTAACTGCTGGTTTTGAAGATACAATAAAATGCCAGTATAGTCGCTAACGAATTTATCAATATAAGCTTTAAGAGGTGTTTTAGTTTGTAATGCGCAAATTCATGCGCCAATATCACCTCAATCTCATCATAGTTATATTTATCCTTTAAGGTATCTGCCAGGATAACCCTGCGCGACCTGCCCCAGCCCACAAAAGCAGCATTGGCCTTTAGCGTCTTTCTGCTAAAATCTATTTCAAAGACATCGAGAATCTTTACTTTTACTTTCTGTGCAAGGTTTATAATCCTGCGTCTCAATGTTTCATCCGATATTTTTTTATATTTAAAAAATAAAGGTATGATAATGATGGGGGTTATTTTGGCTAAAATTAAACTAAAAAATATCCAGAATAAAGAAATAATCAGCCACCAGAGATGAGGATTATATTTTAGGATATAATAAAATGCCTCAAAAAGGATTAACAAAATTAAATAAAATATCACCCCTGCCTTAAGTTGGTCCTTGGCCCAATCGCTAATTTGCTGATGAGACAGGCAGAATCTGCGCTCTAAAATGAATGAATGATAGAGGTTTAAAGGAAAGCTGATGAAATAATATATAATATATGCGGTTAAAAGGTATATGGGAATAATGAATAGATTGCCCGGCGCTATTTCGCTAATCCTGCCGGCAAGTATTTTTGACCACCCTAAGCCCTGAAATAATAAAAGAAGCGCCAGAAGATAAGCCGTATCTATAAGCGAAAGGGCATATTTGATAGTTGAATATTCTTTAGCACTTCGATTCGGCTCAGTGCCAATGGTGAGTCCTTCGACTACGCTCAGGATGGTTCGCCGAAGGATGGTGAGATTGTCGAACCACGGAGCCGAACCATTGGCTTTATGTAATAAGCTATCTTTTTCAAGATCCGGCATATTTATTCTTTTGCCTTGGGCTCTTTAGTAATGGGTAAGACGTTTATAAAGGTCCTTGCCCTTCCATGGCTGGTCTTCTTTTTAGAAAAATAAATCTGGCCATCGCAAAGAGCAAATAATGTAGCTCGTCCTTTGACATTCTTGCCTGTCTTGTAAGTATCCAGACCTCGTGCCAAAATCTCTCCTGTCTTCACCGCCTGCCCTCCGGAGACTTTCAGCATTTTATCTTTCTTCGGTGTTGATTTTCCGCCTGCCATGTGTATGCCTCCTTTAATGAGCACATAACTTACGAGCACGCCAGTGCGAGTAAGTTATAAGTGCGAATTAACCCGAAGCGTGCGAATTCCCTATCGTTTTAATTGCTGGGGAGGCGCTTACGCAAGGGGTATATTTAATACACATAACTTTACGAATCCCGAAACTTTTAGGATAAATAAGTTATCCCGACAGGCTCTTTTTAGAGCGGTCGGGATCCCGAAAGCGTAGAATACTATATCGGGATAGCACTGCTATTAATATATTACTGCGTGTGCGAATTGAATCTTTAATTTAATACGATTTCCTCATCTTTAACAGGAATATGCACATTGAGGTTATTTTGCGCCAACGCATCAAACAAAGCCTGGGATTGGTCAGGGTCGCCATGCACTAAAAATATGCGCCTTAAAGGAAGGCAGGATGAAACAAAATCGCAAAGCTCTTTTTTATCGGCATGACCCGAAAAAGCGTTTATTACTATGACCTCGGCATTAAGCTGGTATTCCACGCCGAATATACGTACAAAGGGAACCTTCTCTACAATCCTCTTGCCTAATGTATCGGCGGCCATATAACCTACAACTAAAATCGTATTCCTTGAATCTTCGATATTGTTTTTTAGATGATGCAATATTCTTCCAGATTCGCACATACCGGAAGCGGAGATAATAATCATCGGCCGTTTGTCATTGTTAAGGGCTTTGGATTCCCTTTGGTCGCGGATAAATCTTAAATTTAGGAACTCAAACGGGCTGTTTTTGCGCAGGACCGCTTTGCGGGTCTCTTCATCCAGATAAGCCAGATGATGCTTAAATAAATCAGTTATATCTGTGGCCAGAGGGCTATCTACATATATAGATATAGAAGGTATGCCCTTTTCTTTTAATAGTTCATTGATAAAATAGAGCAGTTCCTGGGTGCGCTCCAGTGTAAATGAAGGAATAAGAATTTTACCTTTACGCTCTACAGTGCGGTTAATCGCATCCCTTAATTTAGCCTTTGCCTCTTCAATAGGCGCATGCAGCCTGCCGCCATAGGTGCTTTCCAGGACCAGATAATCGAGCCCGCAAGGCGCAACCGGATCATTAATCAAAGGAAGATTTTTTCTGCCTAAGTCCACGGCAAAACCTAATTTTAGATTCTGCTGGCCATCTTTTATATCTAAGACAACAATAGATGAACCTAAGATGTGGCCGGCATCATACAACCTGACAAGGATATCTTTGGTAAGGCAGAATTTCTGATTATAAGAAATTGCCCGGAATCTTTCCGCAACACGCCGCGCATCCTTCCTGGTATAGAGCGGTTGCCTCAAAGGCAGCCCCAGCCTGTCATTAATCTTATTGACATACTTTATATCTTCTTCTTGAATCCTGCCTGAATCTTCAAGCATCAGGTTGGCCAAATCCCTTGTGGCATGGGTGGTATAGATTTTACAACGCAGGCCTTTTTTTATTAAACTGGGGATATTGCCGCAGTGGTCAATATGCGCATGGGATAAAACCATAGCGTCAAGCTTGCGGGGATTATAATGAAAAGTGGTATTTACCTGATAGAATTTATCGCGATGGCCGTGAAAGAGCCCGGCATCAAAAAGGACTTGCGATTTATCAGTTGAGACAAGATGGCTGGTGCCGGTAACCATTCCTGCCCCGCCTAAAAATTTTATTTTTACAGGCATAATAATTTCTGTCTTTGCGTCTGATGAAATTTTATTATAAACAAAATAGTCAAGATTATAAACTTAATGCTATTTTTATATGTTACGTTATTCATGTTCGTAGGTGGAATAGAAATAAGGAGTATGAGCAAGGAACTCTGCAGCACAGGTATCTACAAGCTTAAAGGCGGGCTTTATATTATGCACCTTTCGGCGTAATTTATAAACTTCTTCTTCTGTTTTATCTAACAAACCAGCCAGTTGCCGATCGCTAAACCCGAGTTCTTTTGCAGTGATTAAAATTTTATCAGTGAGATTATCCTTATTCTTTATAATTTCTCTTTCTAAATCAATGAGCTCTTTTATATTATACAAAAACCAGCGGTCAATTTTGGTAAGTTCATAAATTCTTTCTACGTCAATATTAGCTCTTAAGGCATCGCCGATATAAAATATCCTTTCCGCATTAGGCGCCCTTAGCTTCTGGTAAATCTTCTCTTGCGTATCAGCGTCAATTTTTATCTGATTTAGAGAACCTTTGAATAAAATACTCTCCAAGCCAAACTTTTTTATTTCTAAAGAACGTAAGCCCTTCTGCAATGCCTCTTTAAAAGTCCTGCCTATAGCCATTACCTCGCCTACTGATTTCATAGAAACTGAAAGCATAGAATCCGCAGAGGGAAATTTTTCAAAAGTAAAACGGGGAATCTTAACCACGCAGTAATCAATGGCCGGCTCAAAACAGGCCGGTGTCTCGCGGGTTATATCATTAGGTATCTCATCTAAGGTGTAACCTACGGCTAATTTGGCGGCGATTTTAGCGATGGGAAATCCGGTGGCTTTAGAGGCAAGGGCTGAGCTCCTTGAGACGCGGGGATTCATTTCAATAATCACCATCCGGCCAGTCTCGGGATGCATGGCAAACTGGATATTGGAACCGCCGGTTTCTACGCCGATCTCTCTAATACAAGCAATGGCGGCATTACGCATTTTTTGATATTCCTTATCTGTCAAAGTCTGAATAGGAGCTACCGTTATACTATCCCCGGTATGCACTCCCATCGGGTCAAAATTCTCAATGGAGCAAATAACCACCACATTATCCTTTAAATCCCGCATTACTTCCAACTCAAATTCCTTCCAGCCAATTACTGACTCCTCAATCAATATCTCATGAATCATGCTGGATTCAATGCCTATCTTGGCCAGTTCTTTAAATTCCTCAATGTTATAAGCCACACTTCCGCCTGTCCCCCCTAAAGTAAAACTTGGCCTGATAATTAACGGAAAGCCTATTTTTGTGGACACCCCTATTGCCTCTTCTAAGCTGTATGCCTTGTTGCTTTTAGGCAAGTCTAATCCAATTTTTTGCATAGCCTCTTTAAATAATCTTCTATCCTCTGCCTTTTTTATGGCCTTAATATTGGCGCCGATAGTCTGGACTTTATATTTTTTCAAAACACCCATCTCGGATAAAGCTACAGCAGTATTTAAAGCAGTCTGTCCTCCTAAGGTAGGCAAAAGCGCATCCGGCTTCTCCTTTGCAATAATCTTTGCGACTATTTCTGGAGTTATGGGCTCAATATATGTTTTATCCGCCATCTGGGGGTCAGTCATAATGGTAGCGGGATTGGAATTAACTAAAATAACTTTAAAACCTTCCTGCTGCAGCACCTTGCAAGCCTGGGTGCCGGAATAATCAAATTCGCAAGCCTGGCTGATCACAATTGGGCCTGAGCCAATTATCATAATCTTTTTTATATCCTTTCTTTTTGGCATACCTAAACCCCACTTTCCCCTTTACATCAGAAACAGTTTCTAATTTATGAGGGAAACTGTCCTTAATAACCTACTAATGCTTACCCATCATTCTTATAAATTCCCCAAATAAATACTCCGCATCCTGTGGCCCGGGAGAAGCCTCAGGATGAAACTGTACGGAAAATATGGGCAATTTTTTATGCCTCATTCCTTCTAACGTCTGGTCATTTAAATTCAGGTGAGTTATTTCTATATCCTTTTTATTCAAAGAATCTACGTCCACACAGAATCCGTGGTTCTGTACCGTGATAGAAACCTTCCCTGACTTCAAGTCTTTTACCGGATGATTGCCGCCGTGATGGCCAAATTTAAGTTTATAGGCCTTACCTCCAAAAGCAAGGCCCAGCATCTGATGCCCCAGGCAAATTCCGAAAATAGGGACTCTCCCGATAAGTTTGCGGGTTGTTTTAATAACATAATCCACTGCCGCAGGGTCTCCAGGGCCGTTAGAAAGCAATACTCCGTCCGGATTCATTTCCAAAATTTCATCCGCGCCTGTATTTGCCGGCACTACTATAACCTGGCATCCATTTTTCAGAAGCTCTCTTAAAGTATTATACTTTACCCCGCAATCAAGGACTACCACTTTATGTTTATATTGGCTTTGCTTAGCTTCAGGCCAAATGTATTTTTTCTTAGTAGCAACATCCTTAACTAAATCCAGGCCCATTAATCCGCAAGAATCCTTAGCCGCCTGAATCAATCTTTTCTCATCTAAGTCCTGCGTGGACAAAACTGTCTTCATTGCCCCGGCCTCTCTTATATGTAACGTGAGAGCGCGGGTATCCACGCCTTCAATACCCAGGATATTATTTTCTTTAAGATAATCGCCTAAGGATTTTTCTGCGCGCCAACTACTGGCAAGCTTGCTGCACTCCTTAACCACAAAACCTTCCAGGAAAGGCTGACGTGATTCTACATCATCTTTATTCACGCCGTAATTGCCAATCAAAGGATAGGTCATAGCCACAATTTGGCCTTTATATGAAGGGTCAGTAAGTATCTCTTGGTATCCGGTCATGCTGGTATTAAAAACTATCTCGCCGTAAGTTTCGCCGGTTGCGCCAAAAGACTTTCCTCTAAATATTCTTCCGTCTTCTAAGGCTAATATTGCTTCCATTTTTTAGCGTTTAGCGAATAGCGTTTAGCGTATAGTTAAACTAACCGCTATGCGCTAATCGTTGCTTTTATTTCTTTTCTAATGCCGCCTTAATAAATCCTCCAAACAAAGGATGGGCTTTATCAGGCTTGGATTTAAATTCAGGATGAAACTGCACCGCAATAAAATAAGGATGATTCTTAATTTCAATTATCTCCACCAGATTCTTTTTTGGATATATCCCGGAAAAAACCATGCTTCTTTTCTCTAATATTTTTCTATATTTATTGTTAAATTCATACCTATGGCGGTGACGCTCATGGATTAATGTTTTCTTATAAAGCCGAAAGGCCAAGGTGTTCTTTTTGAGACTGCAGGGATAAACACCCAAACGCATGGTGCCGCCTAATTCTTTAATCTTTTCCTGCTCTGCCAGGAGGCTGATTAGGGGTTGTTTTGTTTTAGGTTTAAACTCCGTAGAATTGGCTTCTTTTAAACCGCAGACATTCCTGGCAAACTCAATTACCGCACACTGCATACCTAAACAAAGGCCTAAAAAAGGAATTTTATTCTTCCGGGCAAACTCTATGGCTTTAATTTTACCTTCAACGCCCCTATAACCAAAGCCGCCTGGCACAAGAATTCCGCGCACATCTTCTAAGAACTCTTTAGGGCCGTACTTCTGGATATCCTCAGAATCTATTTTCTTTATTTCTAACTTCGTATCATTTTGGATACCAGCATGCATCAGGGCTTCGTATATAGATTTGTAGGCATCCTGCAGGGTAATGTATTTACCTACCATAGCAATAATAACTTTACTTTTGGGATTTAGCGCTTTTTCTACAACGTTCTTCTCCCAGTCTTTTAAATCTGAAAGTTTACAGATCAAATGAAAATGGCTTAAGATTATTTCATCCAGAATCTGATTTTTAAATACCAGGGGCAATTGATAGATAGATTCTACATCTTTGGCTTCGATAACTGCCTCTTTTCTTACATTACAAAATAAGGATATCTTTTCCTTTACCTCATCGGATAACGATTTCTCGGTGCGGCAGACCAATATATCCGGCAGAATTCCAATTTCGCGTAATGTCCCTACGCTATGCTGAGTGGGTTTTGTCTTTATCTCATCTGCGCTTTTTACGTAAGGAATTAAGGTAAGGTGCATGTAAAGCACATTTTCTCTTCCCACATCTAAGCCAAATTGCCTGGCTGCTTCCAAAAACGGCAGGCCTTCAATATCGCCTACTGTGCCGCCGATCTCCACAATCACAATCTGAGCCTGCGATACTGAAGCAAGCTTCTTTATCCGTTCTTTTATTTCGTTAGTGATATGAGGGATGACTTGAATAGTCTTACCTAAATAATCACCGCGCCTCTCCCTGGAGATTACGGCATTATAAACCTGGCCAGTGGTCACATTGTTAAACTTTCCCATCTGGGCCTGTGTAAATCTCTCGTAATGGCCTAAATCCAAATCTGTTTCTGCTCCGTCTTCAGTGACATAAACCTCTCCATGCTGATAGGGATTCATGGTGCCGGGGTCAACATTGATATAAGGGTCAAACTTCATTAAAGTAACTTTCAGGCCCCGCGATTCCAGAATCTTGCCAATAGAGGCAGAGGTAATGCCTTTGCCAAGGCTTGAAATCACGCCACCTGTTATAAAGATATATTTGGTCATATTAATGAGCGCCTTACAACTTATGTTCGTCTACCGCAAAGCGGCGGCTCCATAAGTTGTGGCCTCACTTAAAAAAGGCGTTTAGTACCGATACTCTGGCCTTTAAACGCCTTATTTTCATCCTAATCTTACAGTATCCCCTTAGCACTTTATTAGTGTAACATATTTTTAAGATAAGTCAATTTTTTTCGCTTAAAATGTTCCACTGTGTAGGCGGACGTGGATTTCTTATCTACCTGAAGAAACAATCATCTTTTTAATGTTGGCGGTAACCTTATGCTTCAGTAATTTTTCTATCGAAATCGGAATGACGCAAGACCAATTATTTTTATTTATGGTGCCGGGCGCATTTATCCTGTATTCATCTGTGTCGCCTTTGATTATATCGCTCATACTTAACCAATCCACTATCAACTGAATGCAGAATATTGCCCTGGATTCCAAAGTTAATTTTAAGGCAGCGGCAATAATATTTTTATTAGCATTCTCCTGCATTGGACCGGGAACCTTAAGATGCCTCCAGAGCTTTTCTTTCTCCTGATAAGTATTTTCGTACAACTCTATAAAGTCAGAAACTTCTTCTTTTCTTTTGCCTAAAATAGTTATCAGCACATCAGAAGAAGTAATACTATTTAACCAACGCAATCTGCCATGCCTTGAACGGGTTAAGTCAAATAATTGCTCTTTTATACGGTTATACTCTATTTTGCGTTCAGCGCATTTCCTCATAAAAAGCGCTTCGTCAACTGTTCCTGCCTCATTCTCCCACCAGGCTAACCAATTTGTGGTATCGTGAGTAGAGAGCGCCGCTACTGAAAGAGCGCGGTAATCTTGCGGCTCTAAAAAATCGTGTTTGACTCTCCAATCTTTTACCCAACGCTGGACATCATTGCCAGGTATGCCTAATTCCTGTAAAACCTTTGTGCAAACTTTTGGTATTATCCCTAAGTCTTCAGCGCACAAAAGCATTTCCGTGTTTTCAAGCATTATGGATAATATATTTCTGCCTTGCTCCTCCCATTTATTTTCATCTTGGGGGTCAAAAAATCCGCGCGATCCCTGATTCTCCCAAGGCTCATTATAGGGGATACTCCAGATACGGAATAAACCCACCACATGGTCTATCCTTAATATGTCATAGAATTCTTGAGCGTACTTAAGTTTCTCTTTTAAATATCTGTAATTGTCTTTAGATACAGTATCCCAATTATAGGTAGGCATTCCCCAGCGCTGGCCTTTAGCGCAATACATATCCGCAGGCGCGCCTGCGGCAAACTCTAATTTAAAAAATTCCGGATGCGCCCAGACATCTGCGCTGTCCCTGGATACAAGAAAAGGCAGGTCGCCTTTTAGCAGGACTCTTTTTGACTGCGCATATTCTCTGACTTCTCTAAACTGTGTATAAAGTTTCCACTGGACCCAAATCTGAAAAGCAATTTCCTTTTCGTGCGTCTTAAGAAAACTTTCTATTTGGGATACATCACGGTTTTTATATTTCTCCTCCCATTCATACCAGGGCCTTCCATTATGATAATCTTTAAGGGCCTTAAAAAGCGCGAAATCATAAATCCAAAACATGTTAGCTTCTATAAAATTTTTAAAATACCCGGTATGCGCAGTTTCACCAGAAAAGATATCCCAAAGCACGTTAAGTTTTGCTCTCTTTATCGCGTAATCCACATGCGCCCTGCCTGCAGGAAATTCTGCTTTTAGTTTCTTAATCCTGTCTTTAATAAAATTTTTATTTGCTCCGGAGAGCTTTTCTAAAGATATGTAGGCGGGTTCAAGCGCAAAAGAACTTATGGCATCATAAGGGCACAAAGTAGAGCCGACTTCATTCAAAGGCAGGAGTTGTATTATAGAATTTCCGCTTAATCTAGCCCAGTCTATTAATAATTTTAAATCGCCGAAATCACCTATGCCTATACTTTTTTTAGAATAAACAGAAAATAAAGGCGCCAGAAACCCTGCCCTCTTCTGCGCGCCGATTCTTTCCCATTTATCTACGGAAGGAGCCATAAGTAAATATTCTTTTAAACTTTCTTCGGGCATTTGTTTTCTTAATATACGTAATTTTTTTATATCTTATCTTGCTATTAAATAATGGTTAACACAAATTAAATGCTTTAACGGGGGGCTATATTATTGGCAAGGAGGTAGCGCCCATTAGATATTTATCAATAAAATGAGCGGCTCTCCTGCCCTCAGAGATTCCCCAGACAACCAGAGACTGACCCCTATGCATATCTCCGGCAGAAAATACGCCTTTAACTGAGGTCATAAAGTTTTCGTTTGTTTTGACATTTCCGCGATTATCTAATTGCACGCCCAATTCTTCAAGAAGCCCTTGTTTTTGCGGGTAAAGAAAGCCTAAGGCCAGAATTACTAAATCTGTTTCAATTTCAAATTCTGTGCCTTTAACTTCTTTCATCGGAGGACAATTTTTTTTGCCAGTTTGAGAAAATTCAACCTTAATGCAGGAGAGTTTCTCAATCCGGCCATTCTTGCCGATAAATTCTTTAGTTAAAACTGACCATTGCCGCTCGCCGCCTTCAAGGTGGCTGGTGGAAGTCTTTAAAATCATAGGGTATTTTGGCCAAGGGTATTCGCAGCTGCGGCATTCAGGGGGCTGCGGAAAGAGTTCTATTTGGACTACACAACTTGCGCCCTGCCTATGCGCTAAACCAACACAATCACTGCCTGTGTCTCCTCCACCGATAACCACTACGCGCTTGCCTTTGGCATCAATCCATTCGACTCGTTTCACTCGCTCAGGATTGATGGTGAGCCCATTCGAACCATCAATGGGCTTATCCTCCGGGGTTTTTTCGTCCGCCAAAGAATTGCGGCGGGCTCCTGCTATTTTTCTATTTGCCTGAATTAAAAAATCTAAGGCAAAATAAATGCCTTTTAATTCCCTTCCTGCAATATTTAAATCCCTGGGTACAGATGAACCGCCTGCCAGGCAAATGGCGTCAAATTTATCTTTTAATACCACATCTTTTAACGCGGATTCTCGCGGATTGTCCCGCAATAACGGGATCCCGCTTAAGGCGGGACACGCAGATACACGCAGATAAAATCTGCGGCCATCCGCGTTAGATTTGCGGGAATCTGCGTTCAAAATATTTAATACATTAAGATTCGTTTTAAATTTAATGCCTTCTTTTTCTAAAATCTTAATCCGCCTATCTATTACCCATTTCTCTAATTTAAAATCCGGGATGCCGTAGCGTAAGATTCCACCAATCTTATCCGCTTTTTCAAAAACTAATACAGCGTGTCCAGCTTTGTTTAGTTGGTCTGCGCAAGATAAACCTGCAGGGCCTGAACCTGCTACTGCTACAGTTTTTCCGGTGCGTTTTTTGGGCGGATTAGGCTTTATGTATCCGTGTTTAAATGCGTATTCAATAATCGCCAATTCATTCTCTCTTACTGTTACCGGGTCATCATTGATGCCCAAAACACAGGCAAATTCACAGGGAGCAGGGCAAACCCTCCCGGTAATCTCAGGAAGATTATTAGTGGCTTGCAAAAGGCCTATGGCCTGTTTCCATTGGCCATGAAACATCAAATCATTCCATTCCGGAATATAATTTCCTACCGGGCATCCCCAGTGGCAAAATGGCGTGCCACAATCCATACAACGGCAAGCTTGTTCTTGAGAATGTTCATCGGTGCGTAAAACCAAAACCTCCCGATAGTCTTTGATGCGCTCGCAAACCGGCCTGTATTCGGCAGCCTCTCGTTTAACTTTTAAGAAACCTTTTATGTCACCCATAAATATTCCTTAGCAGGAACTGTCCCCGAAGGGGACTGCCCCTGTTATCCATCAGAAACCTCAGCCAATTCTAACTTCTTCTCTACTATATTTGCTTGCAATATACGTTTATATTCTATAGGCATAACCTTAATAAATTTATTAATTTGGTTTTTTGCATCATCGAGTATTTCTTTAGCGATAGGGCTGTGCGCATATTTGTAGTGATTAGAGAGTAATTTTTTAATTACTTCGGTGTCTTCTTCCTGCAATCTCTCTAATTCTACCATCCCTAAATTGCATTTGTCTTTAAAGGCTTTATCTTCATCAAAGATATAGGCGATACCTCCGGACATGCCCGCAGCAAAATTCCTGCCTGTCTTGCCTAAAACAACGACCCTTCCTCCGGTCATATACTCGCAGCCATGATCGCCTACTCCCTCAACTACAGCATAAAGGCCGGAATTCCTGATACAAAACCTCTCTCCTGCCACTCCTCTGATATAAGCCTCTCCGCTTATGGCGCCATAAAACGCAGTATTTCCGATAATAATATTTTCCTGCGGCTCGTAGGTTGCATTCCTATAAGGATAAATAATAATCTTTCCTCCGGAAATGCCTTTGCCGACATAATCATTAGCCAAACCCTCCAGCTCAAAAGTTACTCCTTTAGCTAACCATGCGCCAAAACTCTGGCCTGCCTCTCCTTTAAACTTAAAGTATATGGTGTCCTCGGGCAAACCTTCTTCGCCATACCTCCTGCAAACCTCTCCGCTCAACATTCCTCCGGTAGTTCTATCGCTATTCTTAATGGTTAGCTCTGTTTTGATAGCCTCTGCCTTCGCTAATGCCGGATTAGCCAGCTCTATCAGTTTTAAATCTAAAACTTTGTCAATGGTTCGACTACGTTCACCATTGACACTGAGCGAAGTCGAAGTGTCAATACCATGGTCATGAGGAATGGTACAGTGCGTACCAACATAAGAGGGCACTTTGGGTTTATATAGAATCTTGGAAAAATCAATCCTCTTTCCTTTCCAAGGCAAAATATCTTGGTTTAGCTCTAAGAGGTCAGTCCTGCCGACCATCTCATCAATTGTCCTTATCCCCAAACTAGCCATAATCTCCCGTAGCTCTTCCGCCACAAAATGAAAATAATTCATTACATATTCTGGCCGTCCTTGAAATCTTTTTTGTAGAATTTCATCCTGGGTAGCCACGCCTACCGAGCAGTTGTTCAGATGGCAATGCCTGAGCATCACACAACCCAAGACAATTAAAACCGAGGTAGAAAAACCAAACTCTTCAGCCCCTAAAAGGCAGGCAATGGCTGCATCCCTGCCGGTGCGCATCTGGCCGTCGGTTTGCAGCCTGACCCTGCTTCTTAAATCATTCAAGACCAAAGTCTGATGGGTTTCAGAAAGGCCTAATTCCCAGGGGAGCCCGGCGTGTTTTATAGAACTTAAGGGCGAGGCGCCTGTCCCTCCATCTCCTCCTGAAATTAAAATCATATCCGCATGGCCCTTGGCTACGCCGGCAGCAATAGTGCCTACGCCGATTTCTGAGACCAATTTCACGCTAATCCTTGCCCGGGGATTGGCATTTTTTAAATCAAATATTAGCTGGGCCAAGTCCTCAATAGAATAAATATCATGGTGCGGCGGAGGAGAAATTAAAGTCACTCCCGGAGTGGTGTAGCGCGTGCGGGCAATGATGACGCTAACTTTATGCCCGGGTAACTGGCCTCCTTCTCCCGGCTTTGCGCCCTGGGCGATTTTTATCTGCAATTCATCGGCATTAACCAGATAATTAGTAGTAACGCCGAACCTTCCGGAGGCAACTTGCTTTATAGCGCTTCGGGTGGAATCTCCGTTAGGTAATGGCTGGAATCTTGCCGGGTCCTCTCCGCCTTCTCCGGTATTGGACTTGCCTTTAATTCTATTCATGGCTATAGCCATAGTCTCATGGGCGCCCTTTGAAATCGAACCAAAACTCATCGCCCCGGTGACAAAACGCTTAAATATCTCTTCAACCGGCTCGACCTCTTGGAGGGGGATAGGTTTTATGCTTTTTAATTTAAGAAGCCCCCTCAATGTTGTAGGATTCCGGGATTGGTTATTTATAAGAGAGGCAAACTCCTTATATCTATGATCATCATTTTTTCGGGCGGCATCCGCAAGAGCGGCGATGCTATCCGGATTCCAGAGATGGAATTCTCCGTCTCTTTTCCACTGATAGGCGCCGCCTGCTTCCAAATAATTTATGTTTAGGCCCGCCTGCGCATAGGCATCCCTATGTCTTAAAAGAGTTTCTTCTGCGATACCCTGCAAATCAATGCCGCCTATGCGCGATACGGTTCCGGTAAAACATTTCTTAATCACTTCCCCGCTTAAGCCTAATGCCTCGAATATCTGGGCGCCTCGGTAACTCGCAAGAGTGGAGATGCCCATCTTGGAGAGGATTTTTAATATGCCTTTCTCTGTTGCTTTTCGGTAATTTTTAAGTCCGGCCTTTAAATCTAAATTCAGCTGGTTGTCCTTGATCAAATATCCGACTGCTTCATAGGCTAAATATGGGTTGATACAATCTGCGCCATAGCCGAACAGCAAAGCAAAATGATGGACCTCTCTTGGCTCAGCGCTCTCAACGATTATTCCTATCTGAATCCTCATTGCCTTTCTTATCAGATGATAATGCACTGCCCCCATTGCCAGCAGCGCAGGAAGGCTGGCGTATTCTTTATTTAACCCTCTGTCGCTAAGAAGAATAAAACTGTACCCCTTCTTTATTGCCAGCTCTGCTTCCTCACATATCTTATCTAATCTCTTGATAAAATTCTTTTTATCATCTGCTTTAAAAAGAATAGATATCGCCTTTGTCTTAAAGCCTCTTTCTTTTATCAGACGGATCTTTTCCAGAGCCGCATTTGTAAGAATTGGTTCTTTGACTAATAATTTATGGCAATGCCGGGGAGTTTCGCCTAATATATTCTTTTGAGAACCTACAAAACTATAAAGGCTCATCACCAATTCTTCTCTTATGGGGTCAATTGCCGGGTTGGTCACCTGGGCAAATAATTGTTTAAAATAATTATAAAGCAATTGCGGATTATTTGATAAAACTGCATGGGGGGTATCGTTTCCCATTGAACCGATAGGCTCTTTCCCTTCCTCTGCCATTGGTTTAAGAATAAATTTCAGGTCTTCACGCGTATAGCCGAATGCCTTTAATAATATTGCGGTATCTTCTGATTCTTTTTTTGTGGAATGCGGGCTAGAAACTTTTTCCAGTTCTACAAGGTTCTGTTTAATCCAGAAACCATAAGGACTTTGCCTTGAAGTTTTTTCTTTTATTTCGCTGTCATTGATTATTCTTCCTTCTTTAGTATCAATAAAAAACATCTTGCCCGGTTCAAGCCTGCCTGAAACAGCTATATTATCCGCTTTGATGTCTAAGACCCCTACTTCTGAAGCCATAACCACAAGGTCATCTTTGGTAACAAGGTACCGTGCCGGGCGTAAACCATTTCTGTCTAATACCGCGCCTACGTTTGTTCCATCTGTAAAGGCAATGGCTGCTGGCCCATCCCAAGGCTCCATGAAACAGGCGTGGTATTGATAAAATTGTTTAAGTTTTTTATCCATAAGTTCATTCTGTTCCCATGCGCTGGGAATTAACATCATCATCGCATGAGCTAAGGGCCTTCCTCCTAATACCAGAAGCTCAAAAACATTATCAATAGCTGCTGAGTCGCTTCCTCCCGGAACAATAACCGGAAAGATTCTTTTTAAATCTTTGCCAAACAACCTGCTCTCTAAAATTCCCTGCCTGGCCTGCATCCAGTTTATATTACCCCTGAGAGTATTAATTTCTCCGTTATGGGCCAAGAATCTAAACGGCTGGGCCAAATCCCAGGTGGGAAAGGTATTGGTGCTGTATCTAGAGTGGACTAAACAGATAGCGCTTTTTAAGTCTTTATCTTTTAAGTCAAGAAAAAATTTTTCTAATTGAGAAGGCATAAGCAGCCCTTTATAAGAAATGGTGCGGCTGGATAGGTTGGTAATATAGAAGAAGAGTTTCTGTTTTAATGCAAAGGTGCGGATGGTATTTTCTACCTGCTTTCTGATAATATAAAGTTTTCTCTCAAAACCAAGGCTATCCTGGCCGGCGGCCTTTTTGCCAATAAATATCTGCTCTATTACCGGCTCGGTTTCCTTAGCCGCCTTACCTATATATGTATCATCTACAGGCACCCTGCGCCACCCCAGGAGAGTATGCCCTTCTTTTTTAATAACCTCGGAAAATATATCTTTGCAGAATTTGCGCTTTTGATGATCACGAGGTAAAAATACCAGCCCTGTTCCATATTCACCTTGAGGCGGCAGGGCAATTTTATGCTCTTTACAAACCCGAGAAAAAAACTCATGGGGAATTTGGATGAGTATTCCTGCGCCGTCTCCGGTTTTAGGGTCGGCGCCGGTTGCTCCGCGATGTGATAGGCGCCTGAGCGCTTCTAATCCCTGCCTTACAATATCATTAGACTTCCTGCCTTTGATATTGCAGACAAAACCTACGCCGCAGGAGTCATGTTCAAAACGCGGGTCGTAAAGCCCGTACTTTTCTAATTTCTGACGATTATACATATTCTACCTTAACCTTCATCTCAAGCTTAGTCTTTTCTATTGTATCATCTTTTTTCATTATCTTGAAAATATTTTCTGCCTAAAAAAAATAGAGAGTAGCGAGAAAAATCATGAGCTCTCTACCCTCTAAATTTTATTTCCTACTTGCTACTAAATATCAAAATAGAGATAAAATTCATAAGGATGCGGCCGCATTCTTACCGGATCTATCTCTCTTTTGCGCTTAAACTCAAGCCAGACGTCAATCACGTCTTTTGTGAATACTCCGCCTTTTAAAAGATACTCGTGGTCTGCCTCAAGCGCATCTATTGCCCTGCGCAATGACGACGGCACTGTAGCTATCTTTTGCAGTTCCTCTTCGCCCAATTCAAAGAGGTCAACATCTAAAGGTTGTCCCGGGTCAATCTTATTCTTTATACCGTCAAGCCCTGCCATAAGCATAGCGCTAAAAGCAAGGTAACCATTGCACGCAGGGTCAGGCGGCCTAAATTCTATCCTCTTTGATTTAGGGTTATCCGAGTACATGGGAATTCTTACTGCTGCA
>Ga0105164_10000769_pt1 | contig 21318 bp, 19 predicted proteins | sample VDWuncwatermetaG_FD_89674 | JGI IMG/M metagenome (GOLD analysis project Ga0105164, IMG submission 89674) | Wastewater microbial communities from Netherlands to study Microbial Dark Matter (Phase II) - VDW unchlorinated drinking water | ecosystem: Environmental > Aquatic > Freshwater > Drinking...
AAGAGGTTCCTTAGAGGCGATAATAAGATTCATGGATGAAAATCCTCGTTGCGGGATTCTCGGGCCAAAACTATTAGATAAAGACGGAAAGATACAATTTTCCTGCCGGGCATTTCCTTCCTATAGCACTGCATTTTTTAACCGCTATTCTTTGCTGACCAAAATATTCCCCGGGAGCAGATACGCACAAAGATATCTGAAGGCCAGCTGGCCTCACGACAGTATTCAGGAAACTGACTGGGTATCGGGTGCAGCTATGCTGATAAGAAGAGATTGTTTAGGTCAAATAGGCAATTTCGACGAAAGGTTTTTTATGTACTGCGAAGATATAGATATGTGTCAGAGAGCCAGGGAGAATGGCTGGCAGGTATTTTATTATCCTTACGTTGAATTTACGCATTTTATCGCAGGGAGCGTAAAAAATACATCGCATTTGACGATTATCTGGCATCATCAAAGCATATGGCGTTATTATAAGAAATATCTTAGGGCGAATATTTTATGTGATGCATTTTTCTTTGTAACGACTTTTACGCGGGCAATCTTCTTAAGTTGTTTCAGATTGATAGGGAACTCCTTGACATTGCATAACAACAAAAAATGCGAAAAATAAGGCTTCTGACTATATCCGCAACGTGCGAAAGGGGAGGCTCTGATATAAACCTGCTCAGGCTTTTAAGAAGCTTGGATAAGAACGAGTATGATATTGTGCATCTTGTGCCTTATGCGGGGCATTTAACGGATGAATTCAGGAATGCGGGTGTGCAGATTAAAATTGTGGATATGCCCAGGATACGCCTCTTTAAAAATCCGTTAAAATATATAACGTACATTTTTAAATTTTTTCCTACGGTATTTAAGATAAAGAATATTATTGCGTGTAATCAAATAGATTTAGTCTGCACTTCTTCAATGGTAAATTTATATGGCGCCTTAGCAGCAAGGCTGGCGCGTCGGCCGCATATATTAATGGTAGCCGAATACCTGCCTGTTTTAAAACTAATAAGCCCATATTTTCATTTTCTTTCAGAAAGGATTATCTGCTGTAGTAGCGTAGTCAGCCGGATGTTTAAAAAGAACGGTAAAGTTTTGGTAAAATATCCCGGGGTAGATTTAGATGAGTTCAGCCCGAATGTAGATTCCCGCGCCATTAAGGAAGAATTTGGCATAAGCGGAAATTTAGTCAGTATGCTTACGCGGCTGGATAAATGGAAGGGTGTAGAAACTTTTATAAAAGCAGCAAAATATGTAGAGCATGAGGCGAAGTTTATCATATTTGGGGAATTAGTGATAGGCAAAGAAAAATATTTGGGGAAGTTAGAGAATATAATAAAGCAACTTAAGTTAGAGGAAAAAGTATTTATTAAAATAGTCAAATGCACCCCACAGTTAATATCTGCCTCGGATATTATTGTGCATGCTTCGTTGCGGCCTGAGCCATTTGGCCTGATAGTCATTGAAGGGATGGCAGCAGGGAAGCCGGTTATTGCCTCAAGGCTGGGAGGGCCCTTAGAAATAATTACCGATGGTATAGACGGTGTATTAATAGAACCCGGAAATCCTCAAGTTTTAGCTGCAGCAATTTCTAATTTATTGAGAAATCCAAAAGCAGCAGGAGAGATGGGCCTGAAGGCGCGGGAAGGGGCAGGCAAAAAGTTTAATCTCAAAGAATACGCACACGGATTTGATAGAATCTTTAAAGAGGCGCTTAAAGACTATTCTTTGAAACCGGCGCGCATTTGTATCGGCAAAAGCAGGCTTGTGAAGATTAGCGCTCCTTTGGCGGAATTATTAGTTCCAGTTCATAGTAAGTATCAAGAGATAAATAAAGATACGATAAAAAAGATTTTGGTAATACAACTCTTTGGTATGGGAGATTTAGTTTGTTCCTTGCCGTTATTGGAAACACTCAAAGCATATTTTAATCAATCCAAGATTACTTTGTTGATAGATAGCAAATTAAGCGAATTGGCTAATCTTATGGGATGCAATGAGATTATTGGTTGCGAAAGGGGTATCTTGTCTGAGTTTACGCTGTTATATCAAATCAGAAGAGATAAATTTGATATGGTTGTAATATTAAATCCTTTATTTCAGGGGGCGTGGCTTGCTTATCTTAGCAGGGCTAAATACAGAATAGGTCATATACGTGATTACGAGGGCATACAAGATATAGGACAGATAAGGTGTCTCCTTACACACGTTACGCCGACCATTGACTATCCCGTACATGACCTCCGAAGACATATGGGAATAGCTGGATCCATGGGGATAGATTTACAGTTTTCTTCGCCTCATTTGAATATACCTGATTCAGCGGCAAATTGGGCGGATAGTTTCTTAAAAGATAATGGAGTTAAAGAAAAAGATTTTATATTCGGGATTAACCCAAATGCTGCCTGGGAATCAAGGTGTTGGCCCACGGATAATTTTGCAAAAGCGGCGGATAGTGTTATAGAAAATTATAATGCCACAGCCATATTTTTCGGTTCAACAACAAGAAGGGATATGGAAAGGATAAGTATAATAATGTCAAAGATGAAACACAGAGCCATATCGGCTGGGGGCAAAACGGATATCCCAAAATTAGCCGCTCTGCTTAAGAGGTGCGCTATATTTCTTACCAATGACAGCGGGCCAATGCATTTGGCCGCGGCAGAGGGAGTGGATATGGTTGCTCTTTTTGGGCCCGGCGATATAAAAAAGTTTGGATATGAAAGGGTAAATATTATAAATATTACCGCAGAGGGGCCGTTCTGTAAACCTTGTGCCTTAAATTACCAGTATAAAGATAACTGCTTGGATAATGCATGCATGAAAGGCATTGATGTCAGTGAAGTTATAAAGGCAATAGACAGATTACTCAGCAGTAAAAATAATTAAGAATAAAATGAAAGAATTTATCAAAGCATTACTGAGGATTCTTGGCTATCAAATCAGCAGGGCGCCCAGAATTAAAGTTTCGCAAGCCTTGCCATTCTGGGATAGCCAGAATGAGTTTAATGCGCTCTATGAGCAAATAAGAGAGTATACGGTTGTATCCAAAAACCGGCTGTTTATGCTATGCCAATTGTTAAGATACGCCAACAGGCTGGACGGCGATATTGCCGAAGTAGGTGTTTATAAAGGAGGCACTGCCAAATTAATCGCCAAGACAGCCAAAAATAAAAATATTTATTTATTTGATACATTTTCAGGGATACCGCAGATAACCACGGAAATAGATTTTCATAAAACAAAGGATTTCGCTGATACTTCATTGCATTCGGTAAAAACGCTCCTCAGAGACTGTCCGAATGTAACCTTTTATCAGGGGATTTTTCCTGATACGGCATCTGCGATTGAAAATAAACAATTCTCTTTTGTATATATAGATGTTGACCTGTACAGGTCTGTTAAAGATTGCCTGGAGTTTTTTTATCCCCGCATAGCCAGAGGAGGAGTTATGGTTATAGATGATTATGATTCCTGGGCCTGGCCGGGAGTGAAAAAGGCAGTCTTGGAATTTCTCACTGACAAGAAGGAATATCCTATTATAACTACGGAAATCCAGTGCGCTATAATAAAGCTTTAAGATTGAGAGGGAGTATTTAATGTTAAAACGGGCGCTTGATTATAGCTTAGCGCTTTTGGGTTTATTTATATTTTCGCCGCTTTGGCTCATTTTCGCTTTGGCAATTTGGCTTGAAGACAGAGGGCCGGTATACTATGTCCAGGAGAGGGTGGGTAAAAATGCCAGGATATTTAAAGGGATTAAGTTCCGCTCTATGCGGCCTGATGCAGAGAAAGGGGTTGGCCCTGTGCAGGCAAAAGAGAATGACCCGCGGGTGACCAAAATCGGAAGATTTATGCGTAAGACTGCAATGGATGAGCTGCCGCAGCTCTTAAATATTTTAAAAGGAGATATGTCTTTTGTCGGCCCCCGCGCTTTACGGCCTGCGGAAACAGAATCTGCTGAAGGAACTGAAGTAAAAAGCATTTTTCAGATTCCCGGATTCAAAATGCGCTCAAGCATACAACCGGGGCTGACAGGCGTGGCGCAAGTCTTTGCTTCGCGCCATCTGCCGCGGCAAGAGAAGTTTAAATATGATTTATGGTATGCGCAACACCGGAATATGGGATTAGATATTATGCTTATTTTGAAGTCAATTACCATTACTTTAAATAGAAGATGGGATACTGAGACAAATAAGGCAAATTTCTTTATGCGGTTGATTATTATCGGCTTAATTATATTGCATCTGGGTAAAATAAGCGCCTTTGCCCAGGAATACAAGGTTGTGCGGGGCGTCATAGATGTCCATTCTAAAATAAGCGATGGCAAATATTCTCAAGAGCGGGTTGCGGAATTAGCCAGAGAAAAGGGATTTAAGGTCGTAATCTTCTGCGAATCGGCTTTAAGGAAGTGGGAATACGGCTTGTGGCCGTTAAGGAATATCGTCAAGAGAACTTATCAGGAGAATTCGGTATTGCGTTTGGGAGTAAGGAAGTACATAGACAGGTTTGCTGCTCTAAAAAAGAAATTTCCGGATTTAGTCCTTATCCCGGGAATGGAGGCGAGCCCCTATTTTTATTGGGAAGGCAGCCCGCTTTCTAAAAAATCTTCCCTAGTTGATTACTATAAGCAGTTTTTGATTATCGGGCTAAATAAGGATTACCAGAATATACCTGTTGTGGGTAACCGCCGGTTTTCGTATTTCTCAATAAATGCGCTCCTTAGTCTTTGGCCGATATTGTTAATTATCCTTGGATTAAGATTATTCAAGAAGAAAGCCGCAAGAGCTTCTTTTATTCTGGCGGGAATTTTATTTTTGGCCAATAACCTTCCTTTTTCTACTTCCAGATTTAATGTATATCAGGGCCGCCAGGGGATAAGGCCTTATCAGGACATAATTGATTATGTCAACAAGAGGGGGGGCATTATCTTCTTGGCGCATCCGGAAGTCTTTAGCCAAAAAGCATACTTTGGTATTGAGAGTTACACCGCGCCCTATCCTGAAGATTTAATTCTCGCTCGCGATTATACGGGATTTAGCCTGATACTTACACTTCGCGATAGGTGCGAGGTGCTTGGATTCAGATGCGGGATGACCGAGCCCGGAGATATCTGGGATAAACTGCTTTTAGAATATATTGCAGGTAAAAGGAAGAATCCGGTTTGGATAATCGGGACCCCGCATTACACCGGTGAGGCGGGGAATATTGATTCTGTTGAGACTCTCTTTTTTGTAAAAGATGCCAAAGAGAAAGATGTCCTGGATGCTTTAAGAGAAGGCAGGGCCTATGTGCGTTTTAACTTAAGGAGCGAGCCTGTAAATTTAGATGAGTTTAGCGCTCAGGAGGCCGGCAATGGTTTAATTCAGATTATTATCAAAGGAAGCCAAGCCCCTTCTGGGGGGCCCTTAAAGGTAGAACTTATCCGTAACGGCAAGGCCTTTAAGCGCTCTGAGGAGAAGGATGCTGAATGGGCGGTTATCGCGGAAGATAAACTTTTGCCGGATGAAAGAAAAGTTTATTACCGTTTAAGGATTGAGAGCCCTTCAAGCATAATTTTATCTAATCCCGTATTTGTAGAAGCTAAAAAATAGAGGTGACACCCCAGGGGTGGGGGGGCGCTAAATTAAATAATCCCTTTACTATAATGGAATTTGGGATAAAATAAAAAACGAGGAGGCGAATATGGATAAGGATAACCTGATAAAATTACTAAACGAGGCCCTGCAGGTTGAATACAGCGAAGTATTTCTGTATCCGCGCGAGGCAGGAGAGATTAAAGACAAAAACATAGCCCGGACCTTTGAGCAATTTGGCTTGATGGAGGTAAGGCATGCGGATATGATCTCCATAAGGATATTGCAGTTGGGCGGTAAGCCCGTATGGGAGTTTAAGTTATTAGGCGAATTAAGCGATTTGAAAGAAATCCTGAAGAGGCACCTGAATAACGAAGAGGCAATGATTAAAGTTTACGAGAATTTAATTGAGCGCATTGACGACGCCGAAATTAAGATTATACTCAGGGGCATAAGGGCGGAAGAAGAGGTGCACCGGGATAAAATTAAAGAACTGCTTAGCTAAAAGGCGGTTGCTGAATGTACGAAGCGTACTGGGGATTAAAGGAAAAGCCGTTTAAAAATACCCCTGACCCAAAATTCTTATACTATTCCAAAGAGCACGAAGAGGCATTCTCGCGTCTTATGTATGCGGTCCAGAGCAATTTGGGCGGATGCATGTTAACCGGAGTTTTTGGCTGCGGGAAGACCCTGCTGAATCAGACTTTGGTGGAAGAGCTGGAGAAAATGGGCAATTATAAAGTTGCCTTTATCGCCAACCCCTTTCTTTCGCACGTTGAGCTATTGAGGATGCTCGCCTATAATTTAGGAGCGAACAACCTGCCGGAGAATAAGATGGAGATACTCACGGATTTTCTCCTTCAGAAATTAGAGGAAATATTGCGTAATAACAATAACGATGGTAAAGATACGGTGGTCATTATTGATGAGGCGCACATAATTGAAGATAAGATGATTTTTGAGGAATTAAGGCTCCTCTTGAATTTTCAATTGAAAGATAAATTTCTCCTTACCCTGATTCTTTCGGGTCAGCCGGAATTAAAGAAGAGCGTAGATAATATAAAGCAGTTATCCCAGAGGATTCCTGTCAGGTGCCATTTGGAAAGGTTTGATTTGGAAGATACCAGGAATTATATCCTCCACCGCCTTAAAGTTGCGGGCAGGGTAGAGCCCGTATTTAATGAAGAGGCGTACGGCATAATCTATCAGCGCTCAGGCGGGATACCCCGGCGCATTAACAACATCTGCGATATGAGCTTGTTAGTGGGGTTCGGTAAATACGCAGAGCTCATAAATGAAGCCATACTTAACGATGTAGTCAAGGACTTAGAGTCTTAAAATGTATGAATCATACTGGGGATTAGCAGAGAAGCCATTTGAGAATACAGCTGACCCTAAGTTTTTGTATTATTCCAGGCAGCACGAAGAAGCCTTTACCCGGCTTATGTATGCTATCCAGGAACGCAAGGGCGCGGCGGTTTTAAGCGGCGTATTCGGCTGCGGCAAGACGGTAGTTGCGCAGGCCGTACTTACGACATTGAGCAAAGGTAAATACGAGACTGCGTTTGTGATCAATCCCCAGCTTTCTCATACGGAGCTCTTACGCGAAATCATCTATGATTTAGGCTTGAAGGATAATCTTCCTACCCAAAAGACCGACATCCTGCATTCTCTAAATGAGGCTCTGCATCACAATGCGGATAACGGCAAGCAGACAGTGGTGATAATTGACGAAGCGCACCTGATTGAAGACAATCTTATTTTTGAAGAATTGCGCCTCCTCTTAAATTTTCAGTATAAAAATCAATTCCTGCTTACGCTCATACTTTTAGGCCAGCCGGAATTGAAAGAGAAGATAAATAATATCAAACAGTTAGCTCAAAGAATCGCCATAAAATATCATTTGAGCGGTTTAAACGAGCAGGAGACATTGGAATATGCGCAGCACCGCTTAAAGATTGCCGGTTCATCAAAAGAAATCTTTAAGGATAGCGCCCTAAAGATGATTTATGAGCAATCAGGCGGCATACCCAGAAGGATTAATCAAATCTGCGATATGGCGCTTTTGACCGGGTTCGGCAGGCAGGAAGAGGCAATCAGCGAAGAGATAATTATGGAAGTAGTCAAAGACCTGGAGAGTTGATAATAAAATGTTGACAGTTAGTTATAAAACATATAGAATAAAAATGGTTAATTATGCGTAGAGGAGGATACCGTATATGGTGAGGATATCGGATATTTTTAAGAAGTCGGCTGCGGGCAAGCCTCTATCTGCCCCTGAGGAAAAAGCCAGAGAAGAACTCTCCCCAGAAACGCCCTTTGAAGAACCAAGGTCAAAGATAAGGCCCACTTTCCATCAAACCCCGCTTCATAGGGCGATGTCCCCGAAGGAAGAATCTCAGACTGAAGATTACGGCTCAATGCGCATTGCCAAGGCAATGCAGGAAACAGCCCAGGATAAAGCCCGTTCCCAGAACCTTTATCTTACGGGGATTCAATTGATAAAAGAGGTATTCACAAATGCCGAGCAGTTAAAACCCATAAATTTAACCCAGATAAAGAGTTGGACCGACAATATCGTTGATTCCCTTATATTTGTGGACGCGGAATTACTGCACCTTTTTTATGAATATGCTTCGGATAATTACCTCTACAGCCATATGGTAAATACAACCGTTATGGCTACGGAAGTAGGCTTAGGGCTGGGTTACAATAAATCCCAGCTTAATGACCTCGGCACAGCAGCATTTTTGCATGATATCGGGATGATTAAAGTAGAAAATCTCCAAATGCAACCGAGGAAATTAACTGAAGAGGAATACACCAAGGTTAAGAATCACCCACTTTACGGCGCGGATATATTATCTCAGGTAAAAGATATAGCGGAGCCGGTAATTTATGTCGCTAAAGAGGAACACGAGCGGATGAACGGGACGGGTTATCCCAGCGGCATTAAGGACGGCGATATATCCGAATACGCCCGGATTGTCGGCATCGTAGACGTATACGAAGCATTGACCCATAACCGCCCCTATAGAAAAAAAATTTCTCCCCATGACGCAATAAAAGAATTAATTTCCAGTAACCCGCTTTTTGACTCCATAATCTTAAAAGTCCTGATTAGCAAGGCCGGCGTGTACCCCATCAGTTCCTGGGTAGAATTAAACTCCGGAGAAATCGGTAAGGTGATGATAAATAATCACGAATTCCCCTTAAGGCCGGTAGTGCATATTCTGTTTGACTCCACTGGTTACCGGATGAAGGAGCCCCGCATAATCAACTTAGCAAAAGAATTTAATTCATTTATTAAAAAAGCCCTTACTGAAGAGGAACTTGCAAGGAAAGTAAAAGAAGAACCCGCAGAAACTTAAGTGAGCGCATAAGTTACGGAATGTAATGAACGTAACTTATATGCGCGAACTTATCCCCCCTGCTTTCTTGCGAAAGCAAGAAGGGGGGATTAATTCGCACAATAACTTATTCACCCGCTTAAGGCGGATTCGTAAGTTATGTGCTCATTAAAAGGAGGCGAGGGATGAAAATCGCTAAGGTTTTGATTATTGCGGCTGCAATAGTTACTCTGATAGCAGTAGTAGGGCGGATTGCCGTTATACCGGTAGCCGGAGTCGCCGCGCGCGCCTTGTTAGGTTTTGCAGGATTGTTATTACTTTTTGCAATTGCTTTGGAAGGGTTGAAATAAAAGAATCTTCCCGCCCGAAATAAATAAAAAAGGCACTTTCAGTGAGGAGTGCCTTTTCTTTTGAAACCCATGCCGCAGAAAAGAACGCTTGTTTTAGTAAGCTTCTTAGGCCTTTTTCTTGAGCTTACCCTTATTCGCTGGTTTCCTGCCCATATCTTTTCTATTGCCTTTTTTTCAAACGCTGTTCTGATAGCTTCTTTCTTGGGGCTGGGCCTGGGTTTTCTCCTCTCGCACTACAAAAGAGATTTTTTTATTTTCTTTCCCTGCATTTTAACGGCGTCTGTCTGCCTGGTTTTATGCTCAGAGAATATACAGGTAGCCCTTCCTGTCAATGCCCAGGCTTGGATATGGAGTTATTACCAGGGCAATAGGCTGCAACACATTTCTTTCTTAAAACTTTCTATTACCCAACTTATCGGGTTAATCTTTGCTTTAACGGTGATAATTTTCATTCCCATCGGACAGAAAATCGGCAAATCTATGCAGGGATTCGACCCTTTGGTCGGTTATACTATGAATATTCTGGGCAGTTTGCTGGGAGTCGCCGGTTTTGGCGCGATTTCCTTCTTCTGCACGCCGGCTTATACCTGGTTTATAGCGGCGGGAATTATTGTGGCCGCGGTTAATTATAAGAAACCGGGATTCATTATAGGCGCGATGGCTATGGCAGCGATTGTTTTTATCGTGGGGGTTTCGGAAAAGGATATTTTATGGTCTCCTTATTACGCAATTGAATTAAGGAGGAGCGAAGAGGGGGCAGTAGCTGTTTATGTAAATAAACTTTTTCATCAAAAAGCAGTAAATTTCGCACAGGAGCCGCATACGTATGAAAAATATATGCTGGCTTACAAATGGTTTAATCCAAAACGGGTCCTAATCATCGGCTCAGGCACAGGCAATGATGTTTGGATTGCGCGAAGGGCGGGTGTTAGAGATATTGATGCCGTAGAGATTGACCCGCTTATTCTGAAACTGGGCCAGAGAGAGCATCCCCAGAGGCCCTATGACAGCGATGATGTAAGCGTTTTTGTAGACGATGCCCGTTCATTTATGCATCGCAGTGCCAAGAAATACGATATGATTGTCTATGGGACACTGGATTCCCACGCCACCCTTTCCGTAACCTCATCTATACGCCTGGATAATTATGTTTATACTCACGAAGCGCTTGGCGAGGCGCGCCGCCTGCTTACGCCCAAAGGGGTCGTGGTCCTGCTTTTTTCCGTTCCTACGGATTGGCTCGCAGCCAGGCTTTTAGAAACCGCGCGTTCAGTATTTGGTGCGGATGAAACGCGCTATATTATTATGGACCAATACCTCTTTAATTTGATGATAGTCGCCGGGCCGGGCATCAAGGAAGCGCTTCTGGCTAATCCGGATTTATCCGGAGTCTTATCTGGCCTGCCTGCAAGGCTGAATACGGATGTCCCCACGGATAACTGGCCTTATTTATACCTCACCAGGCGGGGAATTCCTATGCTTTACCTGACCACGCTCCTGTTTCTTATTTGTTGTTCTGCTCTTGCGGTATTTATTCTTTCTCCTCTAAAGCCCGGGAGAATCAATCCCTTATTTTTCCTGTTGGGATGCGGTTTCCTTCTCCTGGAGACAAAAAGCGTAACCACTTTCTCCCTGCTTTTTGGCTCTACCTGGATAGTGAATGCAGTGGTATTTCTGGCGATATTAGCCATTGCGTTATTAGCAAATTGGCTGGCCAAGGCCAAACAATTGAAAGAGCCGCTCTGGTTTTTCGGGGGGCTGATTATATCCTTACTATTTATTTATTTCTTTCCTATCGCCAATTTATTGAGGCTGGGATTCTTTATCAAGATTCTTTCGGCCGGCATATTATTGGCCCTGCCCATTTTATTCACGTCTCTAATATTTGCTATTCTGATTAAAGATACAAAAGACACAGGGATCGCCCTGGGTTCCAATCTTTTAGGGGCTGTAATCGGGGGCTTCTTTGAGTATACATCTATGCTCTGGGGTTTAAACGCCCTGTATCTGGTGGCGTTAGGCTTCTATATAATCGCCGCCTTTTATTTGATGAGAAACAGAAGTTTGGCGGTTGGTGCCAAATGATTAGCGTGATCATCCCGATTTATAACGAGGAGAAAATTTTAGAAAGGAACGCCTCTTTTTTTCAGAGGCTTTCCGGGCAGGTAGAGCTTATTTTTGTGGATGGAGGAAGCATTGACAGGAGTGTTGAATTCGCAGCAAGTTACAGCAAAGTCTTGCGTTCTGAAAAAGGGCGTGCCAGGCAGATGAATTATGGCATAGAGAAAGCCCGGCACGACACACTACTATTATTGCACGCAGATGCTACTCTTTCTGCCGGCGTAATTTTATCTATTGAAAAACAGCTAAGCAGGAATGGTATTGTTGGCGGGTGTTTGACTCAGTTGATTGACAAAGGCGGAGTTATTTACCGCGTTATTGAAGCGCAGGGTAATTTAAGGGCCCGGCTTTCTAAAGTATTTTATGGCGATCAGGGAATATTTGTAAAAAAGGATGTATTCCTGAAAATAGGCGGTTTTCCGGAAGTGCCCATTATGGAAGACGTGCTCTTTTCAAGAAAGTTGCGCCATGCCGGGAAAACTGTAGTGTTAGCGGATAAAATTGTCGTCTCTCCCAGAAGGTGGGAGAGAAAAGGGGTAATAAAAACAGCGCTGCTTTTTAATTTCATTATTATTCTATTTAGATTAGGCTGCCCATTAGAAAAAATTAAACTTTTGTATGATGACCTAAGATGAGGCGCTGCTTGGTTATTTTCGCAAGAGAGCCAAAGAAGGGAAAGGTTAAAACAAGATTGGCCAGCCGTTTGTCGCAGACAGAATGTTTGCGGCTTTATAAACGATTCCTAAGAGATACTGTCTCGTTAGCCAGGAATATAAATTGCAGCCGAAGAATAATAGCCTTTGATTCCGATGAGCAAAATCCGTCTTTTCTTAAAAAGATAGCTTCGGATTTCGGATTTTATAGGCAAAAAGGTAGATATCTCGGCGAAAGAATGTTGGATGTATTTAATGCCCTTGCCGCAACTGATATGAAGATAGTAATTATTGGCTCAGATTCACCCGGCCTGCCAGGAAGCTACATAAGCAGGGCTTTTGATGAGCTTAACAAAAAGGATATAGTTTTGGGCCCTGCTTATGACGGAGGCTATTATCTTATCGGCCTTAAAAAGCCTTGCAGGGCGATATTTGCAGGCGTAAAATGGGGTGCGAGTTCGGTATTTGCTCAAACACTCAAAAAAGCAAAAGAGTTAAAGATGAAGATAGCGGTTTTAGGTTCTTGGTATGATATAGATACGCCGCAAGATTTGAAATACCTTCAAAAAGGATTCTCTCATGAAATATGATTATGATGTAATAGTGTTAGGCGGCGGTGCGGCTGGTTTGGTTGCTGCGAGCGCAAGCGCGTTTTTAGGCGCCAAGACTGCGTTGATTGAAAAGAATAAGTTGGGCGGAGACTGTACCTGGTTTGGATGCATTCCGTCAAAAACACTTTTGAAATCAGCGCAGGTTTATTCCTTGCTTAAACATCTGGAAGAATTTGGAATTTCTGTTTTAAAGCCTGGAGAATATGATACGAGCAGGGTTATGTCTCATGTAAGAGATATTATAAAAAAGATTAGCGCGCGCCACCCTCCGGAGGTATTTGAGAGGAGGGGGATAAAGGTAGTTTTCGGCGATAGTAAATTTATTGATAATAAAACCATAGGATTAAATAATAATAGAATTACCTCTAAGCGTTTTATTATCTGCACTGGCTCCCGCCCTCTTGTGCCGCCCGCAGAAGGGCTAAAAGATATTAATTACTTAACTAACGAAACCGTATTTGATTTAGAGGCATTACCTAAATCTATGGCTATTTTAGGCGCAGGGCCGATCGGTATTGAGCTCGCCCAGGCGTTTTCTAGATTAGGCGCAGAGGTTTCTATAATTGAAATGGCGGAAAGGATACTTTTTAGAGAAGATGAAGAAGTCGCAAAGGTTTTAACTGACAGGCTGATAGAAGAAGGGATAAAGATATATACTGGCAAGAAGGCGGTTAAATTTAGTAAAAGCAGCGAGTTAACAGCAATAACTGTAGAGGATAAAAATAAAAATCAATCAGTAATTAAGGCGGAGAAGATAATAATTGCTGTGGGAAGGCAAGCCAATGTGCAAGGGCTTGGCCTTGAAAAAGCCGGAGTCAAATATTCCAATAAGGGTATAGAAGTAGATGCGGCATTGAGAACGTCAGCGAATAATATTTATGCCTGCGGCGACGTGGCCGGGCCGTATCAATTTTCACATATGGCTGAATATCAGGCCGTTATCTCGGCGGGTAACGCCCTTTTGCCGTTCAAGAGGAAAGTGAATTACAGTACAGTGCCATGGTGTACTTTTACGGATCCGGAAGTAGCGCGGGTGGGTTTAACGGAAGAGGAAGCAAAAGCCAAGTACAAAAATATTATAGTTTATCGTTCTCTCTACAGTGGCAATGACCGAGCGGTTACGGATATAGAGGAGAAGGGTTTGGCAAAACTAATCACTCACAAAAAAGGATACATACTTGGAGCGCATATAGCAGGAGTCAATGCCGGAGAGATTATCCACGAGTATGTGCTGGCTAAATCTTCCGGGCTAAAGATCGGAAATCTCAGTTCAGCAATCCATATTTATCCTACACTGGCGCAGGTAGTTAAGCGTTCGGCTGACCAGTATTATGTTGATATGTTGAATTCGGCGTGGCTGAAGGTATTCTTTAAGCTGATGTTAAAGTTTTTACGATAGGATTTACTATGGGCAATAACTATAAAGGGTTGGTAATAAAATTGCTCATCGGAATACTTTTAGTTACGGGTACATGGTGGGTGGTAAAGTGCCAGTGCATAAATATCAAATTATTGACACCTGCTGCACTGCGCGATTTCATCCAGTCTTTTGGCAGCCTCGCAGTTTTGGCCTACATCATTGCTTATGCCTTGAATACAATTTCTATTCTTCCGCCAATCGCAGCCATTTCTTTAACTGCCGGGCTTGCTTTTGGGGCAATATGGGGAGCTGTTTATTTAATGGCCGGGGCTATGATCGGGACAACAGCCACATTTATGATTTCGCGGTATTTTGGCAGAAATTTAATAGAGAAGATGTTAAAAGGAAGATTTAAAGAGCTTGATGAAAAGCTTGCAAAGGACGGCTTTATGGCCATCCTGTTCTTGCGAGTTATCCCATTAGTTCCTTATGAAGTCCTGAACTATGTGGGAGGGTTGTCCCGTATTAAATTTAAAGATTATTTTTTCGCAACATTACTGGGATTTATTCCCGGAGTCATTGTCTCGGCCTTCTTTGGAGGAAGCCTCGGTGACATCAAAAGCATGCGTGATATATTTTCACCTAAATTCTTGGCCGCCATAGGGCTGGTGGTTATCATCATTGCGGTTCCAACTGTCTATAATATAGTTAAGAAGCGCCTTAAAAAGAGGTTCTGATGAAAAAGTGCAATTAGGAAATGCCCCGTGGCTAAACAATCATGAGGAATACTTTGAAAAGTAAAGCATTGTGCGAATTTATAGGAGAATTATTAGGAACTTTCATTTTAGTGTTTTTTGGCTGCGGAGCAGTCGCGGTGTCAATTCTCTTTTCAGGATACAATGAATTATTTCAAATTGCCGCAATCTGGGGAGTAGGAGTGACATTGGCTATTTATGCAAGCAGAGGGTTTTCTTGCGCGCATTTGAATCCCGCAGTCAGTATCGGATTTGTAATAGCCAAAAGAATGTCGCCGAAGAAATTGCCTATTTATCTTTCGGCGCAATTTTTAGGAGCATTTTTAGCCGCGGCAGTGCTTTATTTTCTTTTTGGCGGGGCGATTGCTTACTTTGAAGCGGTGCATCATATTGTTCGCGGTTCACCTGAATCGGTAAGTACCGCAAAAATGTTTGGTGAATATTTCTTCCGTGGCGCAGAAAATGGCAGCAAGATTCCTTACGCAGTGGCGTTTTTTGCAGAAGGGCTCGGAACATTCTTTCTGATGACATTTATTTTTACCTTGACCGAAGGCTGTAATGTGGGCCGTCCAGAGGAGCGATTAGCCCCTGCGTTTATCGGCCTGGCAATAACAGCCCTTATCTCTATTATTGCTCCATTAACTCAAGCCGGATTTAATCCGGCCAGAGATTTTGGGCCGAGGCTCTTCGCTTATTTCGCCGGGTGGGGTAAGGCTGCTATCCCCGGGCCGGATAACGGCTTTTTTATCGTCTATATAATGGCGCCCATTGTTGGCGCTATTGCGGCATCATTGTTTTTTATAGGTGTTATGCAGCCATTGATGGAGTCAAACAAAAATCATAAAACCGGCTGCTGTAATTAAGGAGGCCTTATCAATGAATGCATTTTTAAATATATTGGAAAAACACGAAATCAAGCAAAATACCGTTAAGAGAGGCGCATTGACGACACTCCAGGTTAATATGGGCAATCTCTGCAATCAAAATTGTTCTCATTGCCATGTAGACGCTTCTAAAGACGGAAAGAAAGTTATGTCCAGGGAAATAATTGACGACATAATTATTTTTCTTTCAAAAAACAAAGGCTTAGTTTTAGATATTACGGGCGGAGCCCCGGAATTAAACCCTCACTTTGATTATCTTATCCTAAAGGCACAGCCGTATACAGGAGAGATTATTGTCCGCTCAAATCTTACTGTATTTTTTGAACCGGGGAAAGATTACCTTCCATGGTTCTTTAAGGAAAACAAAATTCACCTCTTTTGCTCATTACCCTGTTATTCTAAAGAGAAAGTTGAGGCGCAAAGAGGCAGGGGCGTATTTGATAAGAGCATAAAGGCGTTAAGGGAACTTAACGGGGCCGGCTATGGAGTGGATAAAGATTTAGCCTTAGACCTGGTTTATAATCCGGCCGATGCCTGCCTTCCTCCTCCGCAAGAATTACTTCAGAATGAGTATAAAGAAAACCTGGGGAAAAGTTATGGAATTGCATTTAATCAACTTATTACCATAACCAATGTGCCCATAAAACGATTCAGGAGTTATTTAGACTCAAACGGACAATACGCTAAATATCTGGATGTTCTTAAGAGTAATTTTAATCCTCGCACAGCAGAGAATATTATGTGCCGGACACTCTTAAGCGTAGGTTACGACGGAAAACTCTACGATTGCGATTTTAATCAGGCGTTGAATTGGGAATTGAAGGATGACAATGGGAATAGTATGAGCATACACAAAGTGGATTTAAAAGATTTAGAAAATAAGGATATAATGGTCGGCGAACATTGTTTGTCTTGCACGGCGGGTTTCGGTTCAAGCTGCCAAGGGGCATTGATAGATAGTGAAGAGGCAAAGGCCGAAGAAATAGTTAAGTCTTATTACGGAAAAGTATTAAAGAGCAAAAATGATTTAAAGACAAGCGCTTGCTGCGTAACCGATAATCCGCCGTACAGAAAAATTTTGGCAAAGCTAAATCCGGAAATTCTTGATAAATTTTACGGATGCGGCTCGCCCATTCCGCCGCTTTTAGAAGGGTGCGCTGTCTTAGATTTAGGCTGTGGCACCGGGCGCGATGTTTACATAGCTTCTTATCTTGCCACAGAGAGCGGAAAAGCAATCGGGATAGATATGACCGATGAACAGTTGCATATCGCGCGCAAATATATAAATTATCAAACGAAAGAATTCGGGTTTGCTAAGCCAAATGTGCAGTTCATTAAAGGATATATTGAAGACTTAAAAGAAACCGGCATAGAGGATAACTCTACCGATGTAGTTATATCTAACTGCGTAGTCAATCTTTCCCAGGATAAGAAGGCGGTATTTAAAGAGATATTTCGTGTCTTGAAACCGGGCGGAGAATTGTATTTTTCCGATATCTTTGCAGGCAGGCGTATACCGCAGCATATTAAATCTGATCCGGTTTTGTATGGCGAATGTTTAGGGGGCGCTCTTTACATTGAGGATTTTAAAAGAATTTTAAGAGAGGTTGGCTGTCCGGATTACCGCATTGTTTCTAAACAGAGGGTTGCTTTGGATAATCCAGAAATAGAAGCTAAGGCAGGCATGATTAATTTTTATTCTATGACTATCAGGGCATTTAAATTGGATGATTTAGAGGATATCTGCGAGGATTATGGCCAGGCGGCAATATATTTAGGGACGATTCCTGAAGAGCCGCATCAATTCCTGCTTGATGACCACCATATCTTTATTAGCAATAAACCAATGCTTGTCTGCGGCAATACTGCTTCTATGCTCAGTAAAACCCGCTTGGCAAGTCATTTTAAAATAATCGGAGATAGAAGTACGCATTACGGGCCTTTTAATTGCGCGGCGCCTGCTGAAAAGATTAAAAGCAGTGACGCTGGCGCAGGAGGAAGCTGTTGTTGATAACCTTCTTTAGTTTAAAAGGCAACCTAAAATAACACCACGCGTTTATCGGCCCGACCCAATCGGACGGGTCAGCATCCGCCCATTGGCGGAGAATTGCGCGGGTGCGCCCTTTCTGGGCAGGGAGGTTTTAGTATGTATGAATTTGAAAGAAACAACCCCATAGTGATAACTGATTTTAAGTGGGCAGGAAAATTATGGCCGATTGAGATAAAATCTCCCTGTAATGAATGCGACATCGTAACGGGCAGCTTAAGGAAAATGCTGGAGGAAGATTTCAGGGGTAAAAATGTGGCGCTTGAGGTAAAGCCCTGGCTGAATAATATATTTTATTGCCTTGCGAGAGGGGCCTGGCATGCGCCCATCATTATGGTGAATGGTAAAAAATTTTTCCAGTTCAGCGAGAAAAACGCGTATTTTGACAGAGGCAAATTAATTGGCCTAATAAATGACCTTTTGGCTAAGCAGGCGAGGATTGAGGCCGAGGCAATCCGGGAGCTTGAGCATAAACACATTCAACTTAGTTACAACCAGGTAGACGATTTTATCTTTGCGGGTAATAATTTATGCTGTCAATCGCAGTTTGACAAAGAATTGCTTTCTAAAGGTATTTATGCCGATATATCTCTGGAGGCAGAGAGAATGGATAATCCCAGGGGAGTAAAGTATTTTTTCTGGTTTCCCTGGAAGGAAGATACCGCTCCAGCAATTGAATTGATCAACCTTGCCTTGCGGATAGTTGATGATTTAATAAGCCAGAGCACAAAAATGTATGTTCATTGCAGGAATGGCCACGGCAGGACAACTACTTTTCTGGCGGCTCATTTCATCGTTAAAAAAGGCGTGAGTGCAGATGAGGCATTAGCAATGGTAAAGGAGAGAAGGCCGTCGGCGCATCTAAACGGGGTTCAGGAAGCATTCTTAAGAGAGTTTGAAAAGGCGAAGAGCAGGAGATAAGCTAAATTGCGTAAGTATTTTATAATTTTCTTAGTTTTTTACCTGTTTTTATCCGGGGCATATGCCAAGGTATCTAAATCGCGAAGTATAGAATTAGATTATGAGGCGGCGATACAAGATATTCCGCCAAATACCGCTGAACTAAAAATATGGCTGCCCTATCCCCCGCAAACTCCTTATCAGAAAGTAGAAAAAGTTACCGTTTTTCCGGAAGAAGCTACTTTGCTTACTTACGATAATACCTATCACAATAAGATTATATACGCTTACTTTAAATCACCGCCTGATTCTGTAAACATAAGAGTGATTTATAAGGTCAGGCGTTATGCGGATCCCGGCCGTTTTTTCAAACCCCTCCCGGCCCGGTCAAATTCGGATGAAGACCTCGCCAAATATTTAATTTCTCACAAATTGATGCTGGTTTCACCAGGTATCAAAAAAATGGCAGAAGATATCACTAAGGGTAAAAATACTACAATAGAAAAAGCCAGGGCAATCTATGATTATGTCTTTGAGAATGTTTCCTACGATAAAACTATGCCGGGATGGGGCGAGGGGGATACTAATCGGGTATGTATCATCAAGGCAGGCAATTGCACTGATTTTCATTCCTTGTTTGTATCTCTTGCGCGCGGCTGCGGCATTCCGGCAAAATTTGTGATGGGGCTTTCTATACCCAGAGAAAAAGAGGGTGAAATCAAAGGTTATCATTGCTGGGCTGAATTTTATGACCATCAATTGGGTTGGATACCGGTAGATGTTTCAGAGGCGGCCAAAGACAAAACAAAAAAGGAATACTATTTTGGCAGCCTCAATGAAGACCGCGTTGAATTTAGCCAGGGGCGGGATATTATTTTAGAGCCGCCCGCGCATTCCGGGCCGCTTAATTACTTTATTTATCCCTATGTGGAAATTGACGGGAATAATTTTAAAGATGTAAAAACTTTATTTCGCTTTAAGGATAGGTCTACCGGTTAAAATTCCACTTCGTAAGTGGAAAGGGGGTGGAAGGGGGGTGAAGGTGAAATGGATTGAAGAATAATTTGTAAGATGAATAATGCAAATAAATTTTTAACCGATTAAAATAAACCGGAGGGTATCAAAATGAAAAAGACAACGGCGATAATTATAGCCCTGGCGCTGATAGCCTGGGTAATTCCTATGAGTTTTGCTGCTGAACATGGCGGAAAAGAGCACGGCGGAAAAGAGCATGGCGGAACAACCGCGGAAAAACCGGCTGAACAAACTTCTATTAAGGCCCCTTCCGCAGATGAGATCCGCACAGCAATGGGTAATTACGTTACAGAAAAGTCTAAAGAAACAGGGACTTTTGATATTAAAGATCCTCAGACAGAGGCAGTCCGTAAATTAAAATTAGAAAGAATTCACGAAAGAGTTGGCAAGACCGGAGATTACTATTATTCCTGCGCCGACTTTAAAGATGCCGTATCAGGAGAGATGCTTGACCTTGACCTTGATGTGCAAGAAAAGGATGGCATATTAAGCGTAGTGGATGTCAGAATTCATAAGCTTAACGGAAAAGAGCGCTATACTTATGACGAGAATGACAACCGTATTCCTATTTCTGCTCCTGAAGAACAGAAGCAAGAGCATGGCGGAAAAGAGCATGGCGGCAAGGAGCACGGCGGAAAAGAGCACGGCGGTAAATAGCACAACAAGGATATTTATACGTTCGCGGCCACAAAACTGCGTCCTTCAGGACGCAGATGGATCTTGGCCGCTCAGTATCAACCGTGACAGGCTCCGGTATTTAGACCGGAGTAGCCGTAGGTTGATTGCAGCCTTTTTTAGATAATTATGGCTAAGGCGAATATCAGATGCCCAGAGTGTGCGCACTTTCAGGAAATTGAGATTCCAGAATCAATCTGCCTGCCTTTTTACAAATGCGCTCAATGCGGAAAAATCATTTCTGCACCTAAGGATGTCTGTTGTGTTGTCTGCGCCTATTCTGATAAAAAATGTCCGGTAGAAAAATGACTAAAAAGATTTACCTGAAAACATACGGTTGACCGTTGGTTACAGTGGCTCGGGATGGCATTAGAAGTTTTAAAGAGGATAAATACCTTAGAGTAAAGTTAGCAAATTTTACCTTCCTAATCATTACCATACAAAAATTATCAATTACGATAAATTGTTAGGTAAGATTGAGCTTGACATCCTTACCAAACAAAGTATAATTTTATCAGCATAATGTTTGGTAAAGGAGAATAAACATGGGCGTGATTAAGGGAGTGTTAAAAGAGGAATTGGAAAACTCTCATGATATGCTGAAAGGCTATCAGAGAGAGATAGCTAAAATTAAAGGTTGTCTTATACGCAAAAAGATAGGTAAACGTTATTACTATTATTTGGTAAAAAGACAAGGCAGGAAAGTGAAGTTTATATACAAAGGGCCTATTTCGGAGTCAGTAAGAAAAGCTTATGCAGAACAAAGAAAAATGCTCAATAAATACAAGCAGCTATTGTTGCAAGTCAAGAGTCAGATTAAGTTTATAAAGAGGGCATTACGTGGAAAAGAAACAGCGTGAATTGTGCCTTGAAATCTTAAGGCGGTTCAACAAGGTGCAAGTACCGCGAGATGATTTTGGGTATTTTAATAAAACAGATGAAGGCATAAATGAGAAAAATATCTCTATTGTTAATATGCGCTATTTTAATCTTCCCAACAATAGCTG
>Ga0105164_10000770_pt1 | contig 21314 bp, 19 predicted proteins | sample VDWuncwatermetaG_FD_89674 | JGI IMG/M metagenome (GOLD analysis project Ga0105164, IMG submission 89674) | Wastewater microbial communities from Netherlands to study Microbial Dark Matter (Phase II) - VDW unchlorinated drinking water | ecosystem: Environmental > Aquatic > Freshwater > Drinking...
AGGCCAAATGCGTCCCAGCCCATCGGTGTAAGCACATTCAGGCCGTGCATCAATTTATACCTGGCAACCGCGTCGCCTATGATGTAATTTCTGCCGTGGCCTACATGCAGGTCGCCGGAAGGATAAGGGAACATGACAAGGCAGTAATACTTGTTCTGCGTATTTTTCTCGTCTACGCTGAACAATCTTTCCTTGTCCCAGGCCTTGTGCCACTTGGGTTCTATTTGTTGGAAATTATAGTCTGACATGATTTTTGTATAGAAAAGTTGGTGGAGCTGAGGGGGATCGGACCCCTGGCCTCATGCATGCCATGCACGCGCTCTCCCAGCTGAGCTACAGCCCCATTTATTGGTGCCGGAGGTCGGAATCGAACCGACATGGGTTTAACCCCACAGGTTTTTGAGACCTGCGTGTCTGCCAGTTTCACCACTCCGGCTTATTCTTCAAACACGCCCATGTTGCGGAATTTCTTATAACGCTGCTTTGTCAATTCCTCTGGCGTAAGTTCGTTTAATTCCTTTAAATTTTTCAGGATCGCTTCTTTTATATTTTTCGCCGTTTCCTGGGCGCCTCTATGCGCGCCGCCGAGCGGCTCTTTTATAACTTCGTCTATCACCCCGAGTTCCAGTAAATCCGGCCCGGTCAGCTTTAATACAGCTGCTGCCTCGGATGCCTTTGCCCTGTCTTTCCACAAAATAGCAGCGCAGCCTTCAGGCGAAATAACAGAATAATACGCATTCTCAAGCACTAAAATCCTGTCGCCTACCCCTATGCCCAGGGCGCCGCCTGAACCGCCTTCGCCTATGACTATTACTATAACAGGTGTTTTCAGCTTAGACATCTCAAGCAGATTATACGCAATGGCCTGTGCCTGGCCTCGTTCCTCTGCGCCTATGCCGGGATACGCGCCCGGCGTATCGACAAAAACTATAACCGGCAAAGCGAATTTTTCCGCGAGCTTCATGGCCCTCATGGCCTTTCTGTAGCCCTCCGGATGCGCGCTTCCGAAATTGCGCATCAGATTTTCCTTTGTATCCCTGCCTTTTTGATGGCCCATGACCATGATTTCGCGGCCGTTTATTTTTGCAAAACCGGTTATCAGCGCCTTGTCGTCCGCAAAAAGCCTGTCCCCGTGAATTTCCAGAAAATCCGTCATTATGGTATTTATATAATCCAACGTGTACGGCCTTTTAGGATGGCGCGCTATCTGCACCCTCTGCCACGGCGTGAGATTTTCAAATATCTCATGCTTTACCTTCTCAAGCTTTTCCTCGAGTTTTTTTATCTCGTCATTAAATTCGAGTTTTTGGCCACGGGTTAAGGTTTTCAACTCTTCTATCTTCTTCTCGAGCTCTATTATAGGTTTTTCGAATTCCAATCCGCTGCCTATCATCCCGTTAAAAACCTCCAAATCAATCCACTATGGTTACTTCGGTGCCTATGGGGACTATCGCGTAAAGCTGTTCCACGTCAGCGTTGTGCATTCTTACGCAGCCCTGCGTGCACTGCGTGCCTATGGAGACGTCGTCCGTAGCGCCGTGTATGCCGTAACTTTTCAAGGTAAGGCCGAGCCATCTTGTGCCTAATACATTTTTAGGGTCTCCTGACGGTATTACCTTACCGCCTGAATACCATGGCGGGTCCACAATCTTGGTAACTATTTTGAACGTGCCTACAGGCGTTGAATTGTTGGCGCCTGTCGAAACAGGATAAGTCTTCACGACATCTTCGCCTGATTTGAGCGTCAAAACATTCTGCGATTTATCGACAATTATGCTGAACTTCGCAGTGCATATTTTCAAATTCATACCGGGCCGGATAACGCTGGACCTTATGTTGTTGGCGCGCTCTATCAATGCCACGGTTGTCCCGTATTTTCTAGCGATAGCGTCAAGCGTATCGCTTTCCTGGACCCTGTAGATTACGCTGTCCTGTGTCTTTACCGGAGAGAACAAAACTTTTATATTCAGGTCGCCGAGTTTCTCATACACGGCCTTGGCTATATTTACATCCAGCTCCTCCTGCAGAATATTTTTATACGCGTCCCTGGCTTCAAGCAGCTTGCCTTCTGACAAACTCGTCTCTGCCTGCGCGATCTGCGCCTTGATTTTATTATTGTATATATTCTTCTTTATCCCTATGCCGGCAAAAACCAGGCCCAGCGCTGCTATCAAAAATATTACTATAATGCTTGCACGTTTGCCCATTTGGTGTCCTTTCGTTTAAATTTTATCTGAACATAATAAACGCCACTACTATACCCAATAAAGCGCCGGCAAAAACCTCGACAGGAGTGTGGCCTAAGAGTTCCTTTAAACGCTCTTCCCTGATGCCTCTGTTAAAATATATCTCTTCCACCATCTTATTGAGCGTTGCCGCCTGGGCGCCGGCGTGCCTGCGCACACCCTGTGCGTCAAACATGATGATGGACGCGAATACCATCGAAACTATGAACAGCGGGCTTGAAAAACCTGTCTCCATGCCCACAGACACAGCCAGCGAAGAAACAGATGCCGCATGGGCGCTTGGCATGCCGCCTGTGCCCATAATCAGCCTGAAATTGAATTTCTTTGTCAGGATAAGCGCAGTGGCTACTTTTATGCTCTGCGCGAGAAACCAAGACAAGAGGGTTGTCAGAAAAATCTTATTTGTTACAATTTCCATGAAAGGGCTGTCTGTATTTATCATAATTATATAATAATATATTATAACTTAGATTTTGGCAAGTTATATTTTGGCCTGTCTGCCGAAGTCTCGGCGCAGGCAGGCTTAAATACCGGCCTTTTTCACAACGCGCCCCATGGCCTTTTTCAACTGAACCGCTTCAGGATTTATCTTTAAAGCTGACATATACTCCTGCCTGGCAGCCTTATAATCGACCTGGCCCTCATAGATCCTGCCTAGCCAGTAATACGAAGCAAAGTCCTTTTCGCCTCCCCTTAATGACGCCTTAAATTCTTTGAAGGCCGTTTTAAAATCTTTTTGGCCGTAATATATCAGGCCCAAATTAAAATGCGAATCGTAATCATGCGGGTTCAGCCTGATTGCCTCTTTAAATTCATAAACAGCCTCATTAATCATTTTCTTCCCGTAGAAACAAACGCCCATATTAAAATGCACCATAGGCAGGCCCCAGTCCTGTTTGAGAAGCCTCTTGGAAACATCAATCGCCTCGTCATACATGCCTTTTTTCGCGTAAATCACAGACAGGTTGTAAAGAGGGGTGCATGTATCCGCGGAGATTACAGTTACATTAGAAAATACCAGAAATACCGCCAGAAAAACCGCATATAGCACGAACTGTTTATGCTGCCACAAGGCCCGGACGGCAAAACCGGAAAATATTATCAAAAACGGCGTTGCTGAAAGCCTGTACCTGGAATTGACAAAGAACAGTAAACATGAAAACATGAAACTAGCGACTGCGGCATACAGCAAAAATGCCTTGCGCATATCGCGCCTTGCCAGAATCATTCCCAATAAGCCCAAAGGCGCGATCAGTCCGAAGACAAACGGATTAAATTTCAGCAGTATTGAATCTTTTTTTATAATGTAATAATCAGCCACATCGCCAAGCTCTGTCTTATTCCAGAAAAGGACAAATTTTTTTAAAACAAGATTAGACCATTGAAAAGGGTGGGCGGTTATATACGAAAATGCCTTACGGTACCAGAATCCTGAAACAGCTGCTGCAGTAAGCCGCCTGCCGGAAACCGACTCTGCGTATTTAACCGAATCCCCTGAAAGGCCTTCTGCGCTGGGCGTAAAGCCCAAAGGCGGCCTGAATGTGCCGTTTGCGCCGGGGTTATTGCCTACATAAAAATTTATACCACCATGAGCTCCGAAGGAATCAAAACTTCCCTCTGCTGCAAAATGCTTAAACGATATCAATAAAAGAGGCAATGCCACGCCTATAAAAATAACCGATATGTGGGCAAGGGCGGATTTTTTTTCCTTCCTCAGCAAAAAAGCAGCCCAAAACGCAGCCATAATTATAAAAGGCGCTATGCCGCTGTTTGTAATAAGGGAACAGCCCAGCAAAAGGCCCGCAAGAAATGTCCGCCTGATATTCGTAAATTCCAGAATATTAAGCAGCATCAGGACAGCGCCTAAGTTCAGAACTATGGCCAGCGCATTCGGCACCATCAACCCTTCATAAAATAAAAACGGGCCGTACAACGCAGCCATTAGCGAGCTGATCATCCCGACAGGCGCAGAAAATACCTGCCTTGCTATAAAATATAATAAAACACAGGATAACGACCCTGCCAGATACTGCAGGACTACTATAGAAAAACTGTCAACTGCCCAAAATTTATAGAAGAACGATACCAGGTAAGGATAAAAAGGATGGCCGTAAAGCAGTTTATAGCCAGGCCAATACCCCAAAGCCAGATCCTTGGCCCACTCATGATATAATGACGGGTCAACGCCTTTGACATCAGTGTCAAAGAACGGATTATTCTGAAAATGCGATAAAAAAAGAAATCTTACAGCCAACGCGAAAGTAAAAATTATAAGCGGCCATATTTTTATAAAAAATCCAAAATCCAAATTACAAAATCCAAATGAATCTTTAAATCTTTTAATATTTAAATATTTGTCATTTATAGATTGATTTGTCATTTGAATTTGGGATTTTGTCATTTGTCACTTTTTATCAGTGCAAGCGCCTCTGAACGCGTCTTATGATTCTCCCTGAAAACGCCCCTCACCGCGCTTGTTACAGTCAAAATGCCGGGCTTTTTTACCCCGCGCATCGACATGCAAAGATGTTCCGCCTCGATAACCACCATGCAACCCTGCGGCTTAAGCTTTGACATAACAATCTCCGCGATTTGCGTAGTAAGCCTTTCCTGCACCTGCGGCCGCTTGGACAATATATCCACAACGCGCGCCAGTTTGCTTAATCCTGTTACGCGTCCCTGCTTAGGGATATAAGCTATATGCGCTTTGCCTACGAACGGCAAAAGATGGTGTTCGCAAACCGAATAAAGCGGTATGCCTTTAAGAAGCACTATCTCCTGATGTTTGTGATCTAATGTGATTTCTAATTCTTTTTCAGGATCTTCGCTTACACCGCTGAAGATTTCTTCATACATCTCGGCAACACGCCTGGGGGTTTCCTTAAGGTCTGCCCTATTTGGGTTGTCACCTATAGCTTCAAGAATATTTTTTATCGCGGTTTCAATCTTCTTTTTATTCATTTTTCCTCCATTCGTCATTGCGAGCCCCGAAGGGGCTCGCAATGACGGGCTTTAGTCTACTTACCGATACAAAATTCGTTAAAAATATTGTCCAATAATTTATCAGAAAACCTTTTTCCTAAAATATCATCCAGGCTGTTCAAGCTGTCTTTTATATCCTGCGCGATAAATTCCGGCTCAAGGCCGCGATCCAGCGCCTTTATCGCGTTTTCTATAAATTTCCCGGCTTCCTTAAGCAGCGCGATGTGCCTCATGTTGGAAACTATTGCATGCTCTCTGCTTAAAGACCTGCCTCTGTAAACAAAATCAGCTATCGAGCTTTCCAGGATATCTATGCCTTTATTTCTTTTGGCTGATATCTGAATTATATTTTTAAATCTCGCCTCCAGCCTTTTATGCTCTATTTTTTGCTTCAGGTCAATCTTATTTATTACCGCTATGACGGGTTTTTTGGCCAATTTCGCCATGAGCGCATTATCCTGGCTGCTTAATTTCCTGCTCGCGTCAAATAAAATCATAACCAGGTCAGCTTTCTCTATGTGCTTTTTTGAACGCTGTATTGCCTTTTTTTCTATGAGGTCGCGCGGCTCAATAATGCCGGCTGTATCAACAATGCGCACCGGTATGCCCTTTATGTCTATTATCTCCTCTATCGTATCCCTTGTAGTGCCTGCTACAGGCGTAACTATGGAACGCTCCTGTCTTAAAAGCGCGTTCAGAAGAGAGGATTTGCCGACATTAGGCCTGCCGCAGATAACTATATGTATGCCTTCTCTTAGTACGCGGCCGTGAGCTGAATTATCAAGAATATCTTTTAACTTACCTTCGATCCTTTTCAGCTGACCTTTGATTTTTTTTAGATTTACCTTGTCTATTTCTTCGTCCGGGAAATCTATATTAGCTTCCAACACAGTAAGCGCGCCGAGCAAACCGTCCCTTAAACTATTGACCTGGCCTGACAATGCGCCTTTTAATTGTTCAGCGCCTATTTTTAAAGCCGAGTCGGTCTTGGCGCGTATGACATCGATCACCGCCTCTGCCTGGACAAGATCTATCCTGCCGTTTAAAAAAGCGCGCTTTGTAAATTCGCCTGGTTCGGCTATCCTGGCGCCGCCTGCTAAGACCAGATCCAGCACTTTTCGCAATACAATTATGCCGCCGTGACAGCTTATTTCAACTATGTCCTCTTTTGTAAAAGATTTCGGCGAACGCATTACTGTCAAAATAGCTTCGTCGATTACTTCATCTTTATCTACTACATGGCCGTAATGAACAGTGTAGGTTTTAAAATCAGAAACTTTTTTACCGCTTTTTGATTTAAATATCCTGGCTGCTATATTTAAAGCTGCCTTGCCGCTTATGCGGACAATTCCAAGGCCTGCCTCGCCCGGCGGCGTTGAAATCGCGGCAATTGTGTCGTTGCTGCTATGCATAAATTCCATTCCTCTTCAAGCACGACTTCTCGACTCGCCCCACAAATTTATTCTTCGAGCAAAGTCGAGAAGATAAATTTGTGGGGCTCGCTCGAAGTATATGGCTCCTTATCTCTCCGGCCACAAATAACGAACCTGTTACCAAAATCAAATCTTTTTCCCCGGCCAATAGACGCGCCTTCTTATCCGCATCCTTTGTATTACCGGTTATGTAAAATTTTTTCTTACTAAAATATTTTACCAGCTCTCTTGGGCCAGCTGCCCTTGGGTTGGCGGATTTAGTCAGAATAATTTCGTCGGCAAAACTATACAGCTCTTTACAAATTCCTTTGATATCCTTGTCGTCTGAAACTCCGAAAACCAGTATAAGTTTATTATATTTAAAATTATCTTCTACTGCCTTTTTTAAAACACGCATCGACTCAACGTTCTGGGCGCCGTCTAAAACCACCAAAGGCCTCTGGTGCACAACCTCACAGCGAACAGGCCATACGGTTTTTTCAAGGCCTCTTTCTATTTGTTTTGGCGAACACAAACATTTGACTACGCTGGCAGCAACCTCTGCATTAATTTGCTGATGCTCACCTAAAAGCCTTAAATTGCGTTTATTGCAGCTTTTTACCGCATACAACCTTGCGCCTGTTTCCTTACATTTTTTTCTTATAACCTCTAAGACTTCTTTCTTTTGCGGGGCTGTAATTACAGGTTCGATTTTGATTATGCCGGCTTTTTCAGCTGCAATCTTCTTTAAGGTATTACCAAGATATTGAGTATGCTCTAAGCTAATCGGAGTGATGACACTGACCAGCGGATTTACAACGTTCGTCGCATCCAATCTGCCGCCAAGCCCTGTTTCCAGGACCGCGAAATCCACTTTTTCCTCTTTAAAATAAAGAAATGCGAGGGCGGTATATATTTCGAAAAATGTGGGTGTAGAGACGCGATTAATCGCGTCTCTACATACGACTGTCTTTATTTTTTTGACCAGCCGCGCCAGGTCGCGCCTGGAGATCATGCCTTCAAAATCCGACTTGGGACTGGTGCGCTGGTGCACTAGTGCACCCAGTATTCGTATTCTTTCCCTAAAATCCGACAGATGCGGCGATGTATAAAGCCCGACCCTGTATCCTGCCTCGCGCAATGTGTAGGCTATAAACGCACAGGTCGAGCCCTTGCCCTTTGTGCCTGCTACATGTATGCAACGTAAATCATCCTGGGGATTACCGAGTACTGCTAAAAGCGCCTTTACGCGCTCAAGGCCAAAGGATTTTCGGTATGAGTAATTCGTCAATTTCTCGTAATCTATAAAAGATTCAAGATATTGAAGGGCTTGATTATAATTCATCAATGCTTGAAGTGCCTGAAGCCGGTCATTACCATCGCGATGCCGTACTTGTCGGCAGCCTTTATCGTTTCAGCGTCGCGAATCGAACCGCCCGGCTGTATTATCGCCTTTACGCCTGCCTTGGCCGCTGCGATTACGCCGTCAGCCATAGGAAAGAACGCGTCGCCTGCGAGGCAGCTGCCTTTTGCCTTTTTGCCTGCCTTTTTAACCGCTATCTCAACAGAAACCACTCTTGACATCTGTCCTGCCCCTACCCCGACTGTCACTTTACCTTTACATAAAACTATGGAGTTGGATTTGACATGTTTTGCGACTTTCCAAGCAAACAAAAGCGATTCCATCTGGGACTTTGTCGGTTTTTTCTTTGTAACCACTTTCAGGTTATTAATATCGAAATCCTTTATGTCCCTGTCCTGCACAAGCGCGCCGCCAACCACACCTTTAAAATCCAATTCCTGTTCGTCGCATTTTTCCCCGAACGCAGGCACGTCAAGTATCCTCATATTTTTCTTCTGCTTCAGCATTTCAAGCGCCTTCTGGTCGAAGCCCGGCGCAATTACGCATTCGATAAAATCCGCGTTCAGCATCTCTTTCGCTGCCGCCAGGTCCACTTTTCTGTTTAATCCGACGATGCTGCCAAACGCTGATAACCTGTCCGCGTCAAGCGCAAGCCTGTATGCCTTGCTAAGCGTATCCGCCGATGCAGTCCCGCACGGATTAGTATGCTTTATTATCGTTGCCGTAGGCTCTTTAAAATCCTTTACTATCTCAAGCGCCGCGTTCAAATCGACGATATTATTGAATGACAATTCTTTACCGTGCAGCTGCTTTGCCTGCGCGATTGAAGCCTCTTTGCATGCGCTATTGGCGTAAAACGCCGCCTTCTGGTGCGGATTTTCCCCGTAACGCAGCCCCTGAATCTTTTTATATCTCAATATTAATTCCTGCGGGAACAACTCGCAATGCACCTTCTGGCTGTTAAATTCGAACTGTGAATTCAGGTAATTGCTTATCGCGCTGTCATACTGCGATGTCCTGTAGAAGACCTCGACCGCCAGTTTCGCGCGCGTTTTTGCCGAGACCTCGCAATTATTCTCCTCTAACTCTTTCAAAACTTCCGGATACATCGAAGGATTGCAAATTACCACAACCCCTTTATAATTTTTTGCCGCAGAGCGCAGCATTGACGGCCCGCCTATATCGATATTCTCTATGGCCTCTATAAGGCTGACACCCTCTTTTGCGACCGTATCTTCAAACGGATATAAATTTACAACTGCCATATCTATGAGTTCAATTCCCTGCTCCTTAACCTGCTTCATGTGTTCGGGATTATCCCTAAGTGCGAGCAGGCCGCCGTGTATCTTCGGATGCAGCGTCTTAACCCTGCCGTCCAGCATCTCCGGAAACCCTGTATGCTCCGACACCTTTTTTACCGGTATGCCGAGCGCCTCGATCTGTTTGGCGGTGCCGCCTGTGGATATAATCTTTATGCCCAATCCGTGAAGGCCTTTCACAAAAACATCCAATCCGGCCTTGTCTGACACGCTGATCAAGGCTGTCTTAATTTTTGCCATGCTTACCTCCGAATTTTACTATTGTTTTTCGATTTGTAAAATTCGTCCCGAGTCCCTCGCCGCGACTATTTTACGTAATGGCGGCTCGGGACGAGGGACTATTTATAAATTATGTTGTTCTCTTGGTAGGATAACAGATTACTGAATAAGAGATCTTTGCTTCAATTTCAATATGTTAAGCTTTTCTTTGGCGGAATCAACTTCCTGCGTAATCCTGCTATACTCTTCATTTAAAGACTCAAACCTCTTCGCCCATTCGGCTTTTTCTTTGGATGAAAGATTGCTGCCGAATTTGCCTTCTGTAATCGATTTTGCCTCTGACAGCATGCCCATTATCGCCTTTTGGCTCTTGAGCTTATTTCTGTAGTCCTCGCTTAAAATATCAACATCTATCCTTATCTTCTCCCGCTCCGGGTCAAGCTGCGCCTTGATCTGGCGCTGTTCTTTATAAAACTGCGCCTTCTTCGCCTCAAATTCACTGCGTAAAGCGGCGATTTTTGCCTCAAACATATTTTTATCCGATAAAAATTTCTGCCTTAAATCGGCGGTCTGGGCGTCGTACACGCTTTTTGCCTTAAGCACTTTTTCAAAGGCAGGGTCAGCGGCAACTATCTGTTTCTTCTGCTCATCGCTTACTGATATGGGCGCGCAGCCGGATATAGATAAAATGACAAATGACAAAATCCAAATGACAAATGAATACCTAAATGGCAAATAATTCAAATATTTGAAATTTGATGATTGATTTGGATTTTGGATTTGGGATTTTGAAATTATCATAATGGCGTTTACCAAAAGGGGCTCTCGTTTCGGAGAGCCCCTGGTTTTCAAATTAGATTTAAAACTATTTTACCTTGACTTGCCTACTTTATCCAAAGCTTCCTTAACGATTTTCGCAGCCGCGTCCTTGCCGCCTAAACCAAACGCAAGCCCTAACGCCAGGCCTATTGAACCCAGCACTATAGGTATCACAAGATTCAGAATCGTTGTTGCGATCTCAAGCTGCTCAAGCGCCATAATCGCCGCCAAAACCACTATTACGGTCTGGGCTGTCTTCGCAAGAAGTGACGATTGAGATATACCTGCGTTTATGGCAATCGTATTGATAGCTGAAGCTGACAACGCTGCCAAAAACATGCCTGCTGCCAGTATAAATATGGCCGCGATAACATGAGGTATATAAATAATTATCTGATGCAATAACACTGCGGCTACTGTCAGATTGAGAACATTTATTGCCGCTACTATGGCAATAAGAATTACCAGCCAATACGAGAGTGCGCCTATCAGTTCCGAGAGCGTATATTTGATTTCGCCCTTAACCAATAGCTTTGTTATGCCAGCCTTATCAGCTGCCATATCCAGTTGAGCGATTTTCAGAAAGCGCGAAACTAGCTTTTCGATCGCCTTGGCTACGAACCAGCCTATAATAAGGATTGCCAGTATGCCTATTACCTTATAAGCATAGACAACGCCCCTATCCAGGATAATCCTGACCGGTTCAATTATAATTGCTTTCCAGTCCATAATACACCTCCTTTAGGTTTTCATGTTACTGGTTTAGTTGATTTTAACCTAAAAAGACGTGCCTGTCAATTAAAATTTATATTTTATCCACATTTGGTAAAAGCGCAGCTATGGCAAATCATGCAGCCTTCCTGGTAATGTAAGGCCCCTCCGCAATCAGGACAAACCCCGACCATGCCTTTACCGAACTCCTCGCCCCTGCCGTTTGTATCCTTGCCCAGGCTCTCGGTATCTTGAATGAGGATTTTAATCTTGGTGGGCGTTTCCGGCTTATTCTTTTTAAGCAATATTCTCTCTATAACCTTAGCGAGCGCGTCTGCGCACGAAAAAATCCTGCCGCCCTTTTCCCATGACGGCGAAGGGCAACGGATGCCTTCCAGCTGATCTATGATTGTCTTGATGTCTATGCCGCTTCGAAGCGCGAGCGAAACAAGGCGGCCGACTGCCTCAAGCTGGCTGGCTGCGCAACCGCCTGCCTTGCCCATTTGTGTAAATACCTCAAAAGGCCTGCCGTTTTCATCCTCATTTATCGTAACATACAGATTCCCGCAGCCGGTCTGGATCTTTGTCGTTGTGCCGCAGACAACTTTAGGCCGCGGCCTTGGCGCGATTTTTTCTTTGGCAGGCTGAAGCTGTTCTATGACCTTATCCAGCTCCTCGTTTTTCTCCTGTTTATCCATAGCGTTCTTAGTGCCCTGCTTTACCTCAACCTGCGATTCTGTGGTCCTTTCTTTCCTGTCAATATTCAGAACCTGTTCCTGCCTGCTGCCGTCTCTGTATATGGTAACGCCCTTACAGCCCAACTTATAGGCAAGCGTGTAAACTTCTTTTACCTCTTCAGGCGTTGCCTGGTACGGAAAGTTTACAGTTTTGCTTACCGCGTTGTTTGTATATTTCTGAAACGCGGCCTGCATTTTTATATGCCATATGGGCGTAATATCATGCGCTGTCACAAAAACCTTCCTTACGTCTTCCGGTATCTCTGTCATGTTCTGAATGGAAGCCTGCTGCGAGATCTTTTTCATCAGTTCTTCGCTGTAAAAGCCTCTTTCCTTGGCTATCTTTTCAAAATACGAATGGCATTCCATCAGTTTCGCCCCGTCTAAAACCTTTCTGTAATAACAGATTGAGAAAATCGGCTCTACCCCGCTTGAACAGCTGGCGATTATGCTTAACGTGCCGGTAGGCGCTATAGTTGTCAAGGTCGCGTTTCTTATCTGGGGCCCATTGGAATATATGCTTTCCTTATAGTTAGGAAACGGATTTCTTTTTTTGGCAAGGTCTATTGATGACTTTGTCGCTTCATCCAATATAAATTTCATAAGTTTTTCGGCCAATGTTACGGCTTCATCGCTATTATAAGGAATACCGAGCGCGATAAGCATGTCCGCAAAACCCATAACGCCCAATCCGATCTTCCTGTTTGCCCTTGTCATCTGCTCTATTTTTTTAACCGGATACTTGTTCATATCAATAACGTTGTCAAGAAAGTGAACTGCCGTATGAACAGCCTTTGCCAGTTTCGCCCAGTCTATCTCAAATTTTGGGCTTCGCTCGATGACAATTTTTGCCAAGTTGATACTTCCCAAGTTACAGCTTTCGTAGGGTAACAAAGGCTGCTCTCCGCATGGATTGGTTGATTCTATCTCGCCGATCTTAGGGGTCGCGTTGTCCTTATTCATCCTGTCTATGAATATTACGCCCGGCTCGCCATTTTTATGCGACTGCTTGATAATTAGGTCAAAGACCTCTCTGGCATTAAGTTTTCTTAATGGCTTACCGTTATGCGGATCCACTACATCATAATCCTCACCTGCTATTACCTTTCTCATAAAATCATCGGTAACCGCGACTGATATATTAAAATTTGTTATGGATTTGTCGTCTTCTTTGCAGGTGATAAATTCAAGTATGTCCGGGTGGTCAACGCGCAGGATACCCATGTTAGCCCCGCGGCGGGTCCCGCCCTGTTTTACCGCCTGGGTCGCGGCGTCAAAAACCTTCAAAAAAGAAATAGGCCCGCTTGCTATGCCGCTTGTTGATTTTACCTGGCTGCCCTGGGACCTTAACCTTGAAAATGAATATCCTGTGCCGCCGCCTGACTTGTGTATGAGCGCGGTTGATTTCAGTGTTTCAAAAATACCTTCCATTGAATCTTCTATCGGCAAAACAAAACACGCGGAAAGCTGCTGAAGATCCCTGCCCGCGTTCATCAGCGTTGGAGAATTGGGCAAAAATTCAAGGTCTACCATAAGGCCGTAAAATTCATCTTCCGTCTTTCTGACATCCGCATGCCTGTCATAATAACGGTCTGCCTGGGCTATATTGTTTGCAACCCGTCTTAACATATCCTCGGGTTTTTCAATGACCTTGCCTTCTTCGTCTTTCCTTAAATAACGTTTCTCGAGGACTGTTTTCGCATTCTCTGTCAGCTTAATTTGACTTTCTTGACGGAACATAGCCTGTACCTCCTCGTACACAATATGTTGTTGTTGTTGTTTTAAAAGATACTAGATATTGTATCACTTGAGAACATGTTGTCAAGCAAAAACTTTTGCGGCCAAGTGAAGTTTACCTTATGATTTTTTAAATATTTTAAGAATTTTTTCAACAGGCAAGGTATTTAAAACATCCGATTTCTCAAGCCAGCCTCGTCTTGCGGTGTATACCCCCCAGCGCATGTTGTCAAGCTGAATCGCGCTGTGTGAATCCGTCCCGACGGCAATCTTTACGCCCATTGTTTTCGCGAGCTTGCAGTGCGCATCGTTTAAATCAAGCCTGTCCGGATAGGAATTTAATTCCATAGCTACGCCAAATTCTTTCGCCGCCTTAAATATCTCCTCTGCATCTACAGCATACGGCTCTCTTTCTTTTAAAAGGCGGCCTGTAAGATGCGCCACTATATCCACATTTTTATTTTGAACGGCCTTTATGATGCGCCGGGTCATTTCATCTTTCGGTAATATGAATTTAGAATGCACTGCAGCCACTACCACGTCGCACTCTTTTAAAAACCAGTCTTCCAGGTCCAGCGCGCCGTCTGATTTTATGTCCACCTCGACGCCTTTTAATATCCTGAAACCTTTAAGGACTTTATTTACCTTATCTATTCTCTCAAAATGTTTAAGCAGCTCTTTTTCATCTTTGCCTCGCGCGACTGTCACTGCCTTTGAATGATCTGTAAGCGCGAGGTATTCGTATCCTTTTTTAATCGCGGCCTCGGCCATTTCCTCGATTGTGTTTTTCCCGTCGCTTTCGTTTGTATGCGCGTGAAAATCACCCTTTAAATCTCTTTCTTCTAAAAGATGCGGCAGCTCATTTTTCTTTGCCGCCTGTATCTCGCCTCTGTTTTCGCGCAATTCCGGTTCTATATACGAAAGCCCAAGTGCCTTGAAAAGATCTTCTTCTGTGCGGCCTGCGATTTTTTTGGCGCCCTTGAAAATACCGTATTCATTAACTTTCAACCCCGCGTGTTTCGCCATATCACGCACAGCCACATTGTGCTCTTTTGAGCCTGTAAAATAATAAAGCGCCGCTCCGAAACTTTCCTTTTTAAGAACGCGCACGTCCACCTGAAGCCCGCAACTTAAGACAGCGCTTGACTTTGTTTTACCTTTTACCAAAACCTCTTTTATGCCGTCAATTTTGACAAACGCGCCCATCACCTTTTCAGGTTCGTCGGATATAACCAGTATATCGATGTCGCCTACCAGCTCTTTTTTCCTGCGCATGCTGCCGGCGAATTCAAGTTTTTGCACTGCCTTAAGTTTCTTTAATTGCCTGGCAATAGCCTCCGCGTAAGAATAAGCTGTTATAAGTTTAAACTTGCCTTCGCTTGCGGAAAGCTGCTCTATGCCCTTTAATACTTTTTCTTCTAATTTTTTCCCGAAACCAGGAAGAGCCTCAAGCTTGCCTGCCTCTGCTGCGCGCCTTAAACGGTTGATATTATTTACACCGAGCTCCTTATAAACCAGCATAGCATGCTTAGGCCCTATGCCCGGCACGCGCATAATATCAACAACTCCGTGAGGTATTTTACTAAGTAGTTCCTGATGGAACCGGCATTTGCCGGTTTTAATAAGCTCTTCTATTTTTTCCGCTATGGAAACGCCTACGCCAGGTACATCCTTCAAGGCGCCTTTCTTGTAGATATCGTCCAGGTCTTCGGAAAAATTTTCTATTGTTATTGCGGCATTTCGGTAGGAACGTATGCGGAAACGGTTCTCGTCCTGCATCTCTAGAATATCAGCTATTTCGTGAAATATATTTGCGATGTCCCGATTTTGCATAAAAACAAATTCAATTTGAATTTACGCGTTCTTTTTTTCTTTCGCGCTGTCTTTAATTTCACTTACGCCTGCAAAAAATGCTACCAGGCCGCCAAGTATAAGAAAACATGGAACTGTCCCTTTTAGTATATCCACAAAAGACCACCACCAGCTTGCCAACCCCCATAAGCCTATCGCTACAGCTGCCGCGCCGCCTATAATAGTCAACATCTTTCCCATCTTGCCACCTCCCTTAACGAGTTATTCCGCTTTTGCCCATTTTTTTAAGCCGGGCTAATTTTTTTGCGATAAACAAACGCTGCCTTATTCCTATTTTGTCGATTATGACAATCCCCGCCAAGTGATCCAACTCATGCTGAAGCGCCCTTGCCAACAAGCCTTCTGCCTCTATTTTGATCTTTTTGCCTTCATGATTCAAGGCTTCTGCGACGATCTTTTCAGGCCGCCTTATCTTAACCGTAATTTCCGGAAAACTCAAGCACCCTTCCTCGCCTGACCTTTTGCACGAGGCCTTCACTATCTTAGGGTTAGCAAGTTTTAAAAGGCCCTGGCCAACATCTATTACCATCATCTGTTTTTCAACGCCGACCTGGGTAGCCGCCAGCCCTATACCTTTTAACGAATACATGGTATTTGCCATGTCTTCAAAAAGCCTTTTTTCTTCAGGCCCTATTTTGTCTATTGACGCCGCTTTCTTTTTTAAAATAGGGTCGCCGTATATTCTTATCTTTAAAATAGGCATGTTATTTCTCTAAGATGTGTTTATCGGCCCCGCATTCGTCGAATTGCACCGGGAACTTTCCGGTAAAACACGCAACGCAGAAACTTTCTTTCGGCAGGCCGACGGACTTATATAAGCCGTCTAAGCTAAGATAAGAAAGGCTGTCCAGATTTATAAACCTTTTTATTTTTTTCAGGTCTTTTTTGCAGGCTATCAATTTTTTTCTGTCAGGGAAATCAATGCCGTAAAAACACGGGAATTTATGCGGAGGGCAGCTTACCCTCATGTGGATCTGTTTTACCCCTGCCTCGCGAAGCGTCTTTATACGCGCCTTGCTTGTCGTGCCGCGCACAATCGAATCCTCTATAACAACTATGTTCTTGTTCCTCAACACCTCTTTTACCGGATTGAGCTTAACCTTCACCCCAAGGTCTCTTACATATTGAGACGGCTGTATAAAAGTCCGCCCGACATAATGGTTCCTTATGATAGCGACCTCAAGCGGCAGCCTTGACTTTTGCGAAAACCCCACGCCTGCGCACATGCCTGAATCAGGTATTGGCACGACCATATCAGCCGATCTTACAGGGCTTTCTTTCGCGAGCTGTTCGCCCATATTCTTTCTGGCGATATAAACGTTTCTGCCGAATACTTTGCTGTCAGGCCTGGCAAAATATATAAGTTCGAATATGCAAAATGAATGTTTTTTTTCTTTAAACGGTTTTATGGAGTTCAGGCCGTTTTTATCTATTACCAGAATTTCTCCGGGCTCTATTTCCCTTACATACTTTGCCTGTATAAGGTCAAAAGCGCATGTCTCGGACGCCACAACCCAGGCGCCGTCGACCTTGCCGAGGCACAGGGGTTTAAACCCTTTGGGGTCGCGGGCTGCGATAATTTTATCCTCTGTCATAAAGACCAGCGAATAAGCGCCTTTTACCTGGGAAAGGCCGTCAACAATAGTATCCAGAAAATCTGTCTTTTTTGAACGCGCTATAAGATGGACTATAACTTCGCTGTCTATGGTTGCCTGAAAAATCGCCCCTTCCTTCTCGAGCTGATCCTTTAACTGCTTGGCGTTAACCAGGTTGCCATTATGGCCTATAGCAAGCGCCCCGCGCGAATATTTTACAAGAAACGGCTGCGCGTTTTTTATATCCGAAGAACCTGTAGTCGAATAACGGACATGGCCCATGGCAATCTTGCCCCTCAACCTGTTTAAGGTATTCCTCTTAAACACATCCGCGACCAGCCCCATGCCGCGGTGCTCGCATATTAACTTTCCGTCGGATGCAACAATACCGGCAGACTCCTGGCCTCTGTGCTGAAGGGCATAAAGCCCGAGATAAGTCAACCTTGCTGCATCCTTATGATTAAAAATACCGAATATACCGCACATATATTTAACCTTTCCCGCCACTTTTATCGGCGGGTCCGCCGAGCATTGTGGCGGACATTTGCCGAGCCAATACGATTGCCTCTGCTATTTCACGCATTGAGCGGCGGCTGTCCATGCTGTGTTTTTGGATTTTTCTGAAGGCCTCTTCTTCCGACAGGCCAACCTCTTTCATCAGAATCCCTTTTGCTTTTTCTATTGATTTTCTCGACTTAAGCTCTTCCTGTATGACCTTGGTCTTTACTATAAGTTCAGTATTTTCAATCGCAACAGCCGCCTGGTTGGCAACAGAGGTCAGTATATTTATTTCTGTCTCTGTAAATTTATGCGTCTTTTGCGTATAGCAATTTATAACGCCTACTACTTTTCCCTTTACGACCATGGGCACGCACAAAAGCGATTTCAGGCCTTCCTTGGCCGCTATGTCGCGGTACTTATATTCTTTTTCCGCAGTAACATCCAGGATGGTTATGGGTTTTTTCTGCAATACGGCCTTGCCTACAATGCCTTCGCCTATCTTAAGCGGGGGTTTTTTATTGTATTCCTCGCTCATTGATTGCGTCGCGCGTATGGAAATTTCGCCGGTTTTAGAATCCACCAGCATAAGCGAACATATTTTGGATTTCATTATCTCGGCTGTGACTATAACTATAAGCCGCAGGATATCCTCGATATACAGATCTGATGTAATCGCGTTGCCGATTTTTGAAAGCGCCTTTATGTGTTTATCAGCCATCAGTTCTCCAGGTCCTCGGAAACCATTGACTCGTAGAATTCCCTGTAATCTTCTTTCTTTTCACTATTGCGAAGCGCCATGGCTGCTTTCGGGTGCCTGTCAAGCATACCTGCTATAGCGTACGGAATAACATAACCCCACTCCAGCTTCATGGCGAGCGGAATAAATTCCTTAGATATAAGGTCTAATATCGGCCTAAGATCATATTTCGGATTTTTTAAAAATCCTATCAATAATTCCAGCGGACAATTGCCTGCTGCCCTGCCCAGGCCGTACACAGACCCATCCACATAATTTGCGTTATGTATTATTGCCTCTATGGTATTTGCGAAAGCAAGCTGCTGGTTATTGTGCGCGTGCATGCCGACTTCTTTCGTCTTTAATATCCCCCTAAATTTCTTGACGAGAAATTCAGTGGATTCCTGATACAGCGCGCCGAATGAATCCACTATATAAACGACCTGCGCCGAGCTCTCCTCTTCAAGCTGATGCAAGGCCTCTGTCAGTTCGTTATCCAGGGCCCTTGAGATGGCCATTATATTTACGGTTGTCTCGTACCCTTTTTCAGCGAAACTGTTGACCATAAATATCGCCTTGTCGATATCCTTTACGTATGTCGCGACCCTTACCATGCTGACAGGGCTTTCTTTTTTAGGTTTGACATCCTGCATATCCACACGGTCAACATCCACCATGACAGATATCTTTGTCTTGGACTTTATGCCTTTAATGGCTTCTCTTATGGTGTCATCCTCGCAGAATTTCCATTTACCGTATTCTTTTGGTGAAAATAATTTCTTCGAATTCTTATAGCCTATCTCCATATAGTCAACGCCGGCCTCTGAAAGGGCCTTATAAACCTCCCTGACAAACCTGTCATCGAATTTATGATTATTCATCAGGCCGCCGTCCCGTATAGTGCAGTCAAAGACCTTGATTTTTTCCCTGAACATTAAATTTTACCCCATATAAAAATAACAAACCTTCCTAAAAGCCATACAGCAAATATAACCAGCACGAAACCCAGTACGAGGCGCAGAATAAATGCCAGAACCAGAAGCAGCGGAAAAAGCAAAAAACCTATGCCGGCGATAATAAATACGGCTGTCAAAAATAAAAGCCCTATTAAAAATGCTTTCATTGCCGAACCCTTTCTTTAGAAACCTAACTGGCTATAATAACTCATTATGTTTTTGATTGAAGCGAATGTCACGACAACCATATAATAAGTCAAGATTATAACGGCTGCGCTTATAAAAACCTTCATTTTAATGCTGTACTGCGGATTAATCCATAAAAGCGGCAGGGCAAGCGGCCCTACGCACAAAAGGGCTAAAACAAAAATCGATGTCTTTAAATACCATTTTTCTTTATTAGTATCCATATGTTTTAAGGAATTGTATTATACCACTTTATATTATTTTTTGCCAGTAATTTCGTCAATGGCCAAATAGGTAATGTCTAAGAGCTGTTTTAATTCTTGTTTTGTTATCGCCAGAGGCGGCATGAGCACTATTACGTTGCCAAGCGGCCTTAAGATAACGCCCTTTTCACGCGCCTTCATTATAACCTTTACGCCTATCTTTTCCTTCCAGTCATAAGGCCCTAATTCTATGCCGACCATAAAACCCTTTTGCCTTATGTCTGCCACATGCCTCAAATCCCAAAAAGGTGCCAGGCGCCTTTTTAAGAACGAAATCTTTGGCTGCAGATTTTTCAGTATTTTTTCTTTTTTATAGAGCTTCAGATTTTCTATCGCGACAGCGCAGGCAAGAGGGTTTCCGGTATAGGTATGGCCGTGGAAAAATGTTTTTTGCGCAGCATAATCACCGCAGAATGCATTATAAATTTCGCCTGTCGTTAATGTCGCTGCCAGCGGCAGGTATCCGCCTGTGATGGACTTGGCAACAGCCATTATATCAGGCGATACATTTTCATGCTCGCAGGCAAACATTTTGCCTGTCCTGCCGAATCCAGTCGCGACCTCATCTATAATCATCAGGCAATTATATTTTGTGCAAAGCTGCCTCACCTTTTTCAAAAATCCGGGCGGCTGCATCAGCATGCCGGCTGCGCCTTGCACAATTGGCTCAATAATCACAGCTGCAATTCTTCCGTGCTGTTTTTTTAATATTCTTTCCAGTTCCTTTATATTAATCGGCGATTTTATTGCTTTAAATAAAAGCGGCTTATATTTTTTTTGGAATAAATCAATACCTCCGACACTTACAGAGCCTATCGTATCGCCGTGATACGCATTTACAAAAGATACAAATTTTGTCTTTTCGGGCCTGCCTTTTTGCTGCCAATACTGAAACGCTATTTTAAGCGCTATTTCAACAGCGGTTGATCCGCTGTCGGAATAGAATACCTTGTTCAGGCCTTTCGGGACAATTTCAACCAGCATCTTCGCAAGCTCAATGGATGGCGTATTACCAAGACCCATGAGAGTTGAGTGACTTACCTTATTAATCTGCCTTATAAGCGCCTTATCCAATTCCTTTTTTCTATGGCCGTGGACGTTTACCCACAAAGACGATACGCCGTCTAAATACCATTTGCCGTCAGTTGCCTTTAGATAGCAACCTTTGGCCTCGTCTATAATCAACGGCTCCTCATTTCGCCAATCACGCATCTGCGTAAACGGATGCCAAACATAGCATTTATCAATAGCGGCCATCGCGGGGTTGGTGTCTCGCTCGCTACGCTCGCTGTGACACCAACCCCTTGTGGCCGCTACCACTGCACTTGACAATGAACCGTTATACCTGACATATCCCAACACCGGCACGCCGGATTCCTGTTCAATTACCTTTGGATTTGTGCGCTCGCATGTCGTTATTTTCGTTTTTTTTGTTTCATTAAAGATTACGCCCAATACTTTTATCCCGCTATTTTGAGCAGATTTCACTGTCAATAAAGTATGATTTATGGTCCCCAACCCAGGGCGCGCTACGATAACTGCCGGCATATCCATATCTTTTATTAAATCAGATACGAAATATCCTTTTTTTATCGGCACAAGCAGGCCGCCTATGCCTTCCACTACGACAAAATCATTTTCTCGGCAGAGCTCTTTGTAT
>Ga0105164_10000771_pt1 | contig 21282 bp, 24 predicted proteins | sample VDWuncwatermetaG_FD_89674 | JGI IMG/M metagenome (GOLD analysis project Ga0105164, IMG submission 89674) | Wastewater microbial communities from Netherlands to study Microbial Dark Matter (Phase II) - VDW unchlorinated drinking water | ecosystem: Environmental > Aquatic > Freshwater > Drinking...
AATGTACGCTGTTTTACCCGCGAATTTTATTTTGGGGCGGCAACCGAGCGGCTGCCCTTGGCTGGTGAGCGGGGCGATGATGACACGCGGTAAGGCCGCGTTGAGGTCGTCTGGGGAGACAATCAATGCTGGGCGTGGTTTTTTAATTTCTGTGCTGATGGTTGGGTCGAGGTTGACCCAATAGACTTCGCCGCGCTTGATTGTGCCGCCCGCTACCACACCCACTCCTCGCTACTTTCGTCTTGGGGTAATGCAGCGAGCGGTTCGGCATCTATTGCGGGTTTGTAACCATCAAACCACCCTGTGCGCGGCGCATGAACGGGCGCAATCACTAGGCTTTTTCCCTCTTGGCGCATATCAACTTCATCGCCCATTTCACAGGCAGCCAGCAATGTTGCGGGGATGATAACCCCGCGAGAGTTACCCACTTTTCTCAAGATTACCCGCATGATATTCTCCAAATGTAATGTTGTAACTATGTTATAACATTTGAAATATTAAAGCAAATCAGCCAAGTTGTTTTTATGGTCTGAATATTTCCCCCATAACTCGCCCTCAATATCAGAAAGCAAAAACGCGCTAGTTATACGCCGCGCAAGCTGATTATTTGCCAGCCATTTTGTTCGGCATGGGCGCGTAGGGTGGGGTCGGGGTCCACCGCAATCGGGGATTTCACTTTACCTAGCAGCGGTAAATCGTTTAGCGAATCGCTGTAAAAACAACTATGCGAGAAACTGTCCCAACCCCATCCGCGCTGCGTCATCCAATTTTCCAGGCGGGTAATTTTTCCTTCGCGGAAGCAGGGGATGTCGGCGAGTTGTCCGGTAAATTCGCCGTCTTTGTGTTCCGGCTCGGTGGCGATTAAATTTTCCACACCAAATTGCCGGGCGATGGGCGCGGTGACGAAGCTATTGGTGGCGGTGATGATGACGCAGATATCGCCCGCCGCCTGATGTTGGGCGACTAATTTTTTAGCCGGCGCGCCGATGAGGGCGAGCATTTTTTGTTGCACAAATTCTTTTAGCCAGCCATCTAACACATGCCGCGAATGGCGCGATAGCGGCCTTAATTGGTATTCTAAAAATTCATGAATATCCAATGTGCCCGCTTTGTATTGCTCGTAAAAAGTGTGATTTTTTACTTCAAATACTTCGCGCTCCATCACCCCTTGTTCGATGAGAAATTGCGACCATTCAAAGTCGCTATCGCCACTTAATAAAGTATTGTCCAGATCAAATAAAGCCAGATTCATTCCACCTCGGTTCATTGCATCTCCAAATTAAAATTTTGCATCACTTCTTTTAACAAGGGCACGGAAGGCGTGCGCTTTAAACGCAGGCAATGTGTGTCCAATTCATCTAGCACCGCCAGCAGCGCGGGCAAATCACGCCGCCCGTGGCGCAACAAATACTGGGTGACTTCATGTGGCAAATTCAGCCCACGCACTTGGGCGTGTTGATCGAGTGCTTGCCCTTTTTCTTCATCGCTCAAGCTGTGTAGCTGGTACACCAAACCCCATCCCAGCCTGGTTCTAAGGTCATCGCGCACCGTTAAATGGGCAGGCGCGGCATGGCTGCTTACCAGTAATAAGCCGCCATTTTCACGCAGATGATTATAGAGGGCGAATAATTTTATTTGTGCCGTGTCATCTAATTTTTCCACGTCATCTATCGCCACCACAGGTGCGTATACGGCTTGTAACATGTTGGTTGAATAATGATTAAACTCGGCGGCGTCTATGTAGTGTGCCGCTAATTGCAGCGTGTGTGCGTATTGGGAAACGGCTTGTAGCACATGGCTTTTACCGCTGCCCGACTCGCCCCACAATAGGTAGCATTGCCCGGCTGGTTGTGGGGTTGATTGACCGATAAGAGCATGGCGCAATGTAGAAATAATTTCTACATTGCGGCCTACGACAAAATTATCCAGCGTGGGTTGCCAAGTGGGGGTGATGTTGAGTGCGAGTTGTTTCATAGAAAAATATTTATTTTGAGGGGCATTGTTTTTGAGTCTTGCTTCACGGGAGCGGCTAAAAATTTAAATTCCTATGCAATTGATCCGGCATCCTTAAAGTAGTACGTCATACCCGCGCAGGCGGGAATCCAGTGGGTTTAAACCCAAGGCATTTTTAAATTGGCTGGATTCCCGCTTGCGCGGGAATGACGGGGTGCGGAATTATCCAATTTTATTATTGTGCTATGGTTTATTTTTGATACAGCGGGCTGGCTAAATAACTATCCTTGGCATGGCGCAACCCCACCAATAGCGCGGCGGATAAAGGTAGCGCGAGCAGCACGCCAAAAAATCCCAAGAGCTGTCCGAACGCTAACAGAGAAAAAATAACGGCCAGTGGATGCAAGCCGATGCGCTTGCCGACAAATCTTGGCGTGATGACAAATCCTTCTAATACTTGCCCTACTGCGAACACCCCCCACACCCACAACACGCCGGAAAATTGTGCGAACTGGGTGGCGGCAACCAAGGTCGCTAAGGCTAACCCAGCGATCATGCCGACGTAGGGTACAAAAACCAACAGCCCCGCGATGAGGCCAATGGGTAGCGCAAATTCCAACCCCACTGCCCATAATCCGATCACGTAAACGCCGCTCATGATCAGCATCACAATCATTTGCCCGCGCAAAAACTCGGCTAGCACGGCATCAATTTCGCCTGCGATTTCTGACACTTTTCCGTGCCAACGACGGGGAATAAAATGGTCGATGCGCGCGCGTAAATGCGGCCATTCGCACAGCAAATAAAATAATACGACGGGGATTAACACCAGATTAAGCAGCACCTCGATTAACACCGCGCCGCTACCGCTCAACCAAGGAAACAGTTTGGCGGCAATGCCGCCGGCCACTTGCCAATGTTCTTTGAGTAAATTTTGCACCAAGTCTTTGTTTAGCTGTGCCGAGTCACCTAAATATTGCTGCAAATAGGGCAGTAGCTTGGATTGGATGGCGGCGACAATATGCGGCATCTGGGTGATGAAATGGCTGGTCTCTTTGGCCAGCAGCGGCAGCATGATGAGTGCTAATAATATGACGAGGCCGAGTAGGGTTAGCATCACGAAGAGTGTTGCGACTGCTCGCGGAATGCTGCGCTGGGCAGATAGTTTCCACGCGCTAATTTTGCTGACCCACGGGTCGCAAATATAGGCAAGAATGGTGGCTGCAACAAAGGGCATTAAAATCGGACCGAGCAGGGTCAGCAGCCATATGATGGCTAGTACAAAGATCAAGCATTGCAGGGCGACGAAGCGTTGCGGGGGCATTTCAGGTAAAATCCATTTGTAAAATTTCCGGCCAGAATGGCATGCACTGTATCTTGAAGAAAGCGAGAATTCAACTTGACCCCCTCCACCAACCCCTCCAGCCCCTCATCCAAGACGACAGAAGCATTATCTTACCGCGATGCGGGTGTGGACATCGTCGCGGGTGATCGGCTCGTAGAAAATATCAAGCCTTTTGCCAAGCGCACCATGCGCCCAGAAGTCCTCAGTGGCATCGGTGGTTTTGGGGGCTTGGTCGAAATCTCTAAAAAATTTCGCAACCCCGTTTTGGTGTCGGGCACGGATGGCGTGGGCACTAAACTAAAACTAGCCTTTGCGCTCAATCGGCACGATACAGTGGGCATTGATCTGGTCGGCATGAGTGTGAATGATATTTTGGTACAGGGCGCAGAGCCTTTATTTTTTCTGGATTATTTTGCTTGCGGAAAACTAGAGGTGGCGACAGCGACGGAGGTGATTAAAGGGATTGCGGCTGGTTGCGAGCAAGCAGGGTGTGCGTTGATAGGTGGCGAAACCGCCGAGATGCCGGACATGTATCCGCTGGGTGAATATGATTTAGCGGGCTTTGCCGTCGGCGTGGTCGAGAAAGAAAATATTATTACGGGTGCGGATATACGCGCGGGCGATGTGGTGTTGGGGCTGGCTTCTAACGGCGTGCACTCCAATGGATTTTCTTTGGTTAGAAAAATTATCAGCCGCAGCGGGGTCGATCTCAATATGCAATTTGATGGCGACAAAACGTTGGCTGATTGCCTGATGGCTCCTACGCGCATCTACGTTAAACCCTTGTTGGCACTGATGCAAAAGATTACCATAAAAGGTATGGCGCATATTACGGGTGGCGGATTATTGGAAAATGTGCCGCGTGTGTTGCCGCAAAATGTCAAGGCAGTGCTGAATGCAAAATCTTGGCCGATGTCTAAATTATTTGCCTGGCTGCAGGCGCAAGGCAATATTGACGCGCAAGAAATGGCGCGCACGTTTAATTGCGGTATCGGTATGGTAGTGGTGGTGGGTGCGCAAGATGCGGATGCTGCGCTGCGTCAACTGACGCAAGCGGGCGAGACCGTATGGATCATTGGCAACATTCAAACGCGGGTGGGTGATGAAGCACAAACCTCTGTCGATTAGACAAGCATCGCATAAGTTAACCTCACTATGAAATCTATTGTCATTTTAATTTCAGGCCGAGGCAGCAACATGCAAGCATTGCTGAATGCTGATTTGCCTTGTCGCGTTGCGGCAGTGATCAGCAATCGTGCTGATGCGGCGGGGCTTGCACTTGCGCAACAACACGGCATCCATACGGCTGTCATCGCCCACCGCGATTTTGCTGAACGCGAAAGTTTTGATGCGGCACTGGCAACATGCATCGACCAATATCAGCCTGATCTTATTGTGTTGGCGGGATTTATGCGGATTCTCACCGCTGCATTTGTCGCACGTTATCGTGGTCGCTTAATCAACATTCATCCCTCGCTGCTGCCGGCTTATGGCGGCCTTGACACCCATGCGCGCGCGCTAAAAGACGGTGTAAAAATCCACGGTTGCACGGTGCATTTTGTTACCCGCGATGTCGATCATGGTCCGATTATTATTCAAGCAGCGGTGACGGTATTGCCTAGCGACACCGCTGCCACCCTTGCTGCACGGGTGTTACAGCAAGAGCACCGCATTTATGCGCAAGCCATACGTTGGTTTTGCAAAGACTATTTGAGCCTGACTGATGATGGCCGCGTGCTGTTGCGCCGCGTCAAACAGCCCGGTTGCACGTTGATTTCCCCGGGGCTGTACTAACCCATGCGCGCCCTTACCTATTTTGCTGTTGGGCTTTTCTTTAGCAGTGTCCCGACGACGTTACTTTCTGCGCCAGCCATCACCGCAACCTCCACCATTGTTGCCGCATCTGCAACTGCATCGACTACTCCGATAGCCTCGTTTATGGTTACACCCGCATCTGCGGCCACCGGTACAGCGCATCCATCTAAGGTTCGTTCCGTTAAAGCGCAATACGATGTGTATATGGGTAACGTAAAAGTCGCCACTATGAAAGAAGTTTTTACGCGCACTCAGGATACCTATCACGCCGAGAGCGTCAGCCGCGCGGTGGGCTTGTTGGCGATGTTTAAACCAGAAACCATTCACGCAACCAGCATGGGTACGATTACCGCGCAGGGTCTGCGCCCCCACACATTTATCCAATCCAGAAAGCTGGACACGAACAGAAATACTCGTGCTGATTTTAATTGGGCAGATCAGACCATTAGGCTGAGTGACAAAAAAGGGGTGCGAACCGTGCCGCTACCGGCTGGCACGCAAGATAGGCTCAGCGCGATGTATCAGTTTTTATATATCTCAACGCTTAATACACCTGCGCTCACTTTTAATATGACTAATGGCAGTCGCGTCGGCGATTATGTTTATCAAATTACACCCAACCAAAATGTCACCACGCCGTTGGGCACGTTTAAGGCACTGTATTTGCATAATCCACCTAAGGAACATGCGACGCGTACAGAAATCTGGCTGGTGCCAGAGTACGCAAACTTCCCGTACAAGATGAATATTATCGAAGCCGATGGCCGAGAGTTTTCTCAAGTATTAACGCACTTAAAAATTACCCCGTAACGACTTTACTTATGCTGCTTACCGAATATCGGCTTGACCTTGTTATCCATGCAATGCGACTGGTGCTGCCACTCGAACACCCTGCCGACAGCACGCTACGTTATTTTTTTCAACAAGAGCGCATCGGTTCTAACGAACGCGCACTGGTTGCTGAAACCATGTTTGGCGTGCTGCGTCACCGCTTGTTTTTGGAATATGCTTGCACGCTGAACAATCCCGCCCATGAATCTTTTACTAGGGAATCTTCTACTAGGGAATCGGCTACGCAGCAATCTACGGCGGGTGCGACACCGCGTCGCGTGGTGTTGGCCTACTGGACAAAATTTAGCGGCTACAATTTGCGCGAAATCACGCCGCTCTTAAAACGTGATGAAGCGGATTGGTTAAAGCAAGTCAAAGGCATCAACATAGCTGATCTGCCACTGTCGATACAAGCGGAGTTACCGCAATGGGTGATCGACCATTTACGCGAAGGCAGCGCATCCATTGCGGGAGAAATATCCGACGAGGCCATACTGGAATTAGGCCGCTCCATGCAGCAACCCGCCGCGCTGGACATACGGGTCAACACGCATCTTGCTAATCGCGATGAAGTTTTACAGATTATGCTAGTAGAGGGTATGAACGCACAGGCCACGCCCTATTCGCCCATCGGCATACGCTTGAAAGATAAACCTTCGCTCACGCGCCACCCGCTTTTTCTCAGCGGAAAAATTGAAGTGCAAGACGAAGGTAGCCAACTATTGGGATTTTTACTCGCACCGAAACGCAATGATATGGTGGTGGATTTTTGCGCGGGCTCAGGGGGTAAAACGCTGATGTTAGGGGCTTTGATGAATTCGCAAGGACGCATTTATGCATGGGATACCTCGGAGAAGCGCTTGGCGAATCTTAAGCCGCGATTGAAAAGATCGGGGCTTTCTAATCTTCATCCTCAACTGATCGCGCATGAAAATGACAGCAAAGTAAAACGACTGGCAGGCAAAATTGATCGCGTGTTAATTGATTCGCCGTGTAGCGGCTTAGGCACGCTGCGCCGTAACCCCGACATAAAGTTTCGGCAATCACCACAAAGTGTGGATGAGCTGACACACAAGCAGGCCGCCATCATGGCCGCTGGGGCTAAGCTGCTCAAACCCGGTGGCCGCTTAGTGTATGCGACGTGTAGCTTTTTGCCGCAAGAAAATCAAGCCATAGTGGATGCATTTTTAGCACAGCATTCTGATTTTATTTTGCGCCCTGTAGCAGACATTTTAGCGCAACAAAAAATATTACTAGAGGCGGGCGCGTACTTGCAGCTGACCCCGCAGCAACACAACACCGATGGATTTTTCGCTGCTGTGCTAGAACGGAAAAAAGTGCCAGAACCGCAGACAGTGATAGCGCAGTAGAGTTTTTCAGAGCCTTCCTACATCAGTCGTGCAACATCACCCCTCTCCCGTACGGAGGACGAGGGGGTCCAGTAAATGAACCATCCAAATTTACCGACCTATTATTTTTGTGATGAAAACTAAATTTTTCGCGCTGCCCCGTTTGAGCTTGGGCTTTGTTCCGATCTGGCGCAGGCATTTTTTAGTGTGGAAAACCATGGCCGCGACTTCCATTTTAGGACATTTGGCCGACCCCATTATTTACATGCTGGGGTTGGGATACGGCCTAGGCAGTATGTTGCCGCAAATGGGAGGTACATCCTATTTAGTGTTTTTGGCAGCGGGCACGATTTGCTATAGCACCATGAACAGCGCGACTTTCGAAGCGCTGTATTCCGGCTTTGCGCGTATGCACGAGCAGCGCACGTGGGAGGCCATTTTAAATACGCCAATTACTTTAGACGATATTATTTTGTCTGAAATCTTATGGGCTGCGAGTAAAAGTTTGTTGTCTGGATTGGCCGTGCTACTGGTTATTTGGCTGTTGGGTTTATCTAATTCCCTGCTGTCGTTGTGGCTTATTCCGTTGTCGTTGTTGGTGGGTTTATGCTTCGCCGCGCTGGGTTTAATCATGACTGCGCTCGCCCCCAGCTATTATTTTTTCATGTACTACTTCACGCTGGTCATTACGCCGATGATGCTACTATCCGGCGTGTTTTTTCCGATCGAGCAGTTGCCGTCCATGCTACAAATTGTCGCTGTTATTTTGCCGCTATCTCATGCGATAGATTTGGCGCGGCCACTGTTGAATGGTTCGTTGCCAACGGCAATGTTGCTGCACCTTAGCGTGTTGACGGGTTACGCGTTATTTGGATTTTATGTGTCGCTGGTGCTATTTCGCCGCCGCCTCTCACAATAGGAAAAATTTAAATGCTTTGGATTAAATCGCTACACGTTATTTTTATGGTGACTTGGTTCGCCGGATTATTTTATTTGCCGCGCTTATTTGTCTATCATGCGATGAGTACAGATCAGCCGAGCATTGATCGTTTTAAAATCATGGAGCGCAAATTATTTTACGGCATCATGACACCCGGCGGCATTCTCACCATCGTCTTTGGCATGTGGCTGTGGCTGGGCTACGGCTTTTCTGGTGCATGGCTACACGCCAAGCTAACACTGGTATTGGTGCTGGTTGTTTACCATATTTATTGCGGAAAATTGCTGTCCGATTTTAAGCATGATCGCAACACCCGCAGCCATGTTTTTTATCGCTGGTTTAATGAATTTCCGGTGGTACTCATGGTCGCAATTATCATTTTAGTTGTCGTTAAACCTTTTTAAATAAATAAAAAATGTCCGCAAAAAAATCTGCTACAACACTCGAAAAGTTTTTCTCCCCCTGTCCGCGCGGGTTGGAAAATTTACTAAGCGACGAGCTACACAGCTTAGGTGCGGAAGAAATTCGCGCGACCGATGGAGGCGTGCATTTTACTGGCGACTTTCTGTTGAGCTACTCGGTCAACCTGCACAGCCGCCTTGCCAGCCGCGTATTGTGGCAAGTGGCGGTGGCCGATTATCGCCATGAGCAAGACATTTACGACACCGTGTTTGCCCTGCCGTGGAACGATTTTTTTGATGTGCATCGCACCATACGCGTCAACGTTACGGCGATTAAATGCCCGCTCAAAAGCCTGAATTTTGCTACGCTTAAAATCAAAGATGCGGTGTGCGATAAATTTCGCAAGCTGGCTGGCGAACGCCCCAGTGTGGATACTCATGCGCCAGACATCCGTATCCACGCCTTTCTCGAATACAACCACATGACGGTGTACATCGACACCTCCGGCGACGCGCTGTTTAAACGCGGCGTGCGGCAATACACCAACCTTGCGCCCTTACGTGAAAATTTGGCCGCTGGAATTTTGTTGCTGGCAGGCTGGAAACCCGGTGTGCCGTTGCTCGACCCCATGTGTGGTAGTGGCACATTTTTGTTGGAAGCTGCGCTGATGACATTGAATATCGCACCTGGCATCAATCGCCATTTCGCTTTTGAAAAGCTGTGTAATTTTAATTCGGCAGCCTGGCAAAGCTTACGCACACAAGCGCAGGCCGCGCAAAAACCCGTGACTGCTTTGCCGATATTTGGCAGCGATTTGTACGGCGATGAGTTGAAAGCTGCGCGATTGAATTTAACCAATGCGGGCTTGCTGGCAGCGGTGACGTTGAATCAAGCCAACGTCTTGGAAATTTCTGCACCCGCTGCGCATGGCGTGTTGGTAGCTAATTTGCCGTATGGCGAACGCATGGGCGAGCTGGAAGAGCTGGAAGCCTTGTACCCAAAATTGGGTGATGTGCTGAAGCAAAAATTTAATGGTTGGAACGCTTACTTATTTACCTCCGATTTGCGTATGCCAAAATTTATTCGGCTGTCCGTATCACGCCGCACCCCGCTATTTAACGGCGCAATTGAATGCCGTTTGTTTGAATATAAGATGGTGGCGGGCGGAAATCGCAAGGCATAACAAACGATGTTGAGGGCACCTCTAAAAATTCAAATTACTAAGTCAGACAAGGCGCGAACAAAAAATTATGACGACGCATACGTTTGATATGTTAGGAGTAATTTTTTGCGAGCAACACAGTATGGCGACGGAAGTTGGATTTTTAGAGATGCCCTAGAGTGAGGAGAATGCATCATCTACCAAGCTAAATTCAAAGCGCCATTTGGCGAGCTCGGCATACGTTGTGATGCTGATACATTACGCGAAGTAAAATTTCTTGAGCCGTCTGTGTTGACGCAAATAAAATTTGAGCAGCCAAGATCGTCCTTGGCCGCAGAAGTTTGCAAACAACTTTCCGCGTATTTTTCCGATGCAAATTTTCGTTTTGATTTACCGCTTCACCCCCTCGGCACACCTCATCAACACAAAGTATGGCAGGCCATTAGCGCGATACCACTCGGTCAAACTCGCTATTATGGCGACTTAGCTAATTCGTTACATTCCAGTGCCCGTGCGGTCGGTGGGGCATGTGGCGCCAATCCCATTCCAATTATTATTCCCTGCCATCGCGTGTTGAGTAAGTCGGGCTTGGGTGGATTTATGCAACAGCGTGCGGGACACGCGCTGGATGTTAAACGCTGGCTGTTACATCATGAACAACGCTAATACGTCGGATGTCCATGCACCAAATACCCGCGCACCAGATACCTGCGCACCAGATACTAAAATACTGGATGAATTTTTAGATAGCGTGTGGCTGCAAGATGGCTTGTCGCGTAATACGTTGCAAAGTTATCGCAGCGATTTAGAAAAATTTTCGCGCTGGCTGACAGCCCATTACAGCGACGCTTTGCTCGATGTGACGCAGGAGCACATACAAGCATTTTTAGCATATTTGGTGAATAAAAAAAAAGCCAAAGCCAGCACCACCAGCCGCGCAGTATCTAGCCTCAAACGGTTTTATCGCCACCAACTGCGGCAAAATAAAGTGAGTGTTGATCCCACTTTTAAAATCGCCAGCACCAAATTGCCGCGCACTTTGCCGCACACTTTAACCGAGCAAGATGTGGAATTTTTATTGCACGCGCCCAACACCGAGTTGCCTCTTGGAATGCGTGATCGCGCCATGCTGGAAGTGTTGTATGCCACCGGTTTGCGCGTATCAGAGTTGGTTGGGCTAACGGTCGCGCAAGTTAGCCTAAACATGGGTCTGGTGCGAATAATGGGCAAGGGAAATAAAGAGCGGCTGGTGCCGCTAGGCGAAGATGCTTTGGATTGGGTAGAGCAATATCTGGCGACGGCGCGGCCCATGTTGCTGCAAAAAAAAATGAGTGATGACATGTTTGTTACGCAACGGGGGTCAGGCATGACGCGACAAATGTTTTGGTACATCATCCAACGCTATGCCGCGCTGGGCGGTTTGACCAAGCATTTATCGCCACACGGATTGCGCCATGCTTTTGCCACGCATTTATTAAACCACGGCGCGGATTTACGCGTCGTGCAACTACTGCTCGGCCATGCTGATATTTCAACGACGCAAATTTATACTCACGTTGCGTGCGAACGGTTGAAAATTTTGCATCAGGAGCATCATCCTAGAGGGAAAAATTAGTGACATAAACGACAATGAAAATCTAGCCCACACCACTGGGCTAGATTACAATCACCGCATTCTTTTTACACCGCGTGTTCCATGAAAATTAAAGCGCTTGCAATTGCCACGCTGTTGGCCTCCATTTTGATCTCCCCTGTTTGTGCGTACGCTCAACAGGCCGTGCCTGCTGCACTAGAGCCAGCTTCTCCAGCCACGGCTGTATCGGCCACTCTGGCAACATCTGCCGCGCCCAAGCCCGCCGCGCCGAAAAAAATCACGCCCAAGATAATCCTTCCCGCCCCGGCTTCTGCTACCCCCGCTTTCGTCGCTCAATCTTATTTTTTGTATGATTTAAGCAGCAAGCAAACCTTGTTGAGCCTCAATGAAAATGAGCGTGCCGACCCCGCCGGCTTGACTAAGTTGATGACTGCTTATGTGAGTTTTGGTGCGCTGCGGGCAGGCAATATTTCTTTGTCGCAAGAGGTCATGCCCACAGCAGAAAATTTGCGCGGGCAGATTGGTGAGCCGCGCATGTATTTGAGCAAAAATAAAACGGCAGCCATTGCCGAATTACTGCATGGGTTGGTGGTGTTGTCCGGCAATGATGCGGCGCGCACATTGGCGGTGGCAGTGGCGGGCAGCGAAGAAAAATTTGTCGCGCTGATGAACGCCGAAGCGCAACGCCTGAAAATGCACAACACGCATTTTATGAATACCACAGGCGCGTCTAATGTTGGGCAATACATCACAGCGGCGGATTTGGCTGTGCTGGCGGTGGCTTTGCTGCGGGATTTTCCCGATATGTATGCTATTTATAAGCAGCGCGAATTTCAGTACAACAATATCAAGCAAGCCAACCGCAACCAACTGTTGTGGATGGATCCATTGATAGATGGTATGGAGATCGCTCATGCGACCAAGCTGGGAGCGAGTGTGGTGGCCTCTTCCAAACGCGAACAGCGACGATTAGTCGCGGTGGTGCTGGGTGCTGCGACCGACAATGCAAGCAATACCGAAGCGCAAAAATTACTGAATCACGGTTTTCAATATTTTGAAACGGTACTGCTGTATCAAAAAAATCAGCCAGTCACCCGCATCCGTTTATGGAAAGGCACGGATAGCGAATTGAATGTCGGCTTTCGCGAAGATTTATTTATCACCGTACCCACCGGAAAATTAGCGCAACTGAGCGCGACCATGGAGACCGCACAGCCTTTATTTGCACCCATCTCCAGCAGCCAAAAAATTGGCACACTGCGACTCACGCTAGCAGGGAAGCCGTTCGGCGAATATCCATTGGTGGCGTTAGAAAGAGTGCCTGTGGCGAATGTGCTGTCGCGTGGGTGGGATAATATTCAACTATTTTTTCAGTAATTAAATCTTGGTATGAAAAAACTAAGGGAACGCTAATTTAATTGTCCACTTCTTTTAGGGCGGTATTGCTACTAGGCAGCATTACTTTGAAAGCAATTGGAAATACATGCATGCAACAGAAAACCTCACCATTTGATCCTGCTCAAAAATTTGTTTGCCATTCTCAAAAGGGACGCCATGCCAAAAAAATCACTTAGTACGATATTGTTTATTTTTTTAACCGGCTGTGATTTCGATATGCCGCAATTGCGAACATTTAAATGGGCTGTCGTTGATAAAAACAAAATTCAAGCATCTGTTTTTGAGGAGTTTAAAAAAAGCAATCCGTACCCTCCGGAAATTAATCAAGATGCAGATGAAAACTCACGCGAACGCAGTTTTACTCGAGAGCAGGCATCCGACCTTGAGAATACAGCGAAATTAAAATGTAGGGCAGCTATGTTAAAAGATTCTTCGACCAAACAACCCAATATTCGAAGCAGCTTAGGCATGAATGCCCCCATTGCGCTTGCCCCGAGTATTGATTGGGAATATGAGCAAAAGTTAAAAAACAGTCCTGTGTATCAAGAATGTTTGAACAACATAAAGCAAGACCCACTTATTGCAGATTTAAAGGATAAATCAAGAAAGATTGAAGAAATATTCGAGGCGCGCCGCAAGCATGATATTGAAGTAAGAAAAATTGCTGACAAAGCGATTGAGGTTGCTGTTACACAATATGCTGAGAAAAATAAGTTGGATTTAATTGTAACAAACCAATTTTATAACAACGATAACAATGTGCTTTATAACAAAAATAAAGTTATTCTTGACGTCACCCCAGATGTTGTTAAAAATTTAAAAGATAGCCTAACAAATAAAAAGGACACAAAATGACAGTTTATTTAAATGGCGAATTTATGCCCATCGAAGAAGCGCGCATCCCGGTGTTGGATCGAGGTTTTATTTTTGGTGATGGCGTGTATGAGGTGATCCCTGTTTATTCGCGCCACGCGTTTAGGTTGGCAGAGCATCTGCATCGTTTGCAGCATAGCTTGGATGGGATCAAGCTACGTAACCCCCACAGTGATAAAGAGTGGACTGAGCTTGTCACGCAACTCATTGCACGCAACGCGGCAGAAGATCAATATCTTTATCTGCACATCACGCGCGGCGTAGCCAAGCGCGATCATGCCTTTCCTAACCCTGCTGTCGCGCCCACCATTTTTATGATGAGCAACCCGCTGTTGCCGCCGTCTGCCGCCTTGCTGAGTAATGGTGCGGGGGCAGTCAGCGCGGTGGATAACCGTTGGCTGCGTTGCGATATTAAAGCCATTGCGCTACTGCCCAACGTGCTGTTACGGCAAATGGCAATTGATGCAGATTGCATTGAAGCCATTTTATTTCGCGATGATGCGTTTATGACCGAGGGCGCGGCCAGCAATATTTTTGTAGTGAAAAATGGCATGCTGCTGGCTCCGCCCAAAGATAACCTGATGTTGCCGGGCATTACCTATGATGTAATTTTAGAGATTGCTGCGCAAAAAAATATCCCGCACGAGGTACGTAAAATTGCCAAAGCCGAAGTTTTTGCGGCGGATGAATTGCTGTTAACGTCCTCTACCAAAGAGGTGGTGGCGATTACCGCGCTGGACGGCAAGCCTGTAGGAACAGGCAAGCCAGAGCAGATGTTTGCAAAGCTGCACAAGTATTATCAAGAATTTAAACGCGATGTCATGCGTACGGGATAGCTATAAAAATCCAATTTCTGTCGCCATACTGTGTTGCTCGCAAGTGAGGTAAGCAGGCAATCCGCGCAGCGGATGCTCGCAAAAAATTATTAGCTACGACATAACCTAAAGGTTAGTCTTCACTGCAACTACGTTTTCCTCACATATTTCATATATGCGTCGTCACACAATTTGCTCGCGCCTTGTCTGTTAACAACTTAGTCTGGCTTGGAACTTGAATTTTTATAGCCACCCTAAATCCTAATGAGTATTTTGGATGAATTTTTATGGAATCCCCCCCTAGCCTTATCGAATTTCCCTGTGAATTTCCCATCAAGATTATGGGTAAATCGCAGCCTGGATTTGCACAAACGATCGCTGAGTTGGTGTTGCAACACGCGCCGGATTTTGATCCTGCCACGATGGAAATGCGTACCAGCTCGGGCGCACGCTTTATTAGCTTAACCTGCACCATACACGCGCTTTCGCAAGTGCAGCTTGATGGGCTGTACCGCGAATTATGCGCGCACCCCTTGGTTATCATGGTGCTATGAGGCGCGCCTCTGCTCAACTGGGCGGCGATCACCCCATTTTATCGCAGCCTATGACACGCGTAGGACAGGCAGAGAATCATGCACTACGCCATATTCATAGCCCGCAGATTAAATTTGTAGGTACGGTGGATTACCGGGCGACATGGGAGGCCATGCAACAATTCACCGCGCAGCGTACCGCTGAAACGCCTGATGAAATTTGGATGTTGCAACACCCACCGACCTACACCCAAGGGCAGGCGGGCAAGCCAGAGCATCTACTAAACAGCGCGTATGTTTTTGGGCAACCTATTCCGGTGGTGCAAATTGATCGTGGCGGGCAAATTACCTATCATGGCCCCGGCCAAATTGTGGCGTATCTGTTGTTGGATTTACGCCGCTGGAAAATTAACGTGCGGCAATTGGTACGTTTAATGGAACAAGCGGTGGTGCAGGTGTTGGCAGATTTTAAGGTGACAGCAAGCGGGCGCGATGATGCCCCTGGCGTGTATGTGAATGACGCAAAAATAGCCGCGCTGGGGTTGAAAATTAAAAATGGCTGTTGCTATCACGGCCTGGCGTTCAATGTCGATATGGATTTAACCCCGTATGCGTACATTAACCCGTGTGGCTTTGCGGGTTTGCAAGTGACGCAAGCCAAAGACCTCGGCGTGCACGCATCGCTGGCACAAATCGAAAAACAGCTCGCACACAATTTAAGCACCTTGTTGCAGCAACATTTACTTCCATAAAGGAACAGCCATGTCTCCTTACGCATATTGGTTTTTATTAACACTGGCCTTGTTGGCGATGGAAATGCTGACTGGCACTTTTTACATGCTTATCTTAAGTGTGGCGGTGGCGGTGGGGGGCGTGGCTGCGTTAATGGGATTAGATTTTATGGTGAAGATTACGTGCAGTGTTATAACGGGCATGGTAGGCGTGGTGGTCGTGCGCCGCATGAAGAGTGCACGCGCAGCCCAACCTATGGAGCAAAATTTAGATATCGGCCAAGCGGTGCGGCTACTTATTTGGCATGGCGATGGCACAGCGCGGGTTCATTATCGCGGCGCAGAGTGGGATGCGGTGCTGGAAAATTTTGAAGCAGGCATGGCGCAACCCGTCGTGTTGTATATCAAAGCCATTCAAGGTTCAAAACTGGTTTTAACTATACACAAGCCGTTGTAAAAATAAGGGCTTCTCTAAAAGTTCAAATTACTGATGAAACAACTAGCCATTCCACTAGGCCGCCAAAAGACGGCAGCCAAGTGGCTGGTTATAAGCCAGACAAGGCGCGAACAAAAAATTGCGACGACGCATATGTTTTATATGTTAGAAGTAATTTTTTGCGAGTAACACAGTATGGCGACGGTGCGTGGTTGTTGCCGATTCATCGGCTTTACAACCACGGTCTACCCCTTGCGGGTGGAAGTTGGATTTTGAGAGATGCCCGTAACTTCAGGAGAATTTATATGGACAACACGTTACTTATTTTGGCGGGCATCGTCGTCATTATTTTTATTATCAAAACGCTCAACGTTGTGCCGCAACAACACGCTTGGGTGGTCGAGCGGCTGGGGAAATATCACACCACATTCGAGCCGGGTTTGCGTTTTGCTATGCCGTTTATTGATCGCATTGCATATAAGCATGTGCTCAAAGAAATCCCGTTGGACGTGCCCAGCCAAATTTGTATCACCCGCGACAACACGCAGTTGCAGGTGGATGGCGTGTTGTATTTTCAGGTCACCGACCCGCGCTTGGCATCGTATGGCACCAGCGATTACATTGCCGCGATTACACAGTTGGCGCAGACCACGCTGCGTTCGGCCATCGGCAAAATGGAGCTGGATAAAACGTTTGAAGAGCGCGATCACATCAACATGACGGTCGTGGCCGCATTGGATGAAGCGGCGACCAGTTGGGGTGTAAAAGTATTGCGTTATGAAATAAAAGATTTAACGCCGCCTAAAGAAATTTTGCACGCCATGCAAGCGCAAATTACCGCCGAGCGCGAAAAGCGCGCTTTGATTGCCGCGTCTGAGGGACGCAAGCAAGAGCAAATCAACATCGCCACGGGCGAGCGTGAGGCGTTCATTCAGCGTTCGGAGGGCGAGAAGCAAGCGGTGATAAACAACGCGCAAGGTGAAGCGGAAGCGATCATGGCAGTGGCCACCGCAACCGCAACCGCCATTAAGCAAATTGCGATCGCCATTCAATCGCCAGGTGGCATGGAGGCGGCCAATCTCAAAGTCGCTGAAAAATATGTGGACGCATTCGGCAATGTCGCCAAGCAAGGCAACACTTTAATTTTGCCGGGCAACTTGGCCGAAATGGGCAGTATGGTGGCGGCGGCCATGAGCATTGTTAAAACGCAAAAGTAAAAATTATATAAACGTAAAGTCATTCAGACAAAAATAATGTGCTATCTCAATCGTTATCGTGATGCCGCAATACTATTCTCCCCCTGACAAGGGGGAGTTAGAGGGGGTTAGTGTTGTGGCTGAAACCCTAACCCCTCCCAGCCTCCCCTTGTCAGGGGAGGAGTGTTGTAGCCACTACTCGAACATCAAATGAAATTTACTTTACATACCATCGACGGCGCAGCCCGTCGTGGCACACTCAGCCTCGCCCACGGCACAATTGAAACGCCTGCATTTATGCCGGTCGGCACTTATGGCACGGTTAAGGCAATGTCGCCGCTTGAGCTTAAAGAAATAGGCGCGCAGATTGTGTTGGGGAATACTTTTCATTTGTGGCTGCGACCCGGCCTAGAAGTCATCGCCGCGCACGGCGGCCTGCATCGTTTCATGGGTTGGGATGGGCCGATCCTTACCGACTCCGGTGGTTTTCAAGTTTTTAGCTTAGGTGCGTTGCGAAAAATTACCGAAGAAGGCGTGACTTTCCAATCGCCAGTCAATGGCGATAAGTGTTTTTTATCGCCAGAAGAATCCATGCATATTCAGCGCGTGTTGAATTCTGACATCGTCATGGTGTTCGACGAATGCACGCCCTATCCGGCGGATGCCGCTGTGGCAGCGGATTCCATGCGGCTGTCCTTGCGTTGGGCTGCGCGTTCCAAAAAAGCATTCCTCGAAGAGCAGGATCAACGTCTCGAAAGCGAGTATTTGGGCGCAAGACAAGGCGTGAGCGATTTTGCAAAGCGCCGCATACACGGTCAGTATGTAAGCGAGCAAAATCGTGAGCAACACCTTATTGCGCCCCAAGACGATACTTTCCAGGCGTTGTTCGGTATTGTGCAAGGCGGAATGCACGAACATTTACGTGATGAATCGCTGGCTGAATTACGTAACATTGGCTTTGATGGATTCGCGATAGGCGGCTTATCAGTTGGCGAGCCGAAAGAAGACATGTTGCGAATTTTGCGTCACACCGCACCGCAATTACCTGCCGATAAGCCGCGCTATTTGATGGGTGTCGGTACGCCAGAAGACTTGGTGGACGCGGTGGAGCAGGGCGTGGATATGTTCGATTGCGTCATGCCCACACGCAACGCGCGCAACGGCATGTTGTTCACGCGCTACGGCAACATCAAAATAAAAAACGCGCAATATCGGCTAGACACGCGCCCGCTGGACGAACAATGTGCTTGCTACACCTGCCGCAATTTCAGCCGCGCTTATCTACATCACCTGCATCGCATCAATGAAATACTCGGTGCGCGCCTCAACACCATCCACAATTTATTTTATTACCAGGAGCTGATGAGCGAGATGCGCGCAGCTATCGTAGCGGGAAAGTTTGCCGAGTTTATGGCGGAATTTCGGCAGGCGCGCAAGACTATTTAATAGTTGCGTAGGATGCCGCCAAAGTTTTTTTGAGGCGCATCGGTCGAGGTGCGTTGAATAGCACGAACGATGCACCCAAGGTAGGCACAATCTAAGTGCTGCGAGCTTGAGTTGTGATGCCGCTTCAGTGCATCCTGCGACACCATGCCAAAAAGGTGTTGTACAATCATCGCCTATTACCCTCATCTGTATTAAAGGAGGTACGCCTATGTTAGCTCTTGAAACAACAGCATCCATCGCCGACCATCGTCTTGTCATTCAAGATGCCGCACTTCCCGCCCACGCTGAGTTTGCTCGCGTCATTGTTTTGTGGGAATCAACCCAGCCATCTGGTCGCCGTTCCCCGCCTTCTGCTTTGGCGGCGATGGGGGTAGAGAAAGGCGACATTCTTAGCAGCGCGCCAGCCGGCGACTGGGAAGTATTGTCCTGATGGTTCTCCTCGACACTCACGCCCTGTATTGGTGGGTGAATCGCACGCCTGACAAACTCGGACAACGGCAAATAGACACGATAGAAACGGCTGAGTCCTTGGCTATATCGGCCATGACATGCTGGGAAATGACTTGGCTAGTGGCGCATGAGCGTATTATTTTGCAACTGTCGGTCTCCGCTTGGTTGGATCAAGTTGAGGCAAGTGGCATTTTGATTATCCCAGTATCAAGGGCTATCGCCGAGCGCGCAGTTTCGCTGCCAGAACATCACAAAGACCCTATTGATCGAATGATCATCGCCACTGCAGTTGATCGCCAAGCACAGATCATTAGTATTGACGGGCGATTCAAAAATTATCAGGAATTGTCGGGGCTGCTGATACAGGGGTGATTTTTGAAAATTTTTTTGGCATTCCAAGTTTGTTGCTAGCACGCCGCGATTGCAGCGGGAAAGTTTGCGGGGTTTGTTGAAAAGTTTCGGCAGGCACGCAATAGTTGCGGGCGGTCAACCACCCCGCCCGCAATTTGTTACTGTGGTATTAAAAACCAAAATTAACTAACTTAGGGAAACGTTGATTAAGTATGGCTTCGTCATTCCCGCCCTCGAATGCTTGAATCAGGGGCGGGAATGACGAATCATTAGGGGTTGCCTATTGCCGCGTCATAGTCCAAGTACCAGACACCTTGTTATTATTATGCTTGAATGTTCCGTAAGCATTGGCGAAGTTGCCCGTGCCTGTGCCCACCGTGCCGCCGTAATCACAGTCGGTGGTGACATTGCTGCCGGGGATGGTAAAGGAAACGATGCCGCCACTGGTAATAGTGCCCGTCACGTTTTCCGTCGCATTCGTAAAGCTCCCTTGGGCATTAACAATAGTGTCGGTACCACCTTGAGGAATGCCAATGCTGGCAATGGCTTGACTACATGCGGCTTGATCAGTGGCTGCAGTAATGGTGTAGCGTAGTGTCCATGTTCCAGCAAAGTTGGTAACGCGCGTCAAGGTCAGATCGAGGGCATCCCCGCCTTGTGTCATGGTGCCCGTGCCCGCATTGACCGAACCCATCGTGCCGCTACCGCTCCCCGCCGGGCAAGAGCCGCCAATATATGGTGCCACGGTGTCACCGTAAAAGGTAACGGTGAAGGTTCCATTTGCGGCAATGTTTCCGGTTCCTTGGATATAACCCAAGTTGGTTTGATCCGGTATCGTAAAGTTTCCATTCGCGTCCACCACAAAAGGCGGCGCGCTCTGTGTTGTGTTAACTGGTGAGGAATTGCATAGAGATGGATTTCCAACTGCCGTTACCAGCCCTGATAACTGCCACACCCCCGCATAGGGCGAAGCAGTGATCCCCGTGATGGGAGTAGTGGCGGTGGACACAACGGTAAACGCGCCATTATTGTCCGTATCCTGCTCAAGGGTACTGGTCATTGCCGTGCCGCTTACCGCCAGCGTCGCGTGATATTCAGCAAGCGTACCCGCACCACTCACACCGCTGGTATTGATGCCGACCACACCACTGGCAGCATTGACTTGGATGTTATCGAGGAATTTATCGAACCCCGCAGAGTTGGCGGTAAAGGGTGTGCTAATTAAATCAAAGCTGGTGGAATCTATATTGCCGATCAAGCCCAAAAATTGCGCCACCAGATTTTTAACCACTTGCTTGATGACCCCTAGTTCGGTGGCAGTGGGCGGGGTAGCGGGAACCGCTTTATTAAACTCGGTCTCCACATCGGTACCTTTCACTTCGTACCAAGTGCGGATAATCAGGTCAGTGAGCGGGTGAACGTTAACTACTCCGGCTGCACTACCGATGCTGTAGAGACCTGCGGGTGGCCCCCCGGCCACATGCACCAAGTACGGCTCGGTCAGGCCGGATAAATTCGCGGTGTAATTGCCGTTGACATCGGTAACTGGGTGAGGCACAACTTCGACCCCGTTTGCCCCTTTGATATGCACCGTGGCACCGGCTATCGGCGCGCCAGTGGCGGCGGTGCCACTTATGCTGGATGAGCCGCTAGCGGGAGGTG
>Ga0105164_10000772_pt1 | contig 21244 bp, 12 predicted proteins | sample VDWuncwatermetaG_FD_89674 | JGI IMG/M metagenome (GOLD analysis project Ga0105164, IMG submission 89674) | Wastewater microbial communities from Netherlands to study Microbial Dark Matter (Phase II) - VDW unchlorinated drinking water | ecosystem: Environmental > Aquatic > Freshwater > Drinking...
CCATGAAGGCGCCCGTCGACGCATATGTCATCGCAGAGCTTCACGTCGACCCGCCATACCGCAACCGCGGCATCGGCCGGGCGATGCTTCGCTACGCTGAGGAGGAGGCGCGCCGGAAGGGGTGCAGCGTGATGTCGCTAGTGACGCACACGTCCAACCCGGCCCGCCGCCTGTACGAGCGCCACGGCTTTCAGGTCGTCGAGACGCGGACCGACCCAGACTACGAACGCTACACTGGCATCGAGGGCCGGCTGCTCATGGTGAAGGAGCTCGACTAGCCGGGCCCTGAGACCGGCGTGTAGGCGGCTGGGCCGCGTCTACGGGTATATCCCGCGCACCCTGGTCGCCTCCACCACGCGGCCTACGGCCAGGAGCATGGCCGCCTCCCGCAGGGTGACCTTCTGCTCGTCCGCCGTGCGCGCCACGTCGCGGTAGGCCCGGGAGATGACCCGGTGCAGGCGCTCGTTGACCTCGTTCTCTTCCCAGAAGTAGAACTGGAGGTCCTGCACCCACTCGAAGTAGGAGACGATGACGCCGCCGGCGTTGGCCAGTATGTCCGGCACGACGATAGCGCCCTTGGCGGCCAGGACGGCGTCGGCCTCGGGCGTGGTGGGGCCATTGGCACCTTCCACCACGAAGCGGGCGCGGACATCGGCGGCGTTGGCGGCGGTGATCTGCCCCTCCATGGCCGCAGGGATCAGGAAGTCAACGGGCAGGGTCAGGAGCTCCGCGTTGCTGATGTGGTCGCCGCCGGGCGCCTGGGCCAGGGGAGTGCCCTCGGCCTTGAGCCGGGACAGGGCGTCGATATCGAGGCCGTGCCCGTTGTGCAGGCCGCCCGACGAGTCGCTGACCGCCACGACGCGGGCGCCGGCTTTGGTCAGGAGCGCCGCGGCCACGGCCCCCACGTTGCCGAAGCCCTGCACGGCCATAGTAGCGCCCTCCAGGGCCACGTCGTGCTGGCGGGCCGCTTCCTGGACTACGTACAGGATGCCGCGGCCGGTAGCCTCCTGCCGGCCCAGCGTGCCGCCCACGCTCACTGGCTTGCCCGTGACCACTCCGGCCTCCGTGTAGCCGCGGTGCATGCTGATGGTGTCCATGATCCAGGCCATGATGCGGCCATCGGTACCCATATCCGGGGCCGGGATGTCCTCGTTGGGGCCGATGATGATGCTGATCTCCGTGGCGTAGCGGCGGGTCAGCTTCTCCAGCTCGTGGGCAGAGAGCGCCTTGGGGTCCACGATGACGCCGCCCTTGGCGCCGCCGTAAGGGATGTTCACCACGGCGCTCTTCCAGGTCATCCACATGGCCAGGGCGCGAACCTCGTCCAGGTTGACCGCCGGGTGGTAGCGGATGCCACCTTTGGCGGGGCCGCGGGCGAGATTATGCTGCACCCGATAGCCGCTGAACACGCGGGTGGAGCCGTCGTCCATCTGCACCGGGAAGTGCACCGACAGCTCGCGCTTGCAGGCGGCTAAGATGGCGCGCATCCCATCGTCCAGTTGGAGGCGATCTGCGGCGCCATCCAACTGGGCCAGGGCCGTCCTGAGGGGACTGAGGGTTGGCTCTACCAGGGGCTCCTGTACTGCCATAGCTGCGCCTTCCCGAAAGCTGTGAGGGCCTTGGGCATCGCCCAAGGCCCTCCCTTGCCTGTTTACGCCGGCGCTCTACTCCTCACCGATTGCCTCCGCAGTAGGCTTGTCCAGCTCCTCCAGGTCTCCGAAGGCCTCCTGTTCCTTCGATTCTTCCTCAGTCGCGAACCCCGCGGTGGTGTCTTCTTCCTCTTCTTCCAGGGCGGGGGTCGGCTCCTTTTCCTCGAAGGCCTCCTCAGGGCCAGGCTCTCCCCCTTCGCCGGCCAGGGCGGGCGGCAGGGTGAGCGCGGCGACCTTGGGCGGCTCCTCCACCTTGATGGTCGCGCGAGCCGGAATCAGCTTGCCGATGATGACGTTCTCCTTGAGGCCCAGGAGATGGTCGGTCGCGCCGTTGATGGCCGCCTCGGTGAGGACGCGGGTGGTCTCCTGGAAGGAGGCGGCCGCCAGGAAGCTCTCCGTGTTGAGTGAGGCCTTGGTGATGCCGAGGAGCACGGGTTGGGCGGTTGCCGGCTCGCCGCCCTCGGCCAGGACCTTGGCGGTCTCCGTCTCGAAGCGGAACCGGTCGACCAGCTCGCCCGGCAGCAGGGCGGAGTCGCCCGGAGAGTCCACCCGCACTCGGCGCAGCATCTGGCGCACGATGACCTCGATATGCTTATCGTTGATCGTCACTCCCTGCGAGCGGTAGACCTTTTGGACCTCCTCCACCAGGTAGATCTGCACGGCCTCGGGGCCCTGGATACGCAAGATGTCCTGGGGGTTCAGGGGGCCGTCGGTGAGGGCCTGCCCGGCGTGGATGTAGTCGCCGTCCTTTACGCGCAGGCGGGCCGTGGCGGGGATCAGGTAGTCCCGCTCCTCCCGCTCCTCGAACAGGATGGAGACGCGGCCGTCGCCGTCGAGCGAGATCCGCCCGGAGGTGCGGGCCAATACCTCGCCGGCCGGGACTAGAGCCTGCCCTGTCCGCCTTGCGGACTCCGATGTTTCACTCGGAGAGCTTGTCTCAGGGACCTGCTCCGCCGACTCGCTCTCTGCCGGCGGGGCCGGCAGGCGGGCGATGACGGCGCCCTGCTCTACTTCCTGGCCGTCTTTGACCAGGAGCTCGGCCCTGTTGGGCAAGGGGTAATCGTCGCGGTAGATCTCGGCGCTGACGATCTTCAGGCGGCGCGTGTCGCCGTCGCGGCTGACGTCGGCGATACCGTCGATCTCCGAGATGAGGGCGGACCCCTTGGGCACGCGGGCCTCGAACAGCTCCTCCACGCGGGGCAGACCGGAGGTGATGTCGATGCCGGCCACGCCGCCGGTGTGGAAGGTGCGCATGGTTAGCTGCGTGCCGGGCTCGCCGATGCTCTGGGCGGCGATGATGCCGACGGCTTCCCCATCATGCACCAGCCTGCCGCGGGCAAGGTCCCGGCCGTAGCAGAGCGCACACAGACCGCGCTTGGTCAGGCAGGTCAGGGGAGAACGCATGTAGACGCGGTCTATGCCGGCCTTGATTATGCGGTCGGCGATACCCGCGCTGATCTCGTTGCCCCGCTCGATGATGATCTCCCCGGTGTGAGGGTCGGCGACGTCGGCGGCCGTCCAGCGGCCCACGATACGCTCGCTGAGAGACTCGAAGAGCCCTTTCTCTGAAGGCTCTCCCACCCAGATGCCGGCCGTGGTGCCGCAGTCGTCCTCGCAGATGATGACGTCCTGGGAAACGTCGATGAGGCGGCGGGTCAGGTAGCCGCTGTCGGCGGTACGGAGGGCGGTGTCGGCCAGCCCCTTGCGGGCCCCGTGGGTGGAGATGAAGTACTCCAGCACGGTGAGGCCCTCGCTGAAAGAGGAGCGAATGGGCAGGTCGATGATGCGGCCGGCCGGATCGCTCATCAGGCCGCGCATGCCCGCCATCTGCGAGATCTGGCTGATGTTACCCTTGGCCCCGCTGACGGCCATGATGTACACGCCGCCGTAGTGCTCCAGGCGCCGCTGGATGACCTGCTGCACCTTATCGGTGGTTTCCCGCCAGATGGCTACAGCCTGGGTGTAACGCTCGTTCTCGGTGATGAGGCCCGTGTTGAACTGCTCCTGGATCTCGGCAATGCGAGCGTCGGCCTCGGCCAGGAGCGGTGCCTTCTCCTCCGGCACCCGCAGGTCGTTCATGGCGATGGAGATGCCGGAGCGGGTGGCGTACTGGAAGCCGATGTTCTTCATATTGTCCACCATCTCGGTGGTGCGGGCGTTGTCCAGCTTGTAGCTGCACTCAGCCACCAACTCCTTGATCGCCTTCTTGTCCATGAGATGGTTGCGGAAGTCCAGCTCCTCGGGCAGTACCTCGTTAAAGATGATGCGGCCCACGGTGGTGTCGATCAGCTTGCCCCCCGTCCTAGCGTCCCGGACCCGGATAGGGGCGCGCAGGTTCAGGTAGCCCATGGTGTGGGCCAGCTTGGCTTCGTCGAAGCTGCCGTAGACCCCCTGGACGGGCGGCCCCGGCTTGAACTCGCCCTGGCCCCCGGCCTTCATTTCGGTCATGTAGTAGCAGCCGAGGACGATATCCAGGGTGGGCGCTACGGCCGGCTCTCCGTTGGACGGAAGGAGCAGGTTCTGGCTAGAAAGCATAATCTGGCGCGCCTCGGCGACGGCGGCACGGGAAAGGGGCACGTGGACGGCCATCTGGTCGCCATCGAAGTCGGCGTTGAACGCGGTGCAGACCAGAGGGTGGATCTGGATGGCGCTGCCTTCGATGAGGACCGGTTCGAAGGCCTGGATCCCCAGCCGGTGGAGGGTGGGGGCTCGGTTCAGGAGCACCGGGCGCTCCTTGACGATCTGGTCCAGGATGTCCCACACCTCCGGCCGCGCGCGCTCCACGATACGCTTGGCCGATTTGATGTTGTGGGCTAGACCGCGTGCCACCAGACCGTGCATGACGAAGGGCTTGAACAGCTCCAAGGCCATCCGCTTGGGCACGCCGCACTGGTTGAGCTTCAACTCCGGGCCGACGACGATGACGGAGCGGCCCGAATAGTCGACGCGCTTGCCCAAAAGGTTCTGGCGGAAGCGGCCCTGCTTCCCCTTCAGCATGTCTGACAGGGACTTCAGCTTGTGGTTACCCGCCGTGGAGACGGCGCGACCGCGGCGGCCGTTATCGATGAGGCTGTCCACGGCTTCCTGAAGCATGCGCTTCTCGTTGCGGATAATGATCTCCGGGGCGCCCAGCTCCAGGAGCCTCTTGAGGCGGTTGTTGCGGTTGATCACGCGGCGGTAGAGGTCGTTCAGGTCGCTGGTGGCGAAGCGACCGCCGTCCAATTGGACCATGGGGCGCAGGTCCGGCGGGAGCACAGGTAGAATGCCAAGGACCATCCACTCCGGCTTGTTGCCGCTCTTACGCAGCGCTTCCACGACGCGCAGACGCTTGGTCGCCTTCTTGCGACGCTGGCCACTGAAGTTCTGGATCTCCATGCGTAGCTTCAGCGCCAGCGGGTCCAGGTTCAGCCGGCCCAGGATGTCCAGCACCGCCTCGGCGCCCATGCCGGCCCTGATCAGGCCGGGGTGCTTGTCTTGAATCTCGCGCAGGTTCTGCTCCTGGAGGAGGGTGCATTGGTCATCACGTACCGGATCTTTGATGTCCTCGATCTCCTCAATCTGCGCCTCGTACTGCTGGCGTACCGCCTCGCGCTCCTCGTTGATCTTCTTGCGCAGAGGCTCCATCTCCGCCAGCGCCGACTCCCGCAGACGGGTTATCTCGGCGTCTACCTCGGCCTCAACGCTCAGCCGTTCCTGGGCACGGCGGTCCTCCAAAGCAGCGACTCTGCGCTCGATCTCGGCCTGAAGCCTTTGCACGGCGTCGGCAGCCGCCGGCGCGCCTTTTTCCGCCAGTACGAAGTCGTCGCCGAGGGCCAGCCTCTTGGACGCCGCCTTCTCGCCGACCTTGGCCAGGTCTCCCTCCAGGGCCGTCGCCTTCTTGCGCAGGGCCGCCATCTCCTTGTCGATGGCCTTGTTCAGGGCGGCCGCGCGGCTGGAGCGCTGCTCTTCCGCCTTGGCCACGGCTTCCCCGGTGGCGGCCTCCATGTTGGCGATCCGCTGCGTGTACTCCTGTTCCTTTTGGGCTACCGTCTGGTCCATTTCCTGCCGCAACGCTTCCAGGGCGGCCTTGCGGACATCTTCGTTCACAGCGGTAACGATGGACTGGGCGAAGTAGAGGACGCGCTCCAGACTGCGGGGCGATATATCCAACAGCAGGCCGATCCGGCTGGGAGTACCCTTGACGAACCAGATGTGCGCCACCGGCGAAGCCAGTTCGATGTGCCCCATGCGCTCGCGCCGGACCTTGGAGCGGGTGACCTCCACGCCGCACTTATCGCAGACGATGCCCTTATAGCGCACTCGCTTGTATTTGCCGCAGTAGCATTCGAAGTCCTTGGTGGGGCCGAAGATCTTCTCGCAGAAGAGGCCGTCCTTCTCCGGCTTGAGGGTGCGGTAGTTGATGGTCTCCGGCTTGGTGACCTCCCCGTAAGACCAGGAGCGCACCTGCTCCGGAGAGGCCAGCGATATGCGGATGGCGTTGAAGTCGTTTACCTCAAGAGCCAAGGAATTCCTCCCCCTTCTCAAATCCGCTGAGGTCGATGCCCAGCTCCGGCAGCTCTTGGGCCGAGGTCTCCGCCAGCGTCACCCTCTCTTCCTCTTCGTTCAACACCTCCACGGCCAGGCATAGACTCTGTAGCTCCTTAACCAGGACCTTGAACGACTCAGGCACGCCGGGCTCCTGGATGTCCTCGCCTTTGACTATCGACTCGTAGGCCTTCACGCGTCCTACCACGTCGTCGGACTTGACCGTAAGGAGCTCCTGGAGGATGTGGGCGGCGCCGTAGGCCTCAAGGGCCCAGACCTCCATCTCCCCGAAGCGCTGCCCGCCGAACTGGGCTTTCCCGCCCAGCGGTTGCTGGGTGATCAGGGAGTAAGGGCCCGTGGAGCGGGCATGGATCTTGTCCTCCACCAGGTGGACCAGCTTCATCATGTAGATGTAGCCGACGGTAATCGGTTGGTCGAACGATTCCCCTGTGCGGCCGTCATACAGGCGCTGCTTGCCGTAGATAGGTGCAGCCAGCCCTCGCCCCAGCAGGAGCCTCTCCGCCAGAGCGTCCAGCTCCGCCCGCGGCTTCCCCTTCACCCGCTTCATCCCCTGCTGCCCCAGCCAGAGTTCGAGGCCCACGCGGGTGGCCTCGCCCACCTGTTGCTCGTCGAACACCACGGCGGGGTCGTAGCCGTGTCCGCTGAGCCAGGCGAATGCCTTGTCGGTGTCAACGTTCTCGCCGACGCCGTTGCCGGAGACGCCGTTGGTTCTGGCGCCGTTGGGGGAACTGACCAGGGCCCCCGCCTGCTCGCAGATCCAGGTGCGGCAGAGGGCGTCCTCGATGGTCTTGGGGTTGCCGCCGTCGAACACGGGCGATATGGCGCGGAATCCCATGCGGCGGGCTGCCCAGCCCAGGTGGGTCTCCAGTACCTGCCCGATGTTCATCCGGCTGGGCACGCCGATGGGGTTGAGGATGATGTCCACGGGGGTGCCGTCGGCTAGGTGGGGCATGTCCTCCACGGGCAGGATGCGGGAGATGACGCCCTTGTTGCCGTGGCGACCGGCCATCTTGTCACCCTCGGCTACTTTGCGCCGCTGCGCCACAGCGATGCGCACATTGGCCAGGACGCCGGCCGGCAGCTCGTCCGTGATCTGCGCGTAGGGCGGCCAGCGGCACTGGTGGTTGGCGTGGCCGTGCGGCGGCCTTCCGGTCTCGTTGTCCGGTCGCGCGAAGAAGCGGGAGTCTTTGACCTTGCCGCGCTCCCCGTGAGGAACGCGCAGGGACGTGTCCTTCACCTCCCGGGCCTTCTCACCGAAGATCGCGCGCAGAAGCTTCTCCTCGGCCGTCAGCTCCGTCTCGCCCTTAGGTGTGATCTTGCCCACCAGGATGTCGCCGGACTGGACCTGCGCCCCCACGCGGATGACGCCGTACTCGTCGAGGTCCAGGAGGCTCTCCTCGCCCACGTTGGGGATGTCGCGCGTGATCTCCTCCGGGCCCAGCTTGGTGTCTCGGGCCTCCACCTCGTGCTTTTCCATGTGCACGGAGGTGAACTTGTCGTCCTGGGACACGGCCCGAGAGATGATGATGGCATCCTCGAAGTTGTAGCCCTCCCAGCTCATGAAGGCGCAGAGGAGCGTCTGGCCCAGGGCGAGCTCGCCGGACTCCGTGGAGGAGCTATCGGCTAGGGTCTGGCCGCGGGAGAGCCGCTCGCCCCGCCGCACGCCGGCCCGCTGGTTGATGCAGGTGCCCTGGTTGGAGCGGATGAACTTCCGAAGATTATAGGTACGCCGGGCGCCGTCGTCGTAGAGGACGGTGATGGCATCCCCGGTGACGCTGATGACGGTGCCGTCCCTCTCCGCGGTAATCACCTGGCCGGAGTCTTTGGCGGTCTGCTGCTCCATCCCCGTGCCGATCAGGGGAACCTCGGGACGGATGAGGGGTACCGCCTGCCGCTGCATGTTGGCCCCCATGAGGGCGCGATTGGCGTCGTCGTGCTCAAGGAAGGGGATCAGGGAGGCCGCCACGGAAACGATTTGCTTGGGGGAGAGGTCCAGGTAGTCCACGTGCAACGAGTCAGAGGTGGTGAAGGCGCCACTGTGCCGCGCCTCCACGCGCTCACTCAGGAAGTGGCCCCGCTCGTCCACCGGCGAGTTCGCCTGCGCTACGACGAACTCCTCTTCGGTGTCAGCCGAGAGGTAATCGACCTGGCTGGAGACGAACGCGCGGATGGGGATCATCTCCTCGGCCGCGTTCGCCAGCTTCTTCAGCAGCGCCTGGTCGATCTCCGTGCCGGCGGCGGCGATCAGTTTCCCCCGCGCACCCTTCACGTCCTGCCTAAGCGTGCGTCCGATCAATTCGGGCGAGTCCTTGGGCAGCTCATGGAATACCTTGCGGTACGGGGTTTCGATGAAGCCGTATTCGTTGACGCGGCCGAAGGTGGCTAGGCTGCCGATAAGGCCGATGTTGGGCCCCTCTGGGGTCTCGATGGGGCAGATGCGGCCGTAGTGGCTGAAGTGGACGTCGCGGACGTCGAAGCCGGCGCGGTCCCGCGAAAGGCCGCCCGGGCCCAGAGCGGACAGGCGGCGCTTGTGGGTGAGCTCAGCCAGGGGATTGGTCTGGTCCATGAATTGGGAGAGCTGGGAGCCGCCGAAGAACTCTTTGATGGCGGCCACCACCGGCCGGATATTGATTAGCTGGCTGGGGGCCGTCTCCGCCGGGTCGGTGATGGTCATGCGCTCGCGGATGACCCGCTCCATGCGCAGCAGGCCGATGCGGAATTGATTCTGAATGAGCTCGCCCACGGTGCGTACGCGGCGGTTCCCCAGGTGGTCGATGTCGTCGGGGCGGCCGATGCCGTTGTTGAGTCTGACGATCTCGCGCACGATAGCTACCAGGTCGCCGGGGACCATGACGCGGTTCAGAATCGGCTCGGGGTGGTTGAGGCGCTTGTTGACCTTATAGCGGCCCACCTTGCCCAGGTCGTAGCGGCGGGGGTTGAAGAATAGGGAGTTCACCAGACCGCGGGCGTTGTCTATAGTTGGGGGGTCTCCCGGACGCAGGCGGCGGTAAAACTCCAGGAGCGCCTCTTCCTTGTTCTGGCAGGAGGGGTCGCGGTCCAGGGTGGCCTTGATGTAGCGGTGGTCCGGGTGGGTATCGGAGTCCTCGAACAAGGCGAGGATGCGCTCGTTCGTGCCCAGGAGCTGCAGAAGCTGGTGGCGCAGCCGCTCGGCTTCGCGCTCGGTCTTGGCGCCCTCGATCTTCTCCCGCAGCTCGCGGATGGGGCCGGCGCTGGGGTCGTCCGGGAGCAGGTCGGGCTCGTCCACGGCGCGGAGGAGGGTGGTGATGGGGATCTTGCGCTTTCGGTCCACCTTCACGGCGATGACGTTTTTGTTGGACGTCTCGAACTCCAGCCAGGCGCCGCGGTTAGGGATCAGCTTGGCGTAGCACAGGTCGCGGCCGCTGGTGGCATCGCGCTCCAGGGTGAGGTAGATGCCGGGGGAGCGCACCAACTGGGAGACGACCACCCGCTCGGCCCCGTTGATGATGAACGTCCCCTGGTCGGTCATGAGCGGGAAGTCGCCCATGAATATCTCCTGCTCCTTGATCTCGCCTGTCTCTTTCACCAGGAGCTGGACGTTCACTCGAAGCGGCGCAGCGTAGGTAGCGTCCCTCTCGTGAGACTCCTCCTGCGAGTACTTGGGCTCCCCGAAGCTGAAGTCCGTGAATCGCATCTCCAGCCGGTTGCCGGTGAAGTCCTGGATAGGGGAGATGTCGTTGAACAGCTCCCGCAGCCCTTCGCTCTTGAAGGTCTCGTAGGAGTCCAGCTGGATGCGGACCATGTGAGGCAGCTCTATGACATCCGGTATCCGGGAATAGGACTTTACGATCTGGGGGACGCGAAACTTCTCGTAGACAAGGTCTCTAGCTACAACCATGCAGAACCTCTCCTCAAGAGGCGACCCGGGGTGATACCTCTCGCAAAAGAAAGAAGATTAGTGCCTACCGGCAAAGACAGTTAACAGGGAAACAAACGATGGGGGGTCAGATGAGCCATCCAACCAACTAATTTAACACCCTGGCAAAGCCCCTGTCAACATCTGGCCAAGAGAACTTTTCCGCCGCGTCCCTCATTCGGCGGCGACGGCGGTGGAGGCGGGGGCACGCTCGGAGGCCGGCGCCTGCCCTCGCACGACACTCGCCACACCCAGGATGATGAGGGCGGCGCCCAGGCCGGTGTTGATCCCAATGTGCTCGTCCAGCACCGCCCAGCCCAGGAGCAGCCCCACCACCGGGATGATGTAGGTAACCAGGGAGGCGCGGACGCTGCCTACGTGGTCCACCAGCCACAGGTAGGCCACATAGGCCAGACCGCTGCCCGCGACGCCCAGGGTTAGGAGGGAGAGCCAGGCCTTGATGCTCAGGGAGTAGTCCGGCGCGCCCTCCACGGCCAGGAGCAGCGGCACCGCCAGGGCGGTGCCGGCGACGAGCTGGAGGCCGGAAAGGGTCAGGGGCTCCTCCGAGCGAAGGAGCGTGCGCGCGAAGACGGCGCCAAAGCCGTAGCAGGCGGCGGCGCCCACCACCGCCAGTTGCCCCAGTACGTCGGAGTCGGTGATGCGCAGCACGTCGCTGCCGGTGAGGACCGCAACGCCAAGAAAGCCGGCCATGAGGCCGGCCAGGCGGGCGGCGGTGAGGTGCTCCTCGGCTAGGAAAGCGGCCGCAAACAAGGCCGTAAACAGCGGCATCGTCGAGTTGAGGACGGAGGCGGTCCCGCTGGGGATATGCACTTCGGCCCAGGCGATGAGGAAGAATGGGATGACGTTGCTCATGAGGGCCATGAAGCATACCTTGGCCAGAAGCGATGGGCGCCGGGGCACGGGCGTCCGCCGCAGCGCCATGAGCGCGACTATGGCCACGGCGCCGAAGAGCAGCCGCCCCGCCACCAGCTCCAGGGGAGATGTCTCTTCCACCACCACCTTGATGAACAGGAAGGAGGCCCCCCAGACGCCGCCGAGGGTGAGGAGAGTCGCCGAGGCCCTTGGAGTCATGATGAGAGCGAGAAGCGGCGAGCCGCTCCGGCTCGCCTCCTCAACGGTATCGAACGACAGGGAGGCCGGTCAAGCAGGTGGGGGCGCCGGCCGGTTGTCACAGACGAATGCGGTGCTCTATATTGTGCACGGGTTCCTGCTCGTTCGGGGCTACCGCTCGTGACCGATTTACCGCTGTATCAGGGGCTAAGGGTCTTTACCGGCAACGCTCACCCAGCGCTGGCGGCTGCCATCTGCCAGTACCTGGAGATGCCCCTGGGCGAGTGCGAGGTCTTCGAGTTCTCCAACGAGAACATCTTCGTTCGCTTCTGCGAGAACATCCGCGCCCGAGACGTCTACCTGGTGCAGCCCATCGCGTCGCCGGTGAGCACGCGGCTTATGGAGCTGTTCATCATGATCGACGCGGCCAAACGGGCCTCGGCGGGCCGCATCACCGCGGTCGTGCCCTATTACGCCTACGGTCGCAGCGATAAGAAGGACCAGCCGCGGGTGCCCATTACCGCCCGCCTAATCGCCAACTTCCTGGAGGCGGCCGGCGCCGACCGGCTGCTGACCATGGACCTTCACGCGGGGCAGATCCAGGGCTTCTTCAATATTCCCGTGGACGAGCTTACGGCCCTTTCCATCCTCGCCGGTTACTTCAAGAAGCAGCGCGATAACCGGGTAGTGGTCGCCCCGGACCTGGGCGCCGCCAAGCGGGCCCGCAACTTCGCCCAGATGCTCAACGCCCCCCTGGCCCTCATGGAGAAGCGCCGCCTGGGCAACGACGAGCGCACCGAGGTCATGCACATCATCGGCGAGGTCAAGGGCATGAAGGCCATCGTCGTCGACGACGAGATAGACACGGCGGGCACGCTCATGGAGACCATGGACGCGCTGCTGGAGGCAGGGGCCCGGGAGGTGATGGCCTGTTGCACGCACCCCGTACTCTCCGCCGGGGCCGCCGAGCGGCTCGAGCAGTCGCCCCTCAAGGAGCTGGTGGTGACCGATACCATCCCGCTGCCGCCGGAGAAGCGGCTGCCCAACATCACCGTGCTCTCGGTGGCCCCTCTGCTGGGGGAAGCGATCCGGCGCATCCACACCGGCCAGTCCGTGGGCGCTCTGTTCAACGGCCAGTAGACCGGGCTGGCGGCGCTCCCCTGCCCCTTCCCAAAGCTGGTATCATTAGGGAGGCGATGCCTCGCCGGGCCCGCCGTCAACGTTTATGTCAGGAGCAGCTAGCGAGCTTCCATGGTACTAGGGGTCCTCAAGAAGGTCCTGGGCGACTACAACGAGAAGGAGCTACGGAAAGTCTGGCCCCCCGCCGTTGAGGTCAACGAGTGGGAGGAGGAGGTCTCCGCCCTCTCCGACGACGACCTGCGGGCCAAGACCGACGAGTTCCGCCAGCGCCTGGCCGACGGCGAGACGCTGGACGACATCCTGCCCGAGGCTTTCGCCGTGGTGCGGGAGGCCTCGCGTCGTCGCATCGGCCTGCGCCACTTCGACGTCCAGATCGTCGGCGGCGTCGTCCTCCACCAGGGCAAGATCGCCGAGATGAAGACCGGTGAGGGGAAAACGCTGGTGGCCACCCTTCCCCTCTACCTGAACGCCCTCGCAGGCAAGGGCGCCCACCTGATCACCGTCAACGACTACCTGGCCAAGCGCGACACCCAGTGGATGGGCCCTATATACCACAGCCTGGGCCTAAGCATAGGCGTGTTGCAACACGATTCGGCCTACCTGTTCGACCCCACGGCCAACCTGGACAACCCCAGCCTGCGCTACCTGACCCCGGTCTCCCGCCCCGAAGCCTACAACGCCGACATCACCTACGGCACCAACAACGAGTTCGGCTTCGACTACCTGCGGGACAACATGGTCGTCGACCTCTCCCAGGTTGCACAGCCGCGGGACGACACCCACCACTACGCCATCGTCGACGAGGTGGACAACATCCTCATCGACGAGGCCCGCACGCCCCTCATTATCAGCGGGCCGGCCGAAGAGACGGAGGAGGTCTACCGCACCTTCTCCCGCATTGTGCCCCGGCTCAACCCCGACACGGACTTCGTCGTCGACTTCAAGCACAAGGCCGTCTCCCTCACCGACGAAGGCGTCGGTAAAGTCGAGAAGGCCCTGCGCATCCGCAACCTCTACGACGCGGCCAACTACCGGCTGACCCGCTTCCTGGACGCCGCCCTGCGCGGGCAGTGCCTGTTCCAGCGCGACCACCACTACGTGGTCAAGGACGGCGAAGTCATCATCGTGGACGAGTTCACCGGCCGCCTCATGCACGGCCGCCGCTGGTCGGACGGCCTGCACCAGGCGGTGGAGGCCAAGGAAGGGGTCAAGATCCAGCGGGAGAGCGTGACCTACGCCACCATCACCCTCCAGAACTACTTCCGCCTGTACCAGAAGCTGGCCGGCATGACGGGCACCGCCTGGACGGAGCGCGAGGAGTTCAACACCATCTACGGCCTGGACGTCATCGTCATCCCGACGCACCAGGAGATGGTCCGCGATGACAACTCGGACATCATCTACCGCAGCGAGAACGGAAAGTACGAGGCGGTGGTGTACGAGATTGAGGAGATGCACGCGGAGGGGCGGCCGGTCCTGGTGGGCACCGTCTCCATCGAGAACTCGGAGCGGCTGGCCGACATGTTGAAGCGGCTGGCCACCTGCCGTCTGGAGGAGTGCGGCAGCTACTACAAGGTCTGCCCGCTGAAGGAGCCCCAGGTCCTGAACGCCAAGCACCACGAGCGCGAGGCGGTCATCATCGCCCAGGCCGGCAGCTACGGTGCCGTCACCATCGCCACCAACATGGCCGGTCGCGGCACGGACATCATCCTGGGCGGCAACCCCGAGCGCCTGGCCGAGGAGCTGGCCCGCAAGCGGGGCATGGACCTCGTCTCGGCCTCGACGGAGGCGGCGGCGGCGGTGCGCCAGGAGGCCCGCGAACTGTGGCAGGAGCAGCACGATAAGGTCGTCGCCGCCGGCGGCCTGCACATCGTGGGCACCGAGCGGCACGAGGCCCGCCGCATCGATAACCAGCTCCGGGGCCGCTCCGGCCGCCAGGGCGACCCCGGCAGCTCACGCTTCTTCGTCTCCTTTGACGACGATGTGATGCGCCGCTTCTCTCCGGACTGGGTGCCCAACCTGCTGGGGCGCATGGGGATGCAGGAGGACATGCCCCTGGAGAGCGGCATGGTCTCCAAGGCCATCGAGCAGGCCCAGACCAAGGTCGAAGGGCACAACTTCGACATCCGCAAGCACGTCGTCCAGTACGACGACGTCATGAACCGCCACCGCGACCTCATCTACACGGAGCGCCGCAAGATCCTGGAAGGCGCTGACCTCAAGGCCAACACCCTGGAGATGATCCAAGAGGAGATCGAGACCGTCTTCGAAGCCTTCGCGCCCGGGGAGAGCCCGGCCGAATGGGACCTCAAGAGCCTGCTCACCGAGCTGAAGGCGGTCATGCCCCTGCCCGGCCACTTCACCCAGGAGCACTTCGCGCGTCTGCACGGGGAGGACGCGATGGAGGAGGTGCTGGAGCACGCCCGGCAGGCCTACGACGAAAAGGAGAAGGAGCTAGGCCCGGAGAAGATGCGAACCCTGGAGCGGCTGGTCCTCCTGGGCACCATCGACCGCCTGTGGGTCTACCACCTGACGGCCCTGGAGGAGATGCGGGAGGGCATCGGGCTGGCCGGCTATGGCGGTCGTGACCCCCTGGTGGAGTACAAGCGAGAGGCCCACGATATGTGGCAGCAGCTACGCGACCACATACGGCAGAACGTGGTGCGTCGGATCTTCCACGTGACGCTGGCGCCGCAGGCGGTGCCGACCCCGCAGCCGCCGCGGCGGGTACAGGAGAGCGGACCGGCCAAGGAGACGCCGGCGCCCAGCCGGGCGGCGGCGCAGGCCGCAGCCGCCGGACAGCAAGTGAGGCTGGGCGCGCCCACCGCCGCGGCCACCGCCCACAAGGTGGGCCGCAACGACCCCTGCCCCTGCGGCAGCGGCCGCAAATACAAGAAATGCTGCGGCAGCAGCGGGCTGGCCGCCTGAGGGCCGAGATGGCGCGGACAGACACAGGCATGGCACCCGACCTCCATCTCGAAGCGCAGAACATTATCGGCGAGATGCGAGAGGCCGCGGCCAGGGGCGACGAGCACTGGCTGGTCGCCGTCCTTCAGGGAATCGGCCGCTGGCCCCTGGCCCAGGAGCAGGTGGGGGACCGCACCTACACCTACCTCATCGGCGGCGAGGCCTTCGACTGGCTTCTCCTGGCCGAGCGGCTGTGCGAGGAGCTTCGGGGGTTAATCCCGGAGGATGAGTGCGAGCAGCTCTTGTTCTCCGGCTGGCTACCGCCGGACCTGGCGGAAGACGAGTTCCGTCGCCACCTGGGGGCGGCCAAGTACCGGGCCCACCTGAACTTTCTGTACGGCGTGCGCGTTGAGGAGGCCCTCCAGGTTGCGGTGCAAGAGGAGGTCCACAAGGAGCGGCTCTCCCGCATATGGGAGAACGGTCACGTGGATGATGAGGTCTGCCGCCGCATCTACGGCGGCACCCGGGCCGAGCTGCTACAGGCGTTCCGGAGCCAGCAGGCTCTAGCGCCCTCCGATTCCATCTCGCTGGGCGAGCTGACGGAGTTCACCTACTGGTTGTTCCGCTACCGGCTGCGCTACGCCGACCCCGCTAAAGTGGCCAGCGACACGCGCAAGGGGCTGGCCCTGCACCAGCGCCTGGAAGGCCGCCGCGACGCCCAGCAGCGGGTTTCGCGCCGTTCGTGAATGACCCGGCCATCAAGGGCTGATTAGGGTCAGCCCGCGATGCTAGACTGAGCAGTCGCGAAAGGTTAGGAATGCGAGTCACAATCTGGACAGCCGCGTTACTGCTCGGCGTCCTCGCCGCCGCAGGTTGCGCTGGCGGCGGCCAGAAGAGCGGCGACGACGCGGGCACGGCAGGCCCCGGCGGAGCCCAGCTAGCGGTCTCCTGCGACGCCATCGCCGACCTCCGCAGCTACCGTTATAGCATCTCCCTGAAGCTACAGTCGCCGGGCCTCGACCAGGGCGACCAGGGGACGCCGACGGACGCCTTCAACGCCTTCGCTCAAGCGCTGGCATCCCTGTTCGCCGACATGCAGATGGAGGGGGCGTACGTCGCGCCTGACCGCTCCCAGGCGATCCTGCACTTCCAAAACGAGGAGTTGGAGCTCCGGGCCATCGGCGACAAGAGCTGGCTGCGCGTGGGGAACGACTGGCAGGAGCAGGGTGCCACCGCCGAACCGGGAACCTTGCTGACTCCCAAGGACGTCTGCGGCGACATCGTCAAGGGGCTGGCGCCGTCTCTCAGTGCGGTGGAGGCCCAGCAGGAGACCGTCAACGGCATCGAGGCCGATCACTATCGTCTGGATCAGGCGGACCTGGAGAAGCTGCGGGACCTTCTGGGCGGCGGCGCCGGATCGGATCTACCGCAGCACTTCGCGGTAAACCTGTGGCTGGCCCGCGACGAACGCTGGCCCGTCCGCCTGAACATCGCCGCCTCGGACACGAACGAACAGGGACAGCCGATCGGCCTTCAGTTATCGATGGAGTTCAGCCACATCAACGACCCGTCGATTCAAATCGACCCGCCGGTAGTCTCCCCTGCTGAGACGTAGGGCTAAAGCGCCTAGAGCAGCCTGCGGATGGCTTTCCGGCCCGGGCGGGGGTCGTAGTTGGCCTTGAACATTTCGAGCTTATCGCGCTCGATAAGGTATTTGCCGGCGAACAGGACCGCCGGCACCTTCTTCTGCTTTATGAGCCGGCGCAGGCTCTGCGGGTGAATGCCCAGCGTGCGGGCCGCCTCGACAAGGTCCAGGTAATTATCGAAGGGTTCAGTAGCCATCCGCCAGCTCTCCGAGTAACATGCTAAGACGCGTGAATAATTCTACCACACTTGTCAAGGGTACCCGCTCCTCCGCGTCGAAAGGGGGCGAGCCGGGGCCTTCGACGGCCCTTGTGATATCCTAATCCGTGGGTTTTTGCCCATGTACGATCGCGAGCGGCTGAAGAAGCTGTCCCAGGCACGGGCGCGTTGGCAGCAGCGGGCCGACCAGGAGCCGCCAGGACCGTTCATGACCACCTCCGGCCGCCCGATCCGGCGCCTCTATGACCCCACGGACGTGCCGGACCTGGACTACGAACGCGATCTGGGACTGCCCGGCCAGTACCCCTACACCCGCGGCATCCACGCCACCGGCTACGGCGGCAAGATGTGGACCATGCGGATGTTCGCCGGGTTTGGCAGTGCCGAGGAGACCAACGCCCGCTTCAAGTACCTGCTGTCGCAGGGTCAGTCCGGCCTGTCGATAGCCTTCGATCTGCCCACCCTCATGGGCTACGACACCGACTCCCCAGAGGCCGCGGGAGAATACGGCCGCTGCGGCGTGGCCGTCTCCTCTCTGGCGGACATGGAGGTCCTCCTGGACGGCATCCCCCTGGCCGACATCACCACATCGATGACTATCAACTCCCCGGCTGCCGTCATCTGGGCCATGTACATCGCCGCCGCCGAAAAGCAGGGCGTGCCACGACGCAAGCTGGCCGGTACCCTCCAGAACGACATCCTCAAGGAGTTCATCGCTCAGAAGGAGTACATCTTCCCGCCGGAGCCATCCATGCGGCTGGTGGTGGATACCATTGAGTTCGCGACCCGGGAGATGCCCCTGTGGAACAGCATCAGCATCTCCGGCTACCACATCCGGGAGGCGGGCTCCACGGCCGTCCAGGAGCTGGCCTTCACCCTGGCCGACGGATTGGAGTACGTGCGCTGGTGCCTGGAGCGGGGCCTGGAGATCGACGAGTTCGCTCCCAGGCTGTCCTTCTTCTTCAACTGCCACAACGATTTCTTCGAAGAGGTGGCCAAGTTCCGAGCGGCCCGCAGGATCTGGGCCCGGGAGATGAGGGACCGCTTCGGGGCCAAGAGCGCCCGCTCCTGGTGGATGCGCTTCCACACCCAGACGGCCGGCGTATCGTTGACAGCGCAGCAGCCGGAGGTGAACCTGATCAGAACGGCCATCCAAGCCCTGGCCGCCGTGATGGGGGGCACGCAGTCCCTCCACACCAACTCCATGGACGAGGCGCTTGCCCTGCCCAGCGAGAAAGCGGCCCGCCTGGCCCTGCGCACCCAGCAGGTCATCGCCCACGAGTCCGGCGCCGCCAATACTGTCGATCCACTGGGCGGCAGCTTCTTCTTGGAGGCGCTCACCAACGAGACGGAGCAGGAGTGCCATCAGTACTTCCACCGCATCGAGGACCTGGGAGGGGTCCTGCCCGCCATCGAGGCCGGCTTCTTCCAGCGCGAGATCGCCGAAGCCTCGTATCGCTATCAGCAGGAGATCGACTCCAAGCAGCGCATCATCGTGGGCGTAAACGACTACGTCCTCGACGAGCCGCTGGAGCTACCGATTCTACACATGGACCCCAAGGGCGAAAGGCGGCACCTAGAGCGGCTAAAGCGGGTGCGCCGGGAGCGTGCCAACCGCGAGGCGGCCCGCTGCCTCAAGGCGCTGGCGCGGGCCTGCCGCGACGGCGACAACGTCATGCCCTACCTGCTGGACGCGGTCAACGCCTACTGCACTCTAGGCGAGATCTGCGACGTCATGCGCGGCGTGTTCGGCGAGTACCACGAGGAGTCGGTAGTCTAGAGGCTCCGCCGGGTCCGGGGCTACACCCTCCTCTGGCTGACCCCCAGCGAAGCCGGCGGGCTTTGCCTCGCGACCGAAACCGGCTATACTACAAGTGCAGTTGCCTCCCACGGCCCTTCTTCCGGCGCTCAGAGGCAGTGCGCGCGCAGGCACGGTAGCGTTTCCCCCGACCGAATCGGGGAAGACGGGATAGGAGGCCCCCTTGGCGAACAAGCTATACGTTGGTGGTCTGTCCTTTGACACCACAGAAGAGGGCCTCCGGGCCTTCTTCGAGGAAGCCGGCACTGTAGAAAGCGCGGCTATCGTGACCGACCGTTATTCCGGACGTTCCCGCGGCTTCGGTTTCGTGGAGATGTCTAGCAGCGCCGAGGCCCGCAAGGCGATTGAGCTGCTCAGCGGCAAGGTTCTGGACGGCCGCACCATTACCGTGGACGAAGCGAAGCCTCCAGAGCAGCGGACCGGCGGCGGTCCCCGCGGCGGCGGCGGCGGCCCCCGCCGCGGCGGCGGCGGCGGCGGACGGGGTCGGTGGTAGACCAGCCCGCCCTCTCCACTGCTAGCTCCGGCCTGCCGGCCGAAGAGGCCTGCGCCCATCACTGGCGCATCGAAAGCCCCGCCGGAGAGACCAGCGAGGGCGTCTGTCAGCTGTGCGGGGCCACTCGCAACTTCGCCAACTACAGCCGCCACCAGGCGATGTCCCGCACTCGCAGAAGCCAGCCCGCCCCCGCCAGCCAGTCCTAGCCGTCCTACACGCCGGCATCTACCCTCTCGTTGACGTTCACGAGAGGCCTGCCGTATGATTTAGCCCGCCTCGTTACCAGAGGGAGGGCTAATGTCCATCGCCGATGTCATCGACCGCGCCAAGAGCCAGGGCCGGACCGTGCTGACGGAAGTTGAGTCCAAACAGGTCCTGGAGGAGGCCGGAATTCCGGTGGTAAGGGCCCGGCTGGCCCGCACCGCCCAGGAGGCATCCAGCGCTGCCAACGAGCTCGGCTTTCCCGTAGTTTTGAAGATCGTGTCCCCGGACGTCACCCACAAGTCGGACGTGGGCGGCGTCCGGCTGGGGCTGGGCTCGGCGCAAGAGGTGCAGACAGCCTTCGATGAGATCGTGGACGCCGTCAAGGGGCATCAGCCGGACGCCCGCATCGAAGGCGTGGCCGTCCAGCCCATGGCCCGCCCCGGCATCGAGGTGATCCTGGGGATGAGCAAGGACCCGCAGTTCGGGCCGGTCCTGATGTTCGGCCTCGGCGGCATCCTCGTCGAGATCCTCAAGGACGTCGCCTTCCGCATCGTGCCGCTGGAGCCGCGCGACGCCCGCCAGATGATCCGCGAGATCAAGGGGTTCCCCGTGCTCCAGGGCTTCCGCGGCCAGGAACCCGCTGACCTGGAGGCGCTGGAGAAGCTGATCCTGCGGCTGTCAGCGTTCGTGGAGGCGCACCCGGAGATCGAGGAGCTGGACCTGAACCCCGTGTTTGCCTACAAGGACGGCGCTATCGCCGTGGACGCCCGCATCGTGCTCGGGTGATGGGAACTGCGGCGCCACCCCAGCCTGCAGGCCTGAGCGTCAATGGTGTAGGGACAGGCCCCCGTGCCTGCCCTAACGCGACCCACGTAGGGGCAGGCCCCCGTGCCTGCCCCAGACGTGCGGACAGACCTAAAGGTCTGTCCCTACGAAGTGCATTCCGCTAATGGCGCGTCGCCACGTCCCCAAGAAGTGGCCCACGGGCCTCATCGAGGTGGTGCCGGGCGTCTACGGCTACATCCAGGCGGGCGGCGTCACCGGAGTCAGCAACGGCGGCCTCATCGTCGGCGACGAGGGGGCCATCGCGGTGGACGCGCTGTTCGTGCCGCGCATGACGCGCCGCTACCTGCGAACGATCCGGCGGGCCACCCGTAAGCCGGTCACCCACCTGATCAACACGCATCACCACATCGACCATATCGGCGGCAACCAGTTCTTCGCCAGGTCGGAGATCGTCGCCCACGTCAACGCCCGGGAGGAGGTCATCCGCTTCGGCCTGCCCCTGGACCTGCTGCGGCGCTTCATCCCCGAGTTCGCCGACGAGATGGAGCAGATCAAGATAACCCCGCCCACGCTCACCTACGCCGGGCAGATGACGCTGCACCAGGGCGACCGCGTCATCGAGCTGCTGTACATGGGGCCGGCTCACACCCCCGGCGATACACTGGTCTACCTGCCGAAAGAGAAGGTCCTGTTCGCCGGGGACGTGGCCTTCCACTACGTCGTCCCCGGCCCCTTCGACTGCCACGTCAGTGGCTGGATCCGCGTCTGCGACCGGGCGGCGGAGCTGGACGTGGAGGTCATCGTGCCGGGCCACGGGCCTATCGGCACTAAGAGTGAGATGCGGGAGATGCGGGACTACCTGGCCCTGGTGC
>Ga0105164_10000774_pt1 | contig 21148 bp, 8 predicted proteins | sample VDWuncwatermetaG_FD_89674 | JGI IMG/M metagenome (GOLD analysis project Ga0105164, IMG submission 89674) | Wastewater microbial communities from Netherlands to study Microbial Dark Matter (Phase II) - VDW unchlorinated drinking water | ecosystem: Environmental > Aquatic > Freshwater > Drinking...
GGCCCTTACCGGAGGGCTCGCCCCCGGCACCGCCTCCACCGCCGCCGCCGCCACCGTTATTAGTGAACGCCTGCCCAGGAGGATCAACGGCTCCTTGTTGATCGGGAGACCTCTGGCCAACGGTCGAGTCATCCTGCGGAGCGTCGACGCTCTCCGTCTGTTCTTCCGGCGCCTGAGGATTCTCCTGCGGCGGAGTGTTTCTTCCCTCCGCCGGGATTTCATTGTCGGTCCGCCAAGGAGGGGAAACCTTGCGCGGGATGGCGGGCTGGCTCGGAGGGACGAGCCGGGAGGCCAAGCCGACATGGCCGCCGGCGAGCAAGGTCCGGCGGGCGCCGCGCACGAACCGCTCCCGGAAGGAAGGGCGGGCCTCCGCCTTGGGCTTTGCCTTGACCTCGACCTCCGCCTGGCGGGTCTCGGGCCTCGCGGCTTTTTCTTTGAGCCGGCGGGCCTCGAACTCGAAGCCCTTGGCCGCCTTCAGAGGATCCTTCGCGAGCTTCAGCTTCTGGGGGTCGCCCTTCATGAATTCAAATTCAAGCTGCTTGCCGGTCTTGGGCGCGACCTTCTCGGCCGCCACCTCCGTCGCTTTCGCTTCTGCGGTCTTCGCGCCGGCCGTCTTCACTTCCGCGACCTTCACTTCCGCGACCTTCACTTCCGCGACCTTCACTTCCGCGACCTTCACTTCCGCGGCCTTCACTTCCACGGCCTTCGCTTCCACCGTCTTCACTTCCGCGGCCTTCACTTCTACAGCCTTCACATCCACGGGCTTGGAGACGGAGCCGCTCTTGATCTCCGCGCTCTTGGCATCGAGCACTTCCGTGCCGGTGCGGCCGTTGGACTCGGCCCGGGTCGTCGACTTGATATCCGAGGCCTTGAGGGGTTCGGCAGATTTCTTGCCGACGAAGATGTCGGCGCTGAACTCCTTGAATCCCTTCCAGCTCGACGCCATGGACTCGGCCATCCGCGCCATTCGCCCGGGCGTCGGGCCGGTCGGAGCGACAGCCTCAACTACGACCGGCTCGGCGGCCTTCACGCCGCCCTTCCCGGAAACCAGATCGACGGGCTTGGCCGGCTGGCTGCGCATGAAATCGAACATCATCTGGCCGTTGGCTTCGATCAGGGGCTCGACCTTCGCGGCCGCGGGCTTGCCCGGCGCCGTCACGACCTCCGGGGCGGGCTTCGAGCGAAAGCGGTCAAGCAGATTCTTTCCGAATCTCGCTCCGGGGATATCCTTGCCCAGAGATTTTCCCATCCCATAGATGAAGCCGAGATCGACGATCGCCGTGCCGAGCGCGACGGAGCCCTCGGGGGTGCCCATCTTGGCGATCGCCTCATGCACGTTGTGCCCGGTCTCGAGGATGAAGGGCACGCCGATGCTCCCGGCGACGAAGACCTTGCCCGCGGTCGCGGCGCCGCCGGCGAATTTCAGCGCCCTGCCGGTGCCCGTCGCGCCCGCGTTGACGGCCGCGGTCCCCTTCGTGCCGAGGTTCGTCGCCAGCTTGCCCAGGCCCGAGAACGCGTACGGCATGGCCCAGGTCAGGGGATTGGTCGCCATCTGGCCGAGCGTCTCCCCGGCCGAGGCCACGACGGCGAGCTTCTTGTACCCGGCGCGGCCCAGCTGGCTGCCGTAGGTGCCCGCGCCGAACTCGGAGAGCGCGAAGTAGGCCTCCATGTCCGTCGGGGCCATCGTCATCGCCTGCTCGTAATACAGGGGGGAATCGTTCTCGGTGATGCCCATCACCTTGAGACGCTCCGGGCGCAGCTCGAGGACGCGCTTATCGAGGATCTTGCGCGCGCCGGGCGTCAGCTCGGCCAGAATTTTCTTGGTCCACGCCTCGAACTTCGCGGGGTCCTTCGCGCCGTCGGGCTGCGAGCCGGCGATCGAATAGGTCCAGGCCGGGTTGCGGGAGCGCGTGGCGACGGAGTTCAATCTCGCCAGGTCGCCGGAGATGTTGCTCTCGACGATGTTGACGAGGCCCGTGTAGGCGAAGTTGCTGACATAATTCGAGGCCTCGAGCACGTGCTTGAGGCCGGGCAGGCTGACGATGGCCTTGGCACCTTTGAGGGCCGGAGCCGACCCCGGGACCTCGCGGACATCGGGCGTGCCTTCCCACTTGGACTTCTGAGACCAGTTCGACTCCGCGTGAACGTCGTAGACCTGGCGCTGGAAGAAGAAGCGGCGGACCTCCTCCTTGTTGGCCACCCAGTTGCCCGGGTTCCAGTTGCCGCCGGAATAGGCGTTGCGCTCTTCCTTGCGAACGTCCTCACGGAAGATGCGCGCGCCGGCGCCCAGGTACTCGAAGGCCACGCGCGAGTAGCGAATCTGGGATTCCGCGTCGGCCGCGTTCTTCATGGTCCAGTCGGCGTCGAACTCCACCTCGTTCTGGACCAGGAAGGCCGGGACCTTCGGACGGCCGGGCTCGACGGTCCCGTCTCCGAAGAAGCCGGTCAGCACCTTGCGCTCGCCGTTGGGCTTCTGCATGATCAAGGTGAAGACCTTGCGCTTGCCGGGAGCGATGGAGAGGCGGATCGGGGGCTCGCCGTTATACTCGCCCAGGCCGTCCAGGAGCGCGTTGTAGTTCAGGAAGTCCGCGAGCGCGGCCGCCTTGCGCCCGCCGGCGTCGGCCTCGCCGATCGCGCCCAGAATCTCCTTGGCCAGAATCAGAGACTGCGCCTTGCGCTTCTCGGGGGACGTGGGCGGAGGCAGGCCGCCGACGGCCGCGTCCCAGCTTTCCACGACGCCGCCCTTGAGGACCTGCTGGACGTGCTTGGTCAGCTGCTTCAGCGTCCGGCCGTCCTTGAGGACGCGGAAGTCGAGCTCGATGGTGCCGTCGGGATTGACATGGTCGACCTGCAGCTGGTAAGGCGCGGTCGCCTGATCCGTGAATTTGACCTCGCGCCGCGTGGCGCTGATCTTCGCCTCGAAGCGCGGGCCCGCGCCCCCAAGCTGGCGGATGACGGCTTCGCCGGTCTTGGCGTTGCCCTTTTCGTGCCGGAGAACCTTGCCATTCGCGTCGTACGTCGTCTGCTCCGCCTCATGGCTGACGGGGTCGTAGCTGTGGCGCTCGAGGCGAACTCCCTTCGCGTTGAACTTCTCGATGATCTGCTTGCGCACGGCCGCGCCGTCGAAATTCTGCCGGGTGATCTCCCGGGCGCCGTTCGCGGCCGCGGCGACGCGGATCGCGGACCGGCCGTCCGCGGTGAACGCCTCGAAGACCGTCGTCTTGTCGTGCGCCTGGAAGCGCAGGCCGACGAAGTCCGTCGAGTCGTGAGACATCGCGACGACCTCGGCGCCGAGCGTGCCGGCGCCCTGAGGATAGGTCTCCCACGGCGCGAAGCGCGTGCCGACCGGGGCGCTGCGCACGCCGTCGCGGATCAGCGCGCGGTAGGTCCAGAGCGCCACCGCGAACTCGGCGAGCTCGGGGTGGAGCTTCTCGAGGGCCTCCGCGCGCTGAGTGATCTCATCCTCGGAGGCGGGGAAGTCCGTCGGAAGGTTGAGCGAGCGCGCGATGGCCGCCTCGGTCTTGACCAGATGCGCGACCAGCGCGTCGAGGCTCGTGAAGGCGGCGGGATCGCCCTGCAGCGCGGCGACCGCCTTGCGCCCGCTCTCCCAAAGCTGCTTGACCATGTCGTTGCGGTCGGTGACGAAGGAGGCTCCTTCGCTGGGCAGACGGTTGCGCAGCTCGTCGAGGGCGCGCCCGCCCGAAAAGCTCATCGCGGCCAGCAGGTCGACGCTTTGGGCGCGCACGACGAGAGGCTTCTCCGGCGCGGTCGCGGCAGCCGGCGCGGGCGTGTCGCGCGCGAGATTTCGGGCCTTGGCCGCGTTCGTGCCCGGCGCGCCGTCGGGCGTGTAGCTGACCTCGAGCTTCTCGCGGATCGCGGTGAAATTCACCGGCACCGCGCCGGCCGCGCCGCCCACGGAGCCGTAGCGGCGCTTGAGATTGTCGAAGATCGCCTCCGCCTCGGCGGGATTCGCGGAGGCCTTGTCGAGGTCGCCCAGCAGGACGTCAATCTGATACAACGGGTCCTTGGCCCCGGCGGGATTGGGGACGGCGCCGGCGCCGGCGACCGCCCGGGACATCTCCGGGTCGAAGGACGCCCCGCCGCCCGTGAGGCGAAGGCTGCGAGCGATTACGCTCGCCGAGCGCCCGAGGCGGTCGTCGAGCAGCTTCTTGTCGGAGGGCACGAGGCCGGCGGCGTCGATGCGGAGCTTAAGCGCCTTGCGCTTCTCGTCGAGGGCCGAAAAGGTCGACGGCGCCTCGCCTTTCATATGCCGGATCAGCGCCTTTTCAAGCTCCGCCAGCTCGACCGCCAGCTGCTCTCCCTTCGGGGTGGTGACAGAGCCGTTGATCGGCGTCGCGGTCGCCTGCGGCGTCGCCGCGACGGGCTTGGTGTCGACGGCCGCCGACGGAACGGAAGCGGCGAGCGCGAACGCGCACGCGGCGAGGAGGGGGGCTCGGCGGCTTCGGGTCCTCATTGACTTCAGTGTGTCCCTGAAAGGCCCAGCCTATCAGGGGCTCCGGGCCTACTCGCCTCTAGGTCCAAAGACCTAGTACTTTGAGAGGCGCCGATAGTATAACCGGGCGCCGCGTCCCGTCAAGGTCTTCCTTAAGAGGGCTTGAGCGTCGCGAGGCGCTCTTCAAAGCGGGCCTGAGCCTTCGAGGCGGCGCCTTCGTCTTTGAGCAGGTGGTACTTGCTGGCCTTGGGCGCCAGGATCACGAGGAACTTCGCGGGCACGCCGGCGCGCCGGTAGGCCGCGACCTTGTGATGGCCGTCGAGGAGGAAGCCGGCCATGAAGGAATGAAGGTTCTTGATCGTGCCCTTCTTGACCGCCTCGGGGATGCCGCGCTGGTACATGCCGAGCATGAGCACGCGGGGGCGGTCGCCGTTCTGGATCATCTGCTGATAGATCTTGATGTACTCCTCCTTCAGCGCGGCGCGCGGAACGAGGGGGATGACGAAGTCGAACTGCTTCTCCACGACGCCGGTCTCGGGATGACGGAAGGCGCGCGGGCGCTGCGCCTCATAATGCTCCCAGCCGGACAGCAGGCCTTCTTCCTTGGGATCCTCGATGTCCCAGAGCTCCATGAACTCGCTCTGGAAGAAGTAGGACGCCTCGTCGTCGCTGTCGAACGGCCCGGACAGATTGACCGACGTCTCGAACACGAGGTACTCGCCCTTCTCCATGAGCTCGAGGAGGGGGGCAAGCTCCTGGACGAGGGACTCGTCCACCGGCCGAGGAAGCTGGATCGTCTTCGGGAGGTTGGCGATCTTCTTGTTGGTCGGAAGATGGGGATCCTGCAGCATCTTGAACCAGAAGTGGCAGGTGTTGCAGTCGTTGCCGACCTCGAACTTGCGCGCGCCGTTGACCTCGAGGTAGAGGGAGTTGGACTCGCCGTGGCGCTTCTCGATGGCTATCTTGAAGAACCCTTTGCCGTTCGGAACCTTGACCTTCACGACGCCTTCGGCGACGGTCGCGACTTCAAGCTTCTGCGGCTCAGATTTCGTGGTCATACGCTCATTGTAACCGAATATCGCGCTTCCGTCCATAGCGCAGGAGCGACAGGTGTCAGGCCTTCCACTATTCCACTTTCTCTCGAATCCGGCGACCGGGGAAAGTGGAATAGTGGAAGGCCTGACACCGATATCCCCTTTCCGCGACATAACCCCGTAACAGGGGTTCCCTTATAATGTGCGGGCATGGCCATGGAAGAATGGGACGACCGCGCGCTGAGGGAGATCAATTCCCTTGATGCCGCGCGCCTGGCCATCCGCGGGGCGCTCGCGACCATCCGAGACCTTCAGGACCAGAACGGCGCGCTGAAGGGCCAGCAGCAGGACGACTCGGCCCAACGAAAAGCGCTGGAAAGCCGGATCGCCGAGATGGGCGCCCGGCTCGCCGAATGGCAGGAGCAGGCCGCGAAATGGGAGCGGGAGGCCGCGCAGCGCGAGCAGCTGATGCAGCGCTGGAAGGGCGAGGCGCGCCTCGAGGTGCGCGCCGAGGAGCGCTCGCGCGTCGACGCCGAGCAGGCGCGGACGGAGGAGACCTTGGCGCGCCTGCGCGCCGACGGCGCCGCCATGAACAAGGCGTACAAGGGCAAGGAGGAGGCGTGGGCCGAGCTGCGGCGCATGCTCGACGGCCGCGACGCCGACATCATGGGCCTCAAGCGCGAGAAGCAGGACATTCTCGCCAAGGTGAAGCTCGACGCCGAGCAGCTCGACATGCTGCGAGCGGCGCGCGACCGGGAGATGTCCGCCGCCAATCGCGCGCGCGAGCTCGAGATCGCCGATAACGACCGGGAGATCGCCGCCCTCAAGCGCGAGGTCAACGAGAACAAGATGGCGCTGGCCGCGGTCGCCCAGGACCGGGAGCTCGGCTACAAGGCCCGCGAGGAGGAGCTCATCAAGGTCCTCCAGGCCAAGGAGGCCGACCTCATCTCGCGCTATCAGAAGCGCGAGGCCGAGCTCCAGGCCCGCTGGTCCGAGCTCGAGACCGGGCTCTGGGCGAAGACGAAGGAAAGCCGCGCCAAGCTCGACGAGGCCGTGCAGAAGCAGTTCGAGGAGCGCGCGCGCCAGATCGCCGACCGGGCCAAGGAGGTCGAGGACCTCCTCGCCCGCCGCGCGCGCGAGCTCAACGAGGCTCACGAGAAGCGCTGCGCGGAGGCCGAGGCCCACTATGCGGAAGACGAGCGCCGGCTGCTCTCCTCCTGGACGGAAAAGGAGCAGCGCCTGATCGTCAAGCTCGATGAGCAGCTGATCGCGGAACGCGGCTCCATGCAGGCCGCCTGGGCCGCACGGCACAATCTGCTCGACGCCGAGCACGCGGAGCGCCTGCGCCAGGTCGCCGCGAAGGTCGAGGAGCTCGAGTCCGTCGCCCGCCGCGACCGCTCGCGCCTGCTCGAGGAAGGCGCGCGCAAGGACGCCGAGCGCGTTCGCGAGCAGGACGACTTCGTCGCGCGCAAGGAGGCCGAGGTCGAGAAGCTCCATCAGGAGAAGCTCGTCTCCCTGGCGGAGCGCGGACGCGTACTCGAAGAAGAGGCCAAGCGCCGCGAGGAGGCGCGTCAGAACGAGCACCTCGCGCGCGTCGCCGCCCTCGAGGCCCAGCACGAGCAGCGCCGCGGCGAGCTTCTCGAGGAGCACCGCAAGACGGTCGAGGCCGAGCGCTTCTCCCTGTCGGCCCAATACGACCAGCATCAGCGAGCCCTCGACGAGAACCACCGCGCGCGCACCGCCGAGGCTGAGCGAGCCGCCCGCGCGCTCGCCGAGCAGTACGAGTTCTGGAAGGCTGGCATGCGCAAGGACTTTCTTCTCAAGGAGAAGGAGCTCGACGCGCGCTGGACCGTCCGCGACGCCGAGCTCGTCGGCCGCTACGAGGCCGCGCTCGAGGATCAGCGCCGCGCGTTCACGGCCGAGGCGCTCGAGGCGCGAAACCGCCTCGAGATCCAGCGCCGGCAGCTCGAAGGCGAGGCCCTCGCCCGCGAGCAGGCCCAGCGCGCGGAGACCGACCGGCGCGCGGCCGAGGCGCTCGCTCTGCATTCCCGCGAGCAAAGTGAACGCCAGGCCGCGCATGAGGCGCGCCTGTCCGAGCTCCGCCTGGCCCACGACGAGAACCTCCGCATGGTGCGCGAGAAGGCCTTCGAGGACCTCGCCCGCGAGCGCGCAGGCCTTCAGAAGGATCTCTCGACCCTCCAGGAACGCCTCGCCCAGGCGCACGCGGAGAGCGACCGCGCGCGCATCACCGACGCGACCCGCGCGAAGGATCTTTCCTCGAGAATCCACACGCTCGAGACGGACCGGCGAACGCTCGCCGAATCGCTCGCGCGCGTCGAAACGGAGGCGTCGTCTCTGCGCGCCGCCGTCGCCGAGCGCGACCGCATGCGCGAGGTCGACCGGGCGCGCATGGCCGAGGAGGCGAAGCTGGCCGCCACCGCCGAGCTCGCCCGCCATCTCGAATCAGCGCAGCGCGACCAAGAGAAGGCCCTCGACGAGAAGCGCGCCGAGCTCGAGAAGACGATCGGCTCGCGGCGCCGCGCGCTCGAGGACGCGCTCGCCGAGCGCGGCCGCGCGCTCGACGTTAAGGAGCAGCGTCTTGAGGAGGAGCTCCTGCGCCTTCAGGAGGGGGCGGAGGAAGGCGCCGCGTCCGGGAAGGCTCTCCAGGAGAGGCTCAAGGTATTGGCCGAACGCGAGCGCGCCCTCGAAGAGGAGGCCAAGCGCCGCGAGGAAGCCCGGCAGAAGGAGCACCTGGCGCGCGTCGTCGCTCTCGAGTCGCTGCACGAGAAACGCCGCGCCGACCTCCTCGAGGAGTTCCGCAAGACGGCCGCGTCGGACAAGTCCAAGCTGGCGGCGCAGCACGAGGAGTTCCTGCGCAAGGCTCAGGCCGATCGCTCGCGCGCGGCCGCCGAAGACGCTTCGCGGGTCACGGACTTCGAATCCAGAATCGCCTCGCTCGATTCGGATCGCCGAGCGCTCTCCGAATCCCTCGCTGACGCCAACAAGGAAGCGACGGCCCTGCGCGACGCCCTCGCCGAGCGCGAGCGTCAGCGCGAGATCGAGCGGCCGCGCCTGGCCGAGGAGGCCAAGCGCACCGCGACCGCCGAGCTCGCCAAGGCTCTCAAGGAAGCCGAGCGCGATCTCGCGAAGGCGAACGAGGAGAAGCGCGCCGAGCTCGAGAAGACGCTCGCCGCCCGGCGCCACGCGCTCGAGGACGCCCACGCCGAGCGCCTGCGCGCCCTCGACGTCAAGGAGCAGCGCCTGGCCGAGGAGCTGAGCCGCCAGCAGGAGGGCGCGAAGAAGGACGCCGACCAGCAGAAGGCTTACGAGGAGAAGCTCGCCGGCCTGGCGCTGCGCTCGCGCGCTCTCGATGAGGAGGCCAAGCGGCGCGACGACGCCCGCCAGGCCGAGCACCTCAAGACGATCGAGGCGACGAAGGTCTCGTTGACGGCGCAGCACGAGGAGGCCGTGCGCAAGGAGAAGGAGGCGCGCGCGGCGCTCGAGGCGGAACGCCGCACCCTGGCCGCCGCCCTCGCCGCCGCCGAGAACGAGGCGGGCGCCCTGCGCGCCGCCGTCGCCGACCGAGACCGGCAGCGCGAGCTCGAACGCCCGCGCCTGGCCGAGGAGGCGAAGCTGGCCGCCACCGCCGAGCTCGCACGGGTCCTGAAGGAAGCCGAACGCGACCTCGCCAAGGCGAACGAGGAGAAGCGGGCCGAGCTCGAGAAGGCCCTCGCCGCACGTCGCCGCGCGCTCGAGGAAGCGCTCGCCGAGCGCGGGCGCGCGCTCGACGTCAAGGAGCAGAGCCTCCAGGAAGAGGTCCTGCGCCTCCAGAAGGCCGCGCAGCAGGACGCCGCGCTAGTCGCGGAGGCCAAGCGGCGCGAGGAAGCCCGACAGAAGGAGCATCGCGACGCGCTCGCGGCCGCGGAAAAAGAAACCGCCGCCCTGCGCGCCGCCAACGCCGAGCGCGACCGCCTGCGCGACGAGGAAGCCGCGCGCGACCGCGCCAAAGCGCAGGAGGAAATGCGCGGCGAACTCGAGAAGACGTACGCCTCCCGCCGCCAGACGCTCGAGAACTCTCTCGCCGAACGCGGACGCTCGCTCGACATGAGGGAGCAGCGCCTCAAGGAGGAGCTCGCTCGCGCGCAGGAAGGAGCGAAGCGGGACGCGGCCGCCGAGAAGGCCGCGCAGGAGCAGCTCGCGGTCCTGGCCCAACGGTCCCGCTCCCTCGAGGAAGAAGCCAAGCGGCGCGAGGAGGCCCGGCAGAACGAGCATCAGGCGCTCGTCGCCGCCCTCGAGACCCAGCACGAGGCGCGCGCCGCCGAGCTGGCCGAGCGTCAGCGCAAGGCGCTCGAGGCGGAGAAGGCTTCGCTGGCGGCGCGCCACGCGGAGTTCTTGCGCAAGGAAGAGGAGCGGAGCAAGGCCGCCGACGCGGCCAAGGCGGCCGCCGCAGCGGAGCTCGCCCGAGATATGGCGGAGGCGGAGCGCGCCCGAGCCAAGTCTCTCGAGATTGAAAAGGCCTCGCTGGCGGCGCGGCACGAGGAGCTCCTGCGCAAGGAAAAGGAGCTCGGCAAGGCCGTCGACGCGGCCAAGGCGGCCTCCGCGGCCGAGCTCGCACGCGCCTTGGAGGAAGCCGAGCGCGACCGCGCCCAGGCGCTCGAGGATCGCCGCGTCGAGCTCGAGAAGGCCTATGCGTCGCGCCGCCGAGCCCTCGAGGACAGCCTCGCCGAGCGCGACCGCGCCTTGGAGGCGAAGGAGCGCCGCCTAGACGAGGAATCCAAGAGCCGCGAGTCCAAGCTGACGAGCGCGTTCGCGGCGAAGACGGCCGCCCTCGAGAAGCTCAAGAAGGAGTTCGACGAGCAGCTGGCGCCCATGGAACGGGAGCAGCAGGCCGCCGCGCAGGCCCGCTTGGACGAGCAGCGCCGCGAGCACGAGGCGGAGATGGAGGAGGTCCGCGCCCGCCTCGCCAAGACCCAGGCCGACGGCGAGAAGGCCCGGGCCGCCGGCGCTTCGAGCGTCAAGGACTTCACGACGCGCGTCGAAGCGCTCGAGTCCGAGCGCCGCGCGCTAGCCGAGTCGCTCGCTTCCGTGGAGCAGGAGGCGGCGGCTCTGCGCGCCGCGGTCGCCGAGCGCGACCGCGTGCGCGAATCCGAGCGCGTACGGCTCCAGGACCTCGAGCGGACTCTGGCCGGGCGCTTCGCCGAAAAAGCGGCGGAGCTGGAAGGCCTCAAGAAGGAGTTCAGCGAGCAGCTGGCACCGCTGCAGCGCGAGCAGCAGGCGGTCCTCGAGGCGAGGCTCGACGAGCAGCGCCGAGCTCATGAGGAGGACATCGCGCGCGAGCGCGCCGAGCTCCGGGCCGAGATGGCCGAGCTACAGGAGCGCCTCGCCCAGGCGCAGGCCGAGACGCTCCGCGCCCGCGGCGGCGACGCGGCGCACGTCAAGGAATTCGAGTCCCGCGTCGCCGCCCTCGAGGCGGATCGGCGCGCGCTGAGCCTGTCGCTCGCGGCCGTCGAGGACGACGCGGCCTCCCTGCGCGCCGCCGTCGCCGAGCGCGACCGCGCCCGCGAAGGCGAGCAGGCCCGGCTTCAGGGCCTCGAAGCCGAGCTGTCGAGACGCTTCGCCGAGAAGGCCGCCGCGCTCGAAGCGACCAAGCGGGAGTTCACCGCCAAGCTCGCGCCCTGGCAGAGCGAACAGAAGGCCTCCCACGAGGCGCGCCTGGCCGAGCTGCGCCGCGCTTACGACGAGGACCTCGCCCGAGAGAAGGCCGTGCTTCAGACCGAGCTGGCCGAGCTCCAGGACCGCCTGTCCGAGGAACGGACCGTCAGCGAGCGGGCGCGCTCCGCCGATGCCGCGCACATCAAGCAGTTCGAATCGCGCGTGGAGGCCCTCGAATCGGACCGCCGCGAGCTGAGCCGATCGCTCGCGGCCGTCGAGGAGGAGGCGTCGGCGCTGCGCGCTTCCGTCGCCGAACGCGACCGGGCACGCGATGTCGAGCGCGGTCGCCTGGAGAACCTCGAGCGGAAGCTGGCCGGGCAGTTCGCCAAGAAGACCGCCGAGCTCGAAAGCCTCAAGAAGGAGTTCAACGATCGGATCGAGCCCCTGCAGGGCGAGCAGCAGGCCGCCTACGAGGCCCGCCTGACTGACCTGCGCCGCGCATACGACGAGGACCTCGCCCGTGAGCGGGCCGTGCTCCGGACGGATCTCTCCGAATTGCAGGAGCGCCTCGCCCAGGCTCAGGCCGAGAGCGAGCGCGCGCGCGCCGCCGACGCGGCGCACATCAAGATCTTCGAGTCGCGCGTAGAGGCGCTCGAGGCGGACCGCCGGGCCCTGTCCAAATCCCTCGCGGCCGTCGAGGGGGAGGCGTCGGAGCTTCGCGCCGCCGTTCTGGAGCGCGATCGCGCGAGCGAGGCTGAGCGCTCACGCCTCGCGGCCCTCGAGCGGGAGCTGGCGCGACAGTTCGCCCAAAAGGCCTCCGAGCTCGAGGCCCTCAAGAAGGACTTCAACGAGCAGATCGAACGCTGGAAGGCCTCTTGATAATTTCCCGAACAGGAGCTATGGTAAGGCCATGAGCGACCGCAAGCGCCAGCTGCGCAAGCTGCTCGACCGCTACCGCGACCGCGCGGCGGCGATCTCTCTCGAGTTGCCGGAGCTCAAAGCTCTCGCCGCGCGTCACGATCTCGGAGAGCCCGCCGTCGTCGAGCGTCCCGCGCCGGCCGCCGTCCGCGCCCCGGCGCCCGCCCCCGAGCCCGCACCTAAGCCCTCATCTGAGCCCGCACCTGAGCCCGTTTACGCCGCGCCCGCGGCGCGGCGCCGGCCGCCGGTCGAGGCCGACGAGGATCCCGCGTCGAGCCGCGGCTACTCCGGCGCCGTCTGGCTGGGCGTCGTCGTCGCGGCCGTGGTCGCCGGAGGATGGCTCGCGAACTCCCGCCTCCAACGCAAGAACGCGCACCGAGCCGTCCCTCTCGCCTTATCGAACCCGGTTGGCCTCGCTCAGCGGGGGGGGATCCTCTATACCTTCGATCGTTCCCGCGCCCAATTGGGAAGCATCGACGCCGCCGCCGCCGGGCTGATCGCGCTCAAGAGCTTTCCCAACGGCTCGGCCAGCGGACTCGCCGCGTCGTCCGACAAACTGTGGAGCGCCGACGCCAACGGCGTCGTTTACGAGCACGGCGTCGACGACTACGCCGTACGGCGGACATTCGCGAACCCGCACCGGCGGCCCAGCGCCCTGCATTGGGACGGCTCGCACCTGTGGATCGCGGATGCGCGCACGAATTCGCTCTACGAATATAAGGTGGGCTCGTCGCTCGTTCCGGCCCGCCAGTTCACCCTGCCCCCGGGCATGACTCCAGTCGGGCTCCATGTGGAAAACGGCCTCGTTTGGGTCCTGGACGCGGCCGGCCGCTCGGTGCATCGTTTTCGCGTGCGCGCCCTGCTCGAGCCCGTCGACACTCTGACGCTGCAGCCGTGGATCTCCGCGCCGGGGCGGCCGTCCGGCATGATCGTCGACGGCGGCGTCCTGTGGATCACCGCCGACGGGCCGGCGCAATTGCATCGCTTCGACCTGCGCCTGCTGGCCTGGCGCTCCGACTCCTAGGCGCTACGCGCTCCTGAGGCAGTAGCCGAGCTTCGAGACCGTCTCGATCATGCGTCCGCCCCGGCTTCCGAGGCGCCGGCGAAGGCGGCTGACCATCACGTCCACCGCGCGCGTCTGCGCCGTATGGCGCATTCCCCAGACCGTTTCAAGCAGATAGACCCGAGACAGCACGCGCCCCGCCTTGCGCATCAGGATTTCGAGCAGCTCGAACTCGCGCGGCTGCAGCGCGATCCGCTTTCCCGCGATCAGGCACAGGCGCTGGCTCGGATCGATCTCGATGTGCCCCACCGTCAAGGCGTTGCCGAAGTGCTCCAGGCGCTCGTAGCGGCGGCGCAGGACCGCCTTGACGCGCACGCGCATCTCCCGCAGATCGAAAGGCTTGGGCAGATGGTCGTCGATGCCCACGGTAAAGGCCTCGATGACTCGCTCCTCAGAGTTGCGCCGGCCCGTGAGGATCACGGCCAGGTTGCGGCCAAGCTCGGTCTCGCGCAGGACCTTGAGGAACGTCAGGCCCTCCATGTCGGGCAGGTCGTAATCGACGATGACGATATCGGGGGGACGGGTCGAGCGCAGGTGGTCGAGCGCCTCGCGCGCCAGGCCGCACGTGGTCACCTCGAACTCGTCTTTGAGCGCGGCGCCCAGGGACTGCCGGGCGGCTGAGTCTCCGTCGACCACGAGCGCGAAATAGGGCATGACAGAGTTTACACGATACTGAAATTATTTGGTTACAAATTGATTTCAATCCGTATATATCTTGTACACGTATTCCGGTCATATTTGAACGAGTAAACTTACACGGGGGCGCAATGTACAGGATTCTTACCATCGAGGACAGCCCGATCATGAGACAGCTGCTGCGCCAGCTGCTGTCCGCCGAGGGCTACGAGTGCATCACCGCCTCGGACGGGCTCAGCGGCATCAAGTCCTGCGCGCGCCACAAGCCCGACCTGGTCCTGCTCGACGTGAATCTGCCGGACGGCAACGGCATCGATTTCTGCCGGACGCTCAAGTCCGACCCGGCGTCGCGCCACATACCCGTCCTGCTGCTGACCGGCGAGGCCCGTGAAGTGGAAAACCGGATCGACGGCTTCGAGGCCGGGGCCGAGGACTACGTCACCAAGCCTTTCAACGTCAAAGAGCTTTTGTCGCGAGTGAAAGGCATCCTGCAGGCCAGCGCCAGGCCCACCGGAATCTAGAATGAATAAAGGCCTCGCCGCTCCCGCCGTCGCCGCGCTCGGGCTCCTTCTGGCCGGAGCCGTCGCGACGCGCGCCGGCGAAAGAATGACGAGCGCCACCCACGCGATCACCCGGCACGCATCCCCCAACGCCGGCCAGGGCGTCAGCGGGGGAGCCTTCCTCCTCAATAATACGGTCGGGGACATAGGCGTCGGCTCGGCCGCGGGGGGCGCGTTCCTTAATGCCGACGGGCTGCAACGCGTCATGGCGCAGCCCGGCAGCGTCGTCTCGATCACGGCGGTCACCAAATCCACGGGAACGCTCGACCTTAAATGGAGCGCCCCGGGGCTCGACGGCTCCCTGGGAGGCGCGGTCGGCTTCTACCGGGTCGACTACTCCTCCGAGGCGGGGCACGCGTTCTCGCCGACGACCTACCAGCTCGAATTCGCCACGACGGTCGTCGCCGGCGCCACGCATCAGATGCGCCTGACCGGCCTCGAGGTCAACACGACCTACTTCACCAAGATCTATCTCGCCGGTCCCGAAAAATTCTTCGCCGAGGACGGCGTGCGCAGCGCCGAATCGACCTACGCCAACGTGCCCGTCAATCCCGTGCTCGTGAGCGTCGGCTCCGCGGCCGTCACTTTGACCTGGAGCGCGCCGGGCGGGGGAGCCGAGGGCTTCGATGCGACCGCCTCGAGCACGAACTTCGGCTCCGCGACGCCGGGAGGATTGACCCTCAGCTCGGCGACCAATAACGGGGCGACGGCGTCGCTGACGATCCCGGGGCTGACCCCCAACACGACCTACTATCTGAGGGTCGCCAGCCTCAACTGGCAGGGCGACCGCAATTACGTCGTGGTGGTTCCCGTCATGACCACGGCGAGCAACGCCCCGCTTCCGATCGTGTTCCTGCTCAGCGTGCCGAGCGCGCTCGAGAAGACGATCGCCTACTCCTGGACGAACCAGTCCTTTCTGAATTCCGCGGGCGTCCTCGTCCTCCAGAGCACGAACGCGGCGACGAGCATGGTCAGCGACGGCCTGGGGCCGTTCACGCCCGGGCAGGTCCTCGGCGACGGCAGCATCGTCAAATCCACCTCGGCCCTGACCTCCTTCGGCGACACGGCCCTGACGCTCGACACGACCTACTACTATCACTTCTTCAGCCAGACGAACGCGCTGCAGTACGCGGTCGACGTCTCCACCTCGATCTTCCTCGATCTGGCGCCGATGGCGGTCGCCAACCTGAGCCGAACGGTCTCTCCGGACCAGACCCAGGTCACGCTGAACTGGAACACGGTTACGAGCAGCCTCGACGGCACGCCCTTCATGTCCACCAGCGCGCCGCTGGCGGTCGAGCTTCAGCGCTACGAGATCGCGCGGGCGACCTCGGTGCTCAACTCCAACTTCGTGGCCATCGCGACCGTCTCCGTCTCGAGCCTGACCTACACCGACACGGTCCCGGATCCGACGGTTACCTATCTCTACCGGGTGCGCGCGCTCGACTCCTTCAACACGGCCGACGCGGCCGTCGCGATCGATTCGCGGGGCGACTCCTACGTCTTCGCCTCCGACAACGTCACCCACCTGAGGGTTCCCTCGAGCCTGCGCGCCGACCTCGACGGAGCGTTCAACGCGTACGGCTCGAACATCGTCATTCGCCCCGTCGACCGGGCCGGCGACGCCTCCCAAAACATATTCCGCACGGTCGTGTTCGAGGCGCGCCGGTCGCCCGCCAACACCGCCATCGAGCGCTTCGAGTTCTCGCGCCCCGAGATCACGGTGGCCATGCGCTATGACGTCGTTAACGGCCAGGTCGTCGTGTCGAGCGTGGCGGCCGCCGCGGGCCCCGCCGCGGCGGGGCTGTTCGCGGCCGCGGCCGCCGACCGGAACCTCGGCATCTACTGGAACAACGGCTCCCGCTTCGTGAAGCTCTTCGGCTCGGTCAACACGAACACGCAGGTCGTGTCCGTCCAGGGGATCAACGGCGGCGAGTACCAGATCCGCGGCGTGCTGCGCGACCAGGGCCTCAGCTTCGACGTCTCCCAAATCAGCAACAAGGTCCTCACGCCCAACGGAGACGGCCGCAACGACAAGACCACCTTCCTGTTCGACAACCCGCGCGACGCGTCCTTCACGGGCAAAATCTACGACCGCCAGGGCGCCTACATCGCCGACATGGTCCCGGGCGTGCTGGCCAATTCGCTCCAGTGGGACGCGCGGGGCGGAGGCAATGTGGTGCCGGGCGGCGTCTACGTCTACCAGATTCGGGGGGAGGGTAAGGTGTTCTCCGGCACCTTGCTCGTGGTCCGATGAAGATCGCCCTCGCCCTGCTGCTGGCGCTCGCCCGGCCGGCTCAGGCCGCGTTCGAGGAAGAGGGCGCCGGCGCGCGCGCCGCGGGCATGGGCAACGCCTTCACGGCGATCGCCGACGACGTTTATGCGCTCCATTACAACCCGGCCGGGCTGGCGCTGCTGAGCCGGCCCGAATTCGGGACCTCGCACACCCGCCACTTCATGGGCCTGACCGACAACTCCCAGCTGAGCACCTCCTTCCTCGGCTACGCCCACCCGCTCAAGGGCGGAGAGAAAGGGACGCTCGGCGCCGGGTGGCAGCAGTTCGCGCTCGACCCCGCGGCCTACCGTGAGCAGACGATCTACTTCTCCTACGGCCGCCCCGTCAAAAAAGACCTCGGTTCGGGCGACCTGTATGCCGGCCTGACCGCCAAGTACCTGCGCCGCTCCTTCGGCTCCTACCCCGAGGCCGTCAACTCCATGGGCGGCGCCAGCGGCTTCGATTCGAGGGGGGCCGACTCGGCGCTGACCGGCTCCTCCTCGGCCGGAGCGGCGGACGCCGACCTTGGCCTCCTCTATCGGTTCAAGCAGCATTACGCCGTCGGGATGGCGATCCAGCACATCAACGAACCCAACGTGGCTTTTGGATCGGGCCAGGCCGACCGCATCGCCCGCTCCGCGAGCCTCGCGGTCGCCTACCGCAGCCTCCTCTCAAACATCGCGCTCCAACTGAACACGCGCAAGGCGCCGACCGGCGCGCAGGACCTCCGGGTGACGACCGCCCTCGAGCGCTGGTTCCCGAAGCTCCTCATCGGCGAATTCGGCCTGCGCGGCGCGCTCGGCATCGGCTCGCGCTCCTTCAAGGAGGTCACGACCGGCCTCTCCTACCGCACCCGCCGCATCCAGGTCGACTACGGCTTCTCCATGCCTCTCGGCGGCATCTCCACGGCCGGCAACCACCGCGTCGGCCTCTCCGTGCGCTTCGGCAAGCTCAGCGAGGCCGATGAGTCGGTGATCATGATCCTGGAGGCGATGCACCAGCTCAAGGGCGGCGTCCTGCCCGACATCCGCACCCTCGATCCCAAGCAGTCGAAGATTCAGAACGCCGCCCTCGAAGAGCACCTCGCCAACGCGCGAGGCCTGACGGCCCAGGCCCTCTATCGCGAGGCCTCCGAGAGCGTCAACAAGGCCCTCACCGTCCGCCCCGGCGATCCGGAGCTGCTCAAGTACTTCGGCCGCCTCAATCTCGTCGCGACGCAGATCCAGTCCTTGCCGCGCTACAAAACCGACGCGGCCGACGCCTCGGCGCATCAGGGCGTGCTCGCCTACCTTTCCTATAACGACATCGAGGCCGTCGCCAAGGTCGCCCACGCCCTAACCCTGCGGCCCGACGATAAGAACCTCGAGCTCTTCCTCGTCTCCCTTGAGAACGCGACCGGCGCCAAGCGTCCCGAGCTTCCCAAGGCCGAGCCCGCGGCCCTCACGATCGCCCAGCTTCTGACCGAGGCCGGCGCCGCGCTCGAGGCCGGCAAGTACGACGCGGCCGTCGACCTCAGCAACAAGGTCATCCAGCTCGATGCGAACAACCTCAACGCCTGGGAGAACCTCGGCACCGCCTACTTCAGCTACGGCGACTACGCGAACTCCCTGACGGCCTGGGAGAAGGCCTATTCTCTCGAGAAGAACGCCGCCCGCCGCTCCGCGCTCAAGGGCTACATCGATTCCATCCGCAAGCTCATGGCCAAGCCCAAGCCCCAGAAGATCGAGGGCGGCCAGCGCCTGACGGTTTCGCCTCTCGAGATCCAGCGCCTGTACAACCAGGGCGTCGACGAATACACCGCGGGCCGCCTCGAGAACGCCAAGGCCGCGTTCCAGCGCGTCGTCGACCTCGACCCGGCCTACGTCCCCGCCCGGAAGGCCCTGCGGCGCGTTGAAGAGGAGCTGTCGGCGAGATAACTATGACCATCCGAGGCAAAATCACCTTACTCGTGACGGCGCTGACGACCAGCGTCGTCCTGCTGATCGCGGCGAACCTCGCCGTCGTGGAGACCACGCGCGCGAAGACCGCTTCGGGAGAGCGGATGTACACGCTGACCGAGGGCGTCCTGCGCATCGCCCGCGAGTCTCTCAAAAGCCACGACGAGCTCATGCTGCTGAGCTACCTCAAATTCCTCATGCAGGAGTACCCGGAGATCGAGGTCGCCGAGGTCAGCCGAGCGGGGCACCGATCCGTTCTCGGCGCGGGCCGCAGCGAACTGGTCTACCGCACCATCACTCTGACCGAGGACAACGCGGCCTCCTACCGCGCCGCCTCCTCGGACGAGTCCCTCGAAGCCTCGCCCGCGCCCCTCCGGGACGCGATACCGCCGGATACCTTCACGATCAAAATGGGCTTCTCGAAGACCTTGCTCGAGCAGAGAATCCGGGAGATTCAGCTGGCTCTGTGGCGCAAGGTCTCCGTCATCGCCGCCGTCGGCCTTCTCCTCGGCCTCGCCGGCTCCTTTTGGGTCGGACATCTGCTGGGCCGGCCCCTCGCCGAGCTCGCCGCCGCCGCGAAGCGCGTCGGAGAGGGAAACCTCGACACCCAGGTCCCGGTTCGGGGCAGCGACGAGCTGGCCGAGCTTTCCGGGCGCTTCAACGACATGGCCGGAAAGATCCAGGATCTCGTGCAATTTAAGGAGGATCTGATGTCGACGTTGAGCCATGAGATGCGCACGCCTCTCGGCGGCCTCAAGGGCTTCCTCCAATACCTGCAGAGCTCGCCGGCCGCCCGCAGCCCGCTGGAGCGCGAGAAGGCCTACTCCACGATGCTGGAGGCAGTCAACCAGATGGAGCTATCCCTGACCAACGCGCTGCAGCTTTTCCGGGCCGGCTCGCGGCCGGCCATCTCCCGCGAGCCTGTCGATCTCAATGACGTCGTCGGCGAGGTCATCCGCCTTTTCACGCCCGCCGCGCAGGCCAACGGCGTCCTGCTATCCGGCTTGAAGGCCGGAAAGCCTTTCATTGTCTCAGCCGACCGCGAGATCCTCCGGCGCATCGTGATCAACCTCATCGCCAACGCCGTCCATTACACTCCCAGCGGAGGGACGGTGCGCGTGATCCTGGAGGAGGGCCCCGAGTCCGTGACCTTCTCCGTCGCCGACACCGGCCCCGGCATCGCCGACGCCGACCGCAGACGGATCTTCGACAAGTTCTATCGCGCCGCGGGCACGGACGGCAGGCCGCAGCGTATCCCGGGCTCCGGCCTGGGGCTGGCCATCGCCAAGCAGGCCGTGGATCTGCATGACGGAAGCATCTGGGTCGAGAGCGAGCTAGGGAAAGGCTCCACCTTTCAGGTCGAACTCCCTAAGCGGGCTCTTTCGACGGAGGCGTCCCATGTATAACCGCCACCTCGCCGCAATTCTCCTCGCCGCCGCCTTCGGCCTGGCCGTCCCGGCCGTCGCCCAGCAGACCCCCGGCCTCATGACCTTCCAGGGCCGCCTCACCGACACCTCGAACAATCCGGCGTCGGGCAATCACGCCCTCATCTTCCGCATCTTCGACGCGGCCTCCGCCGGCAGCCAGCTCTGGACCGAGACGCAGCCGACCGTCGCCGTCACGAACGGCGTGTTTACTGCCTATCTCGGCACCGTCACCGCGTTGACGCCCGAGATTTTCGCCGGCGCGTCCACCTACCTCGAAATCGTCGTCAACGGCACGACTCTGTCTCCCCGCGAGCGGCTCGTCGCCTCGCCCTACGCCATGAGCGCTCGCCAGCTCGAAGGGCACTCCTCCGACTTCTTCGTCTCCACCAACGCGATCAACCAAAGCATCGCCGGCATCAAGACCTTTACGGGCGGCATCGCCGTTTCGGGCGGCGTCGAGCTCACGGGCCTGCCCGCGACGCCGACCGGCGCCACGGCCGCCACCAGCAAGGCGTACGTCGACAGCATCACCGGCGGCGCGAACGTCTTCAATGCCACCAACACCTTCACCGCCCAGCAGAACTTCAACAACGCCCTCTCCGTGTCGAGCCACGTCACCATCACCGGGAACTTCCGCGCCGCGGTCGCGACCTTCACCGCCTCCGGCATCGCGCAATACAGCGTTTACAGCGCCTCCGGCATCACCGTGGCGGCCGGCGGCGTCACCGCCCCTTTCTTCAACGGCCTGCACTACGGCGACGGCTCCGGCCTTACGGGTATCGGCGGCGGCATCTCCGCCGGCGCCATCGACACCGCCAAGCTCGCCGCCGATTCCGTCATCACCGTCAAGATCCTCGACCTCAACGTGACCTCCGCCAAGCTCGCTGCCTCCGCCGTCGACACGGCGAAGCTCGCCGCCGATTCCGTGACGGGCGTCAAGATCCTCGATGCCACGATCGACACCGCCAAGCTCAACGCCACGATCCGCACCCAGCTGTCCCTGGCCGGGACCGTGCCCGCGAACTTCGTCGACACCGCCAAGCTCGCCGCCGATTCCGTGACGGGCGTCAAGATCCTCGATTCCACCATCGACACCGCCAAGCTCAACGCCACGATCCGCACCCAGCTCTCCCTGGCCGGGACCGTGCCCGCGAACTTCGTCGACACCGCCAAGCTCGCCGCCGATTCCGTGA
>Ga0105164_10000776_pt1 | contig 21127 bp, 20 predicted proteins | sample VDWuncwatermetaG_FD_89674 | JGI IMG/M metagenome (GOLD analysis project Ga0105164, IMG submission 89674) | Wastewater microbial communities from Netherlands to study Microbial Dark Matter (Phase II) - VDW unchlorinated drinking water | ecosystem: Environmental > Aquatic > Freshwater > Drinking...
CTTCTGACCATCCATAATATAGGTTATCAGGGATTATTCCCCAAGGATGAATTTCCAAAACTGGGTTTAGGGTGGGAATTCTTCAATATGGAGAATCTGGAATTTTACGATCAGGTAAATGTCCTAAAAGGAGGGATGGTTTTTGCCGGCCTTGTAAATACGGTCAGCCAAACTTATAGTAAGGAGATCCAGACTAAAGAATTTGGATTCGGCTTGGAGGGTATTTTGGCTAAGCGCAGGCGCGATGTCTTCGGGGTATTAAACGGGCTAGATTATTCCATCTGGAACCCGGAAAGCGATAAGTTTATTGCTAAAAATTATTCAGCCGCGGATACCCAGGGTAAATATAAAAATAAAGAGGACCTTCAGAAGGTCTGCGGGTTACCTGTCAAGAAAGACGTTCCTCTTTTCGGAATCGTCTCCCGCCTGGCAGAACAGAAAGGGTTTGATATATTGGCACAGGGGATCGAGGAAATCTGCAGAATGGGTCTGCAACTGGTTATCCTGGGAACAGGCGATTTAAAATACCATGTTATTCTGGAGGATATAGTAAAGAAGTTTCCGGAGGTAATCTCGCTGCATCTTAAATTTGACGATGCCCTGGCGCATAAGATATATGCAGGTTCGGATATATTCCTTATGCCTTCGAAATATGAACCTTGCGGACTGGGGCAGTTGATAAGCCTTAGGTACGGGACTATACCGCTTGTATTTCAAACCGGCGGCCTGGCTGATACTGTAAACGTAAAAAACGGATTTGTTTTCTCAAGATACGGCCGGGATGATTTGATTGCCACAATTAAAAGTTCTATCCAGGCGTACAAAAATAAGAAGAAATGGTCTATCTTTATGACAGAGGCAATGAAGTGTAATTTTTCCTGGGAGGCCTCAGCAGGAAAGTATATCCAATTATATGAAAAAGCCAAAGGCAAATAAAAAGAGAATAATTATAGGCGTTACCGGGAGTTTCGGCAGCGGAAAAAGCACTGTGGCCGGGATGTTAGGAGCTTGCGGTTTCAAGGTTATAGATGCGGATAAAATTGTTCACCGTTTACTTAAAACCGATAGAGAAATTAACAAAAAAATTATAAAAGCATTTGGTAGCAAGATAATTTCGAATGGTAACGGTATAGATCGCGTTAGGTTAGGAAAATTAGTATTTAAGGAAAAAGGGTCAGTATATAGGCTCAATCGGATTATCCACCCTAAGGTGATAAGCATAATAAAAAAGCAGTTAGGCTTAGCTGCGAGGAGGCCGGTTGTATTGGATGTGCCGCTTCTTATCGAATCAGGTCTTAATAAGCTGGTAAATATTCTTATCGTGGTTAAGATTAGTAGAAAGGAGCAGATAAAAAGGTTAATCAAAAAAACTTCTCTGAGCAGGAATGATATATTAACAAGGATAAAGCATCAGATTCCTTTACGGGATAAGCTCCGTTTGGCGGACTTTGTAATAGATAATAGCGGAAGTTTAGCGAAAACTAGAAAGCAGGTAGGATTAATAAGGAGGAAGTTGTGGAAAAATTAGATATAAGTAATTTGAAAGATATGAAGATTACGGAGTTGAATAAATTAGCCAAAGAGCTTAACGTAAACGGAATGAGCGGCTTGAGAAAACAGGATCTTATTTTTAAGATACTGCAGGCCCAGGCAGAAAAAGAGGGTTTGATGTTTGGCGAGGGGGTTTTGGAGATCCTTCCTGAAGGATTCGGTTTCTTAAGATCTCCGAATTATAATTATCTACCCTGCCCCGATGATATTTATATATCTCCGTCTCAGATCAGGAAATTCGATTTAAGGACAGGGGATACGGTAAGCGGACAAATCCGTCCTCCCAAGGAAGGAGAGAAATATTTTGCCTTGCTTAAGGTTGAAGCGGTAAATTTCGAAAATCCTGAAGAGGTAAAAGAAAAAGTCCTTTTTGATAACCTTACGCCGATTTATCCTCATGAGCCGTTTATCTTGGATGCTAAAGCTGAGGAGATCTCTGTGCGGATTATGGGCTTACTTACTCCTATAGGTAAAGGGCAGCGCGGTTTGATTGTAGCCCAGCCATACAGCGGCAAAACAGTTTTACTGCAGAAGATTGCCAATGCAATTACCAATAATAATCCTGATGTGGTCTTGATTGTGCTTCTGATAGATGAGCGTCCCGAGGAAGTTACGGATATGCAGAGGCATGTAAAAGGAGAGGTTATTTCTTCTACTTTTGATGAACCGCCGGAAAGACATGTGCAGGTAGCGGAAATAGTCTTGGAAAAAGCAAGAAGATTGGTTGAACACAAGAAAGACGTAGTTATCCTTTTGGATAGCATAACACGACTGGCCCGCGCCTACAATTCTGTGGTCCCGCATAGCGGCAAGGTTTTATCAGGAGGTATTGATTCCAATGCCCTGCAGAAACCCAAACGATTCTTTGGTGCTGCCCGGGCAATAGAGGAAGGGGGAAGCCTGACTATCATTGCTACGGCACTTGTAGATACCGGCAGCAGGATGGATGAAGTTATCTTTGAAGAGTTCAAAGGCACCGGCAATATGGAGCTGCAGCTTGACCGTAACCTCTTCCAGCGCCGTATCTATCCGGCTATCGATATTAAGAGGTCCAACACCAGGCATGAGGAGTTACTTTTAAAGCCAGAGGTACTGCAGAAGGTATGGATTTTGCGAAAAGTGCTTAACGAATTGAATAATGTGGAAGCAATGGAACTGTTAATCGAGAAGTTAGCCAAGACCAAGAATAATGAAGAGTTTTTAAACAGTATGAATCAATAACAAAATAATTTAAGAAAGGAGCAGTTTAAAATGAAAGATAAAATACATCCAAACTATAAAGACAGTATAATCGTCTGTGCCTGTGGGGAGACTATACATACCCGCTCTACCAAGCCTAATATCAGGGTGGAGATATGTTCCAAGTGTCATCCTTTTTTCACCGGTAAGCAGAAGTTCGTGGATTCCGCAGGTCGCGTAGATAAGTTTATGAAAAAGTACAGTAAAAAAGCATCTTAACTTCATATGTTTCAGAAGCTCGAAAAATTAGAATCCCGTTACCAGGAGCTGGAGCAGCTTTTAGCAACCCAGGAGGTACTTTCCGACCAGGAGCTGTGCAATAAATATGCCAAGGAATTATCCGGTCTAAAGGGAGCTGTAAGTATTTTTCGTGAGTATAAAAAAATCTCCCGGGAAATCACAGATCTTGAGACTGTTTTAAATGAGAAACACGATGCCGAGTTCTTAGAATTAGTCAATAAGGAAAAAGAGGAGTTGTTTAAAGAAAGGTCTGGTCTTGAGGCAAGGCTAGAAGAAGTTTTAAAAGAAGAGGATCCGGAAGCTAACAGGGATGTTATTTTAGAGATCCGTCAGGGCACAGGTGGTTCTGAAGCAGGATTATTTGCTGCTAATCTTTACCGTATGTACAGTAAATACGCCGTAAATAAAGGCTGGGCGATTGAGCTTATGGCCGCCCATCCTACAGAATTAGGAGGATTTAAGGAAATTGTCTTTAGTGTAAAGGGCAAAGACGTCTATAGGCGCCTGCGATTTGAAAGCGGGGTACATCGTGTGCAGCGGGTGCCCAGCACAGAAGCTCAAGGTAGGATACATACCTCTACGATTACGGTCGCGGTATTGGTTGAACCCGAAGAGGTAGATTTTATTATTGAACCTAAAGACTTGCGTATTGATACCTATAGGTCTTCTGGTCCGGGTGGTCAGCATATGCAGAAAACCGATTCGGCAGTAAGGATTACGCATATCTCAAGCGGCTTGGTTGTCGCCTGTCAGGATGAGCGTTCGCAGCTTAAGAATAAGAATAAGGCGATGCGAATCTTACGCGCGCGCTTATCGGATCTGAAAGGGGAAGAGGAGGCAAAAAAGATTTCTCAAGAGAGAAAGTCCCAGATCGGTTCAGGGGACAGAAGCGAGAAAATTCGTACCTATAATTTTCCTGACCGCCGGGTTACCGACCATCGCATAAATTTGACCCTGCATAGATTAGAGGCTATTCTAGAAGGTAACCTTGATGAATTGTCAGACGCCCTTATAAAGGCTTATCAGGAGAAAAACAGCCAGCAAAGCTGATACTACAATGACAGAAGCCGAAATATTATTCAGTGAACTCTTAGGATGCGACAGGCTATCGCTTTATCTAAATCAAGGTATATACCTAGATAAAGATCAGGCAGTATTCTTGTCCGAGGCGCTAAAGAGAAGGGCTGGGGGCGAGCCTTTGTATTATATTTTAGGCAGGACAGAATTCATGGGCCTTGAGTTTTTTTTAACAAAAGATGTTTTAATCCCTCGTCCTGAGACGGAAATCGTGGTTCAGTCGGGGAATAAATATATTGCGGCCATAAAAATAAATTCCAGACCTTTACATATACTGGATATCGGAACTGGTTCAGGTTGTATTGCTGTTTCCTTGGCAAATCTGTTTCCGGATGCAGTTATCGATGCCACAGATGTATCAGAAGAGGCATTAAAAGTAGCAAGAAAAAATGCACAATTAAATGGGGTAAATATAAATTTCATAGAAAGCGATTTATTCTTAAGCCCCAAGTTAAGTATTTCAGGGTACGATTTGATCATAACCAATCCTCCTTATGTGGAGACTGAAGAAATCAAGGATTTGCAACCGGAGGTAAGGCGTGAGCCGGTTATCGCGCTGGATGGAGGCAGGGATGGTTTGGCGTTTTACCGCCGGATTATCGCACAGAGCCCGGGGTACTTAAAAAAAGATGGTTTTTTGATTATGGAGATGGGTTTTAATCAGTCAAAAGATATTCAAGATCTTATAAAAATAAATTCTAAATTTGATATAATAGAGTTAGTCAGGGATTATAACAATATTGAAAGAGTAGTCGTTACAAAGAAATCTAAAAAAAGATATGGATAAACTGGTTATTGAAGGGGGAGTAAGATTAAGTGGTGAAGTTTTAGTCTCAGGGGCTAAGAATTCGGTATTGCCGATATTGGCGGCAACATTATTAACCGATGAACCATGTTTTATCAAAGGCGCTCCGCATCTGCGCGATACGAATACGATGTTAAAAATCCTGCGTTCCCTAGGAAGAAACGCAGAAATGGATAAGGGGGTTATTACGGTTAGCGCGCCTAAAGCCACAAGCTTTATCGCTGACTATAAATTAGTATCGACTATGCGCGCATCTTTTTGTGTTTTAGGTCCGCTCTTGGGTAAACTTAAAAAAGCCAAAGTATCTTTACCTGGTGGATGCGTTATTGGCATCAGGCCTGTAGACCTGCACCTCAAAGGCCTAAGGGCCTTGGGTGCGGATATCAACGTAGAAGCAGGTTATGTTTTGGCTCAAGCTAAGAAACTGCGCGGCAGCCATGTGTACCTGGGCGGGGTTTATGGTTCATCTGTTCTGGCTACCGACAATGTAATGATGGCAGCTTGTCTGGCTAAAGGAGAAACTATTATCGAATCCGCAGCCTGCGAACCTGAGGTTGTCGACCTGGCTGAGTTTTTAATCAAGATGGGGGCCAAGATTAAAGGGCATGGTACTCCTACTATTGAAATAGAAGGTGTGAAGAGCCTTTATGGAGCGAGTCATACGATTATCCCCGACAGGATAGAGGCAGGCACATTTATTATAGCCGCTCTTATTACTAAAGGGGATGTGGTAATTAAAAATGTTCGATACCAACATTTGGGTGCTTTGATCGATAAGCTAGATGAAGCAGGGGTTGCTATATCCAGGCAGGATTCTTATTTACGTGTGCGTTTTAAAAAGCGCATCCGGCCGATCAATATTACCACTCTTCCTTATCCGGGATTCCCTACTGATATGCAGGCGCAGATGATGAGCCTTATGAGTGTAACGAGCGGCATAAGCGTAATCACGGAGAAGATTTACCCGGACAGATTTATGCACGTAGCAGAGCTTAACCGTATGGGTGCTCATATTCAAAGAGAAGGGCCGCATGCAATTATAGAAGGGGTAAAAAGTTTATCCGGCGCCCCGGTTATGGCTTCGGATTTAAGGGCTTCGGCGGGTTTGGTCTTAGCAGGGCTGGCTGCCAGAGGAAAAACCTCGGTATCGCGTATATATCATTTGGAGCGCGGTTATGAGAATCTGGAAGCCAAGCTTATTGCTTTAGGCGCTAAAATCAAAAGAGAGAAAGAATGATTCTGGTCATAGATAATTACGATTCTTTTACTTACAACCTTGTGCAATATCTGGCTGAACTGGGTAGTTCTATAAAGGTTTTCCGTAATGATAAAATTAATCTGGCCAAGGTAAAGAAGCTTGCCCCGGATAGGATTGTTATTTCTCCTGGTCCGGGCAGACCAGAAAATGCCGGTATTTCCTGTGATATTATAAGGGAATTTGCCGGTAAGCTGCCGATCCTGGGAGTTTGTCTGGGGCATCAGTGCCTGGGATATGTTTACGGGGCAAAGATTATAGGGGCCAGAAGATTGATGCACGGGAAAACATCTCTTATTTATCATGACCAAAAAGGTATATTCAAAGGCTTGACTAATCCATTTACCGCAACTCGCTATCATTCCCTATTGGTTGGAAAGAATAATCTGCCAGCGTCTCTTAAGATTACTGCCTGGACAAAGGAAGGCGAGATTATGGGGTTAAAGCATAAAGCATATGCCTTATGGGGGGTGCAGTTTCATCCTGAATCTATTTTAACCAAATCAGGCAAGGATATTTTGGCTAACTTTTTAAAAGAATGATCCGCGAAGCAATAAAAATATTGGGAGAGATGAAAGACTTGAGTCCTGCGCTTATGCAAGCAGTTATGGAAGAGATTATGACCGGACATGCGGACACCGAGGATATAATCAATTTCTTGACCAGCCTTAGTAATAAAGGTGAGAGCGTAGAGGAGATTTCGGCTGCGGTCGAGGTAATGCGCCGGCACCTTACTAAAATATATTCTAAGAGCAAGGTGATCCTGGATACCTGTGGTACCGGCGGAGATAAAAAGAACACCTTTAATATCTCAACTATCGTTGCCTTTGTGGCCTCTGGTTGCGGGATTAAAGTTGCCAAGCACGGTAATCGCTCTGTATCCAGTAAATGCGGAAGCGCAGATATACTTGAGGCAATAGGTATCAACATCGGCCTTGATAGCCAAAGGCTTGCCCAATGTCTGGATGAGGTAGGTATAGCTTTTCTTTTTGCCCAAAATTTGCATCTGGCAATGAAATACGCTATGCCCGCACGAAAAAAGATTGCCAGGCGCACGATTTTTAATATCCTCGGTCCCTTGAGTAATCCTGCCTTGGCAACGCATCAGCTGGTGGGAGTCTTTGACAGCCACTGGACAAAGGTTATAGCGCAGGTATTATCTAACTTGGGGGCGGTGCATGCGCTTATCGTTTGCGGTGAAGACGGTTTGGATGAGATTACCACAACCACTTCTACCTTAGTTTCAGAAACATATCAGGGTAAAATAAATAATTACAGAATAGACCCGCTTGAGCTTGGTTTTAAGAAAGCCCAGCACAAAGATATAATTGGCGGCGCGATACAAGAGAATGTGCGGATTTTGTTTGATATTTTAGAGGGAAACCACGGGCCCAAGAGGGATATCGTGGTATTGAATGCTGCCGCTGCTATTTACGCCGCTGATAAGGTGAGTTCTATCAAGGAAGGCATTATCCTGGCAGTTGAATCCATAGATTCAGGCCGAGCCTTGAAGAAGCTAGGTTTATTAAAAGAGTTTTCGCAAAAAGCCGATGGATAAGACTGATGTCTTAAAAGATATACTAAAGAAAAAGCAAGAGAGAATTATTTTAGCTAAACAGGGCCTTCCTGAGGATGATCTTAAGCTTAAAGTAAAAGATCTTCCCCCTACAAGGAGTTTTATTCAGGCCATCAACAAGCCCCGCAATATCTGCCTGATTGCTGAAATAAAAAAGCAATCTCCGTCTGGGCTGTTGCCCAGACGTGATTTTAACCATCAGGAGATTGCGCGGATTTATGAGGAGGCCCAGGTGCAGGCAGTTTCTGTCTTGACCGAGGAGGATTATTTCGGTGGCAGCCTGGTATATATTGATGAAGTAAAAAGTATTGTTTCCGGGCCGGTATTAAGAAAAGATTTTATAATTGAGCCATACCAGGTTTACGAATCCCGTTTCTACGGTGCCGACGCAATCCTGCTTATCGCTGATTTATTGACTAAAGATAAATTGATTGAACTTATGTCTATTGCTTCCGGCTTAGGGCTTGATTGTCTGGTAGAGGTGCATAATGAAAAAGAATTGAAGAAGGCGTTGAATCTGAAAATCCCCCTTATTGGCATAAATAACCGCGACCTGCATACTTTAGAAATTGATTTGAAGATTACGGAAAGGTTGTTTCCTTTAATCCCTAAGGATAAAGTGGTGGTTGTGGAAAGCGGTTTAAAAAAGCGCCAGGATGTCTTGTTTTTAAAGATCCTGGGGGTAAATGCTGTTTTGATAGGAGAGGCATTTATGGAATCTTGCGATATCAAACAGGCAGTGGAAGAAATAATGGGATGGTAAAAGTAAAGATATGCGGTATTACTAATTTAGAAGATGCTTTTGCTGCGATTGCATCCGGCGCAGATGCCCTGGGGTTCTTATTTTACAAAAAAAGCCCGCGTTATATTACTCCGGAAGAGGCCAGCCGGATAATCAGGAAATTGCCGGAGCGGGTAATCAAGATCGGCATATTCGTCAATGCCAGGGAGAGTAATGTCCGCAAGATAGCTAAGAAATGCCGGCTTGATATGCTGCAATTTCACGGTAATGAATCTTGCGGATTTTGCGATAGATTTAAAGACTATAAAGTTATCAAGTCAATCCGGGTGAGGGGTAAAAAAGAATTAAAAAACATTGTAAATTACAATCCTTTTGCATTTCTCTTTGATACCTTGACGAAGTCAAGGTTGGGGGGTACAGGTAAAAGTTTTGACTGGAGCCTTATTACCGGCATGAGTGGGCTTAAACAGCCTGTGTTCCTGTCAGGGGGGCTTAATGAAAAAAATGTCGGTAAGGCAATACGGATTGCCTGCCCAAGCTGGGTAGATGTTTCCAGTTCCGTAGAATCTACCTATGGCAGGAAAGATCACAATAAATTAAAGAGTTTTATTCGGGCGGCAAAAAAGAGAGGGTAGTATGAAGAAATGTCCTTTTTGCGCGGAAGAGATACAGGATGAAGCGGTAAAATGCCGTTTCTGCGGGGAGCATCTAAAGAAAACCAATAAATGGAAAGCTTGTTTTGTGGTTTGTCTGATTGCCCTGGTAATTTCTATGCCATTCTTAATATTTCTTATACTGGTGGCTATTTTGTTGCTTAAATTGATGCTTAATCTTCTGGTATCGTTGATTTTTAGTCTGCCCAGTTGCATGCCTTTTATTAGCATGGGTATTGAAAGGATATCCCAGGATTTTGTAAGTTTATTCAGTCAGTTATGGGAAGGTATAAAAGGATTTTTTTCATACGTTCGTGGCTAGAAATTCTTGCCCCTAAATGGGGAAGATGAACAATGGCCACTTAAGTATTTCGCCCGAAAAACCTCAGGCTTTAGGCTTGAGCGGGCTCAATTTAACCGAGGATAAATATGTTACCGGACAAATTAGGGCATTTTGCTGATTTCGGAGGAAGGTTTGTGCCTGAGACACTTATTTTTTCTTTAGATGAGCTGGAAAGAGAATATAAGAAGGCAGCAAGAGATCCAGGGTTCATTAAGGAACTGGATTATTATCTTAAAGATTACGCTGGCCGGCCTACTCCTTTATACCTTGCAGCAAACCTGAGTAAATATCTGGGCATATCCAGGGTGTACTTAAAAAGAGAGGACCTGTTGCATACGGGAGCGCATAAGATTAATAATACCTTGGGCCAGATCCTTTTGGCGTTGAGGATGAAAAAGGAAAGAGTGATTGCTGAAACAGGCGCAGGTCAGCACGGAGTGGCAACAGCAACTGTGGCGGCAAAATTCGGGCTTAAATGCGATATATACATGGGGACCGAGGATATAGAAAGGCAGAAGTTAAATGTTTTTCGTATGAAGCTTTTGGGTGCCAGGGTTATTCCGGTGACCAACGGCTCCAAGACACTTAAAGATGCAATGACTGAGGCGCTGCGCGATTGGGTTACCAATGTGCGTACGACACATTATATTATAGGTTCAGTGGCCGGGCCGCATCCTTATCCGCAAATGGTCAGGGATTTTCAATCTGTAATAGGCAGAGAGGCAAAGAGACAGATTATGAAGAAGGAGAGAAAACTGCCAGATTATCTGGTTGCTTGTGTCGGAGGCGGAAGCAATGCTATGGGTTTATTCCATCCCTTCTTCAGGGATAAAAATGTAAAATTCATCGGAGTCGAAGCTGCAGGTGAAGGATTGTCCAAAAGGCACGCCGCTACTCTAGTAGCCGGTAAGATCGGGGTTCTTCATGGTTCAAAGTCCGGGCTCCTGGAGGATAAGTTCGGCCAGGTCAAGATCGCCCATTCAATTGCCGCAGGACTTGATTATCCCGGGGTCGGGCCAGAGCATGCTTATTATAAGAAGATCGGCAGGGCTCGATACGTAGCAGTAAGCGATAAACAGGCAATCGAAGGTTTTAAATTAATCTCCGAGACAGAAGGTATAATACCGGCCCTGGAACCTGCGCACGCTATCTTCTATTTAACCAGGTTGAAGAATAAGATTAAAAAGGACGCCGTAGTTATTGTTTGTCTCTCAGGAAGGGGTGATAAGGATACCGAGGTATTAGCCAAGGTTTTAAAACTATGAACAGGATTGAGAAAAAATTCCAAGAATTAAGAAAGGCAAATAAAAAGGCATTTGTAGCCTTTATCACTGCAGGTTATCCTGACTTAGAGGTTACCAGAAAGTTGGTCCTTGAGTTCTCCAGGATAGGGGTAGGGATAATAGAATTAGGCGTCCCTTTCTCTGAGCCGTTGGCAGACGGGCCGATTATTCAGGAGGCCTCAGAGCAAGCCTTAAAGAATAATACCTGCCTGGCCGACATCCTTAAGCTGGTAAAAAATGTCCGCAAGAAAACGGATATTCCTATAGTGCTTATGACTTATTATAATCCCGTATTCTGCTTCGGAGAAGAAAGGTTTATCCGCCAGGCAGTAAGTTGCGGGGTTGATGGGGTGGTTATACCTGATCTGCCTCCTGAAGAGGGGAAGGTATTTTTAGATTTAGCGCGAAAGAAAGATTTAGCTACAATCCTTTTTATTTCTCCGACCACTTCCCTTAAACGGGCAAAGTTTATCTGCGGCCTGTCGCGCGGATTTATTTATTACGTTTCTTTGACTGGGGTTACCGGCCCTCGGCGCAAATTACCCTCGGATTTAAAATCCAGCATAGAGAGGATCAAAAAATACACCTCTAAACCGATTTGCGTAGGTTTTGGCGTATCCAGCAGAACTCAGGTGAAGCAAATCTATTCTATTGCCGATGGGGTGATTGTTGGAAGCGCTATAGTTAAGAAGCTAAAAGATAATATAGGTAAGAATGATATCGTTACGAAGGTAGCCGGTTTTGTTAAAGATTTAAATGTATGATTAAAAAATATCAAAAGACAGTATTGGATAACGGACTAAAGATCATAGGCCATAATATGCCTGGAAGACAATCATTATCATTAGGCATCTGGATTAAGGTAGGAGGAAGATACGAGTCTGGTAATAATAAGGGGATGTCGCATTTTTTAGAGCATCTGCTCTTTAAGGGGAGTAAGCATTATTCCTGTCGAAAGATCAAAGAGTCAATTGAGGGGGTAGGGGGGTCCTTAAATGGTTTTACTTCCGAGGAGTTTACTTGCTATCTGGTGAAGATCCCTGGTCGCTATTTAGAGCTGGCCTTAAGTATTTTATCTGATATGGTTATTAAACCGGATTTGGCTAGTTGTGAAATTGAGAAGGAAAAGACTGTAGTCTTGGAAGAGATCAAGATGTACAGAGACCTGCCTCAGAGTTTTGTAAATGAGCTGCTTGATGGACTGCTTTGGCCGGGTCAGCCGCTGGGCGCTCCTGTTATTGGTACGGTTGATTCGGTGAACAATATCCGCAGAGAGGAATTGGTTTTATTTAAGGAGAGCCACTATACCCCTAGTAATATTGTAGTTTGTGCTGCCGGGATGCTTGATTACGATAAATTAGCCAGGGGGACAAATAAACTATACTCCGGGATTAAAAGAAAATCTCCTAATATGTTTTCCGGTGTCAGTGAGGATCAGCTGGCTTGCGGGCTTCAGGTATTTGCCAAGGATACTGAACAGACCCATATGGCTTTGGGGTTTCACGGCTTAAGACGCGATCACTCTATGAGGCATGCCCTGGGAATAATGCATATAATACTGGGTGCGAATATGTCCAGCCGGCTTTTTAATGAATTAAGGGAAAAGAGGGGCTTGACGTACGAGATTGGAACGCATATAAGATATTTTCATGATACAGGTTCGTTTAATGTGCATGCTGGTATAGATAACGGGAAGGTAGCTGATGCTTTAACGTTAATCTTAAAAGAGCTAAGTAAAATTAAGAGCACCCTGGTGAAGGAAGATGAATTTAGAAGGGCCAAGGAGTTTTATGTAGGGCAGCTTACTTTATCGCTTGAGGATACGCTTGATCATATGCTCTGGATCGGAGAATCCGCATCCGCTATAGATAAAACCTATTCGCTTGAGCAGGTTGTCTCTCAGATAAAACAAGTCGGACCTGAGGATGTACGGATGGTAGCCAGGGATATATTCAAGGAAAATAAGTTAAATCTTGCCCTGATCGGGCCGCTCAAGGAAAAAGAGGATACAATCAAAGAACGCCTTCATTTTAATTAGGCAACTTTAGACCTTATTTATGCAAACCGTTTTTCCCTTACCATTAATTTTTCTTTTCTTATCGATATTGGCAATAATTTCTTTTCTCTTTTCTGCATCCGAAACATCCATCATCGGTTTAAGTAAAATCAAACTTCGTCATATGTTGGCTATGGGGTTAAAGAGGTCAAGGAGCATCCAACGCTTGGTCTCAAACCTTGATAAATTTATTATTGCTATCCTTGTCGGCAATAACTTCGTTAACATAGCTATTTCGGCTATTGCTACAGCCGTCTGCGTTAATCTATTTGGATTTAAATTAGGGATATTGGTATCGACATTTTTGACTGCTTTGTTTGTGCTTATCTTCTGCGAGATTACCCCTAAAATATTGGCGATAAAGAATACGGAAAGGACAGCCCTTATAGTCGCGCCGTTTATGGAGCTGTTTGTAAAGTTGTTTAGTCCGGTAATCTTTATCTTTAGCAGTATTAACAACCTGATTATTAGAATACTGCGCATAAAATCGAATAAGCGGTCTCCCTTGATTACCGAAGAAGAATTACGGCTGATGATTGAGATGGGCAGGGAGGAAGGTTTATTAAGCGATGAGGAAGGCAGGATGCTGCATCGCATATTTGAATTCGGAGATACAAAGGTGAGCAATGTCATGGTGCCTAAAAATAAAATCGTCGCTGTCAATATTAATTCAAGCCCTGAGGATTTACTGAATGTTTTCGTGGAGGATGGACACGCAAGGCTACCGGTGTATGATGGCTCCATAGATAATATTACAGGGATTATCTATGCCAGGGATCTGCTTTATATACTTAGGGACAGAGGTTTGTTTGTATTGACTGATCTTGTGCAGAAGGTTTATTATGCCTCCGGTAGTTTAAAGGTAAATGAGCTGCTTAAGGTTTTTCAGAAAGACAAGATTCAGATTGCTGTGGTTGTTGATGAGCGCAAAAAAACACTGGGACTGGTTACTCTGGAGGACTTAATCGAAGAGATTGTCGGTGAGATAGAAGAAAATCACCCCGGACATATCGCAAATAAAAATTGACCATAAAGTTTTTTATTGTATAATATCAATAATAATTAATGACTTAAATTGACATGGTGTTCAAGCTATGATAAGATGAAACCATAAAAAGGAGGAAACAAATGGCGGAAAAAGGATATTGCGTAAAATGTAAAGCTAAAAGGGAAATGAAGGATGAGCAGAAGGTAACAATGAAGAATCAGCGCTTAGCCGTTAAAGGCAAATGTACCGATTGCGGAACCGGAATGTATAAGATTCTCGGTAATAAATAGTCTTTTTTTTAAAGAGAGGTGTGTGGTAGCTATAGAACAGAAAAATTTAGCGTTTCGTATCGCCTCTGCTGCTAAGGGCAAGAAGGCCCAGGATGTTCTGATTCTGGATATGCGCCGCGTCTGCGACTTTTGCGATTATTTTGTAATCGTAAGCGGCACATCCTTAAGGCACGTAAATACAATTGCTCAAGCCATAGAAGAAGACTTAAGAAAAGACAGGATAAAATCTCTCTCTAAGGTTTTACCCAACGACGAATCCGGTTGGGTTGTTTTGGATTTTCCTGGCATTATCGCGCATGTATTCTACAAACCGATGAGAGAGTTTTATTCTTTGGAGCGACTGTGGTCGGACGCCAAGAGAGTAAGAATTTCTAAGTAAGCTAAAAACTAAATATTTAACGACTCCTTCTAGTAAACGCCCTTTCGGAAATTGTAATCTGCCAACCAGAGATTAAGAAAATTAAAAATGCAAAAGAATATCCAGTCCCTGTTAGTCGCCGCAATAAATAGTTCTTTAGAGAAATTGGATTTGCGTGATTCTGCCGGGGAAGAGATAATCATTGACCTGCCGTCAGATAACCGTTTCGGAGATTTATCTACCAACATTGCTCTTAAGCTTAGCCGTAAAATCAAGCGCTCCCCACTTGAATTAGCCAATAGTATCATAGCGGGATTAAAATCGTATCTTAAAGAAAATTGTCTGAAAGATTATATCCAGGAGATAAAGACAGAGGGTCCGGGATTTATCAACTTTTATTTAAAGGATGAATACTTCTATAAGCAGCTAAGGGATATAGTTAAAAATGGCAGCGATTATTTTAAGGCAGATATAGGAGGGTCAAAGAAGGTTTTGATTGAATTTGTCAGTGCCAATCCCACAGGCTCTCTTTCTGTTGCCCATGCAAGACAGGCGGCGGTTGGCGATGTCCTGGCGAATATTTTTGATTTCTGCGGGTTCAGCGTGAAGAGAGAATATTATCTAAATGACGAAGGTAACCAGATCAATATACTGGGTAATTCCGTTGAGTTAAGGATGAAAGAACTTAACGGCGAGAGCATAGATTTCCCGGAAAATTACTATCAGGGGGATTATATTTACGATATCGCCAGGGAGGCTAAGAAGAAGAAAATAAAATCAGAATCTTTGGGAGACTTTGCTGCCGGGTATATCCTTGCGATTATAAAAGAGGAATTAAAAGATTTTGGGGTCAGGTTTGATTACTGGTACAGCCAGAAGGAATTAGGCTCAAAGGGCAAAATCGAGGAGGCGCTGGATTTATTAAAAGAAAAAGGATTTTTATATCAGAAAGACGGTGCGTTGTGGTTTAATTCTACGCAATTCAACGATGATAAAGACAGGGTAGTAATTAAAAGTGACGGCGCTTATACTTATCTTGCCCCTGACATTGCCTACCATCAGGATAAATACAAGAGGGGGTTTTCCTGGTTGATTAACCTCTGGGGTCCTGACCACCACGGATATATTAACCGGCTTAAGGCTGCCGTGGCTGCCTTAGGTAAAGACCAGCAGTCTTTATCTGTAATCATAGTCCAGTTGGCAACGATTTTTAGAGCGGGTAGGCCGATACAGATGTCTACGCGTAAAGGGCAATATATAACCCTAAGGGAGGTTTTGGATGAAGTAGGCTCTGATGCTGCACGCTTCTTCTTCCTCATGCGCCGTACTAACAGTCATCTTGATTTTGATTTAGATGTTGCCAAAAAACAGAGCTCGGAAAACCCGGTTTATTACGTGCAGTATGCCTATGCCCGCATCTCTAGTATATTGCGCCAGACTTCTTTAGAGATTCAGGTTGATAAATTGGATTTTAAACTCCTCGAAGAAAAAGAAGAAATTGCCCTGATTAAGAAATTACTACAGTTCTCTTACATCTTAAATATTTCTATACAGACCCTGGATCCTTATATGCTTACGGTTTATCTCCAGGAACTGGCGGAAACCTTCCATAAATTCTATGATCAACACCGCGTATTAGGTCAGGATACTGAGCTTATGGCCGCAAGACTGGCTTTGCTCCAAGCTACGCAAAGCCTTATTGCCTTGGGCCTTGGTTTGCTTGGTATCTCCCAACCGGAAAAGATGTAGTAATGCACAGCCACAAAATACTAAAGATTGCCTCTATTGATACCCATCTTCAGAGTATTCTATCCAGAGAGATGGGTATATCAAAGGTCATATCCCAGGTTTTGATTAATCGCGGTATAAATACTTTGCCCGAAGCAGAAAGTTTCTTAGAGTCTAAGCTAGGGAATCTTTTGGATCCTTATGCGTTTATCGATATGCCCCGGGCAGTACAGCTGGTTGAAAAGGCAGTACGGAATAAAGAAAGGGTAATGCTCTTTAGCGATTATGATGTAGATGGCCTGACGGCTTTAGCAATTCTTAAACAAACATTCTCCAGGATTGGGGTTGAGGCTTGTCATTACCTGCCCCATCGGATCAGGGAGGGTTATGGCCTGACAGACAACATCCTGCAGATTGCCCTGGATAAAAAAATCAAGCTCTTAATAACTGCCGATTGCGGAATCAGTAATCATAAACAGATCAGAGATTTAAGGCAGCATGGTATAGAAGTGATTGTAACCGACCACCATGAACCTTCAGGGACAAAATTGCCTCCGGCTTCAAGCATTATCAATCCTAAAGTACAGGGTTCAGGTTACAAATATAGAGACTTAGCCGGGGTAGGGGTTGCCTATAAGTTCTGCCAGGCAATAAGCAAGGAAACTCTTTTTGATGAATTGGACCTGGTTTCCTTGGGCACAATCGCTGATGTTGTGCCTTTGTTGGGTGAAAACAGGATTATCGCTAAAGAAGGACTTTTGCGTCTTTCCGAGACTAAGCGAACTGGTTTAAGAGTGCTTATGGAAAATTGCGGGATTAAAGGTAAAAAGATGACTTCTACCCTGGTAAATTTTGTTCTTGGTCCGCGTTTAAATGCCAGCGGCCGGATGGATACGGCAGAGGATTCTTTGAGTCTTTTATTAAGCGATAGCGAGGATGATGCCGCAAGGCTTGCTGTGATTATCGAAGGGCATAACCGGCAAAGGCAGAAGGTCGAGAATAAAATTATGGAGGAGGCGCAGGGGTTAATCGACCGTGAGGTTAATTTTAAGGAACATAAGATTATCGTAATTGCCAAAGAAGACTGGCATCAGGGCGTATTAGGAATCGTCGCATCTAAGTTGGCGGATAGGTTTTATCGTCCGGCGATTGTTATCTCTGTCAGCGACAAGTTATGCAAAGGCTCCGGAAGGTCTATCAAGAACTTTCATATGTTTGACGCTTTAAGCGAATGCAAGGATTTACTGGAAGCATTTGGTGGCCACAGTCATGCAGCGGGGCTGGTTTTGACCAGGGATAACATTGATGAATTCCGTAAGAACATAAACCGCCTGGCGCATGAGAGGCTTCGCCTAGAAGATCTGCTTCCCAGTGTAGACATAGATATGGAACTTAATATGGCTGATTTAAACGAAGATCTTGCTGTGCAGTTAGAGAGTCTTGAGCCGTTTGGCACGGGTAATCCTGAGCCGATGTTTTATACCAGAGGACTTAAGTTAAAAGACCAACCGCGGTTATTAGGCAGAGATACCCTGAAATTCTGGGTTACTGACGGGCATATTACGCATCAGGCTATAGGTTTTAGGATGGGGAGCTTCTTAAAAGACCTGGAGAGTTCCTCTGTTTTTGATTTGGTGTACAGCTTGCGAATGGATAATTGGCAGGGAAATTCCAGCATTATCCTGGAAGCTAAAGACATATTTTTTAAATAAAGAGGCAGGAAAGGTTTTTAGGAAGTATTTTTTAAGCTTTTTGCACGCGGCCCTTTTTTATACATCTTGTGCAGACGTATGCTCTTCTGGGACGGTTATCGATTAAGATACGCATCTTTTGTAAATTAGCAAAAAAGGTGCGTTTGTTAACGCGGCAGGTTTTTTTACCGGTACCGCCTTTTTTCTTTGCCAGACCTTTACGGACAATAACGCTTCCTGCGACTTCTTTTTTTCCGCAAATTGCGCATATTTTTAACATAATAATCACCTCAATCCTATAGGGTTTAGAGTATACTTGAAAATAAATGATTGTCAAGGTAAAATATAATGAAATATCATGGATAATTCCATTTTAGATGGTTTAAATAAAGAGCAACTCGCCGGCGTTACTCACCGCCAGGGTCCGCTTTTAATCATTGCCGGGGCAGGGACAGGTAAGACTACTGTAATCACGCGCAGGATTGCCTGGCTTATATCTTGCGGCCTGGCTAAAACTAACCAGATACTAGCACTTACCTTTACGGATAAGGCAGCCTCCCAGATGCTTCATCGCGTAGATATTCTTGTTCCTTACGGTTACACTGATATATGGGTATCTACTTTTCATGCCTTTGGCGACCGGCTCCTGCGGGAAAACGCCTTGATAACCGGATTAAATCCTGATTTTAAAGTTTTAACCCGTCCGGATTCAGCGGTATTCTTCCGCGAACATCTTTTTGAGTTTAACCTTGCCTATTACCGGCCGTTATCCGACCCGACAAGATTTATCGAATCCTTAATTTCGGTATTTAGCCGCGCCAAAGATGAAGATATCTCACCGGAAGAATACTTGAATTACGCTCAAGACCTGATACTCAAGGCCAAGGCAAGCCCACAAGATAAGGCGCTGGAAGAAGAATCTATTAAGCAGTTTGAGATCGCCACTGCGTACGCAAAATACCAGGAACTCTTGAGTAGGCAGGGAGCGGTTGATTTCGGCAATCAATTTTACCTGGCCTTAAAACTTTTGCGCCAGCATCCTTTGGTATTAAAAAATTATCAACAGCAGTTTAAATATATTCTGGTTGATGAGTTCCAGGATACGAATTTCGCCCAATTCCAAATGGTAAAGTTACTGGCCGCAGAGAGCAAAAATATTACTGTTGTTGCTGATGATGACCAGTGCATCTACCGCTGGAGGGGGGCAGCCTATAGCAACGTTTTGAATTTTATCAATACGTTTCAAGATAGCAAGAAGGTAAGCCTGATCCGCAATTACCGCTCAAACCAAGCTATCCTGGACAGTGCGTATAAACTTATACAGAACAATAATCCGGAGCGTTTTGAAGTAAAGGCCGGAATTGATAAAAAACTCATTACTTCATTTACTGGTGGTCAGCCGCCTTCATCCCGCAGGTTCCAGGATAATTCCACGGAGTCTGATTGGGTCGCGCAGACCATCAGAGAAAAGGTTCAATCCGGTAATTTCGTTTATAGAGATTTCGCCATCCTTGTGCGTTCTAATTCCGATGCCGAGCCTTATCTGCAGGCCCTGAATATGCAGGGTATACCCTGGCAGTTCAGCGGCAATCAAGGGTTATATTGCCGCCAAGAAGTCAAACTCTGCATTAGTTTCCTGCGGGTGGTAGCAAACCAAGCGGATTCCTTGAGCTTATATTACCTGGTCAGCTCAGAGATTTACGCAGTATCTCTTGCGGATTTAAGTTTGTGCATGCACTATGCCAAACGGAGGAATCTTTCACTTTATCATGTTCTCAATAATCTTGAAAGTATTCCTGATCTAGCCGGGTTGGGCGAGGAGACACGCCAGAAAATAGATCTCATCAAGTCTCATTACGATAAATTTCTTCAGATTTCCCGTCAAGAGACCACCGGCAGGCTATTGTATAGTTTCTTGACCGAGACCGGCTATCTAAAGAGGCTGACCAAAGAAGTCAGCCTGGAGAATGAGATTAAGATTCAGAATATCGCCAAGTTTTTTAATATTGTCAGGAATTTCGAATTGGTAGCCAGGGAAGACAGGGTGATGAATTACGTAAATTATTTAGACCTTCTTATCGAAGCAGGTGATGACCCGGAAACAGCAGAACAGGATCTTGACAGCGATGCGGTAAATGTTTTGACTATCCATAAGGCCAAGGGGTTGGAGTTCAGGGTAGTATTCTTAGTCACCCTGGTAAATGGAAAGTTCCCTGTTGTACGGCGCAGGCAGTCTATTGAGTTAGCCGATGAGTTGATTAAAGAAATCCTGCCTGAGGGCGATTTCCATATTCAGGAGGAGAGGCGGCTTTTTTATGTAGGGATGACACGGGCAAAAGAAGAGTTATATCTTAGTTCTGCGGCGGATTACGGCGGGGCGCGCATGCGCAGGGTCAGTCAATTTGTAATTGAAGCCCTGGGGGAGGATATCAAAGACAAAGGGAAGGAAAGGTCTTCTGCTTTAGAGAGCATACACCGTTTTGCCCCGCAGGCAGATTCAGTAAAAAAACAGCCGCTTGATATTCCGGAAACAGAATTACTCACTTTGAGTTTCTACCAGATAGATGATTACCTGACCTGTCCTTTGAAATACAATTACGTGCATATCCTGCGCGTTCCGATTATGGAGCACCACACTGTTATTTATGGCAGGGCAATGCATGAGGCAGTGACTAAGTATTTTCAATATAAAATAAAAGGGGCAAGTTGCGAGCTTAGCGATATGCTGGATACCTTTAAAAAAAGTTTTGCCCCGCAGGGGTTTTTACACGAAAGACACCAGGAGGAACGTTTTAAGGTCGGGCAAAGGGCATTGGCTCGTTTCTACGCCGAAGAAGAAAAGCGGGATCCTCGGCCTGTTTATATCGAAAAAGATTTTTCTTTTATTTTCGAGAACAACAAGATAATCGGCCGTTTTGACAGGATAGATATGGAGGATGGCGAGGCAGTAATTATTGATTTTAAAACATCAGAACTTACTAAGCAGCAGGACGCCGACAGGCGCTCCAAAGAAAGTCTGCAGCTGGATATCTACGCTTTAGCCTACAGGCATATCTTTGGCCAGATGCCAAAACGGGTGGAATTATATTTCTTAGAATCAGGTCTTATCGGAAGGGCAGAGAAAAAGGAGGAGGAACTGGAAAAGTTAAAAGATAAGATTAGGGACGCTGCTCGTGGAATACGCGGGCATAGTTTTGGCGCCTCCCCACAATATATGTCCTGTACTTATTGTGCTTATAATCAGGTTTGTCC
>Ga0105164_10000777_pt1 | contig 21120 bp, 22 predicted proteins | sample VDWuncwatermetaG_FD_89674 | JGI IMG/M metagenome (GOLD analysis project Ga0105164, IMG submission 89674) | Wastewater microbial communities from Netherlands to study Microbial Dark Matter (Phase II) - VDW unchlorinated drinking water | ecosystem: Environmental > Aquatic > Freshwater > Drinking...
GAGAAGCGCTTACAACACCACTGCTGATTGTAACATTGCCATCTGTCAAAGTAAATCCCTGTATCGTGCCGGAGACGTTTAAACCGCCTGTAATATTCAGCGAGCCTGTTACTTTTAGCAAGCCGCTGACCAGATTGTCAATAAACTGCCCCAGTCCAAATGTTAATCTATTTCCTAAGGTTATGTTGCCTGTTGCATTCAAATTAGCCGCAGTATAGCTTCCATTCTTGTTAAGGTCATCAGAGATATTGGCCCTGAATGTATAAGGAACGCTTGTCAGGTTTATTCTCGGTTCCATTTCATTGTCGTTGTTAACTCCGATGCCGAGGTAAAGCTGCTCTGCAAAGCTGAGATTTATATCTTTGAGCAGTACATCATAGACTCCTCTTGAGTCTGTTGTTGCGGTCTGGTTGACAGACTCCCACAGCTTATTGCCTCCTGTAAAGCCGTCATAAATCCTGAAAGTAAAATTGAAAGTTCCTGTCTGTATTGTCCCTGCCGAGTTTGTAAGCTTGCCCTGTATGCTGATGGAGTTTGGGATAGCTGTGGCTAACTGAATTAAAGCTAAAAATACAATTATTGAAATAAATAATTTATTCAGCTTCATTTTTTTGCGAGGATTTTTTTGATTTTTCTTTAAGCAGGAACTCTAACTCATTGGTCTCGTCATTAGAGGCGATTCTGTAGATTTTCATCTTCCCGATAGGCATTACCTCGACAATTTTGACAGAAGCCAGGTGATTGATAATCCTAAAAGTGGAAGAAACAGGTATTTTGCTTAGCCTGGAAAGCTCGCTCAAGTGAAAATATTTTTCTCTGCTTAGAAGCAGTAAATCCAGAATCTTCAGGGTTTTTTTGTCTATTAACTGCCTAATCATGCCCATAATGACTCTATTTGGGCAGTCAGTATTTAAATATTTCTATTTTTGAAATTATTTTTAATAAATTAATATAATTATTATATTTTCTTCTTAATTTTTTCATTTTTGGAAAACTAGAGAGCAAGCAAAAATAGCAAGAAGCTTCCGCAAAACTTAGCCCAGCAATCCGGCTGAGAACTTGCCTGCTATCTCCCTCAGGGACTTCAAGCCTGCTGGAAACTGTTTTTTTGCATCCACCCTAAAAACATTTGAGGTTGCAGAGTACTCCGAGTCATAAGCAATGAAGAACATGAAATCAGCCTCGGTAAAATTGCCGGGAGCAGTTAAAATTGCAGTCCCGTTTGATATTAAAACAGATATTCCTGAATTGTTATAGGCGCTAAAAATTAATGTGTCATTGTCAGGATCGTAAAAATACTCGCTTAAGTTCATATCTAGGCTCTGGCTCCTGGAAAGGGCAATGTCAGAGAAGTTTTTCAGCAATATCGGCGCACGATTTTCCGTCTCATTTATGGATACCTCATAATCTATGCTGTCCAAAGCCAGTTCAGAGCCGTTCACTTCAAATATAATCTTATAGTCTTGGGAATCAAGATTAGGCAGGATGCATGTTTCAATGCATGCGCCTTCAAAGCTTGCAAATCCCTCATAGAAACTGGCGCTCAGGTTCTGCCAGCCTGAATAATATATTTCAGAAAAAGGCCCGTCGCCGGTTAAATTATAGTCTATATACAGCACCTGGGCCGAAACCACATTATTCAATGCTGCCCCGTACTGGCCGTATGAAAGATATAATGGCGCGTCCCACTCTTTTCTAGCCGGCGATAATTCAAGGAAATTGCAGCACTTATCGCTTCCATAGCAGAACATGGTGCTTTTTGCCTCTTCTTCAGAATAAACATCCCACCTGGTGCATAAATTATCCTTATTAGCATCCCAGCTAAAACCGGTATTTTTGACTGTGAAGTCTATAATCCCGTCAGTGCTTTCGACACCGTCGTTATCTTCATCATAGATTGTGCCGTCATTGTACTGCAGACCTACCGTTATTGACTTGTTTGCAGCTGGTTCAGTTGCATTAGTCCCGTTTAATTCAGGGGTAATATTTATTGTATCATTTATTGCCGGAGTTATATTTGTTGTATAGTTTGAAGTATCATTCATCGGAAGTGAGATATTTGTGTCATTTACAGGGCTTGTTATGTTTATTGTTTCATTGATTTCTGTTTCATTTTCAATATCGCTATTATCATCTTCAGTTTCTGCTTCGGGGAAATCCGCCTTTATTTTTATTTTAAAATCTTCGCCGGTGTTTTTTAAAGCGCTAATCAGCGAATTAATCATTAGTTGCTGGCTGTCAGTTGCACTGCCCCCAATCTCCAGCCTGGTTTTATTATCGCCTGTTTTAATTTCAATCTCCAAATCTATCTTGTTTTTTGTATTATTTATGTCATAAACCAAAGAATCAATTATTCCTGATGCTTCGGCATTCAGGCTTCCCTTGATTTCTACGCTTATTTTGTCTTCCTTGACGGCAAATCCTGTAATATCCCCTAAGCTGCTCCCCATTCGCCTGTTGTCAAAAATAAGGTAAGTTTTGTTCCCAAATTCAAGATAAGCCCTGACAAATCCGCTTTCCCTTGCTTTTCCGTTAAGCCTGACTGATTTCAGGTAGCCCTTATTTTCCATGTTCCATATATACTCGCCGCTTTCATTAAAATCCAAGTCAATTTTGTCCGTGTAATTAAATGACTTAGATGCAATAGTTAATCCAGTTATCGCCGGCCTTATGAAGAAAACTGCCGAAATCAGCACTATCAATGCCGCAAATAGCGGAATAGATTTTAGAATTATTTTTTTAAGTTTATAGCCATTTATTAGATTGATGACTAAACTTTGGCTGTAGCCATTAACTATAAGTGCTTTTTCAATAGCCTTTATAGAATAGCCTCTGCTTAAGTTTTCTTTTATGTATTTTTTCAGCCCTTTTTCAATTGCTTTGCTCTTCATTCTTCATCCTTGCTAATGTGCCATATATGCTCCTGATGTTTTTGTACATATCCATCTTAGTCTTATTATCCATAGATGATTTCAAAATATTCCTATAAACAGAATCAAGCCTGCGGTATGACTTGACAGCCTCGCCAAATTGCCCAATTCTTATGCGCTGATCAGTTTCTGCAAACAGCATGCTGAAATTTCTGCGCAGCCTTTTGGATTTTATTTCTCTATATTCAGGGATGTGGTGGCTTATTCCAATTGACAGCAATATAATTAATATGGCCAGGCTAAAGTAAGATAGCACGCTTTTCGAGTACAAGTTTTTAATTTTAATGCCGGAAATTTCCCCTTCCCCAGCAATCTCAAAAAGTTCGCTTGATACGGCAAAGCTGTTTGCATAGATAGCTTCAACAGAAATTACGTAAAAGCCGGGTTTTGCACCTTTTGGAATAGTAAATGACTTAGTAAAAGAATATTGCCTTTCCACTACCGGGGTTTCACTTTGCTCCGCTATAACATTTCCTTTCAGGTCTTTTATGAAGTAATTTAATGCGACATTTACCTTTTTCGGGCCGGCTATGTTGAACAGGGTTGTCTGGGTTTTGAGTTCATTTCCCGGTGCTATTTTTTTGTAGCCGATAGGAATGTCAAGCTTTACGTCAAACAGAATTTGCCCAGATTCAACTTCTATAATGGCGCTGACTGTTTTTTTTAATACGCCAGCGCTGATTTCTATCTCGCCAGCGTAAGATCCCAATTTTTTTCCCTCTATGAGTATCCCGACAGCTTTTTCCTGGTTAGGCTCCAGTATAAATCTTTTTTCTGATAAAGAAATAAACTCATCAACTGCCAAAACCTCCACGCTGAAGCTTAAATTTGTATTGCCTGTATTCTTTATTGTAATCTCCTTAGTTTTTGAATCTCCCAATGCCAAATGCCCTTTTATAGAATCTTGGCTGACGCTGAAATCATTTTTCAGCTCTTCCTTTGTAAAGAATCCTCCGCCTCCGCCTCCCCCTCCTGCAGCTGCAGAAGCGCCTCCTCCAGATGAACTGCTTCCAGTTTCGCCACTTCCCCCTCCGCCTACAGGACAGGCAGAGATTCCGCATATATTGCTGCAGCAAAATCCGCCTACGCATTCAGCGCTGACCTGGCACGGCTCGCCGTTTAAATAAGGCAATGTCCTCAAAAACCCGACTTCTGTTTTGAAATTCGAGGAATTTATGGTTGAAATTACATCCCCAACAACAGAGTATGTCCTGAAGCTTGAGCTGGAAATATTTGTATTTTTCCCTGATGTAATGTCAAAATCAAATACTCTTCCGGTGCCGTTTGTAGTGAAAGCATATGCTCCGCTTAGGTTCAATGCTAAAAATATTGCTAATAATGGAATTACAATCTTTATTTTACTTGAATTGTTGAGTTTCATTTTGTTTTTATTTTCCTTACCACAACCCTGACCAGCTCGTTCTCTTCAAGCTTAAGCCTTTCAACCATGTCTGAAGGTATGTTTATGCCGAGGCTGCTCCCCGTTTTCCTGATGCAGCTTGCGCACTCTTCCTTAGTTTCCGCCATTTTTTCTTACCTTTTGTATTGTAACTCTGACTACTTCGTTTTCCTTAAGATTGAGAACTTCAATTACCTCAAACGGTATGTTTATGCCAAGGCTGCTTCCAGTCTTCCTGACATACCTTATAAACTCCTCTTTTGGGCTTTCCATAAGATTAAATAAGATTAAATAAGATTATGAGTATATAAATGTTGCGGTTAGGTCGGTAATCCACTTGCTAGAATTACTCAGAACGGAGTTTTGTTATTCTTGTTTAAGTGATACTGGTGAAGGTATTAAATCATATCGCACCTTGAACGATCCAATTGCATTGTCTACCAGAGTTAGAATATTGATAACAAATGCATGATAGTTTCCACTTGACAAGTTACCTGCAATTTCTGTTTTTCTCGCATTTAATTCTAATTTGACATTATCAATAATTTCATCATGTGAAATATTTTGCCCTATGACAATTCTTATCCATTCAGGAACTTGCTGCAACTCAAAACCTTTTTTATAATCTGCGGGGTCCTTAAGGGGTGCTTCAACTACAGCGACTGTTTCTAATCTGCCTACTTCCATATCTCTTCTACCATTATGTTCTAAATCAGGCGGTCTTCCTATTATATGCACTACTGCCTTATACTCAGCTAGTGGAACTTTTTTTATGCCAGCCGTATAGGAGTTTTTTAAATTAGCATATCTTCCAGTAACTATTTCTTGTGTTACTAGGTGTCTGCATTCTCTAGCGAATGACCTATACTGTTCCATAGATTTAGAAGTTACAGATTCTAAATTAGCCATATAATAAATTTCTAATTATTTTTATTTAAATCTTTCTCAAAAAAACCCAGCCAGCTTTGTCTGCTCTTTTGTCTCCAGCAAGTCTTCTTTTGTATGGCCCAGAACGTTGAAAATCCTTTCAACTGAGGGTATGACCTGGTTGTGGATGTAGTAATCGGCGTCATAGTCAGTTCCTTTAATCTCGTCAGGCAGCTTCACCCTGTTCCTTATTATATCACTTCCTTGAGTCACAACATATTTGATTACCATTCCCGGTGTAATCTTATTTCCCCTGTTTTTCAGCCTTTGCGCGGCTGCAACATGCGGGCCTTTGTTTGCATAATCCACTATCTCTTTCTGCAGCTGGGTGTGCATGATGACATCTTCAACCGGAATCTTCTTGCTCCTCAGGTCCTTTATGATTTCCTTCACATAATCAAGGGCTTTTTGAGTGTCGTGCTCCTTCAAGACTATCTCAAGGACTTTTTCCTGCACGCCCTTAGCAACCATTGACCAGTTTCTCCTGACTGTCTCAAAGCCCCTTATTTTCAAAACTCCTTGTTCGGACACCATAGCATATTTTTTCTTAGCTCCAAAAGGCCCCATTTTTGCCGATACAAAAATTCCGCTTGGATAAAACCCTTCATAATCGAGCTCCATCAATCCTGGCAGTTCTTTATTTATAGAATCAACAAGGTCAAGGGCATCCTGCTTTGTTTTCCCGTCAAGGCTCATGAATACTGAATCCGTGTCTGAATATAATACAATGAACCCTTCCAGCTGCGCCCTTGAAATGACTTTTTGTATGTAAAGCCTGCCCCATGCTGTGACGCTCCTCGCGCTTTCAATCGAATACCATCTTGCGCCAAAAAATCCAAGATAGCCGTAGAAGGAATTCGCCAGCAGTTTCAGGCTGTTCTGCCTTGCATCAAGAAAAATTCTTTTTTCATCACTCTCTTTTTTTATGATTTCCTTTATCCTCATCCTTCTTGTTATCAAATCCTCTATCAGGGTTGGAATAAATCCTCTTTTCTTTTCGCAGAACCAATGCCTGTCATTCCCCATCTCAACTGCTTTTGCAGTATCCTTGCAGCACTCGCAGTCAATGGTGTCGAGCCCTATGTTATGGGAGCTTATTATTGTAGGATAAAGGCTCCGGAAGTCAAAAACTACAATGTCCTTGTACAGGCCAGGCTTAGGCTCGTAGACAAATGCGCCTTCATATGTGTGCAGCCTCCTGTCAATGACTTCATTATGGCCCGGCTTGTTTGGGATGATTTCATTAAACTGCTGGGCCTGCTTTATCACATACCACTCAACCAGCTGCGAGAATCCAACTCTTGAAGCGTCGTGCATCGGAATTCCAACAATCTTTACCATCTCTATTATTGTGGGCATCATCTTTGCAGCAAGGTTATAGGTCAGGTAAGAATCGTGCAGGCAGTATTTGCAGAATTCATTCAGGTCATCATGCGAATTATCCCATGCGTGAGGCAGATCTTTAAGGGAGACTTCATGCTTGCCTTCCTCAAGCAACTCGCTTGCAACGGCATTCAAATCATAGGAGAAAGTTTCAAGCGTTGCACCCATTACCCTTTTTATGAACTTGAAAATATCAAGGTGTATTATGCCGTTGATTGCCACAGTGGTTTCCTTTCCTGTTTTCAGCTTCATTTCAGAATAATCAAAACCAAGATCAAGCTTTATCCTGTGCTTTTCTGCCCTTGTTTTTATGTAAGGCAGGTCAAAGCCGTCAGAGAAATAGCCTGTCAAAATATCAGGCTTGTAGCTTTCAATTGTTTCCTTGAATTTTTGTATCAATTCTGCCTCATTTTCAACAAATTCAACATACTCTGAATCAGTCTTGAATTTTTTCCACACAAAGACTTTTTTGAAATTTTCTCCATAGAAAGAAAGCATGATTATGGGGTTTTTTTCCGCGTCAATCGCCATATCAAATTGGCTGTAAGTTTCTATGTCAAAAGCCAGTATTCTTGGATTATGCAGCGTTTCCGTGCCCGCTTGCTCGACCTTTTCAGCATTGAAAACAGGGACTTTTGATTTTTGATTTATGAACTCGCCAGTTGCCTCGTAAAGCACCATGGGTGTTATATTCTTGTCTATCATATACCTTCTTGCAAATGGTATGTCAAATTCATATGTTGATTCAACAATCTCCCAGCTTTTAACCACTTCTCTTATGGCAGGAACACTGCCCGGAAGATTTGTGTACACCTTTACAACGGCTGCATCTTTTCCCAGATGCTTCTTTGATAAAATTTCTGTCTTGGTTACAAATGCAGGCTCCCTCTCCCCCTCTATCCTTATTTTTTCCAGCTTTTCGGATATGTTTGCATTTTCTTTCGGCATTGCATAAAAATAAGGCTCGAAGCTATTGTCAAGTATGCAAACCTGCTTTCCGTCAACAGTCCTTCCGTACAGATTGATTACGGCCTTGCCTTCCACTACCCTGTAAGTCGCGTCCAGGGGAAAAAACTGGATTTTATCTGCCATGACGATAGGTGGTGTTTATTTGTATATAAACATAATGCTGGATTTTGAGGTTCAAAAATGTCCTGGACATCAGTCATCTTAAATTTTTCATCATAGTTTTATTTCTTTAAATCCTACTCTATCAAATATTTTGCATTTTCCTTTGAGCAAGCCAGAACAAATTTCTTGATTTTTGAATCTGCAAGAATGAATGTAACTTTGTAGAGCCCCCTGCATACTCTGCTAGCGAGCTGCGGCTCACTAAAATTTATCTCAGCTAACCTGCAGCCAGTTCAGGTATTGTCAATGGCTCGTCCATAAAAGGTATTTTTTTGTTGTCTTTATCTTTGATTTTTATTATTCCAAAGCCCTCCAGGAGCTTTATGTCCCTGTATACAGCCTCATATTTTCTATGGAGCCCTTTGGCGAGCTGATAAATATTGGATATGTTGTTTCTTTTAATCTTGAGCATCAATTTTATTCTTTCAGGGGAAAATATTTTAGCAAAGGTTTCCGGCGTAACAATTATTGTTTTTTCAGCCTTTTTTCTATCCACTTTTGCCCTGCCTTCTATAACATCCCTTGTGTACTTGTTGTCCATTTTCATTTTTTTCTTTATGTCTTCAACAATTTTAATTTTCATTTTGAATCACCTTAAATCTTGTTTATTATATTCTTGATTATGCTTTCTCCCATCTCGATTATCCTATCCTGGGCATCTTCAAAGGTTAAATTCACCCATTGGACTTTTTCCCTGCTTAAGGTATGGATGTGCGCGCCGGGCTTGCCGCTGTGCAACTGGTTGTCTATCCTTGCAACCTGAACCCATTTGTCCTCCTTAAAATACAAATACTGATAGGAATATTCCAAGCCATCTGGAAAATCGTTACTTTTGTTGACCTTATACAATCTTTTTATAAGCCTCTTATCCTCTGCAAGAGGAATATCCTGGTCAATAATTATTGTTCTCATTATATTACCTAGCAGGTTATATATGATATGGTATATCATATATATAAATCTTTCTATTTTTAATTGTAAATGTCATTTTACTTTTCCGGGAAGAAAAATTTTTATAATGGCGCTCAATTTAAAGAGAACATGGGCAAAGGGGGTGTATTTTTATTAATACTGTTAATCATAGTTCCAGCAGCCTACTCGCTCTCATTAAAGGAGCTTATATCAAGATACATTTTCTCAGCATCAAGCGTCCAGATGAATGTCACTTCATTTACCGATTATATGATTGACAACAATGGCAATGGAGTAAATGACACACTGGTTGTTGAGCTTACTTCATCAAATCAGGCCGGAAATTTTATTTTTGCAGGAAACCTGATTGATAATAATGGAATTGCTACAAATCAAACGAACATCAGCTTAAGCAGCGGAACAAATAAGATTAATATCAGTTTTGATACAGTTCTGCTGTCGCAGAGCCAGTTCAACTATTCCATCAAGGTGTATAATTCAAGCAATGCATTAAAATTCAGGAAAGACAATATTTTGACGCAGGCTTACACCGGATATGAAGAAGGATTCAGAATAGTTAATTTTAGCGGCTATAGTGAAAATCACGCCCTGTTAATATCCTTTCTTATCAACTCCACACTTAACGGGACTTTTGAGTCTTCAATATTTTTAAAATATAATGATTCAATAATTTTTTCTAAAAATAATTTTTCAATCATCAATTCGACAAACAACCTGACTTTTATTTTTGGCAATGAAACCATAAAAAAGACCCATTACAACGGAAAATTCAATATTTCTTCAATAAAGATAGGCAGAAAAATAATAAAAACAACCTTTAGCACAAATTCTTACGACTTCAGGGATTTTGCAGCTTCTTCGTACATCGATGCATTCAACGACAGCGGGTTGGATACCGATAATGACGGCAAATATGACAGCTTAAGAATAAGAACAAAGATGCAGGCATTTGCAGATGCAGAATACACATCAACCCTTGCCCTTTACGGCTTGTTCAATGAATTAATTGAAATAAAAAACGAAACAAAGCAATTTAACTCCGGAAGAAATGATTTTGACGTTTTCATAAACGGCTCCGCGATATACAGAAAAAAAGTTAATGGGCCGTTTACCATTAAAACAATCAGCCTTTATCAGAATGGGGTGCTTGTTGATTCGCTTAAGGACGCTTATACAACATCAAGCTACAATTTCAATGATTTTGACGCTCCTCCATTGCCGGATTTGAATGTGGATGTGAAAATTTCTGACGGCTATCACTATGGAATATCAAATGCTACTGTAAATGTCACAATTACAAACATCGGAACAAGGCATGCTTTCAATGCATTCAATGAAATCTTTGACAACAATACATTCCTTAAGTCAAACAAGTCACTCCTGCTGAAGATTAATTCAAGCTTTTCATACCAGATTAATTTCACAAATTTCACTGACTTCGAGATAAGCTCATTTGCAGATCCTGATGATTTGATTGAAGAGCTGAACGAGAGCAATAATGCGCAGAAAATCACAATCAGGCTTAATAAAAAACCAATACTAGATTCAATAAATAACATTACATTGAACGAAACAGAAAAAATAACAATAAATCTTTCGGCAACTGACCAAAATGAAGATAATCTCTCCTATTCTGTGAATTCATCAAAATTTTCTGTTGAATCCAGCATGCTCTATTGGAACACCACTACAATGGACAGCGGAAATTATTCTTTAAGAGCAATTGTTTCTGATGGCTACCTTAATGATTCTGCCCTTTTTAGAATAATCATAATTGACAGGCCTGAGATAGATTCTGACAATGATGGAGTGAATGACAGCGTTGACAGGCTTGTGGGAGATTCAGTAAATTCAACTACACTAAATGCCACGATATATGTCGATGGCTCAAGCAATCTTGCAAAAATATTCAACAGGACCTCAAGCCTTAAAATACTTGACGGCAACAGGACAATTGTTGAATTTGACTTTGATTTTCTTAATTATAAATTAAACCTTACAAACATGTCGATGGAAAAGCAGTCAGGCAATTCAACAGGCTCCATTATTGTAAGGGGATTAAAAATGCCTGACGGGGCTACTAAAAAAGTATATGTAGATAAATTAAATAATGATATCAGGGGAATATGCATAAAGGATGAGGAAATACTGTCAATTGCGGAAATAACAAGCAGCTGCAATTCAAACAATGAATTTAAAGTGGAATGCGACGGCACTTCCCAGAACTCCTACATTTGCACTTACAATGAGACCCTGAATAAATATGGGGTTGAAGGGCTGAAACATTCCGGAATAATGCAGTTCAATTATCAAAAGCCTTCAGAAGAAAGCTCAATCTCTTCATCATCATCAAGTTCCGGCTCCGGCTCTGGATCCGGAGGCGGTGGAGGAATTGCATGCCTTCCTGACTGGCAATGCAGCGAATGGTCTGATTGCGTGCATGGAATAAAAACAAGAACCTGTACCGACAATAAAAAATGTGCATTCCCTTCCGAAAAACCTGAGGAAGCAACCGCCTGCATTGCAAATACTGATCAGGAACAAAAAGCTTCCAATAAAAAAATCACAAAAAAAGAAGAAAAAATTCCGCAAAACAACAATTCAAGTAATGGCTTTTCTTCCATAACTGGAAAATTCTTAGAGGCGGGAAAGCTTACTCCAATGCATTCAGGCACCATAGCAGCGCTGATTGCACTGCTTATTGCCGCTGCATTAATATTTAATCTTAAATTCAAGCGGAAAAACAACCCATAACATTTTTAATATAGCACCATATCTTGATTTTTGTCGGGGCTGTAGTATAGCTAGGTAGAATTGGCCCTTGGGGTGGGTCCGGCCCGTGTTCGAAATGAGGAAGCTACGATGCTTCGCATCGAAATTCACGGAAGCCCCATTTATCTACATTGTACAATTAAATCAGGAAATGGGAACAAAAGGAAAGTTGTGGTCAATGGGGTACATTAATATTTGTTAGAGAAAGTTATATAAATAATCATTGTTATGGTCCCTAATATGGAAAAGAAAGACTACCTGTTCTTAATATTGGTATTATTAGTGATTATCTATTTATTTTCTGCTTATTATCTAACTAAAAAAATAAAAGAAAATCCAGAATATAAAGACCAAATAGTCCAATTAAAGTCTGAAATCGATTCACTCAATTCCAATCTACCTCAACTAATGAAACAGAGGGTTTATTCTAGGACTGAAACAAAGACTTTTGCAAAGGAGGTTTATGCTCCACAGCTTATATTGAAATGCGATAGTAGCGAAGATATAATCTTGTCAGGGACATGTGCCGGTCTGCCGACATTTGGCGGCGATAATGTAAATGCTCAAGGCAGTTATAACCCCACAAATGAGATAGTTCCCTACGTGACTGAATTTCAATGCGTCGGTCCAATTTATGATGTAAAAGGAAATTATACCATATTGGGAAGTATTACATGTCTCAAAGGTTGATTTTTTTTTGCACGAATAACTATTCCACCCTAATATTCTCTTCCTTTATAGTCTTCAGCACCAGTTTTGTCTCTGTCCTTTCGACAAACTCGTAAGTCTGTATTTTCTTTAGGAAAGCGTCCATCTGCCTTCTGCTCCTGAACCTGGCAAGAATAATTGCATCAAAAGCGCCTGTAACATCATAGACCGCAAAGACATTTGGGTGCACCGCAATCTTTTTCTCGACATCGAGGAGCCTGCCTTTTGAAATGCGAACCTCTATTATAACCTCTATGTCATATCCTATCTTTTCATAGTCCAGGCTTGCTGCATACTTCCTGATTATTTTTTCATCTTCAAGCCTGTTCAGCCTGTGCATTACAGTTGCCACAGAAACTCCGAGCTTTTTTGCTATCTGCCTAAGAGACAGCCGGGAATTTTCAATCACAGCGTTCAATATTCTCCTGTCAGTTTCGTCAATTTCCATTTGTTCAGTTTAATAGCAATTTTCATTGGAAAATTAAACAAATATTTAAATTTAATTGATTTTATGATGTTTTTGTTTAGAAAATCCAGCAATAAGTATATAAAGATTAATCCAACTCTATCAATCCTAATTCTGATTAAAAAGCAAACGGGGTGTATAAAATGAGCGCAACAGAAATACTTGAAATGATTAAGAAGGAGCCTGCAAGAAGCATCAAGGCCGATTTTGTCGAGGGCATGAAAAGGGACCTTGAAAGGGTAAAATTTGTTGACTTGAAATTTACCGACATGCCGGGCACATGGCAGCACTTCACAGTTCCTATATCGGAATTAAGCGAGAACTCCATAATGAACGGCTTTGGGTTTGACGGCTCGTCAATAAGGGGATTCAAGGACATAAATGAAAGCGACATGCTTCTCATGCCGGATTTAAAGACTGGATTTACGGATCCTTTCTCTTATGACACTGTAAGCATAATAGGAAATGTAAAAGACCCGGAGACAGGAGAACCTTATCCAAGAGACCCGAGATTTATTGCGCAGAAGGCGGAATCATATTTGAAGGAAAGCGGGATTGCGGACACTGCTTATTACGGGCCTGAGGCTGAATTTTTCATTTTCGACAGCATAAGGTATGACCAAAAAGAGAACTGCGGATATTATTACATTGATTCATCTGAAGGAAGCTGGAATACCGGAAAGGAGGGCAGCAGCCCAAACCTGGGATACAAGCCAAGGTACAAGGAAGGATATTTTCCTGTTGCCCCGACTGATTCACTGCAGAACATAAGGAATGAGATTGTTGAAACACTGATTAAGTCCGGAATAAATGTTGAGTGCCACCATCATGAAGTTGCCACTGCAGGCCAATGCGAGATTGACATGGGATATGCGCCTCTTTTAAGGATGGCAGACCAGATGATGATGTACAAGTATATAGTAAAGAATGTTGCAGTAAAGCACGGAAAGACAGCAACTTTCATGCCAAAGCCTTTGTTCAACGACAATGGAAGCGGCATGCACGTTCATCAAAGCCTGTGGAAATCAGGCAGAAATTTGTTTTATGACAAAGATGGCTATGCGATGATCAGCGAAACAGCAAAACACTATATAGGTGGGTTGCTTGAGCATGCGCCTGCATTATGCGCTTTGATTGCACCAACAACAAATTCGTATAAAAGGCTGGTGCCTGGGTTTGAGGCGCCTGTAAATTTAGTCTATTCTAAAAGAAACAGGAGCGCTGCAGTCAGGATACCGATGTATTCAACAAGCGACAAGGCAAAAAGAATAGAATTCAGGACTCCTGACCCATCTTGCAATGTTTATCTTGCATTCTCAGCCATGCTCATGGCAGGCATTGACGGCATAAGAAGAAAAATAGACCCGGGAGAGCCGATGGAAATGGACATTTATCACTTGTCTTCGGAAGAAGCCGCAAAAGTCAAGAGCGTTCCCGGTTCCCTTTCTGAATCATTGAATGCTCTTGAAAATGACCACAAGTTTTTGCTTGCGGGAAATGTATTCACTCAAGACATGATTGACACATGGATAAACTACAAAAGAACAAAGGAAGTTGATCCTGTAAGGCTGAGGCCGCATCCGTGGGAGTTTCAATTATATTATGATGTTTAGGGATTATTTGTTTTTATTATTGATTACAGGCAGATATATAAAGAAGTTAATGGAGAAAACTCTATGTCAGGATACGAATTTTACGAATCGCCTGGATTAACAGTGGCAAGTGTTGTGCCCAATCCTTATACCAGGCTTAATCAGGGCTGCATGCTTGTGCTCCCCAGCAGCATACATGACAGAAAAAAGCATGACAAAATTTTGCTTCTACAAAATAGATCAGATGAGATTACTCTTCAAACTTTAGATGATTTGTTATCTGACTCTGAAGACAGACTTCTGGCAGGGGCTTATTTACAGGAAAGATTGGCAAAAGGGGAATCTGGAGATAAAGAAATTAAGATCATATATTTCCCTGAAGAAACCCAATTTGCTGGAGCAAATGGAAGAAGCGTTAGAATTGAAACAGCACTAATTTCTGTTCTGGGATTCGAACCAATTAATGACCCAACAACTGCCTTATATCATCAGGGTAGGATAGCCTTATCCGTTAACGGCATAGGAGATCAAACAGAAATTGTTACTGATGTGGCAAGTTTGAAATCACTGTATGATGCACTTAAAACAATATTGCAGACACCATTATCACGAGTGAAAACCTCGTTGCTTAGGCATACTGGGGAAGGATCATTTAGATATTTAGTGGAGCCATCTCAAATTTTTTCTAAGGGTCATTAGACTCAAGTGCAGGAAATTTAAGCTAAATCTTTTTAAACTTCTTCTTAAACCTTTATTCTATGAAAACAATAATGTGCGCCGGCACTTTTGACATAATACATCCCGGGCACCTGTATTTTCTTTCCGAGGCTAAAAAATATGGAGATAAATTAGTTGTGGTCGTTGCAAGGGACGAGACTTCCGAAAGAATGAAGGGAAAAAAGCCTCTGCACAATGAAAAGGAAAGGCTGGAAAATATAAGAAGCCTTGAAATCGTCAATGAAGCTGTGCTAGGGAGGCAGGGCAACATATTTAATATAATAGAGGAAATAAAGCCTGATGTAATCTGTTTAGGCTACGACCAGAAAGTGCAGAAGCAGGAGCTGGAAGACGAGTTAAGGAAAAGAATCATAAAATGCGACGTTATTAGGATTGGTTCTTACATGCCGCATTTGTATAAAAGCTCGAAGATGGGGAATAAATTATAAAATTATTTTGTATATTCTAATTGTATTTCTTTGCAATCAAATCTTTGAAGGTCAACTGGAGGCTTTGGTCCGGGCTGTCCGACAATAACATGATCAGACGAACTATACTGACCCATATTTTTCCCATCTATAGTGTAAAAATCATATACAGTACCCAATCCCCCGCCACTTAAAACTGCAAACACCTTTTGGTTGCCCCTTGTACAGTAATCGACTCCCACATAGATATACCCTTCTCTTTTTGCCTCTTCTCTTAATTCCTTGAGCCTTGCAATTACTGAAGAAGGTATTTCGTGTGATTTCATCACAACTCTTTTTTCTGGCGGCATTCTTTGACTGGTTAATCCGGTACTAGAGGCTGCGATTAGCAAACCAGCCCCAAACGTCCTAACAACAACATCAATTGTTCTTGACATATAAATCACAAAAACAACAACATATAAATATTTATCTAAATAAAATTTCTTGACAATTATCCAAATTTAAAATACCTGTTTAAAGGCGACCCAAGATTCCAATGCGTTGCCAAATAGCTTCCCGGCTCCGGCTTTGGGTTGAAGTAATCATCGTTGTTGCAGTCAAAATGGAATACATAGCCTGTATCTTTGCACGAATCTGTGAATACGCTGCCTTCCTTGTCTGATTTGCACATCACATCATTGCCCCCCTGTTCCTGTGGATATTCGTCATTGCAGTGGCCTGCCCCTTCTTCTTCATCTTTGGTTGAATGAGGGGCGCTTGACTGCACAGCTCCCAAAGTGTGGCTGTATTCGTGAAGCATCACAATCGGAGCGAGCATATCAAGGCTCGTATGGAAGCGCTGTGGAAGCTCAGCCAGGCCAACATCATATAATAAAGAATAATCGGGGCCGCTGTTGTACATATTGTCTTCGCTTAGCCTGTCATCCTGGGCTTTTGGAGAAGCCTGTCCGCTGCATTTTGCCTTGCCGCCTTCACAGCCGTCAGTATTGCCGTCGTAGTACACAATGTATTTTGTTTTGCTGTTCTTATATCCCAATTCCTTTAGGCTTGCAGCAATAGCTGGTGTTGACTTTCCGTCATGCGTATTATATTCCGAGGCTGATTTGGGAAGTTTAATATTAAGGACCGAGATTTCACCGCCGGCGCATGCAATCTTTATGTCAGCAGTCATTCCAAATTTCTCGGCTTCGTGATTGACCAATCCATTGCCTTGTGCAATCCATGTTATTAATTCTGGAGCAATTGCATCGTACCTGTCTTGAGCATCAGAAGGCCTGGCATAAATTATCTGGGTTTTATATTCGCCATCCTGTTCCACGCAGAATGGCTTTCGCGTATGGAACAAGAAATCAGCCGGCGATTTGGAGAAATCTTCAAAAGATGGCATGTCCTTGGGGATGGGTGGCTCTGTCTTTACAGTGCCGTTCTTCTTAGATTCACACAATCTTATGCATGGCTCATATTGCATCACTGCACAATCCTCAGGCCAATAGACCTGTTTTCCGGCATTCCAGTCCTCGCACATTTGCTTTGGAGAGCCTTCCGGGAAGAAATCGCAGGAATAGAAGCAGCCGAAATCCTCTCTTTCCGCAGCAGCCGTGCTTTCTTTAACTTCCTGAGGCTCTTTTTTCCCGATTTCCTGGGATTTTTTTGATGCAGCACAGCCGCTAATGAGAACAAGGGCTACAACAGCAAATGCTAAAACCACATATTTTAGTGATTTCATTTTTCATCTCTTCAATGCATACATCTAGGTTAATATATAAAAATCTATCCAATTATGGTTGAGATGCGATTAAGCCTAAAATCATCAAAACGAAATTTTTATATTCAGCTGCTTATTCAGGCTTATATAATGAAAGAAATATACCTGATTGTTTTGTCTTTTATCGGATTTTTAGTTTCTTATTATATTTATTATTCTAAGAAACATGGCAAGCCGATGTACTGCCCTATAGGCGAGAACTGCGATGATGTTGTGAGGAGCAAGTATGGGAAAACCTTTGGAATCGAAAACACAATCCCTGGAATGATGTATTATGTTATTATCTTTGCCTATGCCATTATGATGAATAGAAATCTTTTTAAACAAGATATCGTTTACTATTCTATAGTGGGTGCAAGCATCGCTTCAGTAATGTTTTCGCTTTATCTGGCTTATGTCCAGAAGTTTATACTGAAAAAATGGTGCATATACTGCATTGTTTCGACGATATCGTCAATATTAATCTTGGGGGTGCTGATTTATGGCTAAGAAAAATAATTTGAACGGATGGTCTTTGACATTGTTAAGGGTTGTTTTGGGGATAATGTTTCTTTATCACGGATATTCCAAGCTTTTTGTAACAGGGGGCTTCAAGGGAACAATCGGATTTTTAACAGCGATTGGAATACCTCTTCCTCTTTATTCTGCATTGCTTGTTTCAGTTGCTGAGTTTGCAGGAGGCGCATTGTTGATCCTTGGCCTTTTGACAAGATGGTCCAGCATTGTTTTGCTTGTCGAGATGCTGGTTGCATTCTTCAAGGTTCATCTGCAGCAGGGATTCTTCATAACAAAGGACGCTTATGGCTATGAGTTCATCTTATTGATTATTGCCGGTTTGGCTGTAGTGGCTGCAAGCGGAGCTGGAAAATTATCTGTTGGAAGCAGGGTTAAAAACAAGCAGATGCGGTAAAATGAATGACATTGGCGTAGTGGCTAACTCCGGCTCAAGGCATTTAAGCAGCTTAAACCCAGAAAGATGGGTGCAGCGCCTTGAGGACGTTTATTCTATTATGGCCGGCTCTTACATTGTCAGCGTTCATAAGCCAAAAGAAGCCATGCAGTTTGGCCTGAATACTACAATTCATCGTGATAAAACTTATAAAATAGTTGACGTTGATGCTTCACTTTTGGTAAAAAAGATTGAGCCAGCTCCTGCATTTTTACCGAGACCCTTAGAGCAGCATTATCGCCATGTTTTAGATGTGCAATTTCAGGATGGAAGATTCCTGTTTGGCACTGAATATAGCGGTCCTATGGGTTATACCTATGGACATCGCATTACAAACTTTACAGACATTATGAATTTTTTCAGAGTTGAGATTGGAGCAAATCCATTAACCATATTCCAAAAACCCGGATTGCCGGAAGAATACAGGAATGCAGTGTCTGCGGTGCTAATCTGACTAATTTAAAATAATCTCTTTCTTTGCTTTTTCTTCCATCCTATATCTGTTAATCTCAACATGCCCGCAGTAGCTGTCTTCAAAGACTGTTGACATTTTGTCCACAATCATCTGCTTGCTGAACAACGGGCAGCTTGTGACTAGCGTGTCAGCGTAACCACCTTCAAATCCAATGTGGAAGCCGTACTTTATTGAATCTTTCTTCAATTGCTTAAAGTTTTCTTTTGTTATCTTCTTGCCCAGCCAGTCCTTCAATCCGTCAGAAGCAATCTGCGTTATCATTATTTCATAGCCGTTTTCCAGCATGTGCTGCACAATAAGGTCATGATCCTCTCCGGCATGTGCTGCGAAAACATCGATGTTCAGCGGCCTTAAGGCATTCTGTATGCTTTTAAGCTGTGTTTCCTGCAGTCCTGTACCGCCTAAAATAACAGCATCAACCTTCATCTTATTCTGGCTGTTTTCCACAACTTCCCTTATAATATCAGCTTCCTTAACAGGATCTGCAACAGAGCAGCTTACATAGAAATGGGGAATATCAAGCATTTTAGCAAACTCTTTAGTGTGCTCAACAGTCGCAAAATGAAACAGGAAGCAGTCTTTCCTTGTGGGCTTTACTGATATTAGATATTTTATGTTCCAGCCACTGTCTTTTGCGTGCTGTATTGCAAAAGTGCTGTCTTTTCCCCCTGAGTACAGAATTGCTACGTCCATGAGAAAAGGATAGTTAGAGAATTTATAAAGGTTTTGGGAAATAATTACTTATGGGTATACTTCCAAAATTCATATACTAAATATACAACCCCTCCTTTGACTATTTCTACAGTCAATCCTGCCGCAACACTATTGGCCAGGTATATTGTTCTTTGCCTTTTGGTTAGATTAGGTATATTCCAAGCATATTTTACCATTTGGGTTAGTCCATACCCCGGGATTATTAAAGCTGTAGCAGGACTTCCAATGTCTTGTCTCATATTGGCTTTTCTGGCGTGCCTTTCAAAGACATCTTCATCTCTGTGTATCATCCTATCTACAATACTACCAATTCCATCGTCAGCAATTTTAACTAAATTTTTCTTTGACATTTTTAATAATTTAAATTTTATATCCTTCTGGAAGAAGATTTTTTAATCTCTGATAAGCCATGTCTGGAGTAATTGTGAGAGATGTTTTTCCTGCTGTTAGTTTTTTTATATCAAACTTTATGCCTTCGAATAGTTTATTTGAGACTGATTCAAGTCCTCTTGCTCCTGTCCCCATGCCGAGTGCTGCATCTGCAAGCATACCAATAACTCTCTCATCAACATTAACTGATAATCCATATCCGCTCTGTAGAAGACGTAATTGCTGATTGAATGTAGATTTTGTTCCGGACTTTATTATTCCAATTAAAGAGTCCCTGTCGAGTGGCTTAGTATAGGTTATTACGGGAAACCTTCCGATAAGTTCTGGCTTAAATCCATATTGAACAAAATCGTCAGGAGTCATTTGCTGGTAAATCTCTTCTGTTCTTAGAGAACTCTCAGAACTCTTATGGTCAGCTCCAAATCCCAAATTTCTTGCTCCTGTCTTTCCGAGCCTTTTAGCAACTATTTGATCAAGCCCAACAAAAGCTCCCGCTCCGATAAATAATTTATTAGTAGTATCAACTTGAAAATGAGAATGCGTTTCTAAAGGAACCATTACATTAGCACTTTCTACCCAGCCTATCAGTTCATTCTGTAACGCCCTTCCAAATCCCTGTCCTTCTGAAAAATGGCTTTCTCCTAGTTTGTCTATTTCATCTAGAAATATTACTGACCTATCGACATTTGGATTTTGCCTCTGCTGGTATAAATCTCCAAACACAGCACTAACCATATTTGTTGATTTATAACCTGCTGAAGTCAAGCCTGCTAATTTTGCCTCAACAAAAGGAACTCCCAATGTTTCAGCTACCGCTCTAGCAAGTTCTGTTTTTCCTGTGCCGGTAGGGCCAACAATCAATACGTTTGATTTTTTTACGCCTTGTGGCCTTACATGATGGTCGTATACAGCTACCGATACACTTCTCACTGCATCATCCTGATATAAAACCGTTCTTGAAAGATAATCTGCTACATCAGAAGGACTGTCAAAAGAGATTACTATGTCCGTTTTTTGGGCAGGTACATTTACAGCAGGAGTGCCAGCACCCTTACTTGGCTGAATTCTAGGACCGCTTGAAATGTTAATAGGTGAACTTTTCGAAAATGGAAGTAATCTGTTAGCACCCGCCGCGTATATTTTGGTAGAGCTCGGGTCTGTTAGATAAACCAAAGAATCATCAGGCAATGCAGATTGTGTCAAAACTCTTGCCAAAATCTTATTGATAGGGGTGCCGCCTATGTGCGAAGGAGCATAAATCTCAAATGTTTGATTGGCAAAGATGCCGGGCCTGCTATCAGACCACGATTTGGGAAATATACTTCCTGTGTTTAATGGGCCATTAAAGTTCTGTGCATAAACATCCCAATTCCCACTATGGCCAACTTGAACCCCTCTAGGTTCTTTGAATATAAGTTTTAGTATTAAAGATTCAGTA
>Ga0105164_10000779_pt1 | contig 21044 bp, 19 predicted proteins | sample VDWuncwatermetaG_FD_89674 | JGI IMG/M metagenome (GOLD analysis project Ga0105164, IMG submission 89674) | Wastewater microbial communities from Netherlands to study Microbial Dark Matter (Phase II) - VDW unchlorinated drinking water | ecosystem: Environmental > Aquatic > Freshwater > Drinking...
TCTTCATAATTATTATTTTCATTCTTTAGCCTTGAGAAAGATCTTATTAACATTTCAAGATTTTTTTCCTTGCTTAATCTACCGACGTATAAAAAATTATAGGGCTTAAAATTATTTTCTCTTTTTATCTCCTCTCTGTTTTTAAACGTTTCTAACCATACCTTTTCTATAGTTTTATAATCAGGGGTTAAATTCACTATAAAAATGCGGCTCTTTTCCATTTTTAATTTTTGAATATACTTTTTTGCCGCGCTCCCGGGGCAAAATGCGGCATCGCATAGTTTTAAAAAAATTGTTTTATAAATTTCTTTATATAACATTCTGGACTTATCAAATTCAGTAGAATCAATCGATACAATAATTTTTACGTTTAAAAGCTTTGCCGTTATAACGGCAATAAAAAGAGATACGTCATAATATCCATGAACTACTAGAACATTCGGCATAAATTTCACAATCTCTTTGATAGAGAAAAAAATTCTTTGTAATAGCCTTGTCTCGTCGAAATTTTTATTAAAAAGCAAAACGTATGGATATTTATGTGTGCATGATTCAGTGGCATCATAAATAGATTCGTACATATTCGAGAATGACGCTATGTGAACAACTTTAAAATTTACCTTATCTGTTTTAAGAACGCGGTATAACTCATTATAGAGCACAATTCTATAATGTGCCCATGCTATATCATTCAATATCATTATTTTACTTCCCATAATATTGTTATTTTCCTCTTCTATAACACCACACGCAAGGTTCTAAAACGGGAGCGCCGGAAATTAAAAATCTACCCCGCAGATCTCTAAAGTACGAATTATTCCAAGCATCAGAATCATAAAATTTTCCGTTTTTACTATTATCAAGTAACTGACAGCTACATCCTCCGATATTACCTTCTCCATCAACTGTTAAGTTATAAAATGGAACTTTGCAGCGCTTAAATTTATTTGGATATTTTAATTTTTCTCTATCTAATAAAGGAGGCAGGATAACTTTCATTTTTAATCTTTTCATCATCACACCGGCTTCTTTAAATTTGTCCAGGACATTAACGTCATCGGAAAAGAGGCAACGTTCCTCAGCTCGAAATCCCTCTTTTGGGCTTGCCAAAAAAGGCAGGAATAAAATACAATCCACACCCAAAAAACTGGCAAAATTGATCATTTCGGTAAGAAAAAAATAATTTTTGTTGTCTAAAATAATAGTAGCCCAAATTTTAAGTTTTGTATTTCTTTTTTTATTTCTTAATTCAACCAACTCTTTAGTATTTTTAACTATTAAATCAAAATATTCCGGAGACAATCCTGTTAATCTCGAGAATTCTAAAACGTTGTGGCCATTCACACTTATACTAATCAAACTTAGATATGAATCAACTATGTTCTCCTTGTGCTTTCCGATTAACGTGCCGTTAGTTGCTGAATAAACATACATTTTCATTTCCTTAGAGGCGAATTCTACCATTTTAAAAAAATCATCATTCATAAGCGGTTCTCCATTACCAGTTAAGGTAACGACAAGAGCATTTTTATATACATTTAATATCCGCTTGAAGGTTTCAAAATCCATGTCTTTACAGGGTTTTTGCCCAAAAATGTTCTCATGTCTTCGTGAATGCGTCAGGCACATATCGCAATGAAGATTGCATTTATAAGTAACAAATATGGTCAAATATATTGGCCGCCAATTAACTATAATTTTTCGCCTGCCAAAGACATATTTAAAAATATTTAATATTTGCCCCAAGTATAATTTCCCACGGAGAAAATCAAATAATATTCTTTGCTTTAGCATATTAACCGTTTTTTAAACCTCAATCACCAAAAAATAATCTGATAAGTTTTAGTTTCTTTTTTCTAAAAAATATATTTTCTGTCAACAGCCTATAAATTCTGTTCAGTTTATAGTTTGTATTCAATAAATTTTTAATTACTAACAATGAAATCTTATAAAGCGGAGTGTTTCCCTTAAAAACAAAATAGGGAAATAAAATATAATCCTTTATTATTTCTTTCTTTGAAAAATCAGGTAAATCTAATCTTGGCAGTTTCCGTTCTAACCTGACTTCAGCAATATCGGTTTTTAAATATTTTTTCTTCCTCACAGCATCATATAGCGTTGTCCCTGGATAGGGATAATAGATCGATAAAGAAACTTTGCCTGGATCGCACTTCCGGACGCAATCTATTGTCTCTTTGAAATCAAGATAATTTTCGCCAGGAATACCCAATAATACATACATATGGATTTCTATATTAAACTTTTTTGCCGAGGCGCAAAACCTTATTATACTTTCATTTGAGTAATACGGCCTATTGAGAACCTCTCTTCTTATCCTCTCGGAACCGGATTCCAAGCCGATATTTAAAAATTTAAAATTTGCGGCCTTAAATTTTTCCAAAAGTGCCTCACTTTGTGAGATCTCTTTTGTTAGGGTAAGATTGCATCCAAAGCTTAATGGCTTTCGTAAAGAGAAGTTATAAAATCTTAATTTCTTTAAAAAATCTTCATCGTATTTGTGGTCAAAACCTAATGTTTCAACCTCAAAATAGATGGACTCTGCGGAAGGATTACTTATTAATATATATTTTATTTCAGCGATCACGTTATCCGGTGAGCGGTAGCGGAGATACCTGCCATCGGCAACCCCAGATAGCTTATGGTTAGAGCAATATGAACATCTATATGGACAGCCGCGGCCTACTAATATGCTGTAAGGAGAATTAATATTGCTTATCCATGGTTGCCACATCTGCCTATCAATAAAAGGCAGGCTGTCCAGGTCTTCTAAAAAGTTTGCTGTTTTATTTTTTTCGACAACACCAGAAAGTTTATCTTTAATCCATAAATTATTTATACTGGTTATTCTTACATTTTGTTTTATACTGCTTGCCAGTGCAAGCATAGCCAATTCCCCTTCTCCTATACAAACGCAATCTATATGTGGCTGCTTAATGGAATAGTCTGGAAAAAGGCTTGTATGAGAACCACCCACGGCAATATACGTTGAAGGAAAGCGTTTCTTGATAATTTTACAAACTTTACAAATAAAAGGAAATTCGCTGGCAACACTGGTTAAACAAAATAAAAAAGGATAATTCTCCTTTGCATAATCAGTCATTACTACCTCTAAATCGGAATCATGTGTCAATACTAGCAAATCAACATTATAGCCATTATTTTTCAGAATCGTAGCAACATAAGATATTCCAAAAGGAATCTGGAGGGGGTCAATTAAAGGGGCTCTTAAAGTAGCGTAATCTTCGATGCTATATATACAACAAATATCGATATTTTTACTTGGCATTTAATAACTCTGCTTCAATTAATTCTTTATGCGATAAATTTTTTAATTCAACACCTTCTTTATTAGTGCTATTGATAGCTTTGTCAAAAAACTGATTAAAAACCCAGCAAATATTAGTGTAGAAAAATGTTTATTTACAATTATTATCCTTTCCCAAAAACAGGCATATTTATTCTGGTAGGCCATCCCCTTGTAGTTATAAATTGCAATCAATCTGTCAATGAACTTGAGTTTTACCTCTGGATGTTCGAAAACACAAAGCAACCAGTTAAAATCAGCGGATGTTTTATATCGAATATCCAGCAATCCTGTTTTCTTAAATAAATTTTTTTTACAGAATACGGATTGATGACAAATATCATATTTTAGTAAATCGCGTTTACATATAACATTACGATTACCATCAGATACAATGCCGCTTTTCGGTAAGCCTGCGAGTAGAACCTTACCATGTACAAGGTCAAGTGAATGGTCTTTTTCAAATTCTGCGGCAATATCACGTACTACATTTTTATCATAAAGCATATCATCAGAATTAAGTATATATATAATATCTCCTGTTGCGAGGCGTATGCCTTTATTCATCGCATCGATATGGCCGTTATCTCTTTCAGAGATAACTTTTGATATTCTATTTCCATACCTATCAATAATATTTAACGTTCCATCGGTAGATTGGCCATCGATAATGATGTATTCTATCGCTGGATATGATTGTGATAAAACAGATTTAATCGTATTCTCAATTGATTTCGCTGAATTAAGACATACGGTTATTATAGAAACTTTAAGATCATTCACCTTTTTGTGCCCTTATAACCATAAACCACCCGAAATATTTTTCCAAAATTTTAAAAGAGTTTAAGATTTTTGTGTACCCTGAGCCCTTTGATTCATAGGCCTGGATTTCAATATTTTTGAATTTTGAGAATAGCTTTCTTGCCTGTTTACGCGAATATACTTTACTTAAGGGGTTGCCTATGCCATCAGTAAGCGCAGCCAGCAATTCATTGTCACTTAGTTTTTCAATCGGAGCTAAAATAGCCCTTCTTTTTTTGAGTCCAAAAAGAGGAATAAGTCGCATCTTTATTCTTATTATAAAATAATAAAAGTTTATCAATGACCATTTATTATAAAGCATTACAATTACGGTTTCGTTTTGTTTAAGACATCTATATGCTTCATCAATCGCTTTTTGGGTATTCGGGGTATGATGCAAAACCCCCCAAGAAAAAACCAGATCAAATACATTATTCTTAAATGGTAGGTTTTCTGAATCAGCAAGACATAAATTTCCCTTGAGATTGAATATTTCTAATCGTTTCTTGGTTAAGCCAAGTGATTTTTCTGATAAATCTACTCCAGTAGCCAGCGCCCCCTTGGCAGCAAACCGAGAGAAATCCTTCCCCAGCCCAACGCCTATTTCCAGTATCTTTTTCCCTTTCCAGTGAGAATAATCAGCTATCTTATCAGTGAATGGCTCAAAGGTATCTTTATATAAATCAACTTGCTCAAAAAACTCTCTGTTTCCGGCCTCCGCAGAAGTACCTCTGCTGCAACAAGGCGACCTATCCCAGAAAGCCTGGACCTTCTTTTTAATCTCTTCCACGTATCTGCTCCTTATTAATCACAAATCCTGAATACAATTGACCTTTTTTTCTTAAGGCCAGTTCTGCATTGGGATATCCCGCGCATGGCAATGGCGCATTCCAGCATTGATATTCATTTTTTGGAACATAAATAACCAGCCCGGAATTCGTCTTAAATATTTTTAGTTCAACGCTGGGAGTTCTATAAAAATCATGGTTTGTGCCCGGCCCGAATATAGGCGCCCCCTTTATATGTAAGCGCTCCAAAACCATTGCCATGCCGCCCGTCTTAAAACACCTGGTCTTTGGTAGGGTTAAACATAAAGTACAAAATAAGATAAGATAATAGCCGAAGACCATTTGTAATTTCTTTTTGCCTTCAGATATATTAAAACAGCTTATGTTAATAGCAACCGTTCCTGCCCCTACAACCCAGAGATGGCCGCCTAAATACCGAGGTTCGGGAGCTATCATAAACCAGGCCGCTATAGAGACAACTGATGGTAACAAAAATTGACACATTGTCTTACGTAATTCTTGTTTATGTATTTTTGTAAATCGGAAAATCAACATTAGAAAGCAACCGATAAATAGCCAAGTTAAAGACATTACTACCTTAGGATTTCTAAATATATGCCCAACCCAAGGTATAAACCAATCCCAGCTACCTAAGACTTTATCATAATCCATGGTAAGGGGTACGCGCCCCCAAGCCCGAACGCCATTAGCCATGTCCACCACATTTGCATAAGGTACGCGCCATTCTACGGGGAATGAGCCAAATGGTATAGGATAAGCAACGTAACCGCTAAGCATAACGCCTCTTATCACCCAAAATAGTAATATTATAATAGATGACGCTACAACCCAACTAAGCATTTTTTTAGCCTTTAATATCAATATCAATAAACTAACCAAACCCATAACGATGAGACCCTGTTTGATAGTAATGGCGACTGCTGACAGAGCCGCAATAAAAAACAGCATATATCTATTTTCATTGCTGGGAAAATCCACATTTTCAAGAAAAGCTAACAATTGTCCTGAAAGCACTAAACTTAAAACAAAAGCCGGAATATCAGGTGTAGGATTTGAAATATTGACGGTTAATATTTCAAATAACGCTGGGAGTAATAGCAGAGAATTAAAAACATGATACACCCGTTGTTCCTGAACATTGGTAAAAAGTCTAAAGTAGCTCAAAAAAATCTGCCCAAATAAAGCCAGCATTAAAAGGCCGTTGGCCAAACGATAGGTTTCTTGAGCCAGGGGGCCGATTTTAAAACTAAGCATAGCTACATAAAGGAAATGTGAACTATTATAAGCCAAAAAACCGGATAAATTTCCTAACCCAGGCACAATGGGAAACGCCATCGCCCAGCGGATAGAAGGCAGGTGGTATAATCCTGTATCATAGATTGACGGCGGCAAAATCACGCGGTTTGCCAACCATAGCACCGTAAGTAAAAAGATAAGGCAATAGAGCCAATTTTTATAACCTTTTCCCTTTACAATATGCCGAATACCATCCCGATTTAAAAACAAACCTATTGCGCCTAATACTGCTACTAAACAAAATGCGCGCCAATCTATTTTTAAAAAAAGATGCCAAATTTGCAAAAAAGCGACACTAATAGCCCATCCTAACCAAAAAGATATAAAAAAATCTTCGACTTTATTAATCTTTAAACCGAATAACCTCCGGATAAAAAACCCTAGACCGGCAAAAACAAAAAATAACAGTCCCCATATAATACTAACTAAGATTGTTATGTTAAAAAATAATGTTTCCATCTTTTATGTCAAGCTAATCCTTAAGCCTGTATTTTATTATACCCCAATATAGCTCTAGTGCCTTTGGCCAGGTAATTTTCTTGCCCTCTCTTCTTGATCTGGCAACATAACCTATCGGCACCTCATATATTTTATAGCCTTTTTTTAATAGTTTGGCTGTTATTTCCGATTCAAATGTAAAATTCGCTGATGTAATTTCTATATCTTTAAAAACTTCCTTTCTGAATACCTTATAACAGGTATGCACATCAGTAATTTCAGTTTCAAATAAAAGGCGTAGAGTTATGTTAGAAACAACATTAGCGATCCTGTTTACGAGGGGCATTTTTTTTATCTTGCCTTTGAACCTAGAGCCATAAACAACTGCTGCTTTTTGTTCCACAAATGGCTCCAGAAGTAAATGATAATCCTCGGGGTCATACTCTAAATCAGCGTCTTGGATCAGGATTAAATCTCCGCTCGACCGCTCCATGCCAAACCTCACTGCCTGAGTCTTTCCCCTGTTTTTATCTTGATTAAATATCCGCATTTCTGTATCAGCGGTATATTTTTTTAACATCTCCCGCGTGCCGTCCGTGGAGCCATCATTTATAATAATGATTTCTTTTATAATGTTAGGGGGTAAATATGCGTTTTTGATTTTTTTCAGCACAAGATCTATTGATGGCGCCTCATTGTATATGGGGACTATAATGGATAATTTTATCGGTTGCATTGGCTCACTTTCTGCGATTTCATCCACAAATCATTTCCTAGAAATATAAGGATTGGCATAAAGCGATATTTTGTTACAGACGTAACTAGCCTAATAATAATCTTTTCAGCCTCTGTTAAATTGTTGATATGCCGAAAAGTTCCCTTTCTTGTTATATCCGCGTCAATCCAAATATGCGCTTTGAAATTCGCTGTTTTAGCTAATCTTTTTAAATTGAAATAATTGTATTCATGAATATGCACTTTATTCTGAATGTTTACATGCTGAATAACGCCCTTTCTTCTCTTTTTATCCATGAACAGAATCAATATTGGATAAATAAATTTCATAAAAAGAGAGTTTGGGCTCGTATGCAGCAAAAAATATCCTCCCGGGGCTAATACTCTACTTATTTCTTTCAACAACCTGACTCCTTTTTCGAATGACAAATGTTCGATTAAATCTCCGACTAGTATTCGATCAAAAGTGCCATCTTTGAATGGAAGTGGTTCGCAATTACTTTTTATTATCCACGCATTTGGCGACTGCTTCAATGTATTTTTGGCAATAGAGTTTGCCGCATCTGAGTAGTCTACTCCATAAGCAAAAGCGCCCAGCTTTTCACAATGATATAATATTTCACCGCGACCATGCCCTATATCTAAAAATTTAAGCCCTGGCTGTACATCCAAAAGCGAAATTTCCTTCTTCTTAATATATGATGAGCCATAATTATTTTTAAATTCCGCAAAACCATCAACACAGGTGAAAAAATAGTCCTCTGTATAATTCGATTGTTTAATTTCTGAATTATCTCTATTTTTGGTCATGGCTAGCTTCCAATACCAGAAGGGATATATTTAAGATTGGGTAAATCGGATAGTTTATAATCGCGTAATAAACGCCAGCAATCAATTAAAACAAGCGGCCGCTTAGGCCTGTAAAAATCTTTTGCCTTTAATTTAAGAAACGCGCTATCGGGGTTGGAAACAACAAGGACATCTGAAAGGTTAACTATTTCTTTAAGCCCTCCGGCATAAATTACCTTACCAGAGAATATCCTCTTTAGCGCATCCATACTTAGCGGATCGTATAAAACAACTTTTCTTTCTGCTTTTACAAGTTTAGAGGCCAGTAAAAATCCTTGCGATTCTTCAAGCACTCCTGATAAGGGTTTATAAGACAAGCCCATTATGCCTATAGTTTTATTTCTTTTTATTTCAGAGCAAATAAGCTTATATAATTTCTGGACTATGCGGCGGTTGAACTTATCGGTGCCTTCTGGAATATCCGCTTTAACTCTGAGTTTTCTGGCAACTGACGCCAAAGCGGCGTTATCTCGAGGAAAGCATGGGCCGCCGTATCCCAGTCCGCCCTTTAAGTAGCGCTTACCTATTCGCGAATCAAGCCCCAAAGCGCCGGTAACAACGTCAATATCTCCCCCGGGTAGCCGCTGAGTCATCTCTGTAAGCATATTGGCAAAGGTAATTTTTGTAGTGATAAAAGAATTAACAGATATCTTGGTCAATTCCGCATTTATAAAATTCATCCTGGCAATAGGCGGATTGTTATCGCAAATCTTTTGATAAAAACTTTCTAAAATACTACCGGCTTTTTTATCGGATTCTCCAACCAATATAAAATCAGGATTAAGGAAATTATAAATAACCGTGCCCAAGGCGATAAATTCGGGGTTATAACATAGGCCAAAATCTTTGCCGCATTTTTTCCCGGAATGTTTTTCAAGAATCGGCTTTATCTGATATTCAGTGGCGCCCGGCAAAACCGTGCTTGTAAGAACAACGATATGATATGAGTTTTTATGGGCTAATGCCCTGCCAATTTTTTCTGCTGCTGCCTTAACAAAGGAAAGCGAAAATCCCCCATTTCTTTCAGAAGGCGTAGGAACCACAATAAAACTAATGTTCGAATTAAACACCGCATTGTCGTAATCCGTAGTCGCAGAAATTCGGTTTCTGCATTTTTTAAGCAGCTTATCTAAAAATGGTTCAAGAATCGGCGCATGGCCTTGGTTAATATCATCTACCTTATTTTTATCCCTATCTACTCCTATAACAGCGAATCCTTTACTTGCTATTGCAACTGCCATACAAGCGCCAAGTTTACCTAACCCTATAATTGAACACTTAGTAGTTTTCATAGGTTCTGACGGACCTCTTTATTTAATTTTCCGGTTCTGGTTAATTCCGCGTGTATCCATTTATATGTCTTTTCCAGCCCTTCTTCAAGCGTAACTCGAGGCTCCCAGTTAAGCGCTTTTTTTATTAATGTAATATCCGCGTTCCTTCCGCGTACACCCTGCGGTTTTGACAGATCATGTTTTTTGGTTATTTTTTTGCCCGCGATTTTCGCAATCATATCCACAAGCTCATTAATATTTATCATCCTATCCTGGCCTAAATTAACCGGTTCGTGGTAATCAGACTGCATCAATCTATAAATACCCTCAACGCAATCGTCAATATAACAATATGACCTTGTCTGTTTACCGTCTCCCCATATTTCAATTTCATCTGTTTGTTTAGCCAGGGCGATCTTGCGGCAAATAGCAGCGGGGGATTTTTCCTTTCCGCCTTCATATGTGCCAAGGGGCCCGAATATATTGTGGAAGCGGACCATATATGTCTTCAGGCCAAAATCTTTCATATAATATTGGCAGGCAAGTTCTGTAAACAGTTTTTCCCAGCCATAGCCGGGTTCCGCATCGGCAGGATAAGCATCTTTTTCCTTTAGCGGCTTAACATCAATCTTGTTTTGCAAATATTGAGGATAAACACACGCGCTGCTTGTAAAAAAATATTTTTTAACCTTGCGTTTCCGGGATGCCTCAAGCATATTAAGATTGATTAAAGCGTTATTTCTGAACAAAACAGCGTGATAAACCGTGATATAGCCTATCCCCCCCATATCAGCGGCGAGATTATACACCTCATCCATGCCTTCGCAGGCCTGCATACAATTTTGAAATTCGCGCAAATCTAATATTTGAAAATCATCCGCCGCTGTTTTTTCAAATTCCGGATATTTCAAATCCGCGCCTTTTGCATAGTAGCCTTTTTGTTTTAAAAATTTTACAAGGTGATGTCCTATAAAACCTCCCGCGCCAGTAATTAAAATCTTCTTATTTTCCATTCGCCTTTCTCTTTCTTTAAAAATTGTTCACATCTAAGAAAATATTTTAGCGGAGATTTGTTTTATTTGCCATTGTCCTGTCTCAAAATTATACTCCACAGTCTGCATTCTATGTTTTTTAAACCATGAGCGTAATACTTTAAATAGAAGCGGAGTTCTGTTATTATAAAAATATTTGCGCCATATGTTTTTGCCAACAGAAAGATATTTATGTGATGCCAAATCTTGGCCTGGATGTGCACAGATACCACCTAACGGCACTGAGGTCGTGTAAACCTCATCATACTTAAAAAACCGGGCCCACAACTCAAAATCGGGAACTTTTGCAAGTTCGGCATCAACATATCCATCTGCCCTATCCCATAAGGAACGCCGCCAAAAAGTAGATTCCTGCTGTAATGTCATTATTGTTGGAAGATAGCAGCCATCTTTAAACGCCTGCTTGCTATACCCATAATTAAAAGCGCATAAAATTGGCAGACCTTTAATATCCCATAAAATAGGACTGCCAGTAGTTAACCATTCCACTTCTGGTAATTGCGAAAATATCTGGCTAACTACTTGAAGCGCCCATGGACAATATTTATCTCCGCAGCCAAGCCATGCCATGATCTCGCCTGTGGCATGTTTAAAACCCTTGTTTATCGCATCTCCGCGCCCTTTATCGGGTTCGCTTATCCAATAAGTAAGCTTATCGGCGTATCTCTTAATGACATCTACGCTCTCGTCACTGGAACCACCATCAATAATGATATATTCGAGATTAGGGTAGTTTTGTGACAAAATAGAATCAATGGTACCCCCGAGAAAGTGACCTTGATTAAAAGATGGTGTAACTATACTGATTTTTGGGAATTGAGGCCTGTTCATATCGTTAACTAAAAATTAATCTAGTTATTCTTGACGCGCTTTCTAGAATTAACCTGATAATATTTCCGCTAAGCAGGCGCGGGCAATACCAACGGTTGATTTTAGCATTATAACTAAGTCTTCCCCTTGTATAACCTGCAATATAACCCATAAATGGCAGGCTTAATAAAAACTTCCAAGAAAAACTTTGCCAAAATTTAACTGGGTTCGTGGTAGCCAAACTAACTGAACGGCCATATCTTACTGCGGCTAAAGGCATTGTTGTCGTATGTAATATCGTGTATTTCCAAAAGTGGCTCCATAATTCAGGAATAGGCGTATCATAGGATATTTTTTCAAAGTCATTACTGGCTTGTTCCCACAATGAACGGCGCCAAAATACTGATTCATAATTAATCGCGCTATTTCTTCTACCTAAATTCAAAAAATTGCTGCGATGGCATACTATACCGCTGTTATTAAGTATAAGACTTGTAGACGATGCCAGCCAGTCTACATTGGATAGGTCATTAAATATCTGACTGACAATTTCAAATGTCCAAGGAAGATATTTATCCCCGCAGACAAGCCAGGCCATAATCTCGCCTGTTGACTGTTTAAAACCTTTGTTAAGGGCATCCCAAATGCCCTTGTCCGGCTCACTGATCCAGTAAGTTAATTTATCAGAGTACCTCTTAACGATATCTAAACTTCCATCAGTTGAACCGCTATCTATTATTATATATTCAATATTGGGATAACCCTGCGATAAAACAGAAGTAATGGTCTCCTCTAATAATTCCCCTTGATTAAAAGAAGGCATTACGATACTAATTTTTAGCATGTATTTACTTATAATTTAAAAGAATTTTTGAGTATGCCAATATGTGTAAAATTTACCTTCACTACTAAGCAAAACGTCTAACGGCCCCTCTTCCGCTACCCTGCCATTTTCAATAACTATAATTTTATCTGCGTTCCTTATTGTAGAAAACCTATGGGCAATAATTATGGCTGTTCTCCCGCTTATCGCTTGATCAATTGCTTCCTGAATCAATTGTTCGGTTGTTGAATCAAGAGAACTCATGGCTTCATCTAAAATAAATATATCGGAATTCTTAAGAAACGCCCTTGCGAGGGCAAGCCTCTGTTTTTCGCCTCCGGATAACTTAACTCCCCTGTCTCCTATCTCCGTATCAAATTTCTTAGGCAGCTGCATAACAAAATCATATATTCGCGCTTTTTTTGATGCTTCAATAAGTTCACTATCCGAAATTTCTCTATTTAATCCAAACACCGCATTATTCCTGATGGTATCATTGAAAAGCAAGGTTTCCTGGCTTACCAATACCATATTGGACCGCAGGGATTCCAGGGTAAAATCCCTAATATCCGAGCCATCTATTAGAATTGAAGACGACGGGCAATCATAAAAACGCATGAGTAAGCCAATAATCGTTGTTTTACCGGCTCCTGTAGGCCCTACTATCGCCGTCCTTTTGCCTTTCTCTATAGAGAAATTGATATTTTTCAACACCGGCAATTCTTTTATATAAGAAAAATTCAAACCGACAAAACTAATCTTTTCTTTCAGTCCGTCAAATACTTTTTTCCCTTCAATAACAAAAAACTTGTCCTTATCATCAAAAAGCTTGGCTATTTCCCTTAGCGGGGGCTTGGCCTGAGCAAAGGATGCTTTAAGTTCATTAAAAACATTGAACATGGGCAATGCTCTTCTGGCGGCATAAAAAAATACTACAAAGATCGATATCTCAGACGGTTTATCTTTTGCCAACAATAATGCCACAATTGAGACCATAAATAACAGGGCTAATGTGATAATAACCTCTTTTATGGGTTCTATTAATTTAACTATACGCGCGGACCTAAAATCCAGTTGCCTTATATCTTCAATGATTCTGGCATATACTTTCTTTGTCTCCTCCTCTCTTGAATATGCCTTTACAAGAGGAATGCAGGAAAGTATATTAAATATATTTGTATGCATTTCGGTCCAGTATTTATTCCTTAATGCCGCGGTATCCTGAAGTTTATTTATAACTAGCCTCAGAGAATAATGCAAAATCGGGAACATTAATACTGTTACCAGCGTCAATCTCCATGAGATTATAGACATTACTGCAAAATATACCACTAAAGTGAATAAATTATTAGCTGACTTTTCAAAAACCTCCAGCATATTTATTACCATATCTGAGTAACGTATAACCATGGTAAGATACCCCTGATTTGTTCTGTCAAAAAATAATTTACCAAAACTAAGGTATCTATCAAAGATAAACTTATATATATTGCGTTTATATCTCACCTGCCAATATGAAGAAAGAGCGGAATTAATATAGAGAATAATATTTTTCAATAGAACGGCGGTAAAAATCAAAACTACAAGGAATAAAAAGATTGATTTGTTGGGGGTTGACAAAGAAGCAGGTAATAAATCCGAAAATAGAGTTATAAAATTTTTCAATATAGGGATCTCTTTGACAAAATTAAAATCGCTGACCATGCCTTTCGCCAGGGGTATCAGAAGACCAATCCCGATCCCGTCGAAAGCTGCAGCTATAAATGATAAAATCGCTGGTAGAATAACATAAATGGGCCTGATGTCCATTATATGTAAAAAATTTTTTAGCACATCCAGACGATTGTAAAATTTATGACTTTTCATAAACATCTATTTTGTTCCTATCAAGAACAAATACGGTTGCGCCGAATATCGCCCACATCTGACTAATATTCAAAAATATAAAATTATAAGAATCAAATAATCCGCTAAATAAAAATGAAACCATTCCGGCAATGGCTCCGATATGAAATATTTTGTTTTCTGAGTGGTTAAACTTTAGAAAGCCGATCATTTTTTTAAACCATGCAAAAACAAACCAAATAAAACCAAATAAACCAATAAATCCATTGGTTAGGCCTATTGCAAGAAAAAGATTGTGAGGAGTTGTTTTAATAGAACCAAAACCGAAGTTATAAAATCGCCAAAAACTCATACCTAATGGGTTTGAGAAAAGTAAGTTCAGGCTGCCTCTCCATATTTTAAAACGGGTAAGTAAACTAATATCTTTCGAAATATACTGCAATGATTCTATTCGTGTTGTTAAGAATTCGCTTAATAATGCATGACTGACCATTAATAAATACCCTATTATGATGAGGCTGAGGAATAATATAACTTTCATAGAATAGAGTTTCGAGTATTTCTTACCTAAAATAATGACCATAACTATGCCTATAATTGCGCCTATCAAGCAACTGCGGCTTCCTGTTAAAATTAATAAATAGGAAAATAAACAAAATACTAAAAGACCCGCGTACTTTTTAAAACGGCTGCCGCCAAGTAAAAAAAGGGCCGCTGATAAAGGGATTAATGTGGCAAGGTAAGTCCCTATCCCTAACGCATTGATATTAAGTATGCTGCTCACAAAAGTTATTTTACCTCCAAGTCTTAATGCTTCCCTGGTACCGTATAGCGCGGAAGGGTTATATTGGAATAGATATAAATAGCGGCCTCCAACTATGCAACCGCCAACGAGCATAGCTATCATAAACCTGCCAAACTGCGAAGTATTTTTAATAAATTTTGAACATAAAAAATAAATCAATATCCCATAAAAACAATTTTTTCTAACTAAAATAGCCGCTATATCTTTCTCCGGGTATTTTCCTATCAAAAAAGCATTTATACCTCCAAAAGAGTATAAAATCAAAGGCAACAAAAAAGGAGTTGTTAAAATACTTTTCAAACCCTCTTTTAGTTTTCCAATCATAGCATATTTGGTTATCCAGGCAAAAAAAGCTATATACACTAAAATCTCCACCTCTTCCGCCCCACTCAAAAAATCAACTGGGGATAAAGGATCAAAATATACGGAACGCGACAACCAAAAAAAGGCAGCAAACAAATAAAGTAAAATATGCTCTCTGGATAATGACAAGATTATAATAAATATGAACAAGATTAACAAAGATAATAATATATAATTTGGTCTGCGAATCCAAATAGTTACAGCAAATAAGCTTACTATTACTGAAAAAATCAAATATAGGCCAATATTGTATTTTTCTTCTTTCAGCATAAGTTGAGGTATGCGCTACTTCTCATAATTTAAAAGTCAATGGGTCAAAATTTAAAAATTTCAGCTTCCTGCTCCGGAATTCCCACCTAGCTTTGAAGGTTATTAAAAATGACATAAAAATAAGCCATAGATCCATATAAAAATTCCAATTCCTGATATACCAGCGATCGTATCTTAGTTTCACGCCCGTGGTTGCGTCGCAGGGGGCGAAGACCTGGGCTACGCCCGTAAGGCCGGGGATCACCGAATGTCTTATACTCATGGCCGGGTCATGGATCAGATCGGTTAGAGTTCCGGTTCTGTTCTGTACCTCAGAAGGCCTTAATGCCCGCGGCCCTACAAAACTCATATCCCCTTTTAATATGTTCAAAAGCTGCGGGAGTTCATCCATTGCGGTATTCCGCAAGAGCTTCCCTACTTTGGTTATGCGTCTGTCGTTTTCAGCAGCCTGGACAGGCCCTATGGATTTTTCCGCGTCAGGCATCATTGAGCGGAATTTAATAACTTTGAATATCCGCCCGTTTTTTCCAACGCGGGCTTGAGTATAGTATACAGGGCCTTTGTCCTCTTTGTATATTAACATACCAATTATTAACCATAAGGGCAAAGAAATAATAATACCAACCAATGAGAGCGCAATGTCAAATAGCCTTTTTGCAAATAAACTACCCATAGGCGCCATTTTTATTAAAAATATTCCATAGGAGCTTCTTGTAAATCTTGCCGGATAAAGAAGGGGTTTTTAAAAGACTTAGTATTATATCTTTATGCCAATCAAAGGCTTGGGATTTTTCAAGAATACCTTTTACTTCTATATCTTTTTTAAAGGTATTTACGAGATTATCTAAATTCTCATCCGTAAGGCTGCCCATAAACTGTCTGACAAACCTTCCGATTTTTAATTCAAGACCGATTATCTTTTTCCATTTAACTTCGTAATTTCTCAAACACCTAAGGCTAAAATCTCCTTTTTTAAAAGCCGCCATTATAGTTTCGGAAGCTAGCTGCGCGCACAGGAGGCCATAAAATATACCTCCGCCAGTTATAGGTTTCACCTGACCCGCAGAATCCCCAATTACCAATAATCTATCCAAATACGTCTTATCAATCGTATCCACAGGAATAATCCTTCTCCTTATTATCGGTTTTTTATCTTTAATCCTATGATTTATCTGGCTTTTTGAAAGAAAGTTTGAAAGGTAGGATGCGGAATTTCTTACTGTGCTAAGACCTAACCTTGCCTTATCCGAGTTAACGGGCACTACCCACGCAAATGAGCCGGGCGCGATATCCTTTCCAAAATAAATCTCAATAGATGTAAGGGGCTCCTTTATTTCTACTTCTGTCTGGCTGCAATCCAGAAAATTTTTGGGAACAGACAATCCTAATCTTTTATGCAGGCCATAATACGCGCCTACGGCCAATACGCAAACCTTTGCCTTTATCTCTGTTTCGCTTAACGGAGAAGTAGCCAGTTTTATCTTCACTCCGCTTGAGGTTATAGAAATATCTGTGCACCGCGTGGATATCAGAAAACTCGCGCCTTCGTCTATCGCGAAATGGGCTATCTGCCTGTCAAAACTAATCCTGTCTATTATAAACGCTTGTGTATTTTTAGCTAAAAGCCTTATTTTTTCGCCGCCTGGAGAATGAACTACCAGAGAATTAACCCTATTTTGAACAGAGTTTTCTGGAATTTGAAGCCTGTCAAATACCTCTTTGCCGACAATCCCCGCGCAAAAAGAAGGCTCTCCTATAGAAGGATGCTCTTCGATAACTATGGTTTTAAGACCCGCTTTCTGGGTCTGGTAGGCAACGTATGAACCTGCAGGGCCTGCGCCGATTACGGCTACATCATACATAATTATAAATCTGCTCTACTCCGCCCTTCAATATTAAAAACTCTGATGGGGCTACGTAGAAGCGTTCTGCTCTATAAAACTTGTTTCTGCGAAGCCCCACTGCAGTATTTCATGTCGAGGGGCAAAGCAGAACGGGGTCGACGAGATTTGAACTCGCGGTCTTCGCCGTGACAGGGCGACGTGTTAAACCAGGCTACACTACGACCCCAAATTTTCAAATGGGCAAGACAGGACTTGAACCTGTGACCTTTCGGATGTAAGCCGAATGCTCTAACCAACTGAGCTACTTGCCCTGTTCTTGCCATCGAAATATTATATATAATAATATAATCTTATTATTATGTCAAGGAAGGAATGGGGGCGAGAATATATAACATAACCACCAGAGTACAATTGCGGCGATACCTGCGGTCATGCTGCTGAAAAAATTTATAAATTCATTAGGTATCGATTTCTTTTGATACGAAAGCGTATTTAAAAAGCTATCAATCGTCGAACCTAAAAAAGCGGCTAAAATAACCGCGAATAAATTATGAATCTTGATCAGCCCTACGACAAAAGCCGGAATACCTAAAACCAACGCCGCTAAAATTCCGTATAGCGTCCCCTGCCAGGAAACAGCCCCGGGTGTACCGCGATGGACTATTTTAAAATTTGTTATAAGGCAGGCGTCGCGGCTTAATAGCTTGCCCAATTTTGTAGAAACCGTATCAAATGCCGACTCCGCATAGCTTGCGACAAACGCCAGTTGAAATTCAGGCCTGTTTGTCATAAAGAACAATGCCCCAAATATCGCGCCTGCCAGACAACGGCCCAACACCCTTTGAATGGTTCGCTTTGCCTTATAAAGCTCAAAGGCCCCTTTTTCGGCCTTATCTTTATTCTCTATCTCTATTGAAATCCCGGAAATTAAAAAGAATAAGATAACTATCACATACGCCTGCCAGTCCAGAAAGACATACGTAAATGTAAATAAGATAACGCCGGTAATAAAACCTGTATCATCCACCATCTCTTTCATAAACGCAATTATGCCAAAAAAAAGAGTAATCACAAAACCCACTAAAATCTTTATTATCATCGAATCTACCATCAAATCCTCTTAGAGCCCGGTTTTACAACCGGTACGCCTTTTTTACAAAGAGGGCACTCTTCCGGCTTATATGTCATTATCTCTAATTTGATCAAACTATTAAATTCTATGCCGAAATTTATGCCCCCGCAGGACCTGTCTATTATGGCGCCTACGCCAATTACCTTCGCGCCCCGCCCTCGGACGACGCCTATAACCTCTTTTGTGGATCCGCCCGTCGTAACAACATCCTCAACTACGACAACCCTGTCTGATTTTTTGAAGGTAAACCCGCGCCGCAACGTCATAATATCGTTCTCTCTTTCGGTGAACATTGAGCGGCAACCGAGCGCCCTGGCGGCTTCGTAAGAAACTATTATCCCCCCTATAGCGGGCGCGATAACAACACTGGGTTTTTCATCCTCGAACTTTTTCGCCAGTTCAGTGCAAAGCAATTTCGCGTATTTCGGATATTGTAATACAAGGGCACATTGCAGATACCCCTCGCTGTGAAGCCCGCTGGACAACCTGAAGTGCCCTTTTAGAAAAGCGTTGGTTTTGTTGAATATAGCCAGAACTTGTTTTTCAGTCATTTTATTATAATCATATGTAGGGGCGCGATTTATCGCGCCCGTTGACAACGGGTTTGATAAATCAAACCCCTACATCTTCGGTATTTCCCTAATTATTTCTTCCGCGGCCGCCTTCGGGTCCCTTGCCTCTAATATCGGCCTGCCTACCACTATATAATTTGCGCCCGATGCAATAGCTTCTTTCGGCGTAGCCGTCCTTTTTTGATCATCCTTTTGGGCCCATTCGGGCCCGCCCGAATGACCATTCGGTCGGGCGGGCCTTATGCCCGGCGTTACAATAATGAAATCATCTCCGCATGCCCATCTTATCGGCTGTATTTCATCGGCGGAGGCAACAACGCCGTCAAGGCCGGCATCCTTGGCAAGTTTAGCCAGATATGTAACCTGGGATTTTACGCCCTTTCTTATCTCGAGGTCCTTCAAATCCTTTTCGCCCATGGATGTCAGAACAGTAACCCCTAAGATTATAGGCCGTTCGATTTTTAATTTTGCTGACTCCTCTTTTAAAGCAGCCAAAGCCTGCCTCATCATTTCAAACCCGCCTTGTACGTGTACATTGAGCATGAGCACCTTTAGTTTCGCTGCGGCCCTAACCGCGTTAGCGACGGTATTGGGGATATCGTGAAACTTCAGGTCTAAAAAAACCCTGGCGCCTTTGGCTATAACACATTCCACTGCCGCAGGGCCGGCATTTGTAAAAAGCTGACTGCCGATTTTAAAGATTTTTACGGCGGGATAAAGCGTATTTACGGTCGTTTTCGCGGAATCCAGTGTATCAACATCAAGGGCAACTATCAGTTTATCCATTCGCTACTTTGTTTTTAAGCTGCCTGTCAACTTTCTTATATCGCCCATTTTATTAACTTTCAGGTATTTCTCAATCCCTTCTATAATTCCAACGCTTGTTTTCGGATTTATAAAATTCGCCGTTCCTACTTGCACGGCTGCAGCCCCGCAGATAATAAACTCAAGCGCATCCTTACAATCCATTATACCACCAATCCCGATAATTGGAATACTAACTTTATTAAATGTATCCCATACCATTTTTAACGCGATCGGCTTAATCGCCGGGCCGCTTAATCCGCCGGATATATTTCCCAATTTAGGCGTTCTGGTTTCAATATCTACCGCCATTGCCATGAATGTATTCACAAGAGAAATAGCATCACCTCCTGCATCTTCTGCTGCTTTAGCAATTTCAGTTATGTCGGTGACATTGGGTGTAAGTTTTGCGATCAGCGTTTTATTGGTCTCTTTGCGTACTGTCTTTACCGCATTATAGGTGGCTTTTGCATCTTGAGAAATGAGAACATCTGACTGGCGAACCGGCGAACCGGCGAACCGGCGAACTTTTATATTCGGGCAGGATAAATTAAGTTCAATCCCGCTGATATCTGTTTTATTAAGCCCGCGAGCTATCTCTTTAAATTCTTCCATTGTGTCCGCGGATATGCTTACTATTACCGGCACCTTAAATTTTAAAAACTTGGGCAGTTTTTCCTTAATAAAATCCTCAAGGCCCGGATTCTCAAGGCCTATAGAATTAATCATGCCTGCAGCCGTTTCCACAAGGCGGGGCGGCGGATTTCCCTGCCTGGGTTTTAATGTAATTGTCTTGGCAACAATAGCACCCAGGGCCTTAATGTCAACAAGCTCGCCGTACTCCGTCCCGAATGTCCCCGACGCCGCCATCACCGGATTCTTCAACTTCAACTTGCCTATTTTAACCGCTGTGTTTACTCCCATATTACCTCACTCGCCTCAAACACCGGCCCATCCTTACACACCATTTTATAACCATCCCTTGTCTTCACGGGGCATCCCAGACATACGCCAAGCCCGCACGCCATATATTCTTCAAGAAGAGCCTGGCACGGAATTTTGTGCCTTGCTGCGATCCCGGCCGTCGCCTTTAACATCGGTTTGGGGCCGCAGGCATAGATAGTTGCCGGTTGGCCAGTTGGCCAGTTGGCCAGTAAAGATTTAAATAAATCAGTCGCAAAACCCTTATATCCTCTTGAA
>Ga0105164_10000780_pt1 | contig 21038 bp, 18 predicted proteins | sample VDWuncwatermetaG_FD_89674 | JGI IMG/M metagenome (GOLD analysis project Ga0105164, IMG submission 89674) | Wastewater microbial communities from Netherlands to study Microbial Dark Matter (Phase II) - VDW unchlorinated drinking water | ecosystem: Environmental > Aquatic > Freshwater > Drinking...
GTCTTACAGGTGGTGCATTAACAGCAGCAGCAGCAGCAGCAATTCCTGGTTTAAGTGGTACATTAAATATTTGTACACTAACATCAGCAGCTGGACAGTTAGAAGCTGTATTGGATTCTGATGATGGTACAAATGATTTGTATGATAAAACAGCAGCAGCAGCAAACTTACTAGCTATTAGCCAAATCGGATCAGCTGTTTCAATTACAGCACAAGATGATGGTACAGCAGCAGGTACACCAAAAGTAGATCTTGAGCCAGTTGTTATCAGAGGCCTTGCTGGTACAGGTACAGCTACAAGAGACCAAGTTATTTCAACAGCTGAACTTTTAGTAGACATTACTGGTACAGGTACAAACTTTACACCAGCTACTTCATCTCTTGACTTAAATAACTTTGGTAATACAAATACATCTCCTATTACAGTTACATTTGGACCGAAAAATTCTTCGGCTGCAACAGTAACACTTAATGCAGTAGATATTATTATTGGTAGTGCAAATGCAGGGGCTACAGCAGCTGGTTTTAACGCTGCACAAACCTCAAGACATGGTTTCTTAGGAGCTCTTAGAGCAGCTTCTTTAGATTCAGGTGATGCTACTACTATTTCTGATTTCTTAGGTGGTACTCTATGGGGTATTGCTTCAGTTAGAGGTGATACAGCAGCTATCCAAGAAACTAATCAAGCACTAGTTAGTGGTACAGGGGTTCGTAACTTAGCTACTATTACTGGTAACGCAGCAGAACCATTTACAAATACATTCTTAGACTTAAGAATTAATTGTGATGGTACAGCACCAGTAGCAGGTTGGTTTGCTATTGCAAACAGCTCAGCTACAGCATTACCTTTTGGTACTACAACTGCAACAGATCAATTAGTTAAAGCTTCAGCATCAGGTACTAAGTTCAATGTAAGCAGTTTAGGTCAATTCTATACACAAGCTCTTACAAACATAGCTGGTACTACATTTGCTACATCTTTTGGATCACCATTTAAAGGTGGCGGAAAAGGTGCAGCACTTGATAATGTTCTCCAAGCAAATAATGCTCTTTTATATGCATCATGTTCAGGAATGACAGTAACAATCATTCCTATTCAAAACGGATTTGATGCTACTAAAGACGTAATTGCAGTTGTTCCTAAATTCACCATTACAAACGTAACCAGTGCATTTACATCTGATATTGAGCTTATAGCTACAGTAACAGGTAATAACTTGCCATCTAGCACAGAACTTAGCTTAACTAAGATTCTTGGAGCTATTACATCATCAGGTGGAGCTACTAGTACATTAGCAGCAGCTACTGGTGTAGGACTTTCTGAAACAGGACAACTTGGTATTAACTGTACCAGTGGTGGTATCTCAGCATTAAACTTGTCTTCAGTTTCAGGTGTAACACTTGATTCACAAGTAACAGCAGCATGTACCAGTGGTAGTATTGCTACTCCTCCAGCATTATTTGTCGGCGGAACTGGTAACAGTATCTCTGGATCTACAGTAGTTGACGGATCACCAGTAGTACAAGGTGAAGGCAGAGGCGTGTTAATTAAAGAATTAACAGCAACTGGTTTCAGTGAACTTGCAGCTAAAGTCGGTGGCGGAACTACAGGTACAGTTATCGAAGTACAGCTTCCAGCAGGATGTGATGTAATCGATGACAGAGATGATAACAATACAGCTACATCAGTAACAGCAGCAACAGGCGGTAATGATGTATCTATGGTTTCTATCACATCTTCAGCAGGTATTACCGTTAGTGGTATCGGTGCAGATGCAGCAGTAGCAGTAGGTACATCACCTGCTAATATTACTGATTCAAACACCATCGTTCCAGCTAGTGGTTCTGACCCAGCACTTGTTCACTTCTCATTCACAAAAGCAACTGGATCTAGTAGTGCTACAGAGTTCGACTCCACAACAACAGATGGAATACTTGTTAAGTTCGATGCACAGGATATCTTCTGTCCATCTACAATAACTGGTAATCTCACTGGTCTTATAAGAGCACAAAACAAAACTGCAACTCCAACCATTACTGAAAACTTAGGAACAGTAAGTTTCGGTACTGCTACAAAAGCTGCAGATTTCTCAGTAGCTTCTCATACAGCAACATCAACAAAGGGTGAAACTTCAACAAACAGCAATCTAGGCGCTACAGTAAGACTTGCTGGTGGTAGTACAACTACTTCACATCCATTCCAAATCGTAGAGCTTAATGAAAGAAGCTTTGCAATTGGTGGTAGAGTTTCAGCTCGTAACATTGACCCAACATCAAACAGTTCAACTGTAATTACAAGAGGCCAAATATGGGTAACACCATCAGCTGGATCAGTATTCGCTACTGCACCAGGATCAAGTGATGTAACATTCTCTGATACAACACTTCAAATTGATGGAGCTCCATATATTGCAACTTCAACATTAGACTCTAATGCACCTTTAGGTACATTAGTAATTGGAATCAAGAAGGGAACTTCTGGAGATCCAACTACTGTTAAGTCAACAGTTACAGTTAATAACTTAATCCTTGCAACTGCATCTACAGGATCAGCAGATCTTGCAGCTTCAGTTCAGTTCTTCTCACAAGATGCTGGTGCTACAGTAAACACACCAGGTGCAGTAGCAGGTAACAGTGCTTCAACACCTACATTGTTTACACCGTACAAACCAGGTGGAGCAACAGCTAAAGGATCTACTCAGCTTAATATAGCTGGTGGTGTAGTACAAGTTGGTACTGGTTCATTAGCACTTCCTCAAGTGACATCTAGATTAACAACACTAGGTGGACCTCAAGTTAATCCATTTGCTACATTAGTAACATCAGCGAAAAACGCAGATGCAGCTAAGATAACCGTTGCAGCAGTAGCTGTAGCAGCATCAAGCAGTGGATCAACAACAACAGATAATACAGTTACCGTAACAGGTGCTGCAGGATCAGTTGATGGTGGTTCCCAAGTTACAGTTACATCTGGCTCATCTTCCACATACGACTCAGTAACAGTATTTGCATCATCTGATGGTTCATTTACTGCAAAACTAAGAGGCGATTGTGCAAGCCCAAGTACAAGCGTGACAGTAACAGTTACTGAAAAACTTAGTGGAACATCTACTACAGCAGTAACCAAGACAGCACTATGTAATGGTAGTACCGGAGCAACAGCAGACAGCGTCGCAGCTGAAATTGCTGGAGCAGACGGTGTAGCTACAATTACAGAAGTACTGAGCTTCATCACTTCAAAAGGTGGTTTATCAGCAGTTATTTCAGCAGGTGGCTCAACACTTGATGGAGTAATCAAAGCAGCTAAATCAGCTCTTGGACTCAGCTAATAGCTAGAAAACGTAGAGGCCCTGAATCCTCAGGGCCTCCTTTTTTAATTAAAAAGTATTTCAAGCAAAAGGGTAGAATTACCAAAAAGAATTAGATCTAATATAAGTTTTTAAAGATTTTAATCAAAGGAAAGGGTGGAGGAAAATAAAATGGTCAAGAAAGCAACATTATGTGTGTTAGCTATGCTCTTAGTAGTAGGTATGTTCTTCAACATTCCAGCTAAAGCACAAGTAGCAACACCAACTCAAGCTGTAATTACAGTTAGTGGAGTTCCAGCAGGAACTGTATCACTTGCTGTTCCAATTACAGTAGATACTTCAATAATTACACTAGGGTCACCAACAACTGGTGTAAGTGGAGCGGTTCCAATACCAGGAGGTAATGGTGTAGGTATATTTACTACAGATGCAGCTGGATTACCAGCATCATTTACATTAACAGTTCCGTTTACAGGAGTAGCAGTAGGTACATCTACAGTTATCCTTGGAGCAGTTGCAGACATGATAGGCGGAACAGCTATAGCAGGTGCTACAGCAGTATCTGATACTGCTTCAGTAACAGTAGCATCTTCCAGCAGTACAACTAGCTCAACTAGTTCATCAACTGGTGGTGGTGCACTTACACCTGATACTTTTACAATCATGATTACTGGTGAAGCAATTAAGCAAACATCAGCACTTAACGTAACAGTTGCATTTGGTGACTCATCAATAGCAACACTTGATACAGCAGGTATTACTGTAACAGGTACAGGAATCTCACAATTACTTATTGATGCTAGTGCATCAACAAATGTTATTTCAGCAGTATGGAGCGGTACATCAACAGATGGTAGCGTAACAATTTCTGGAATGTTAAAACCAGGCACAATGGGTGGAACAACAACATTTGGAGTAGCAAAAGTAGAAGCTTCAGGTGGAACAGATATTTCAGCAAACGTAGCAACAGTAGTTGATCCTACATCTATTACTAATGGCTCAAGCTCAGGTGGATCATCATCCAGCGGAGTAGGCTCATTTGCATTAGTAGCTCCAAGCTCAGTAACAGGACCTGGTAAAGCAGCAGTTGCATTTAGTGCTACAGGAGTAGCAACTGGAACAACAGCTACTTTAAATGGTGCAAAAGTAACATTTGCTGATAGTAATTCAGTAGGTACAGCTATAGTAGATGTACCAGATAGTGGATCACTTGACCTTTCTCTAGTAGTTATGTCAGGTGGAAGCAGTACCACAGTAGATCTTGGTAGTGTTACAGTTACAGCAGGTGACGGTGGCAAAGCTCCTAAGATTTCTGGAGCTACAGCTAGAAATAGCTCAGCTGCAACAAAACTTACTGTTAAAGGTAGCAAATTCGTAACTGACGTAACCACAGCTGTAATTATTCCTACAAATAAGACAGCAACAACAACAACCGTCACAGGTATGTCAGTTAAGGCTACTTATGACGTAGCAGACTGTATTCCAAAAGGTAGTTTCGTAAACGTTTCTACCCCATCAGGTACAGCAGCCAAGAAGTTGAAAGTTAAAGGTACATGTTCAAACCCATTAGTTCCTTAAGAACTAATTCTCAAAAATAATTAAGAGGCACGAAAGTGCCTCTTTTTTTTGTGAGAAATACTAAAGCTTAAAAACAATCATTTGCTAGAATTTAAAAAGAAAAGGGAAGGTGTTTATGAAAAAATCTTTAATTACATTATCAGGTTTAGCTTTAGTAGTTTCTGGAATTTCTGGAATAAATAACATAGCTTTAGCAAAAGGAAAAATCCCAGTAGAACCAAAAGCACAGGTAGATATTCAAAAAGTACAAGATAATACAAAACTAGTAGCACCTGCTCAAAAGGTTGAAATCCAATACACCTTAGATGTCACTGTTAAAGATATTCCAAAAGGTCAACAAACACTCTTTATCCCTATAAAAATTGACACCATGATATTAGACTTTGATAAGGTTGCTTTAGAAGGGCTCTCAGCTCAAAACATTCTTGCAGTAGCTTCTAATTCAAAAGATAAAGTAGGAACTGGAATTGGTTTGATAAAGCTAGATGATACTGGATTGCCAGAGACTTTATCTATAAAAGCTATTTTGAAGCCAGTGGGAGAAGGTCAAACCTCTATTTCTATAACAAAGGTTTCAGAAGGGCCTTCATTGCCATCTAAAGGCTTGATTATAAATCAAGATGTTAAGGTCACCATTGATACGCCAGCTGACATAGAAGTTACAGAAAGCGTTGTAGGTACTAAAAAGAAGTTGTCTTTAAGCCAAAAGAAAATTACTTTAAACATTCAAAGACCAGCTCAAAAAGAAGAGACCATATTTATTCCTGTGATTTATAATAAGTCAGTTGTTGATATTGATGAAACCTTTGGTCATACTATAATCTCTGAAGGTGTTTCTATTAAGTCCTTTAATGGTGGTGCTTTAAATGAGGATGGGGCAGGTGTAGAAATGGTTTTATCAGCTGATGCACCAAAAGATTTTACCGTTGATTTGGATTTAATAGCTAGAAAAGCTGGTATATCTACATTGTCCATTGCATTTCCACAAACTGGACATACAGCTATAGTGAGTGGTCCTGTCGTAGATATTGTCCCACAGGTTTTAACAGTAGCAAATACAAAGTAAAATAAATTAGAGGTATTTATGAAAACGAAACAACAACCAGGTAAAAAGCGTGCAGCAAAAGAGCTTAAGAGAAAAAGAGCTAAAAGAAAACTCGCAAAAAAATAAAAGTAAATGAACATAAAATCTGAGAATATGGCTAAAGTACAAATCGTAGATTTAGCTTCTCACTATAACGCTATAAAAAATGAAATTGATGAAGCGGTAATGAAAGTTTTGTCTTCAGGTTATTTTGTTCTTGGCCCGAATGTAAAATCTTTTGAGGAAGAGCTTTCTGCTTATACTGGAGCTAAGCATGTTATTTCCTGTGCTAATGGCACAGATGCAATTACTTTATCTCTTATGGCATTAGGAATTAAGCAGGGAGATGAAGTTATAACTCCCTCACACAGTTTCTTTGCAACGAGTGAATCCATAGCTTTGGTGGGTGCTACACCTGTTTTTGTAGATATTAAAGAAGATGATTTTAATATTGATATAGAGAAAATTGAGTCTTTAATAAATAAAAAGACTAAGGCTATAATTCCTGTACATATTTATGGGCAGCCATGCAACATTGATAAAATAATTCAAATTGCTAAAAAACATAATTTATTTGTAGTTGAAGATTGTGCCCAGGCAATAGGAGCTAAGTTAAATAATAAATGCGTAGGCACTTTTGGAGACCTAGGTACATTGAGCTTTTTCCCTACTAAAAACCTTGGTGCTTTTGGTGATGGTGGTGCTGTTTTAACTAATAGTGATGAGCTGGCTGCTAAACTCAGGCAGCTTAGAGTTCATGGTTCTTCAGTGCGCTATGTCCATGATGTTATTGGTTTAAATAGTAGATTAGATGAAATTCAAGCTGCTATATTAAGAGTACAGTTGAAATATTTAGATCAGTGGAATAAAAAACGATTAGAGGCAGCACTTTATTATAATGAGCTATTTGAAGGATTTGAGCCTGTTGTTACCCCTGTTATAAAGCCTGATAGAAAACATATTTTTCATCAATATACAATTAAAACAAAAAAGAGAGATTTGCTCTCTGAAAAACTAAAAGAAAGAAACATTGAAAGTATTATTTATTATCCTATTCCTATACATAAACAAAAAGCATTTAGCCACTTAACTCAAGAATTTAATTTACCCATAACTGAAAAAATTGCTGGAGAAATACTCTCATTGCCTATATATCCTGAAATAACAAGAGATATTCAAAAATACGTAGTGAACAATGTGAAAGAGATCTTAGGTTAAAACGCCAGTTTTATTGATAGTTTCATTTAAGTCAGATGTTAGCTTGACAATTTTTTCTCTATAATCACTTTCATTGAAAAGTGTAATGGAGTTCGATAGATCTTCAAGCGTCCTTCCTATAAGCTTTTCAGAGGTTTCCTTAGACCTTATGATAAATATTTTTTTATAGCTTGTTTCTAATGTACCTTCATAGTAACCTACGAGTTCTTCTTTTAACTTCTCGCCAGGTCTAAGTCCAGTTACATTTATTTTTACTTGATTTAAGTCATATCCTGATAATCTTATAAAGTCTTTGGCTATTTCATATATGTTTACTTCATCGCCCATATCTAATACGATTATTTCTCCATTGTTTCCTACTGCTCCTGCTTTAATCACAAGCTGTGAGGCTTCTTGAAGAGTCATGAAGAATCTAAAAGCATTTTTATCGGTGACTACTATGGGTGCATTGTTTTTTAGCTGCTCTTGCCATGTAGGAATTACACTTCCACGACTTCCTATTACATTTCCAAATCTTACTGATATATATTTTGTTTTAGGAAATTCTTTGGATAGAGAATTTACTACTATCTCAGCAAGCCTTTTTGTACAGCCCAGAACATTGATAGGGTTAACAGCTTTATCAGTGGATATGTTTACAAAGGTTTGTGCACCGCATAATCCAGCTATTTCTGCTACATTTTTACTGCCCAAAACATTGTTCTCAAAAGCTTCCTGTGGGTGATCTTCCATTAAAGGTACATGTTTATGAGCTGCAGCATGAAATATAATGTCTGGTTTTACTCTTTCTAAATGTTTGTATAAGAGTTTGTAATTTCTTATATCGCAAATTATAGGTGAATAACTTATGTTCGTTATTCTACTTAATTCTTGAGAAAGTTCAAAAATACTGCCTTCTCCTCTGCCCAGAATATAAATCTTTTTCGGTGAAAAGTTCTTTACTAATTGTCTGGTGAGTTCACTGCCTATGGAGCCGCCAGCGCCAGTTATGAGAATGGTTTTGCCATTTATGAAGTTTGCCACTTCAGGAATTGAAAGGTCTACAGGTTCTCTTCCTAATAAATCTTCTAAGCTTACTTTTCTTATTTGCTCTATGGTGACTTTTCCACCAGCCAACTGATCAACGCCAGGAATGATCTTGGTTTCAAGGTTTGTAGATTTGCAAAGCTCTAAAATCTCTTTAATTTTCCTGGGTTCTAATGAAGGTATAGCAATAAGAATCTGTTCAATGGAGTATTGTTCTATTACATTATTTAAGTCTTTTACTTTTCCTACTACTCTTAGGTTCTCACCTATTTTTATGTCTTGCTTCTTGTTATCATCGTCAAGTGCACATGTAATCTCAATACCAAGCTCAGGGTGTTGAAAAACTTTTTTTGCTACTTCCTGTGCTCCTTGACCAGCTCCGATTAAAAGAGTCCTTTTTGTTTTTATGTTGGGACCTTGTAATCTTTTCTTTAGTGTTCTAGATTCGATTTGCCATTTCCTGATCAGTCTTGCACTAGAAAGAAAAATTAAGTTTAATGCTGAGTCTGTAATGATTATGCTGACTGGGATTGAAAAGTATTCATGCTTTGGATCAAAGCCAATAAGTCTTGGTATTAATAAAATAAAAGAAGATAAAACTATGGGCTTGGTGAGTTCTAGAAGCTCATTTAATTCTGTGTAACGCCACATCCTGCTGTAAATTTGGAAAGCAAATAAAAGAGAAATTCTTAATGCTACTACTACAGGAAGAATGAAAGGTAATTGGCTAGCCCAATACCAGTTTTGAAATCCAGAACTTAAATGGTAATCAATTCTTAGCTTGTATGAAATAACTAATGATAGTGCTATTAAAAAAACATCAATTAAAACTTTTGAGATTCTTTTAAAGGAGTAAATAGCTCCACTACTGTTCATGGATAACTCCTTGAAAATCCTTACTTAATCTCTTTGTGAATAGTGCATTTCTTCAAATACTTATTATATTTTTTTAACTCTAATCTTTCAGTTTGTTTTCTTTTGTTCTTAGTAGTAGTGTATCTAGATGGTGTGGCACCTAATTTTCTTGATTCAGTGCATTCTAATGTAACTATAACCCTGTCGCCTTTTTTTGCCATTTCTTTAAATCCTTTTTTTCAGCTTAATCATTATAATAAAAAAATCACTCTTATGCAAAAGATGAAATACGCAATACCACTATCTTTTAGCCTTTATTTTCTTTGTCCTCTGTGTTTCTCACTATACAACAGTCTTTACTTAAATCGCCTACTTTAGATAATGCTTCTTTTAAGTCTCTCTCAGTCAGACCATTCTCTATCATAAATTTTTTTATAAGCTGACTGCTTGGGCCCCAGCCTATTTTAATAAGATGAGCTAAATGATCTCTATTATCATAGTTTTTATTTCGTGTAACGCTTTCTGCATCTATACTTTGTTCATTCATATCTTTAATGATACATGGGGGTTTTATTCTTTACAACATCTTTACTAAAATAAGCTAATTCACCATTTTTATATTCTTCAGGCGGGCTGAAACTAATTAAAGTTAAGCTGCAATTTGATATTCTGATTTTAGTTAATTCAGCACCACTTAAATCTTTAAAAAATGCAACCTGAGTTTTAATGCTGCCACCATGGCTAAATACTGCAATTTTCTCTCCTGTTTTATGATTGCTTAAAATCTTTTCTATTGCATTCATTACACGACTTTGATGTATGTCAAATGCTTCAAACCAGCTAGGTCTTACATGGTAATTTTCATTCCAAGCTTTATATTCCGCTGAGTATTTTTCTTTTACTTCATCGTAAGTCATTCCTTCCCAGATGCCAAAAGATGCTTCTCTTAAATCTTTATCAATATTGATTTTAAGTCCTAAATTTCTTGCAGTGGGTTCAGCTGTTTGAATAGCTCGACCAGTGTCACTGGAATAAATAGCATTTAAACTACTGAAATATTCAGATAATTCTTCTGCTTGTATTAATCCTAATTCTGAAAGACCTTCATCTAGCTGACCTTGAACAATGTTTTGTTCATTGCCTTTGCTTTGACCATGTCTGATTAAAATAATTTCCATAAATAATAGGTATTTCCCATGTTAAAATAACAAATACAATTTAACATGATTTACCGATGTAAAGGAATAAACCATTGACTGACATAACAAAAAAATCCGCAAAAGAAATTAATAAACTCTTTTTAAATAAAGAGATCTCAGCAAAAGAAATTCTTGATCAGTTTTATAAACAAATTGAACAAGTAGAATCAAAAATTGATGCATTAAATATTTCTACTAAAGAGCTTGGCTATAGTCAGGCTGAAGAATTAGATAAAAAACTTTCTAAAGGTGAAAAACTTGGTCCAATGGCTGGTGTGCCTATCATTATAAAAGACATTCTTTGTGTTAAAAACTACCCTGTAACTTGCAGCTCAAAAATACTTGAAAATTTCATTGCGCCATATGAGTCTACATGTACACAAAAACTCTGGGAAGCTGGTGCTATTTGCATAGCAAAATCTAATATGGATGAGTTTGCAATGGGAAGCTCTACTGAAAACTCAGCATTTAAAAAAACAAAAAATCCATGGAATTTGAAAAATGTACCAGGTGGAAGTTCTGGAGGATCAGCTGCAGCTGTTTCTGCTTTTGAAGCTCCAGTTAGTTTAGGTACAGATACAGGGGGATCTATCAGGCAGCCGGCTGGATTCTGTGGCATTGTAGGATTTAAACCTACTTATGGTAGGGTGTCTAGATTTGGTTTAGTAGCTTTTGCAAGTAGCCTTGATCAAATAGGTCCTTTTTCTCGTGATGTATATGATACTGCTCTTGTCCTTGAAACCATCAGTGGTTATGATTCTAAAGACAGTACGTCTTTAAACGTAGATGTACCCTCATATACTAAGAAATTAAATCCAGAGTTAGTAAAAGATAAAAAAATCGGTGTTATTAAAGAGCTTATGGGTGATGGAATCGATGCTGAAGTTAAAAATGAAATTGAAAAGTCAATAAAAATCTTTGAAAATCTCGGTGCTGACATCGTAGAGGTTTCACTTCCTAATGTAAAATATGCAGTTCCTGTTTATTATATTCTTGCAACTGCAGAAGCCAGTGCTAATTTAGCTAGGTATGATGGTGTTAAATATGGCTTGAGAAGCCCAGGTGCTAAAGATCTCCCATCGATGTATAGAACTACAAGGCATGATGGTTTTGGGGCTGAAGTTAAGCGAAGAATTATGCTTGGGACCTTTGCACTTAGTTCTGGTTACTATGATGCATATTATAAAAAAGCTCAGCAAGTAAGAAAATTAGTGACTCAGGATTTCTTAAATGCATTTGAAAAAGTAGACTTGATGCTTTCTCCTACATGTCCTAGTACAGCATTTGAATTCGGTGCTAAAGTTGCAGATCCACTGTCCATGTATATTTCAGATATTGCTACTATCCCAGCTAGTTTAGCTGGTCTTCCTGCTATGTCTATTCCATGTGGTTTTGACTCAAAAGGTTTACCCATAGGTCTACAGTTAATAGCTCCTTCTTTAAGTGAAGAACTGCTTTTAAGCTCTGCTCTTGCATTTGAAAAAGTTTGTAGTTTTTCAGGAAAAGTACCAGCTGGAGTAGCATAGTGTTTTATCTATTAAGTATAATTTTCAGCTTTTTACTTTGTCAAAGTAGTGGAATTGCTTCGGGTGGATCCTGTGTACGACATTCAATTCCTATCAGAGATAAAACTTTTAACTTGATTCAAAAAAGAAAAAGAGAAGCAGAAAATCTAATTTATGAAGGAATTGAACTTAAAAAAAAGGGATATAAAGAAAATAATGAAGAGTTGACTGAAGAAGGAAACCTGAAAAAAAGAATTGGTACTGTAGAGCTTAAACGATTAAAAGAAGAAGAATTAAAACATAAAAATAGGGATGAAGTTTATGTCAGATAGACACCCTGATTTATTTACAAACAATAATTCCTGTGTGCTCTTAGTAGACTATCAGGAAAGGTTTATAACTTCAGTTCATGATCATGAAAATACATTGAAGAATATAAGATTTCTTTTAAATGGAGCAAAGATTTATAGTCTTCCAGTATTTGTTTCAGAACAAGTCCCTGATAAACTTGGACCTACTATTGTAGAGTTAAAAGAGGTAGCAGCAGGAGCAAAAATCTTTTCTAAAAAATCAATGAGTTGTTGTGGAGAAAAAAGCTTTATAGAAGATTTAAAAGAGCTTGGAATAAAAAAAGTAGCTATATGTGGAATTGAAGCTCATGTCTGTGTTTTACAAACAACTCTGGATCTTATTCATAATGGATTTCAAGTTCATATAGCTTCAGATGCTGTATCTGTAGGAAGGCACTTTTATAATAAACAAATTGCTATAGATAAAATGAGATCTTCTGGAGCTATTATTAGCTCAGTAGAAACTATTCTTTTTGAAATGGCTTATGAGGCTGGATCTGAAGAATTTAGGAAATTGCAGGGGTTGTTTAAATAAGATTAATTGTTTTTAAGGATTTGAGGTAAAAGCTTGAAAAAATCTAAAAATGGTAGTGCTTCTACCCTATCTTTAAAATACAATTTTTTATCTCCACCATAGGCTATATATCCTTTGGCTTCTGGGTAATCTTCTAAAAACAGTTGCATATTTTTCAAATCGGATGAAGAGATCTTCTTTGAGCGTTTTACTTCAATTGCAATGAAATTTTTAGGTCCATAGAGTATAAAATCTACTTCATGTCCATTTATGGTACGCCAATAGTTAATTTTATAGTCTAATTCATAGTAGTTATTAAGGGCAATTAATTCTTGTAAAACTAGTGTTTCCAGTGCCATACATTCAATTTCAGAAGTAGAGTCTATTAGTCCTTTTGGTCTGATGGATTGATAAACGCCAACATCAAAAAAATAGAATTTTGGGTGTGATATTAATTTTCGTTTAGCCCGTTTGGTGAAAACTGGTATTCTGTAACTAAGTAACATGTCCTCTAATAAATCAAAATAATTAGAAACAGTTCTAGCATTGATTCCTATGTCACTAGCAATGGAAGAGATATTTAGTACACTCCCCTGAGAAAAACTGGCAGATTCTAAAAATCTACTAAATGCTTCAAGATTCCTGCTTAATCCTTCCTGCATTATTTCTTCATATAGATAAGTCTCAGTATATGAATTTAAGTATTTTTTTGCTTGTGAGATTTTATCGTCATAAATTTTAGGGAGCATTCCAAAATTTAATGCTTTTCCTAGATCAAAGTCATCTTTTAATTCCTGGAAGGTTAAAGGATACATATGATAAGTATGTGCTCTTCCAGCGAGTAAATTCGTTCCTAATTTTTTTAATTTCCTTGCACTGGAACTGGTGAGTATAAATTTATATTTTCTTTCTTCGATTAATTTGTGAACAAGGTCTAGTAATATAGGAGCTTTTTGGATTTCATCTATTACAATCCAATTTTTAAAATTAGGAGGAATCTGTTGTTCAAGTAGTTCGGGCTTTGTAGAGAGTTCAATTCTTGTGCTTGGTTCCAGTAAATTAAATGTTAAAGCATCTTTAAGCTCATTTTTGAGCCAGTAACTCTTTCCTGTTCCTCTGGGTCCAAAAAGGAAGAAACTATTTTTATTTTGTAATGGTTTTTTTAGTAAACGATGATACATTTAAAAGTATTATAACATATTTTTGGAAACACTGTTTCTGAAAATCACATGTTTTTGGAAATAGCCTTTCTAGAAATATATACCCCATGCTAGTAATTAGCTGCTATTTTCTTATATAGATCTAGTCTTTTAGCGGATAATAAGAGATTCAAGGGTGAAATGTCATACCCGCGAAAGCGGGTATCCAGAACTGACCGTAAGATCTGGATTCCCAGTCAAGCTGGGAATGACATTACCCCTGTTTGATTTATGCACTCAGTTTACTCTTTTGCTAAAATAATACTATCTTTAAGGAGAATTAAAATGAAAATTGCAAATGACATCACAGAATTAATCGGAAATACTCCATTAGTTAGATTAAATAAACTCCCAAAACAATATGGTGTAGATCCTTCTACTATAATTGCTTGTAAATTAGAAAGCCAAAATCCACTGGGTTCTGTAAAAGACAGAATCGGTGTAAGCATGATTCGTGAAGCTGAAAAATCTGGACAAATTAAACCAGGTCAAACAGTTTTAGTAGAACCTACCAGTGGTAATACTGGAATAGCACTTGCATTTGTGGCAGCAGCAAAAGGTTATAAGCTCATTCTCACTATGCCAGATACTATGAGTATGGAAAGAAGATCTATGTTAAAAGCTCTTGGTGCTGAGCTTGTTTTAACTCCAGGTGCTTTAGGAATGAAAGGTGCAGTAGCTAAGGCTGAAGAGCTCGTAAAAGAAACACCTAATTCTATTATGCTTCAGCAGTTTAATAACCCTTCAAATCCATTGATTCATAAAACTACGACCGCTCTTGAAATCTGGAATGATACTGATGGGAAAGTAGATATTGTCATTAGTGGCGTAGGAACAGGTGGAACCATTACAGGCTGTGGTCAGGTATTAAAAGCTAAAAATCCAAAAGTAAAAATGATTGCTCTTGAACCTAAAGAATCTCCTGTTTTAGCTGGTGGACAGCCAGGTCCTCATAAAATTCAGGGAATTGGTGCAGGATTTATACCTAGTATTTTAGATAGATCTGTTATCGATGAAGTATTTCCTGTAGCTAGTGAACAAGCTCTTGAATTTGGTCGTAAGCTAGCGAAGGAAGAAGGTATTTTTTGTGGAATTAGCTCAGGAGCTGCTGTCTATGCTGCTCTGGAAATAGCAAAAAGACCTGAAAATAAAGGAAAATTGTTAGTAGTTATTTTACCTAGTACGGGTGAAAGATACTTATCTACTGCTCTTTTTTCTGATGTTGCAGCTCAACCTGCTACTGTTGGAGCAAAGTAAGATGATCTTTTGGTTACATGAAGAAGTAGAAAATATATTAAAGAAGGATCCTGCTGCTGGTTCTTACATAGAAGTTCTTTTATGTTATCCAGGTTTGCATGCATTAATTTTGCATAAGGTTGCTCATGCATTATATAAAGCATATATTCCTTTCATTCCACGATTTATCTCTCATGTTTCTAGATTTTTTACTGGAATTGAAATTCATCCAGGAGCAAGATTTGGAAAAAGATTTTTTATAGATCATGGAAAAGGAATAGTTATAGGGGAAACTACTGAAGTCGGAGATGATGTAGTAATTTATCAGGGAGTAACTCTGGGAGGAACTAGTACAAAGAAAGTAAAAAGACATCCAACCCTTGGAAATAATATTGTTGTAGGTTGTGGTGCAAAGGTTCTTGGAAATATAACCATCGGAGATAATTGTCAGATAGGTGCTAACTCTGTAGTTATAAAAGATATTCCTGCAAACTCTACTGTAGTGGGCATTCCCGCACGTATTGTGGCTCATGAAGGTAGAAAAGTCTCAGAACGTGATCCATTAAATCATAATTTAATGCCAGATCCTGAAGCTGATGCAATTAATTGTTTACTAGTAAAAATCAAAGAACTTGAAGATTCTATTCGAGCTTTATCAAAACAAACTGGCTGTAAAGAAGTAGACAGTATTTTAGATCAAAGTACTTTACCTTCTGGTAATGGTTCTGAACCTAAAAAAGATACTGCTAAAAATTTAGATGACTATATTCATGGTATGGGGATATGATTGGAGAAAATAAATGACAAAACAAGTAACGTTTCCAAAACCTGATTCTTATTTTGGAGTAGTGGCTATGAATACTTTTAGAGGTTTTAGAGTTAGAACTCTTAAGCAATCTTCTTCTAGTCCTACTGCTGAAATTGATCGTAGGTTTTCCTGGGAAGAAAAAACTCCTGATAGAGATATGGGGGAAGTTTTAGATAGGTTTGGGCAAACTATTTATGACGTAGGAACAATGCAGGCAATACTTCAATTCATACCACATGAATTACAGTATCCTCTGCCAGTGCTTTTTGAATCGGGAGATCTATTAGGTGAGTCAGATCCTGCAGATAAAGATCCAGTGCTGGGCGGATTAAGGGAGCCTGCAATGATAGATATCATTTCTAGAAAAGTAACTGCTTTAGCAGGAGAACATAAGCATGTAGGTGAGGTAAGACCAGGGGCTGCATTAATGATGGCATTAAATGGAGATGGATCTTCTTTCCCGTTTAATTTAATAGGATTGCCTTACGAACATAAATCACATTTCATACTAAATGATAAAATAGATGCAGCTATAGAAAAATCAAAAGGTGATAATAGAGAACTACCTACTGTTGAAAATTTTGACTTTCTTTTAGATCAAGGTCTAAATGAAGATGGAACTTGTACTATTCATGTTTATGCTGATCCTAGTGATATTGATTTTTTAAGTAGGATGGGTGTTTTTGCTCATGAGAGGGCTCTTGCGAAAGGAATTGACTCATCAAAAATAATAATAGCGCCTTCTATTGAAATAACTGAAAGAGACTATATGGAATATTTAAGACAAATAATGGCTCAGGATATTGAAGGTAATACTCAGTTAATAGATGCAGCCAATCAAGACTCTGATGCTTTTTTAGAAAGAGTACTTTCTATGTTAGTTCCAGCATAAACTAGTTTGATTAAAGTTCTATTTCTGGCGGGACAATAAACTGATATCTTTCAAATCTATTGTTTAAGAGCACTTCACCTATTTCGTTTTTGGTTTCTTTTATATAGGTAGAAAGTTTCTTTATTTTTTTTTCTGATGTGTAGATTAAGATCTCATCTTTGTCGACGTGATATGGTCTGGATGTCGTTTCATCATAAATAAAATAATAATCAGTCACTAATTCTCTTGAATAAAGACTTACATCTATATTAAATTCATCATTGACTTTATTTTTTACTTTTTCAATAATGGCTTTAGTGGGTTCAAATGGTTTGTCATTTTTTTCACATGAATAAGAAGTGAAAAACTTCTGAGCAGTAAATCTAAGTGTTAAATCCAAAAGTATAGGGTCATTTGTATGTCTGCTCCATTTTTTAATCTGATTAAATAAAAGCTGATCATCCATCCTTACAAATTCAGCTTCAGTATGATTTCCGAAAAGCCATGTTTGAACTAGAAGATCAGTTTTTCCTAATGCATTAATCTCATTGTTTCTTACTAAGTATTGAGCTCTAAGTAAAATTTTCTCTAGTAAATTATTTGCTGACTCTCTCCTGTAATGTTTTAAGAGATAGTATCTGATTATGTGCCTGTCTAATAAAAAGTGAATTATAGGATTTACTGCATCTTCATGAATGGCTAGGTAAGGATTACACTTCTTGCCATTCTCATCTTCTGTGGACACAATAAATCCATTCATTATTCTTTTTATATTGTCTACTACTTGACTTACTGAGCTTAAGCGCTGAACCATTTTTTCACTGCTTACATCAGGTTCCTCAAGAATTGCATTTACTACAATCCTATCGCCAAGATAATTTGATAGCCTGTCTATATCTACCTGACTTGAAACTAGCTGAGAAAGTATACTCTTTTCATCTTTAGAAAGAATCTTTGTAGCTGTAGAAACAATATCTATTTTTTCCTGTTCTTCTTTGGAAACTGTTTTTTTAAGATATGGATTTTCTCCTAAATCAAAAAGCTGTTCTTTTAACTCATTAAGTAAAATTTTTGTCCAATACTCATGATCATATTCTTTTGGGATTTTCCCGCCTCTACTTCTTTTAAATGCTCTTTCTGTTAAATGGCTAAATGGACCATGACCAACATCATGAATTAAAAAACACAATTTAGCTGCTTGAAGCTCAATGTCATTAAAACTTAAGTCAGCTGCAAGTTTGTTTAAAACATGTTCACCAAAAACATAAGTTAAACAAGAGTGCGTGAATCTGGTATACCAGGGGACTTGCTTAAATGCAAAAGGTAAAAGTTCGATCTGACTTATTCCTTTTAATCTTCTGAATATTTGACTTCCAGTGATAATTTGTTTTATGAGGGGAGTCGTATCTTTAAGTTCAATACCAAGTTTGTTTAAGTGTGGTACAAAACTTTCAAGAATAACACTGAGCTCGCGAATATCTTCCTGAAGGAGATTGAAAGCTCCAGGAATCATAAATCGTGGATAGTGTCCTTCTATATTGGTAGGTTTAACTATGCTTGAAAGCATAATATCTGAGTTTCCATTTCTCTTAACTAAAGAAATACCTTCAGAATCCTTTGAAATACCATTTTCTGTTTGAACTTTTTCTGCTTTTTCCATATTGCTTTTTTCTTTCTATAGCGTAGAATTAATTTTAGACTAAAAATATGATTTTACTTGGTAATACAGATGGATAGAATTTATGACGTAATAGTTGTTGGTGCTGGGCATGCAGGCTGCGAAGCTGCCCATGCTACTGCTAAGTTAGGTGCAAAGACTCTACTTATGGCACTTAATTTAGACACTATTGCTTGGATGCCATGTAATCCAGCGATCGGTGGACCAGCTAAGTCACACTTAGTAAAAGAAATTGATGCTCTTGGTGGTTTAATGGGACTTGCCACAGATGCTACATACCTCCAGTTGAAAACATTAAATATGAGTAAGGGCCCAGCAGTTCGTTCACTCAGAGCCCAGTCTGATAAAAAAGAATACTCTGTATGGGTTAAGAACTACTTAGAAAATATACCCAATTTAGACATTTATCAGGCAATGGTAACTAAATTATTAGTTGATGAAACTTCACAAAAAAGAAGAGTAACAGGTATAGAGAATCACTTAGGCGAAAAGATATATGCAAAATCTATAATTATTACTACTGGAACGTTTTTATCTGGAAAAGTACATGTGGGTCTTAAGTCAAATTCCGCTGGGCGTGCTGGTGAGTTTGCATCTTATGGGCTAACAGAATCGCTTACTTCTATGGGTTTAAATCTAAGAGATTGAAAACTGGGACCCCTGCAAGAATTGATGGAAAGTCCATAGATTTTTCTAATCTTGAAGAGCATTGGGGAGATGACACACCATCATATTTTTCATTTCTACCTAATCGACCAGTCAGAGAACAAATCCCTTGTCATATAACGAGAACTACTGAAAAAACTCATGACATTATCAGAGCAAATTTACACCTATCCCCAATGTATGCAGGAATTATTGAGTGTGTTGGACCTAGGTACTGCCCATCAATTGAAGATAAAGTTGTTAGGTTTAAAGACAAACCTTCTCACCATTTATTTTTAGAACCAGAAGGTAGAAGTACAAAAGAAATTTATTTACAAGGTTGTTCTACGAGCTTACCTGTAGAAGTTCAATGGGAAATTGTAAGATCATTGCCAGGGTTAGAAAATGCCATAATTATGCGTCCTGCTTATGCTGTGGAATATGACTATTTCCCTGGCACTCAATTTAACCATGGTCTCATGGCTAAAGATGTAGATGGGTTATTTATAGCTGGTCAGGTCTTAGGTACAAGTGGCTATGAAGAAGCTGCTGCTCAGGGCTTAGTAGCTGGAATTAATGCTGCAAAATATGCAAAGGATAAAGAAGTTTTAATTTTTGAACGTGAGTCCAGTTATATAGGGACTTTAATAGATGATCTTGTCACTAAAGAAATGGATGAGCCTTATAGAATGCTTACTTCCAGGTCTGAATACAGACTAACTCTTCGTCAGGATAATGCTGATCAAAGGTTGACTCCGTTAGGCAGAGAAATAGGACTGGTAGATGATCTTCGCTGGAATGTATTCAATGAAAAAATCGAAGATATAAAAAAAGAAAAAACAAGACTTCAAAAAACAAGAATTAGCCCAACCCAAGAAGTGAATCAAATACTTTCTAAGTATGGTGAAACTCTTGAAATAAATATGACACTTGCTGATTTGTTAAAGAGACCTGGTGTGAATTATCAGTGTATATCCGAGCTGCGAGCTGCGAGCTGCGAGCCGGGTAAAAATTCTTCTCAGCTCTCAGCTCTCGGCTCCCAGCTCGATTTTTCTTTTGAAATTGAAACAGAAATAAAATATGAGGGCTATATAAATCGCCAGTTATTGCAGATTTCTCAACAGGATAAATTGGAAAAAATTAAAATACCAAAAGATATTGATTTTACTTCAATGATTCATTTGTCAAATGAAGCTAGAGAAAAATTTAATAAAATAAAACCAATTACGATCGGACAAGCATCAAGAATAGGTGGTGTTTCTCCTGCTGATATTACAGTTTTAATTACTAATATTAGGCAGCAACAGCAGCTGGAGCAGCAACCAGTTGGTTAAACCCCCCAATAGTATCCCGCTCAAATTCAGCTATAAGTTGTTCAGTAAGCCCCATTCCAGTTGCATTGCCTCTTTGAATTAAACCCGTTCTGTCAAAATTAATGTTTATCCAGGCACATGCATTATCATCTGCCAAACCTGTTTTATCTGCTTGAGTGCTTTCCCCTGCTAATATATCTCCGACTTCATTAACTTCTACAAACTCTTCTCTTACAGGTCCTTGTTGTTGAGCTAGTTGCCTGAGAAATGCTATATTTCTTTCTGCTCTAGGTGAAACTGTTCCTACTGTTGCCATAATATGTTCTCCTTTAATTATTTCTGATTTCCTCTAATGTTTTTAAAATTTCAGTAGTAGAGAATCCACTTCCTAAAAACTGTTTATCTACAATCATTCTATTAGTTACACGACCAGCTTCAGCCTGTTCTACAAGCGCTTGATATGCTGGGTGTGAATATAAACCAAATGGATGACTATTACCTCTTCTAAAAGTATGCATACGAGAATAGGCATTAGTTAAATCAGTTTTAGAAGTTATTTGCATTTTCTCTCCTTTGAAATTTTCAACTTGTTAAAGATCATAAACAAAAAAAGAAAAAAATATAATCAGGTAAAGTCTCTGATAAATTTAA
>Ga0105164_10000781_pt1 | contig 21025 bp, 33 predicted proteins | sample VDWuncwatermetaG_FD_89674 | JGI IMG/M metagenome (GOLD analysis project Ga0105164, IMG submission 89674) | Wastewater microbial communities from Netherlands to study Microbial Dark Matter (Phase II) - VDW unchlorinated drinking water | ecosystem: Environmental > Aquatic > Freshwater > Drinking...
CCCTACAACCACGGACATGCCCCCTGCGGGTATAAGGGGTTGTCGGCAACTTGTTGCCCTAAAACCACGGACATGCCCCCTGCGGGTATAAGGGGTTGTCGGCAACTTGTTGCCCTAAAACCACGGACATGCCCCCTGCGGGTATAAGGGGTTGTCGGCAACTTGTTGCCCTACAACCACGGACTGCCCCTCATTCAAAAACACGAGCCGTAGGCGACATGTTTTGCGGGAAGACCCCTGCGGTCTTGCGGCAGAGCGTGGTTGTCGGCAACTTGCTACTGCCAGAAATGCAAAGCCCCGCAACAGCGGGGCTTGTTAAGAGTTTGCGAAATTGCACAAACTCATAGCGAATAGGTTTAGCCCATCACGAATGGCTAGGATGCGCCTTAATCCACTCGCGCATCGCCTCATTCACCCGCGTCTGCCAACCGCGACCCGAAGCCTTTAACGCCGCCAGAATATCCGCATCAAAGCGGATCGTAGTAGGGACTTTGAGGGCTGCTTTCTTAGTACCAACAGGTCGCCCCCGTTGCCGTGCAACACTGGCCGCCGCCTGCCCTTCGTTCGCCGACACAACACGGTCGCCAATCGTCCACGTAGCACCCGTGAAGAACGCATCGGTCAGCAAGGGCGCATCGTCAGAGTCAGCCCCCGTTTCAAGGGGCATATTTACGGGTTTCACTTTCATGGGCATACCTCATCGAAATAATACGGCGAACTGCGCCGCGCAGCGTCCAAACCAATACCACCGCCCGACCTTGCAAATTGCCAATGCTAATCAGGCGCGTTTCACCATAGTTTTGTCGCGTGTCTTCACGCGTGGCGAGCACCCCTACAAACACTTCAGCCGCACGCGCAAAATCCAAACCACGGTCAGCGATATTTTTAGCGTTTTTAATCGGGTCGAAATCAATTTTCATGTGGTCATTGTATTAACAAATAATACCCTAGTCAAATTATTTGTTAATACAAATATAACGTATCGGACGTGAAGCAGCGGAACACCTTCCGCCTTAATTCGCCTTACGCAGGCGCGTAAAGTGGCGGTATGAAAACCGAAAGCATAAGCATCCATGCCACTGCCTTAAACATTGCCAGCATCAGCCACGAGCAGATACAAGCGATAGCAGATGGCTTAACCCCCTCAATCTTGCCGAGCGTGCGCCAGCACCTCCGCTTGAGCAAGCTCCAAACACAAGCGCAAATGCACCTGAAGCACAGCCTCTTCGCGCCGCTGGATAGATCGCTGCATCCAGTCGCCAACCACTTTGGCAAACTCATGCGGCGCAAGGCTCTGTGCTATTGCCAATTCAGAGGCCGATACCTGCAACTCAAAGCGCGCAGGAATGGCCTCAAAAACAACTTTCATCCGCGCAATCACCGCATCGTCTAGCGCAACATCGGCGGAACTCCTGGCCAGAATGCCGCGAATCAACTTTTCCATCTCGATCCAATCACGCGCCGCCTCGATTGGGAACTGAATAATCTATGCACTCATACCCATCCCTCGTTATCTATCACGCCGCCTTTTTCACACCGGTCATCTTTTCGGCCAATGCCGCCTCAATCTCCTTAAAGGACTGAACCCATGCCACTTGACACCTCATCGCCACCGCGTCATCCGCGCCGAGCAACGCCTGCTGCAACCGTCCTGTCGTCTCGTAAAATACCACTGCCAATGGGTGCATATCGACTAGGTAAAGTAGCGCAACGGCGTAGGCTTGCCGAGCAACGCTGGTCGGGTGTTCTAAAACAGATTCGGGCAGACATATTGGGGATTGGCAAGCCATCCATTCCACCTGGCCCCGTGCGAGCAAGACGTATCCTAGAAACGCCTCCCGCTTGCCAGCCAACACCGCCACCTGCTGATCTTGCAACGCCTGAGAACGTAGCAGACTATCTCGATCGGTTTGATGCTTGGAATGAAGCACAGCAAGCCGCAATGCCCCCCATTGCGCAACGCCCGCACCCGCCAGCGCGCTAAACGCAGTGAGCGCACCAATCAAAATTCCGTTATCCATTTAGTTTCATCCTTTCAAACTCACGCCGCCTTTTTCTTCAATTTGCGCCCCAATTGCGCTGCCAGAGAGGCAGTACCCTCGATGATCTTTTTACCCTCGTCTGACGTGTGATCGTGGTTGTCCACTTCAGTGTCGTAGTGGTCTTTTAATGCCATCAGGGCAGGTACTTGTGTACTCAACAATATCAATACCTTGATAGGTTAAGTTTAAGTGCCACATTTCGCCGTTAACTTCTATCGTGAGCAAAAAGCTCCGCTTGAGGTAATCTAGCTCGCGCCTAAGTTCAACATGCTGCGCATTTGGATAAACCACTTGAATAATTGCCAGCAAAGCCAAGTCAGTCATTACATCTGGGCGGGCATGGTCTAGTTGTTCTAGACACAGCCAACGTATTTGCCCGCGCCGAACTGCCTCGATGTCGATAACGAGGGACGTTCTACTTCGCAGTGCGACAGCAGACTTAGGCACTGCGCTTCCTTGGCGATTGCGCTGCCATAGAGGCAGTTCCTTCGATCACCCGCTTGCCTTCCTCAGGGGTATGGTCGTAGTTATCTAGCAACGCGCGCTGGCGCGGCGTAAGGCTAGGTGCGGCAGGCGCGCTGCGGACACCCGTAAGTAGATAGCCAATATCCATGCCCATCAAAGCCAAGGCAGCAAGCAATTTAGCACTTGGTGCCATATCGCCAGCCTCATAGGCGCAGTACGAACGCTTAGGAATCCCCGTCTTTAATACCATCTCATCTTGCGTTAGCGGTATTTGCTCACGCGCTTCTTTTAGACGCTCTGAAAATAATTGCAGAATCATGCAATTCACCTCTTGACTTGTTGCAGAATCCTGCAATAATGCCACACATACAAACGAGCTTTAGACGTTTGCCAACTTAACCAACCAAAAAAAGGACAGCTATGAAAACCACCTCAATCTCTTTACCTGACCAAACCATCCTGCTCCTAGCCGCACTTGCCCAAGCGTCGCTGCGCGCCAACGGCAAGATCACCCTGCCGCGCTGCATCGCTGTTGAGCTGGTGTGCGCGTTGCCCAGCGCGCCAACTAAGCTCATCACCGAAGCCGACTTAACCGAGCTGGAGCGGCTGGAGCTGCGCTGCCAGCAAGCGGAAGGTAAGCCCAGCACCCCTGCTGACGTGCAAGGCGTGCCGGTATCCCCAATGTTAGAGACGGCCTACCGCTACAGTTTGCGCCGCCGTGCTGAACGTCAGGCTAGCGGCGCAGCTCAACCTTCTTCAGGTTCTCAATCCACGCATCCGCAAACGCAAACACCTCTCCACATCTTGCAGAGCTTGTGCGCCTAGCTGAGTGCCTATCACAGCTTTGCGGCAATCTGCTTGCAGCTCACCCTTGTGCAGCAGCCCGCGATTGTCCAAATGCGCAATCAGCACCGTCAGCATATGGCGATACCCCTCAAGGCGGTTCTCCAGCAGCGTCGGGTACTCGGTCTTAATTGTCTTTTGATTCATATACCCCTCACTCTTTAGAAAGTCATAGTTTGCCATGAAAACACAACCCAAACATCACGTCGTGCGCCTCGACGGCATTCAGTGGGCAGACATCGCCCGCGTGCGTGCCGAAATGCTCGCCGCAGGCATTAGCCAATCCGAGTGGGGGCGCGAAAACGGCTTTACGCGCCAGCAAGTGGCCGATGTGCTCACCGGTCGCCGTCTGTGCTTACGCGGCGCAGGTCACGCGATTGCCGTCGCCCTTGGTCTCAAGGTGGGGCGCATCGTCAAGGCGCGCAACTTCAAGCCTGCGCATAAGCATCAAGGAGCTGCGGCATGAATACCCCCTCACCTCAATCCTCCATCATGACAACAAATCCTCTTGCACTACCACCCGCCTGCGTTTTGGATTGTTTTGGTAGAGACGTTTCCATTCCGCTGATTGGCGATTATTTCTCGCGGAATCAATTGAATCAGATAGATGCAGTAGCGTCTTTAACATCTCCGCCTGGTAGGGCTGAGTCCCCTTGTCCTGTTGTGCCGCATGCCTAATGGAGCTCGTGAATATGCGCCCATCTATTACACCGCTGATTTCAAGCTCTGCCACGATTGAGGTTGCCAGTCGCGCAATCGCCTCGATGCGCCCTGCGATCTCATTAAATTCTTGGTCGGTCATATCGCTCTCCATTGCGCACTTTACTTGCTGCGCATTTTACCCACTAAAAAGCCTTTTAACCTGTTCCAACAGCGTATTTGTTCGGAGCAGTGTTTTGGGAGGGCTTTCCAATGAGTAAGCGCAATTGGAAACGCGTGCAACCCGAATTTGAATTTAAAGAGGAATGAATATGACACGCAAAACCGACTACACCAACAGCAGCCAGCAACGCATCTTGAAAGTGGTGCTGGCGATGTTCGGTCACGAAATTGACGGTCTCGCACCCGGTGCGCTGGCCAAGCTGGCAGGCATCACCCCCGGCGAAGCCACCCGCGACCTAGACAACCTGATGCAAGCAGGCTTTGTCGAGCCGCTACCACAAGGCAATGCCTACCGCATCACCCCGATGGTGGGGCAAAAGGCGATGGCGATTTTGCACACCTTAAGCCGCGCCGCCCAGCGCGTGGATGAAATTCAACAACGCTACACCCGCAACTAATAGGAGAACGACATGAGCAGTTTAGTTAAACCAGAATACTTAGAACCCGCCATGCAAGAAGGTGGGCTGTGGGCTGAAGCAGGCTTCGCGCCTGACGGCGCAGGCGCGCTGGCGATGGACTTGCTTGCCCTGTTGTCAGGCTTGACGCTAGGGCAAACCAAAGCCGTGTTGAAAAGAGCCGAGGAGATGCTGGAAGCAGTCGTCGTGCTCGATGCCAACGCCGCCGACTTTAAGTTAGCCGCGCAAGGATACCGCTGCGCGACTTCTCAACCATCTTGATCGCTTCGTCGATGCAATCGCTGGTGGTGTTGCGCTGCGCTTTAAGTGCGGTTGCTAGCTGCAACACCTCGGTAACCAGCAGGCTTTCAAGCAAGGTTTTGTTTAAGTTTTCCATGGGGATTCTCCAAAAAATTAAAAAGGCTGCGTTTTCCAGACGCGCATTCATTTTAACCGCTGGCAGTAATCCCCACCCCTTCAACGTAAGTCGGGCTTTAACCCGACCAGGAGCATAACCATGGCACGCAAGCCCAATACTCTCCCCGATATTTCTGATGCAGTTGTCAGTCACGATCAAATCGCCGCCGACCACGCCAAGCTCAACGAGCTGGCAGCGATGAACCGCTTAGCCTCAGACAACGCCCACGCGCTGGCAACACAGCTCGGCTACGACGGCAGCCTCACCGTCGGTGCATTAGAAGATGAGATTCGTTTCTACCAACGTCGCACCGCCGAGACTTGTGTCGAGCTGGGAAAACGCCTGTTGTTACTAAAAGAATTGACCCCACACGGCGAATTCGCAAAACGTATTGAGATGCTTGGTTTCGGTAGAAGCACTGCCCAACGGTTTATGCAGTTGGCAAAGAAGTTTTCCAAATTACCCAAATTGGGTAATTTGGTGATTACGAACGCCAGTGCAAGCAAGTTCATGGAGCTATTAATACTGGATGACGATCAACTCGCCGAGCTTGATGATGGCGGTAGCGCGCTGGGTATCAAGCTCGACGATATTGACTGTCTATCGGCATCGGAATTGCGTAAAAAGCTGCGTGAAGCCCAAGCCGATGCCGCTGCCACTGATCGCGTGTTGGAAGAAAAAAGCAAGTCCATCACCCAGTTGCAAAAAAATCTCGCGGGCAAGCAAATAGACCCACAAGCCGAATGGTCTGCGGCGATGCAAAGCCTCAATGCCCACGTTGCCGCGCACCGCGACGGCTTTGTGCAGTCCATCACCGCCCTGGATGTCATCCGTGAAAAAGTCATGCAGCAAGAAGCCGAAGTCGGCGCAGAAGCGGCTTTGGCAGCGGCGCGTGAGCAAATCGGGCGCGAGCTGGCTGAGGCAATCGAGCGCGCCGAAGGCATTGTGGCAGCGGTGCGGCGCAGTTTTGACCTGACGCTCGGCGCGTTAATCGGTTAAGCGTGAGCGACCTCGACATGGCTACCCAACTCTCCCCCGATATGTTGGCGCAACTGTTTGCCCTGCGTGACGCGCTGGCTGCTGCACCGCGTGGCGAACAGTCGGCGCGGGTTGAGTCATTTGCCCGCTTTATCGGCAAGTCGCCCAACACCGTGCATCGCTGGCTTAAAGACCATACGGGGCGAAAAACCAACCGCAAAAAGCGCGCGGATGCAGGCAGCTCGTGTGTGTCCGATGGCACGCTAGAGCTCATCGCGGGGATGCAGCGCGAAGGCGTGCGCGGCAATGGTAAAAAAATCGTCCCCACGGCGGTGGCGATGAATATCGCCCACAGCAATGGGGTCGATATTCAGGTGACGGAAGGGCAATTCAACCGCCTCATGCGTGCCAAGCGTCTCGACGTGGCGAGCGTGGTCAACTCGCGCAGCCACATTGCCCTGCGTGCCGAACACGTCAATCAAGAGTTTCAAATTGACCCCTCGCTGTGCGTGATTTTTTATATGGCAGGCAAGCAATTCATCATGCGGGATGAGGAGTTTTACAAAAATAAGCTCGAAAACATCACCAAAATTAAGCTCAAGGTGTGGCGGTATGTGCGCTATGAAAAAGCCTCCGCCTCAATCGACGTGCGCTACTTTGAGGCGGCGGGTGAAAACCAACAAAGCCTGTTTGAGTTTTGCCACTACACCATGAGCCGCCAGCCGCACCGCCTGTCCTATGGCCGCCCCGCAAGGCTGGTGATGGATAAGGGCAGTGCCAACACCTCGCACGGTATTTTGAACTGGATGGACGCGATGGGCGTGGAAGTGATCACCCATGCGGCGGGGCATTCCTGGGCAAAAGGCGGGGTAGAAAAAAGCAACGACATCGTCGAGCTGCAATTTGAAAGCCGTCTGAAATTTGAGCCGGTCGAAAGTGTCGCCCAGCTTAATGCCTCTGCTGAAAAGTGGGTGCGCGACTACAACGCCAATGCCATTGAGCATGTGGATTGCCGCGTGCGCCGTGCATCAGGTGAGCCGCTGGTGCGCGATGAATTGTGGCAACTGATTATGCGCACCCCTGAGCATCTGATTGAGATACCCAGCATCACGGTGTGCCAATACTTCTTGCATGGCAAGCAAGATACCCGCCAGGTGAAAAGCAATTACACCATTAGCTTTGTGCATCCTGAGCTTAAAAAGTCGCAGCAATACAGCCTCGCCCCTTGGGCAGAATTCCTTGCCAACAAGATGGAAGTCAAGGTGTGGGCATTGCTGCTTAAAGACGGCGCGCTGCGCGTGGAGATCCCGCGTTTTAGTGCCGAACCGCTCTTGGTCGAAGTCGCTGCTGAAAGCGCGTTTGATGCGTTTGGCAGTGCAATGTCTGCCACCGTGGTAGGCGAATACAGCCGCACCCCGCAATCGCTCACCGAAGCCAACGACCAGCTCCTTGCCAAAGCCGCCTGGGGAGAAGAAGCCACCCGTGACACCGCCGAAGTGTCCCGCGCCAAGCAAGCCCGTCCCTTTGCACACCTCAACGACGGCAAGGGCTTGGTGGCACATAGCCAGCTCGGTAAAGAAGCCTTGCCGCAACGCTTATTGCCCGCCGCCACACCTTTGGTCACCGAGCAAATTACCGCTGCATCTAACAGCCGTGTTGAGTTTCCGCCACTGTCACTGGTGGAGTTTTCTAAGCACATGGGCGACGACTGGCACAAAGACTTTGCAGCGGTAGTGTTGCAACGCTATCCCGATAAACGCATCCCCTCAAACGAAGTGGAAGCCCTTAAACAACGCCTGTTGCGCGGCATATCTGCCCCGCTGCGAATGGTTGGAGGAATGAAATGAAGTTGCAACTGAAAGAGATTTTGGCAGAGCTGGGCAAAAACCAGCGGGAGCTGGCACAGAGCTTGAACGTGTCGCCCGCGTGTGTTGCACAGATTTGCAATTACGGACTGTTCCCCAAAAAACCAGACGGCATCACCGTCCGGTCGGGAATCCTGAAGTTTTTAGCAACACACGGCGCATCCGACCAAAGTTGTCGCCGTGCTTTTGAAGTCGTACCAAGCCCCGTAGGGGCGTATGGCAATACGCCCACTACAGATGAAAACCAACCACAGGAGATTCCTATGTTACTCGAAAAACAATCTTTAACCGCCGCTGCGATGAAGCATTTTAAGCTAGATGCGGAAAACCATCCCTTTGTGAACGACATCCAGTCACATAACGATGTGTTTTTAAGCGATGACATTCGCTACATCCGTCAAACTTTGGCAAGTACTGCCAAGTATGGCGGCATGATTGCCATCGTAGGCGAAAGCGGCTCAGGTAAAACCACGCTGCGCCGCGACCTGCACGACCGCATCGAACGCGACAAAATCAACACCGTCTTAATCGAACCCTCGGTGTGGGGTATGGAAGACAACGACGTGCGCGGCAAGACCCTCAAAGTCAACAGCATCGCCGAGTGCATCATCAGCACCGCCTCGCCATCTAGCAAAATTTGCCGCAGCAGCGAGGCACGCGACAAACAAGCTATTCAGGTGCTGCGCGATGGTGTCGCAGCGGGCTATCGCTATCTGCTCATCATCGAAGAAGCCCACGCCATTCCCGTGCCGACGCTCAAACATCTCAAGCGCATGATGGAGATGACGCATGGGTTTAAGACTCTGTTGGGCGTGGTGCTGTTCGGGCAAACCGAGTTAGCGCAACGGCTGAGCGTGCAAAACCGCGAAGTGCGCGAAGTGGTGCAACGCTGCGAACTGGTCACCTTGCCGCCACTAGACAACGAGCTGGAAGCCTTTATTCAATTCAAATTCTCCCGCGTCGGCATTGACTACAAAACCATCATTGATGCCAGCGGCATCGAAGGCATCCGCGCCAAACTCACCCAGCAGCTAGGCAACAAAAAAACCGTCAGCTACCTCTACCCGCTAGCCGTCACCAACCTGCTGATCGGCAGCATGAATCTGGCAGCCGAAGGTGGCTTTGCACAAGTCGATGGCGACGTGGTCAAGGAGGCTTAAATGAAATCCGAACTCACTCAAATTCGTGAAGGTAACCGCAAGATTCACAACTGGCGCATCGTCGCCTGTGTACTGGGCTTATGCGCGCTGTATGCCTTGATGGGTAAGCTCGATGCCGATGCGCGGCTGGCCGAAGTAGAACGCCTCGCTGTGCTGCGTCATGCCGCCCCTATCGCTCGTCCGCACACCGTTCGCCCTGAGCTTGTCGAAGGGTTTGCTCCCGTGACAGGTGGTGTGCTGTGAGCCAGCTCTATATGCACGAAGAGCTGCTGCTTGCCGCATTCCCGATTTATAAAAAATATATCAAAGATGGTCTTGAGGTAAGCGACTTAATCGCCGAGCTGAATCACCTCGCTTGGATTCTTTCATCTTTTAACGCCAAGGGCGTGGCGATGCTGCACGCCGAGTTAAAGCAGAAAGCACGGGGTCAGTAATGCGCTGCACTTGCCCCGCCTGCGGTTCGTCATTCAGCCTCGATGCGCTGTTAGGCAACGAGGGCGCGCGCGACGCGGTAATGGCGGCGTTGGCTTTCCCCGCGCCATTAGGGCAGCAGATGATTCGCTATCTGGCGTTGTTCCGTCCCGCCCAGCGCAGCATCTCGCTAGACCGCATCGCCAATCTCATCAACGAGCTGTTGCCGATGATTCAAGCCGCCGCCATTACGCGCAATGGGCGTATCTATAACGCGCCGCAAGACTACTGGCGCATGGCGATGGAAGACATGGTCGGCAAGCGCGGCACAGGGAACTTGACCTTGCCACTCAAAAGCCACGGCTATCTGCTCGCCATCATCGAAGGCTACAACCTCAAGGCAGAGCAACGCCAAGAGACCGCCGTTGAAGCCCGTCGCGGTGGGGTCATGCCTAGCACTGCCGTGCCTGCGGCGCAACAGCCTCATCCGCTGTTAGCCGCACCGCGCAAGCCCCGCAGTGAAATCCCCGACCACTTAAAAAGCAAACCCAAACTGAATGACACGACATAAAACCCGCAACCGCATCACCCGCCGACGTACCCAGTTAATTTTTTACCATATCAACAGGATTTTTAATCATGGCAACCCAAAACAAAACCCGCCTCAAAACTCAAGCCGCCGTCTATGTGCCGCAAAGCCGTGACGATGCCGCCGCTGACATCCGCAAAATCGGCGACTTGCAACGTCAGATGCAGCGCGACACCGCTGAAATGAACGACGCCATCGCGCATATCACCGCCTCATATCAACCACGCCTAGACACCGTAGGCGAGCAACTCAAAACCCTGCAAGAAGGCGTGCAAGGCTACTGCGAAGCCCATCGCCATGAGCTGACCAACGAGGGCAAGGTCAAAACTGCCAACCTGATTACGGGCGAGGTGCAATGGCGGCAACGCCCCCCCAGCGTGCGCATCAGCAAGTCTGAAGTGGTACTGGAAACGTTGGCACGCCTAGGGCTGGCGCGCTTTATCCGCACCAAAGAAGAGGTCAATAAGGATGCCATTCTGGATGAGCCTGATGCCGTCAAAGGTGTGGCAGGAATCACCGTGGTGACAGGCGTGGAAGATTTTGTGATCACGCCGTTTGAACAAGAGGTGAAGGCCGCTTAGTACATCCCCTCAAGTCCGTTCGCCCCGTCATTCCCGCGCAGGCGGGAATCCAGTGACAGAAAAGGCCGAGCGGACTTCTGAAGATGGTTTAGCTGAGATTTTATTAGGGGGTACAAATGAAAACGATCAAGCGCAAAGTACTGGTGACGATTGAGAAGGAAATCGAAATCGAAATGTTGCCAGGTGTTTTTGAAAACATGACACAAGAAGAATATCTGGCGGAGTTCCGCAATGGGCTATGGCATGTTGAAGGGATCGATGATGTTGTGAAGTATGCGGCGCGGATGGCCGCCACAATGGGTGGCGGATACCAACACGATGGACTCGGCCTGTTGAGCGAGAGTTTCAACACCTATCCAAGGATTCCAGATGTGAAGTTCACCATCTTGATGGATGAGTGCACTGAAGAAATCATTAAGTAGAGACCATCATGTCCAACCAATACCCCGCCAAATTCAAAGCCGACGCGCTCAAGCGTCGCGAGATCCAGCTTATCCACGTCGCCCGGCAAAAGGTGGGTATGGATGAAGATACCTATCGTGCCTTGCTGCATGATCGCTTCGGCTTGAGTAGCAGCACCGACATGGACTGGCGGCAGCGCAAGCAGCTGCTCGACCATTTCAAAACGCTGGGCTTCAAGGTGGTGCCTTCCAAGAAGCGTCCCCAGTCGCGCCCGCTGGCAGGCGACCCGCAAAGCACCAAAATCCGCGAGCTGTGGCTGACGCTGCATACCAATGGCAAGGTGCGCAACCCAGACGAATCCGCACTGGCCGCATTTGTTAAACGTCAAACCAAGGTCGATGCACTGCAATGGCTTACCACCAAGCAAGCGTCAGCCGTGATCGAGGAGCTAAAAAAATGGCTAACCCGCTAATCCTCCCTTTAAGCCTCACGGCGGAAGACTTGCACCTGTTGCCGCCTTCGATGCAGGCATTGGCGCAAGTCGTCGGCCTCACCGCCCTGCTCGATTTGGTGGCGGCCTATGGTGGCACGCCGCTGTTTGTCCCCAGCAAAGGCACGAGTAATCTTGAGCTACAGCGCGTGCTAGGCAAGCCTGCCTTTACCGCCCTGCAAGCTCACTACGCGGGCGACCGCTTAGAGATTGCCCTGTGCGACCGTGCGCTGCGCATCATCTTGCATCGCAACATCCGCGCTGACCTCGTGGCAGGCATGACTAAAATCGCCATCGCGCGCAAGTATCGCTACACCGTGCGCGGCATTTTTGACATCGAGATGCGCGGCGAGCCCTCTGATAAAAATTTAAGCCTGTTTTAGGCGTTGGTTAGCCTTTCTCATGCAAAGGTACTAAATCCACCCTAGACCCGATTTATAAATCGCCTCAGCCCCTTTTAGCTCGATACTAAGTTGCCCATCCGATAGCACATCCAGCCCAATCGCAATGATGGGCAAATTAACGGAAACCCTTCCGCTTATCTCGCCCCGTTCACCCGCGCAAAATGCACGGCATGAACTCACTCAAACATTCTTCTGTTGTTGCACTCAAGGCTTGTAGCTTTGAGGTGAACAAAGTCGCGTCTGGCGATATTCAGCTCTTCCCCGCGACTAATTTTCGTGCCAACGATGGTCGCCCCGAAACTTTGCCCGCATGGGTGATCAACGCTGCGGTGGCGCAAACGCTGATTGCGCAATTCGCCAAGCGCGCTAATCCGATGGTGTTGGATTACGAGCATCAAACCTATCTCTCGGCCGATAACGGTCAGCCTGCAATGGCGGCGGGCTGGATTGATGCCTTGCGTTGGGTAGAGCCTGCCGAAGGTGTGCCAGGTGGCTTGTTTGCCACGGTGCGCTGGACAGAGCGTGCCGCCGCGCACATCGCTGCTGAAGAGTACAAATTCATTAGTCCAGTGTTCACGCACGATCCCAAAACAGGCGCAGTGCTGCGCCTACTCAATGCCGCGCTCACCAACAACCCAGCGATTGACGACATGCAGGCGGTGAGCGCGCGCCTGACTGCCAATTTATTAACCACGGAGAAAACCATTATGGATATGGATGAGCTGTTAGAACGGATGCGTTATTGGCTGAATTTGCCCACGCTATCAACCCCTGAAGAGGTGGTGGCGGAGATAGATAAAGCGATTGCGCTGATTAAGGCGGACGCGGGTGAGGCGGCAGCAGTTGCCGCAACAGCGGGCGGGGTGACGGGATTGTCATTACAACGCCGCAACGAGTTGGTGTTAGCGCGTGCAGCTCAGCCTAACCCCGCTGAATATGTTCCCGTGGCGACTTTCGATGCTGTTAAAGCTGAGCTGGTGATGTTGAAGTCTGCTCAATTGAGCGATGAGGTGGCGCACATTGTGCAAGCCGCGCTGACAGCGGGCAAGATTCAGCCGCCCGAAGTGGCGTGGATGACAAGCTTGGGTAAAACCAATCTCGAGCTGCTTAAGAGTCGAGTGGCAAGCGCACCTGTCTTGGCCGCGCCTGGCACGCAAACGCAAGGCATCGCACCCGTGGCTGAAGTGCACGGCGCGCTGAATGATGCTGAGCTGGCGATGTGTCGTCAGATGGGCTTGTCGCCAGATGATTTCAAAAAGACCCGTGCCGCTGGCATGGTGGTTTAGTTAATTTTAAGAGGAGAACGCAATGACTGCATTAGTGACCGACCGTAACACTCCAATGAAAGATGGTGAGCTGATTGTTGTCCCCGTCGCCGCCGCTATGAAAATTTTTGCAGGGGCGATTGTCTGTGCCAATGCCGCAGGCTATGCCGTAAAAGGCGCGGCAGCCAGTGGTTTGGTTTATCTGGGGCGCGCCGAAGAAGCGGTGGACAACAGCACCGGAGCATTGGGGGCGAAGAGTATCTCGGTGCGTCGAGGTAAAGCCTTTAAGTTTGCCTCGGAAGCAACCGACCCTGTCACACAAGCGCAGCTCGGCAAGTGCTGCTACGTGTTCGACGATCAGACCGTGTCAGCCTCAGCAGGCGCTGCCAATGTCCGTTCTGATTGCGGCATCGTGGTTGGCGTGGATGCCGATGGGGTTTGGGTGGTGGGCGGTGCGTTAGATTTGCGTCCTGTCACAGTATCGCTCACCTTCCCTGCTATTGCGGCAGCGGGTACGGCGGATTTAACGGTTGCCTACGCAGGTGCAGCGGTGTCGGATTATGTGGTGCTCGGCTTGCCTGCTGCGCCGCCGCTTGGCGTGATTTACAACGCTTTTGTTTCTGCTGTGGGTGTTGTAACGGTGCGCGCCACCAACATCACCGCTGCCGCCATCACCCCGCCTGTTGCCAGCTATACCGTTGCGGTACAGAAGTAATTTTATGGATAACTGTCGGGCATGTGCCCGACTTAAGGAGAATTAAATGTTAGTTAACAAAGACACCTTGTCAAATTTGTTTGTCAGTCTCAAGGCAAACTACAACAACGCCTTCGCGGCAACTGAAACCGTCTGGGAAAAAATCGCGATGAAAATCCCTTCGACTACCAGTCAAAATGATTACGGCTGGTTGTCACGCTTCCCCAAAATGCGTAAATGGGTCGGTGATAAGGTTATTAAATCGCTTGAAGCCTTCAAATACAGTATTAAAAACGATGACTTTGAGGCGACCGTCGCGGTAAACCGTAATGACATCGAAGACGACAATTTGGGCATGTACGGCATTCAGGCACAAGGTGCGGGCGAGTCTGCGAAATCGTTGCCCGATGAAATCGTGCTCGAACTCGTCAACCGTGTGTTTGACACGCCTTGCTATGACGGACAGTTCATGGTCGATATTGATCACCCTGTGGGTAATGGCTTAGGGGGTGTCGCTTCGGTATCCAATAAGGGCACAAAGGTGCTATCGGTTGCTACCTTGGCGGCCGCCAAAGCTAGCTTTGGTGCGGCACGCACCGCGATGCGCTTATTCAAAGACGATGAAGGTCGCCCTTTGAATGTTCAGCCTACCGTGCTGCTCGTACCCCCATCACTTGAAGATGAAGCCAACAGCTTGATGAACAATGACCGTCTCGAGGATGGTAAGCAAAACCCTTACAAAGGCTTATGCACCGTCGTTTGCGATGCGCGCTTGTCATCGAGCACCGCTTGGTTCTTGCTCGATACTAGCAAAGCCATCAAGCCTTTCATTTATCAAGAGCGTAAAGCCCCTGTGTTTGTCGAGCAGACCTCGCCAGATGCGCCTGATGTATTTACCCGCAAAGAGTTTAAGTTCGGTGCAGAAGCGCGTGCGGCAGGGGGCTACGGCTTCTGGCAGATGGTGTACGGCTCAGACGGTACAGTCGCTTAATCCTAGGCGGGGTGTTTGCCCCGCTGTTTAATTTTTCAAGGAGAACAATATGGCTGCTAAAAAAACACCCCCTAAAGATGACTCAGGCAATACCCCTAAAGTTTGGCGTGTTGTATCGCAGCGTGAAGGCTTCCGCCGCGCGGGCTTGGTTTGGAGTACGAGCCCAATTTTAATTGGCAAGGACGAATTGAGTGATGAGCAGTTGGCAGCGCTGCAAGCTGAAGCGTTGCTCACCCTTGATGAGGTGGATGCGCCTGTCGCAGTCGCAGTCGAAGCGGACGACGCTGAATAATGAGCTACGCCACCCAACAAAATCTCGTGACGCGCTTCGGCGCGGATGAGTTGATACAGCTCACCGATTTGAACAATGTCGGCAGTATCGACGCAGCCGTCATCGCGGTGGCGTTGGCAGATGCGGATGCTGAAATCAATAGTTACCTGGCGGGGCGTTACAACCTGCCGTTAACGCAGGTATCGGCAGAGCTGGTGCGGCTGGCGTGTGATATTGCCCGCTATCGTTTGTTTGATGTGCGCGCCACCGAGGCGGTCAAAGTGCGTTATGACGATGCGATTAAAAAACTGCGCGACATCGGCAAGGGCTTGGCATCGTTGGGTATCGACGAGGTAGGTCAAGCTATTGCAGCGGCGGGTGATGTACAAATGGTATCGGGCGGGCGTGATTTTGCGCGCCCTGGTCGAGGTAATTACTAATGCTGCGCGATTTAGTCATTGCTAGGCTGAAAGCCCAAGTGCCTGCGCTGAAACGCGTCGGCATGGCAATTGATTTGGCGGCCGCAAAAGCAGATGCCAGCGCGGCTTTTCCGCGTGCGTATGTGATGACCTTGGGTGAAAGCGGCGGTGCCAATCGCTACCTAAGCGGCACGGTGGCGCAAAAACGCAGTGTGCGCATCGGCGTGGTGTTGATGGTGAAGAATGTACGCGACACCACAGGTGCTGCTACCGCTAGTGATATGGACGCGCTGCGCCTGCTCACCGATGCCGCGCTGTTTGGCTGGGAAGCGGATGCCGCACATAGCCCGCTCATTTTTGCGCGCGGGAGTTTGCTAGGCTTGGCTGAAGGTGAGCTGTGGTGGCAGGACGAGTACACAACAGAATTTGACAGGAGATAACCATGCAAGACCCCTACGCAGGACAAGGCGGCAGCTATTTACTAGACCCCAAAACAGGCAAGCGCACCCGCATCGAAGCGCCCACCGAGCATCCTAGCGAGGATGCCAGCCTGCTCGATAACGGCGTGGCCGAACCTATCGCCGCGCCCCAACCCAAACACGCTAAACAAGGAGAATAAGCAATGGCTCTAAAATCACTCAAACAAATGCTCTGGGCAAAGCCTGAAGCCAGCTATGGCGTTGACCCCTTACCAACGGGCGCATTGAATGCCATGCTGGTGAGCAACGTCAAAATCAACCCGCTTAATGCAACAGAAATCGAGCGCAAAGTTTTAACCCCAAACTTTAGCAACTTTGGCAAAATCATCGCCGACATTCACGCCACCATTGATTTTGATGTTGAATTCTCGCCTAGCGGTGCGTTAGGGGTTGCCCCTGCTTATGGCGTGTTATTCAAGGGCTGCGCACGCTCCGAAACCATTGTGGCAGCAACTTCTGTCACCTACGCTCCGATTGATAATTTAGAACAATCCCTAACGTTCTACCTCAATATCGACGGCAAACAACGCATCGTGCGCGGTGCAAAAGGCAACGTCAAAGCCAAACTCTCACCCAAAGGCGACCCGATGTTGAGCTTTAGCTTTATCGGCTTGTATGGCGCGGCAACGGACGTGCCAATCGGCATTGCCACCACCACCAACTGGCGCGCCCCGATCGGCGTATCGCCCTTAACCACCAGCGCATTGATTCACGGCTTTGCCGCCAACATCGCTGACTTTAGCTTTGATTTAGGCAACAAGATGGTGTATCGCCCGTTAATCAATTCCGAAACTGTGCAATTCACCGACCGCGCCACCACAGGCAGCATCACGCTCGAAGACACCAGCGTCGCCGCCAAAGACTGGGACAGCATTGTCCGCTTCGCCACGTTAGGCAGCTTCGCCCTGATGCACGGCACGGTGGCGGGTAGCAAGATTCAAATCAATGCCCCTGCCGTGCAACTGCATGGCATGAGCAGCTCCGAAGCCGACAACGTCGAAATGCTGCAATTCGGCATGGCGATGCAATCGGTCGCAGGCAACGACGAGCTCACTATCGTGTATCTGTAGCGCGTAGGGTGGGCAAGCTGCATCTGCCCACCTATTTGCATTGAGAAAAAACCCGCCGCGTGCGGGTTTTATTTCGTCTGGCGGAAGTCTTTCCGCCTTAAATAATCGCCCGCGCACGCGTAACCTGACCGAATCAATTCCATATCAATTATAAAAGGCTATCAAATATGTTCCAAATCGCCCAAAAAGAAACCTACCTCGCCCCTGTCACCGTAGAAATGCCCGGTGTAAAAGTGAAGCAAAGCTTCGACGCAGAATTTCGCCGCTTAAGCCAAGCCGAGATTAAAACGCTCTACGAAAAAGCCCGCGCCAGCGAAATCGACGACGCGCAATTTTGCCGTGAAATCGTCGTGGGCTGGAACGGCATCAAAGACGCTCACGGCGAAGTCGAGTTTAGTCATGTTGCCCTGGATAGCCTCTTAGAAATCTATCCGCTTGCCAGCAGCATCGTGCAAGCCTTCAACACCAGCATCGAAGGCTCGCGCGCAAAAAACTAGCCGCCGCCGCCCGTCATTGGGCAACAGGCGGCGCAAAGAGTAACGAGTTGGGCAAACAGCAACGCGAACAATTTGAGGCGGATGCCGCTTTAATGGGTATCAGCCTCGAAGACTTGCTAGAAATGATGCCCAAACCAGAAGGTAAGCCGCAAGCTGAGGATTTTGAGATTTGGCGAGACAATCTGCCTGCCTTAGAAATCTTCTTAGCCTGCCATAAGCAATGGCGCATCTTAACGGGCGTGGATAAGCCTTGGTATCAAGGCTTGCGCTATGTGGAAGTCGAAGCTGTGATGCGGCTCAAGCGCGTGAAAGATAAAGCCGCCGTGTTCGCCGACCTGCAAGTGATGGAAGACGCAGCAGTTGAGGCACTTAACGCGCGGTAGGGCGGGTTAGCAGCAATTAAGCGAGGGTGGCAATGAATAACACTGAATTTGGGTTCACGATTAAAGCCAAATCCGAGGGGATGGATGAGCTCGCTACCCTAAAAAAATCACTACAAGAAATCGCTACTGAAGGTAAAAAGTCAGCCGAATCTAGCACCGAAGGCGTGCGTCGGCTGATTGATGTTTTTGCGCAATCCAAGCGCGCCGCCGCAGGACTCAATAGCGAATTTATCGCCGCTACCGCAGCAGTGACATCAGCCCACGCCACGCTCAAGGCAAGCAACGGGGACAGCTCCCTAGCGAATGAATTTATCAGCTTAAAAAATGCCGCTGGCTTCGCCAAGGACGCACTCGAAAAAAATAACTTCGTCTCTGAAATTGCCCGTCGAGAATTAGCCGCACAAGGGGTAAATGTTGCCAACCTCGCAGAAGATTATCGCAAACTAAAAATCGCACAAACCCTAGCTGCGCATCAGCCAAACAGCGCGCCCAACAGCGCAATGCCGAGCAAAAACACGATGGGAATCAGCACCCCAGCGGCGATGGTGCAGCCGAATGTCCACCAAGTGGGCAGCAATCAAGATGATGTATCAGGGCGCATTGATGCAATCTCTCAAAAAATGTCAACGATGGGGCATCTTGCCTCACTTGCCTTCGTCGGGCAATATGTTTCAAGCTACGCCGCCGAACTCGGACATCTGTCCGACAAATACACCAGCTTAAATGCCCAGCTAAGACTCTCGGTTGCAGAAACAGGCAGTTATGCCCAAGCCCAAGCGGACGTACATCGCATTGCCACCAGCTCCGCCACAGGGCTAGCCGAAACCGCTCAGCTTTACTCGCGCCTGTCATCCAGCGTCACCCGCCTAGGATTTGACCAAGCGCAAGTCGCTAAAGTGACCGAAGTCGTCGGCTTATCGCTCAAGGTATCGGGTGCAACCGCTGCCGAATCGTCATCGGCTATCTTGCAACTGTCACAAGCCTTCGGATCAGGCGTATTGCGTGGCGAAGAATTTAACGCCGTGAATGAAGCCAGTCCGCGCTTAATGCAAGCTTTAGCCGATAGCATCGGCAAGCCTCGCGAAGAACTCCGCACCATGGCAGAACATGGGCAACTGACCGCAAAGCTGCTCGCCACCGCTTTACCTAGCGCGCTCGATGCCCTGAAAAAAGAATCGACCTCGATGCCGCTCACCATCGGGCAATCATTCACTTTGCTCAACAATGAAATGACACTGATGGTGGGGCGCGTCAATAACGCGACAGGCATGTTTGACAAATTTGCCTCAGGCGTAAAGCTCATCGCCAACAACCTAGAAGTTGCCTTCACCATTGCGGGAACAGTTGCCGCCGCAGGGTCGGTTAAAATAATTCAAGGCATTGCCACCAAGCGCGCCATCGAACGCGCGGCACATGTTGCTGCTTTGGCTGAAATCGCCGAACGTACCGCCGCCGAATCAGTCGCGCATCAAGCGGCAATAACTGGGCTGGCAAAACTAGGCGTAGCGCGTGCCGCCAGCACCGAAGCCGCGATAGCAGGCAACACCGCCACGATAGCGAGCAATGCAGCGGTTGGCGCATCCATGCGCACCATGCTGATGTTCTTGACCGGTCCAGTGGGCATCATCCTGTCAATCGGCATGGCGGCGGCGGCATGGGTCGGCTTCAAAAATAACGCGGTGAACGCCCTAGATGCCGCCATCAACAAAGAACAAGAACTCAAACAAGCCCAAGATAAAACCAAAATTAAAGCCCCTGAAGGCGCGAGCCAAGAGGTTATAGAACTCGCAGACTTCCAGACGATTTTAGACGGCAAACGTGCGGCTTATAACGATGCCAAAGCAAAATTTGCAGCCTCTGCCAAGCAACCATTGAGCTTATCAAAACTACTCTTTGGGCAATCAGGCTTGGAGTTGGCAGGATTGCGTCAAAACCTAGCAGACGCTGAAGCGATGGTGCTTAAAAAACGCGCCGACATCGAGGGCAAAACAGCGCGAGATAAACAACAAAAAGAAGAGGTTAACCAAGCCCTTAAAGAAGCCATGCGGAGCGGCAAAAAGCCCAAAGCCACTCATACCGCCGCGCATGCTGACCCTCTCCAAACAGGTATCGACAGCATCACGTCTGATAATTCGCGCGCCAAGATGGCAGCCGCAGGCGAAACCGCCAAAAATTCCGCCAGTGAACTCAAGCTTTATGAATTGGCAATCAAAGGCATTGATGCCGCCAACAAGCTCGAAATTGAGGGCAAACATGCCGCCGCTGCCGCAATGCGTGAGCGCACCGCTGCGGCGGTTGAATCAGCGCGTATCACCACCGATGAAACTGAAAAAATTAACAACAACATCGCCAGCAAAAAAGCCCTTGATAAAACCAACGAAGAGGCGGCAAAATTTATCGACAAGCTCAACCAATCCGCCAAAGACTACGCCAACTCGCAAGACCTCGAAAAGCAACTCGACGGCAAATCCATCGTTGAAAAAGCTGGCTTAGTCGCGCAGTACAAAGCCGAGCTTGAGATTAAGCAAGAACTGGCTAAATTTGAAGCGATGCGCAAAGACAACCAAGCGGCAGCGGACGCAGGCATCGCTGCCATCAACGCCGCTCAACCTGCCGCCGTTGCAGGCGCAGTGAATGCGGCAAAAGCCAAAGCCACCGACGGCTTAGTGAACCAAGTTGAGCAAGCAGGCGGCGGCGCAGAGAACGATCAATACGCCAAACAAATCGAGGCGCAAAATGCTTACTTCGCGGCAGGAAAGCAGGGCGCAGAGGAACATGCGCGCGCGATTGAAGCAATTGAAGCCGCCCACCAAAAAAATGTAGTGGCAAGAATTTTAGCGGGGAATGCCTCCAAAAAAGAACTGGCAAATCTTGATGCAAAAACAACAATGGCGATTACAGTTGGCAGCCTAAGTTCAACTTTTGCCGAACTAGGCAAGCATAATAAAGCCGCATTTGAGGCAGATAAAGCGATGAAGACAGGCAACACCGTGATGGCGACCTATAGCTCCGCCGTACAAGCCTACAACGC
>Ga0105164_10000782_pt1 | contig 20998 bp, 15 predicted proteins | sample VDWuncwatermetaG_FD_89674 | JGI IMG/M metagenome (GOLD analysis project Ga0105164, IMG submission 89674) | Wastewater microbial communities from Netherlands to study Microbial Dark Matter (Phase II) - VDW unchlorinated drinking water | ecosystem: Environmental > Aquatic > Freshwater > Drinking...
GCAACCGCCGCCTAACGCCAAGCCGTCTACCGCCGCGATAGTGGGAACGAGCGCGTATTTGAGGCGTTGCGAGACTTGCTGGAATTTCGCAACGACCGCTTCGACCTTGGGCACGTTGCCGGTCGCGGCATTGAACAGGTCGCCCATGCCACCACCGCCCGCCACGGTATATTTGACGCGGCTCACCGCGCCTTTGAGTTTGCCGAACATGCCTGCTTCCGGCGCGGGTTCTTGCACGCCTTGCATCAGTTGCAGCAGGTTCGCGCCCGCACAGAACGGCAGCTCGGTCTGCCACAACACCAACGCGCTGAAATGCGCTTCGGCCTCGTCCACCGCGCGCAACACGCCGTCCAGCACGTCGTTATCGACTGTGTGCATCTTGGTCTTGAAGCTCAACACGGCGATGCCATCGCCGCTGTGCCACATGCGCACGGCTGCGTTCTCGAACACCGTCTCACCAAAGCGGCGCACTTCACCCAACAGCGCGTCGGGATAGAGCTGGCGCGCGTAAACGGGCAGCGTGGAGCGGGCTAGCTTGCTGTTCGCCACGGGCGCATACGAACCTTGCGCGGTATGCACACCGCTGCGACCCGCTTCGGTCACCCAAGCGGGCAGCGGCGCGTTCGACATGGTCTTACCCGCCGCGATGTCGGCGGCAATCCAGCCCGCCACTTGTTGCCAACCTGCCGCTTGCCATATCTCGAACGGGCCGCTGTCCCAGCCAAAGCCCCAGCGCACCGCTAAATCGAGGTCGCGCGAGTTGTTGGCGATGTGCTCCAGTTGCAGCGCGCAATAGTGGAAGGTGTCGCGGAAGATGCTCCACACGAACTGCGCTTGGCGGTCTTCACTCGCACGCAGTTTGCCCAGCTTCACCGTCCAGTCGCGTTCGCGCAGGATGTCTTTAACGTCATCGCTGGCCTTGCCGTCCGACACGCGATAGGTCTGCGTTGCCAAGTCCAGCACCTGTATCTCTTTGCCGACTTTTTGATACACGCCACGTTTGGCTTTTTGCCCCAATGCGCCTTGCGCGATAAGCGTCGTCATCCAGTCAGGCTGTTTGAAATAGCGATGCCAAGGGTCGTCGGCAAGATTGTCCTGCATAGTTTTAACCACATGCGCAAACACATCTAGACCGACCACATCCAGCGTGCGAAAAGTCGCGCTCTTAGGACGACCAAGGTAACGCCCAGTGAGCGCGTCCACGGTATCAAAACCCAAGCCCAGACGTTCGGCGTGATGCACCGTGGCGAGCATCGAAAACACGCCAATGCGGTTGGCAATAAAGTTGGGCGTGTCTTTGGCGCGCACCACGCCTTTACCCAAAGTGGAGACCAGAAAAGTTTCCAGTTGGTCTAACAGCGGTGCGTCCGTACCCGCACAAGGAATCAATTCAACCAAGTGCATATAGCGCGGCGGATTGAAAAAATGGATGCCGCAAAAGCGATGGCGCAATGCTTCAGGAAAGGCTTGCGCCAAGGTGTTAATCGACAAACCTGAAGTGTTGGTGGCAAAAATCGCATGGTCATTCAAGAACGGCGCGACCTTGTGATACAAATCAGATTTCCAGTCCACGCGCTCGGCGATCGCCTCGATAATCAAATCGCAATCGCGCAATTTTTCCAGATGCTGTTCGTAATTAGCCGCCGCGATATATTGCACTTTGGCAGGGCTAGACAAGGGCGCAGGATCGAGCTTTTTCAAGCCCTCCAGTGCTTTGTTGACGATACCGTTAGGCTCGCCTTGCTTGGCGGGCAAATCGAACAACAACGTCTGCACATTGGCATTCACCAGATGCGCGGCAATCTGTGCGCCCATCACACCCGCGCCTAGCACGGCGACTTTACGAATCTGAAAATTGCTCATTGCAACTCTCCAAAATAATGAGGGATAAAACCCAAGTAAAAACAAAAAACGGGAAGACGAATCTCCCCGTCACAATGACGATGAAGCCTAGAAGTTATAAGTGTATTGCGCGCTCACGATGTCCACACTGCTCTTATAAACCCCGACCAAAGCGGGTGCAGGCGACGCAGCGTTGATAGGCGAGTCTTTGACAAATAAATGCGCGTAACCAAAGTCAATCATGCCCGCCGCTGAAACTTTGTACTGACCGCCCAACGCCAACCAAGTACGGTTGTTATCAGGCACGCGCGCGGTACGAAAAGCATCGCTCACTGGTGCTTGGTCGTAAGCCACCCCGCCACGCGCTGCCCATTGCGGGTTGTAGTGATGCGTGACACCCAAAGCAACGCGCACGGTATTTTTCCAATTTTCAGGCGTGTTAGAAATTGCTGCGCCGTTTGCATCCACCACTTTGACTTGCTTAAACGAACTCCAGCCCGTCAAAGTCGCATCCGCCATCACGTCCCATTTGTCGTTGTACTGATGAAAAACACTCAGCGAAAAACTATCTGGCAACTTAACATCCAAGGACACTGGACCATTTGCGAAAGGCAGTGAGGTTGTCACCGTGCCAGTTAATTTATAGCTCATGCTGGAGCGATACGCCATGCCAACACGCGTAGTCGCATCAAGGTTGTACAACGCGCCTAAGTTATATCCCCACGTGCTATCCGAACCTTTAACCACCGCCGTACCCAATGCCCCGCCGCGATTTTCAGTCAGTTCACCTTTTATTTGCTGGTAGTTCACCCCCGCCCCTATGCTCAAAGCATCATTCACTTGATAAGACAAAGACGGATTGATGTTAATGGTGGTGATGCTAGATTTAATCGCTTGATGCGCGCCCACCCAAGCAGGATCGTAATTAGTTTGCAAACCGAATGGCGCGTTAATCCCTAAGCCAAAATTCAGTTTAGGTTGCACTTCCATGACGAAATAAGCGTTCGGCACAAACGCAGTGCCACCCGCATCGCCACCCATATTCGTGCCCGCCCCGCCCGTGCCACTAAACTTTGCCGAGGGCGTAATCAAATGTCCTGCCAGCACGACCTGCTTACCCTTTAAGCGCGACATGCCCGCTGGATTAAAAAACACCGTGGAAGCATCGTCAGCAATCGCTGCACCGCCCGCATACGCATTGCCTAAGCCGCTAGCACTTTGCTCAATTAAAGCAAAACCCGATGCCGCCGCACTACCCGTCATCACCCATAACGCTGCCATGACCGAACAATTTAATACTGTTTTTTTACCTAACATGATGAGTCTCCCTAATTGAATAAGCCTAGCGGATGAATTAGTACCAGCCTTTGTTGGTCATTGCCTGCAACACATAAGTTGCGAATAGCAAGTGTCCATAAGGGGTAGGGTGAATTAAATCTGCGAACAAATAATGGTCGCTGGGTAAAACTCCAGTATTGAGATTCGCCGCATTACAAGCGAGCGATGAGCCTGAAGCAGGCACACCAGAAGTAGCAAGCGCGTTAAAGCCAAACTCTAAATTACAAGCCGTCCCAGACACATTAGTCAGATTGTATTTACCAGGATTAACCACCTCGTCCTTGCTTGCCGTATAAGCATCCACATTCAGTACTACGGCGCTGTCTGGCACACCGGCTTTCAACGTTGCGTTAAATGTGTTCACCAAAGTATCAAACAAGCCTTTAGTTGCCGGGATTGCCGGCGCAGGTAAAGAGGTTACTTTAGGCGTACTGCCAATATCCGGCACATTAATCAGCACCACATGCGTTGCCCCCTTGGCGATGATTTGCGTATTCACCGCTGCGGCCAATTCGGTTGCGGCAGTTTGTACTGCGACCACCGCGCTGGCTGGCGAAATAAGTCCTTTACCAACGGACTCCGCTTGTATCGCCACATCGTTAGCCCCCGCCATCACCGTGACCAAATCCGTACCCGCGAAGCTCCCGCCATGCGCGGCGAGGTGATTGGCAATCTGTGTTACCACAGGCACAGTTAAAGCAAATCCAGGTTGCGCTGGCGCAGTTACAGGCATGAATTTATTGCCGATGCCCACTGGACTGGTAATGCGTGCCCCACCTTGCGCATAACCAGTACAGGCTGGCTTATTCACAACGGTAATCACCGTACCTGCCGGCGTACCAGGCGTGACACCTGACCCATTATCTAATCCCGTTTGTGCGGCACACGGCATAGGCAGACCCAATTTAAGCGCGGTCATCTCGGTCCAGTTAGTCGGCGTGAATGCCTTCACGCTGGAAGCCGCATTGATCGTGAACTGTCCACCACCAATTGCCGCTACCACGCCAACATTATAAGAACCCACATCGCTCAAACTATCGCCAAAAGATACTTGTGAGGTGAACTTAGGCTTGGCAGGTACATCGCTGCCTCCACCACCGCAAGCAACTAACACGCTGGTCATCAATACTGTTGAAACTAATTTGAGTTGACGCATTTGAACTCTCCCTGAGTGGTTAATAAAACAGCAACAACAACTTGATAAAACCGACTACAACGCATCACACTGCGCCACTACACACTTAAACAAACACCTTACTTTAACGCATTACTAGCAGCTTACGCAGGCAGCACGCGCGGCCGCCTATCTTCGCCGACCGCCACATAAGTCAAGGTGGCTTCGGTGACTTTCAAACATTCGGGTTGGGCGGGATTGCGCTGCACAAACACCTCCACAGCTACGGTAATCGAAGTCGTGCCAACTTTAACAATCTCGGTATAAAAACTCACGATGTCGCCAACAAACAGCGGCTGTTTGAAAATAAAAGAATTTACCGCCACGGTCACCACGCGGCCGCGCGCGCGCTGCACCGCAGGAATACTGCCCGCAATATCCACCTGCCCCATCAGCCAGCCGCCAAAAATATCGCCTGTGTAATTCGCATCAGACGGCATCGCCGCGACGCGCAGCGTGGGTTCACGTTTAGGCAGCTCTAAAAAATCTGACATGACTAATGTCCTCGGTACAGCTCGTCGATTTGTGCGGTAAATTTTTCCATCACTTTGGCGCGTTTGATTTTTAAGGTGGGCGTGAGTAGGCCGTTGTCAATGCTCCACGGCTCTTCTAATAACAACACGCGGTTAACTTTTGCATAGCCAGGAAATTCGCGCAAATTGAGCGCGATGCGCTTCAAAATTTTGCCCTGTACGCGACTGTCGGTTAAGGCTTCGGGGATGTCGGGACGCACGCCCGTTTCTTTAGCAAATTGCAACCACGCATCGTGATTGAGTACCGCCAATGCAACTAAATAAGGCTTGCCTTCGCCATACACCATCACTTGTTCAAACAAAGGATCATGCAAAATCGCCAGCTCCATATCGTTAGGCGGCACTTTTTCGCCATTCGACATAACGATAATTTCTTTGATGCGCCCTGTGATGTAAACGTGTCCTGTATTGCTGATGCGCGCGGTGTCGCCCGTGTTGAGCCAACCATCCGCATCTATCATGGCGCGCGTGGCTTCTTCGTTGCGCCAATAACCCATCATCACATTCGGCCCTTTGACCAGCAGCGCGTTGTTTGCACCTAGGCGAATTTGCACATCGGTAATCGGCTGCCCCGCGCTATCGGGATAATTATTTTCGAGTTTATTACCCGTGATAATTGGGCTGGTTTCGGTCAATCCATAGCCTTGCACCACAGACAGCCCTAAACCAACAAACACCCGCGAAATCTCTGGCGCGAGAGCCGCACCGCCACTAATCGCCACGCGCAACTGCCCACCTAATTTATCCAGAATTTTTTGTGCCACCAGCTTTTGCAAAATTGGCCACAGTAAGAAGCTAGGCTGCCAACTGCCGCGTCCTTGTGCCCGTTCAAAGCGCGCCCAACCGGTATCGACCGCAAACTTAAACAGCGCGCGTTTAAGCGGCGAGGCTTCTGCCAACTTGCTGCGTATCGCGCCATACACGCGCTCATAAATACGCGGCACCGACACCATGATGGTCGGCTTAATCATCAGTAAATCTTCCGACAGTTGCGGAATCGAACGCGCATACGCAACGGTTGCGCCCGTCATCACCGCCAAGTAGTAGCCGCAAGTGCGCTCAAAGGTATGCGACAGCGGCAAAAACGACAGATACAAATCATCGCCATACACCACAAAAGTATCCAGCGCAGCGCGCGCGTTGCTCAGCATATTGGCATGACTGAGCATCACGCCTTTCGGTTTGCCCGTCGTGCCAGAGGTATAAATAATGCTCGCCAAGGCTTGCATATCGGGCGCGCTATCAGGCTGCAAGGTGGCGCGTACGGGCAGAAATTCTGCTGCCGACAACAAGCGCGGTTCGTTGCCATTAGGGATTTTATTCAGCGAGACAAAACGCAATACGCCTTGCAGTTGTTCGCGCACTGTCAACAACGATTGCCATTGTTCAGCGGTTTCTAACACCAGCACTTTGGCATCAGCATTGCCGATGATGTAAGCCAAGTTGTCAGGTCTATCCACGGTGTACAAGGGCACGACTACTAGCCCTAACGACATCGCGGCTTGATCGACAATCACCCAGCTTGGACAGTTGCGCAACATAATGGCGACGCGGTCGCCGCGCTGTAAATTTAAGCCTGTCAGAGCAACTTGCCAGCGCGCTACTTCATCGCCAGCTTGCTGCCAAGTCATCTCGCTCCAGCCATTGTTTGCAAAATAACGATAGGCAATTTTTTGCGGTGTGCGCCGCACGCGCTCGGCAAATAAGCCATGCAAAGTGACGGCTAGTGTCGGTTCAATTACATCTTGCTTGCTTATCATTTTTCTCTCCCTAAGCTAAAAACAAATCGTCATACAGCGGCACGCCGGGCGACACCGCATAGTGCGCAAAATCGGTTACACCCGCAGCGCGCAACACCGCTTCATCAATTAAAAATTGCCCTGTCGAAAAAGACTGTTGCGTAAAAATTTGATACGCCGCATCCGCCATGATGCTGGGTTTACGCGCGGCATTGAGCAACTCGACGGGGAAGTTAAATTCAATCGCAGCGGTGGCAATAATGGTGCGCGGCCATAAGCAATTGATGGCAATCCCCGCTGCGGCAAACTCCTGCGCCATGCCTAAGCTGCACATGCTCATGCCATATTTCGATAGCGTATAAGCGACATGCGGAGCAAACCATTTAGGGTCAAGATTAAGCGGCGGTGACAGCGTCAGGATGTGCGCGCGTGGTGATTTTTTGAGGTGAGGAATGCAGGCTTGCGACAATAAAAACGTGCCACGCATATTCACTTCCCACATCAAATCCAAGCGCGCTGCTTTGGTGTGCAAGGTGTCAGTCAAACTAATAGCACTGGCGTTATTGAGCAAAATATCAATGCCGCCAAAGTGCGCCACAGCTTGCTCCACCGCCGCCGTAATCGCCACTTCATCACGCACATCAAGCTGTATCGCCAAGGCTTGCCCACCCAACGCTTCCACCTCAGCCGCCACGCTGTGTATGGTGCCAGGCAACTTGGCATGAGGTGCAACCGTCTTGCCTGTGATGATAATTTTTGCACCATCACGCGCGCAACGCAGTGCGATTTCGCGTCCGATACCGCGCGTCGCCCCCGAAATAAAAATCACTTGGTTACGCAGTGTCGTCATGGCGAATTATTTATTAACACTTAACTGAGCAGGATCGAAGTCATCGACCATGATGACCTTACGGCGCAGCGCATAGTCACGTTCCAGTTGCAGAGCTTGTTCAGGCGTAATAATGCCCGCCTCACGCGCCTCGGCGATGCCTTGCAGTTCGCCCAAGGATGTAATTGTTTTTGCTTTACGCGCTTGCTCAATCAAGGCTTGCACAGGCTCACATGCTAGCGTGCTTAACAACGATGCCTCTAAGGCGCACACGGCATCTTGTTCATCCTTGCCGCCAAGATACATGCCTGCGGTTAAACGATCACGCGCGGAACCCGGCTGCATGAGCAAACTCGCCACTTGGTGACCAAGTTCATCTGACGGCGGCGCAAGATGTTGCCCCACAGGGAAAATCAAACTACGCAATAAGAACCGCGCCAGCGCATTCGGGAAGTTTTGCGTCACGCCCGCGAAGGCTTGCTCAATCTTATACAGCGCGTCCTGCATAGCCCAATGAAGCAAAGGCAAATCCTCGGCAGGGCGGCCTTGGTCTTCAAAGCGTTTCAAAGTCGCCGAACATAAATACATCTGGCTTAACACATCGCCCAAGCGTGCCGAGAGTTTTTCGCGACGTTTTAATGAGCCGCCCAACACCGCCATCGCTACATCAGCAGCCAGCGCAAACGCTGCCGAATAACGCGTAAGTTGTTGGTAATAGCGTTTCACTTCAGGGGCAGCATCTATCGGCATTGCGTAACCTTGCGAAATGCCAAACACCAAGCTGCGCGCGGCATTGCTCAGCGCAAAACTAATATGTGCGAACACCGCTTCATCAAAGTTTTTCAAAGCACGCTGACGATTTTCATCGGTAGTAGCAGCGATTTCTTTGAGCACATAAGGATGAGACCGAATCGCACCTTGCCCGAAAATCATCAAAGTGCGCGTCAAAATGTTCGCCCCTTCAACGGTAATACCAATCGGCGTTTGTTGATAAAAACGTGCAAGGTAGTTGTCGGGTCCCATGCAAATGCCTTTGCCACCATGCACATCCATCGCGTCGTTAATCACGATGCGACCACGCTCAGTGGCGTGATATTTAATGATGGCGGAAATCACCGAAGGCTTTTCGTGCAAGTCAATCGCCAGCGCGGTAAATTGGCGCGCCGCATCGACCATATAAGTGTGCCCGCCGATACGCGCCAAGGCTTCTTCAACGCCTTCAAATTTTCCCACAGGCACTTTGAATTGTTTACGCACCCGCCCATATGCACCGCTAGTACGCGCCGCTAACTTCATCCCGCCGATGCTGCTAGCTGGCAAGGAAATCGAGCGTCCCGCCGCCAAACATTCCATCAACATGCGCCAGCCTTGACCGATACGATTCGTGCCGCCAATCAGATATTCCATGGGAATAAACACCGCTTCGCCTTGCGTTGGACCATTCAAAAATGCCGAGTTAAGCGGGAAGTGACGGCGACCAATTTTCACCCCAGCGGTATTGGTGGGAATCAACGCCAAAGTGATGCCGCGACTCACCTCTCCGCCCAATAAATGTTCAGGGTCATACAGCTTAAACGCCAAGCCTAACAAGGTCGCAGCGGGGGCTAAGGTGATATAGCGTTTTTCCCAAGTGATGCGGATACCGAGTACATTTTTTTGCCCGTTAAAGTCGCCATAGCCGACGATACCCACATCGGGAATCGCACCCGCATCAGAACCTGCGAAAGGTCCAGTCAAAGCGAAACACGGCACTTCCAAGCCTTTGGCTAAACGGGGTAGATAGTTAGCTTTTTGCTCGTCTGAACCATAGTGCAACAGTAATTCCGCAGGCCCCAAAGAGTTCGGCACCATCACCGTCACCGCTGCCGTGCCGCTGCGTGTAGCGATTTTGCTGACCACCGCTGAATGCGCTTGCGCAGAAAACTCCAAGCCGCCGTAGGCCTTAGGAATAATCATGCCGAAAAAGCCTTTGTCCTTGATGAACTGCCACACGGCTGGCGGCAAATCAGCGCGATTGTGAGTGATGTCCCAGTCATCCAACATTGCGCACAGTTGCTCAACTTCAGTATCGAGAAAGGCTTGCTCAGTGTCACTCAAAGCACATTTTGGATAGCTGTGTAATTTATGCCAATCAGGATTACCGCTGAATAATTCGCCGTCCCACCACACCGTACCTGCGTCGATGGCTTCTTGTTCAGTGGCAGAAATTTGTGGCAACACTTTGCGGAAAATTTTTAACATCGCGCTGCTGATAACCGTGCGACGTAAAAAAGGAATACCGAAAAACACCACGAATAAAAAGAGTGCGATATAAACAATCTGCAACGCGGTTTCAGAGAGACTGGCTTGAATCGCGACGATAGGCACAATCACCATCATCGCCAATAACCAACTGGAAATTGAGGCGCGCACAAACGCCAATAAAACGCATACCAGACCTATTGCAACGAGGGTAATCATGTTCAAGCTCCGATTATTTTTGACAGCGAACTGTAACGTGATACGGTTGAGCACACAACCTAAATCACCGCAAAAAAAACATTGCCTCACGTCATCTACTCGTCACATAAACTCGCTATAAAAAAACAATAAAACGGTATAGCCAAATTACTAAACGAGAAAAATTGGCAAGCACACAACGCCTGATTAGAAATTGCCTGATTAAGAATTTTCAGCACAACAAAAACACTAGACGAAAAAAAACATACTGATTGCGCAGTATGTTTTTTAGTATTGGCGTCCCCAACGAGATTCGAACTCGTGTTACCGCCGTGAAAGGGCGATGTCCTAGGCCTCTAGACGATGGGGACAAAGATGTTACAAAACTACTCTCTTGGTGGAGATAAGCGGAGTCGAACCGCTGACCTCTTGCATGCCATGCAAGCGCTCTACCAGCTGAGCTATACCCCCGAATCTCGAAGAGCGCGCATTGTATTGATGAGGCTTATTCTTGTAAAGTATTTTCTTAAATATTTACAATTTTTTTTCAAAAAACTTCAACAGAGGAAGGAGTAATTTTTTGTGAGCAGCGAGTTATTGCGACGAGATTTCGATTTATAGATATTTTTTCATACGTTGCAAAACCACCTCGCGCGGAAACAATGCAATCACGGCATCAACCGATGGTGTGTGTGTTTGACCGACTAACATCACGCGTAAAGGCATGGCTAACTTGGGCATCTTCAAATTATGTTTCGCCAACACTTCTTTGATGGTTGCCGCAATCGCAGGTGCTTCCCAAGCCACCTCTGCAAAGTGTTGCGCGAGTTCCTGCAAAGCAGGCTGTACATCGGGCGTGAGCTGCGCTTGCAACAATTCATCGGACGGAGTCACTTCGCTATAAAACACCGCGGCTTCATTTGCCAACTCCACCAGCGTGGCGGTGCGACCTTTATACAACTCAATCACATTCGTGAGCGGAATAGTGTCGTTGACCAACACGCCGCGCGCCGCCAAATTTTTTGTGACCCATGCCGCGAGACGCGTGTTGTCGGCTTGCTTGATGTAGTGCTGATTCACCCAGCGCAATTTTTCCAGATTGAATTGCGCGGCGGATTTGCTGATGTGATCCAAATCGAACCACTCCACCAATTGCTCCACCGAGAACAACTCGTCATCACCATGCGACCAGCCTAGGCGCGCCAGATAATTGATGAGTGCCTCGGGCAAAAATCCGTCTTCCTCATACTGCATCACACTCACCGCACCGTGTCGCTTGGACAGACGCTCGCCGTCACCGCCCAGAATCATCGGCACATGCGCATAGCGCGGCAAAGTTGCGCCCAGTGCTTTGAGGATATTAATCTGACGCGGCGTATTGTTGACGTGATCGTCGCCGCGTATCACTTGCGTGATGCCCATATCGAGGTCATCAATCACCACGCAAAAGTTATAAGTCGGCGTGCCATCGGTGCGCGCAATAATCAAATCGTCCAGCTCGCTGTTCTCAAACACGATTTTGCCTTTAACCATATCGTCCCAAGCCGCCACGCCATGGGTGGGATTTTTGAAACGTACCACGGGTTTTACATCCGCAGGAATAGTCGGCAAAGTCTTGCCCTGCTCTGGTCGCCAAGTGCCGTCATAACGCGGCTTCTCGCCCCGACCACGTTGCGCTTCACGCATCGCTTCCAACTCGGAGGGCGTGGTGTAGCAGTAATAGGCTTTGCCTTCCGCCAACATCTGCTGCAACACTTCCTTGTATCGATCCATGCGCTGCATCTGATAGAACGGGCCCTCGTCGTAACCGAGATTCAACCAGGCCATACCATCAAGGATGGCCTGCACCGAGGCTTGCGAGGAACGCTCCAGATCGGTGTCTTCGATACGCAAGATGAAAGTGCCGCCATGCTTGCGGGCATAAGCCCAAGAGAACAGCGCGGTGCGCGCGCCGCCGATATGTAGATAGCCGGTTGGACTGGGGGCAAAACGGGTACGAGTAGTCATAGGAAAATAGTAAGTGGAGGGTGGTAAGTGGTGGCGTAGAGGCGTTAGCCATATGAATCATGCCAAATTTAAGCCGCGCATTTTACGGGCTTTGCGCAAGGCGTATCAAATAATTGTCGCTTTAAGTGCCTTAATCGTCCGCCAAGTCGCTCTCCTACAGGGTTTGTGAACGGACGACTTGGCGGACGATAGCTTTAATAAAATGACAAGACAGCAAGCGACTAACTATCAGCCACCTCAAACTGTCACGCCACACTCAAAAAATTTATCAATTCGTGCTTGCATTTTTTTTATCGCCCCCTATAATGCGCGCCTCTCACAAGAGACACGGGTGATTAGCTCAGTTGGTAGAGCACCGCCCTTACAAGGCGATTGTCGGCGGTTCGACCCCGTCATCACCCACCAATAGCAAAGGCTTAAGAAGAAATTCTTAAGCCTTTTTTATTTGCTGCCCTAGCGCAACTTTATTTGCTGCCCTAGCGCAACAATCTTGCGCCAGACACACCGTTAATGCTTTTCTTTAGTGTGGTCGTGCAGTTTTTTATGGTCATGCTTTTTATGCTCTTGCTGCTGTGCTTCGCTAGGAGTCACCGCAGGCATACCCGTTTTTTCCTGCATATGGTTATGCGGCTTCATCGGTTTTGCTGCTGGTTCAGCTTTGCCTGCGTCACCTTGCATAACAGGCTCTGCCGCATAAACATTCATGCTCGCAGCCGTTACCAACAAAACACTTAATACCGTTGTTTTCAATTTCATGTTGTTCTCCTAATCAGGGTTAATTAACTACAAAACTACAAAAATACAAAAATGACACTTTTAGTACCGCGTTACTGGCTAGAAAGTCCTCCTTCCGAGTTATGTGGATTAACTGTCACAGCAGTTGCTGTCACGCTAGTTCGTTCGGCGATGCTATCAACGGCGGCACGGCTGTCAGGTGCGCTAGGTTGTGTGTGTATAAAACTACTCGCTAACCACATACCTCCCATCATTGCCGCCATGCCCAACACCACCACAACGCTTACTACACCGGCTTGCTGTTGCTTCATTACGACTCCTTAAATTTAATTTGAATACGACTGTTCGTAAAATTCACCCGGCTTAACAGGATGGTTTGTCTTACCTTGCCACGCCCTAAAACTATTACTGGGCAATGATGCTCACCAGCACCCAATTTTTACCCGCTTGCGCCAAATCAAATTTCACTTGGTCGCCAACTTTAAGATTAGCTGGTAAGGGCGTTTTTAGTCCGAACCACATGGTCATGGCAGACCAATGCAAGCTAGCAATAGCTTGATGCGCGAGTTGCAGCTTGGCTGTTTTTTCATCTATGGCTTTTACGATGCCCGTGCCTTGGTGCGTGGCGGTTTTGGCGGCGGCAGGCATGTCCATATTCGCCATGTCTGGCATGTTCTCCATTGTGGCGTGTGCCATGCCGCTGCCGACAGTTAAAACAAGTGCGAGTGTCAGTGCTTTCATGTTGCGTCCTTTTCTAAACTGCTAGGTGCGGAATGAACGTATGCATCTGCCGCACCCAGCGAGGCAGAAGATAGTGTGCGTTGTTTGATTAACGCGTAAATCACGGGTATCACCAGCAGGGTCAGAATCGCTGACGAGACCATCCCGCCTACCATGGGCGCGGCGATGCGGCGCATCACTTCCGAGCCTGTGCCACTGCTCCATAAAATCGGCAATAAGCCCGCCATAATCGCCACCACCGTCATCATCTTAGGACGCACCCGCTCGACCGCACCTTGCATAATGGCATCGTACAAATCGGCGGCAGTGGGCTGGCGGCTCTGTGCGGCACAACGCACTTGCACTTCCTGCCAAGCCTTTTCCAAATAAATCAGCATTACCACGCCAGTCTCCGCCGCCACCCCCGCCAGCGCGATGAAGCCCACCGCCACCGCTACGCTCAAGTTGTAGTCGAGCAACCACAACAGCCACACCCCACCGACCAGCGCGAACGGCACGGACAGCATCACTACCAGCGATTCAGTGACTTTTTTGAAGTTGAGATAAAGCAGCAAAAAGATAATCAGCAAGGTAATAGGAATGACGATTTTCATCTTCGCGGCGGCGCGTTCCATATACTCAAATTGCCCGCTCCAAGTCGCGTAATAACCGGGCGGGAATTTGACTTGCGCGCTCACTGCACGGCGCGCCTCATCCACATACGAGCCAATGTCGCGCTCGCGAATATCGACAAAAATGTAGGCGGAAAGCAACGCATTTTCGGTGCGAATAGACGGTGCGCCTTTGCTGATAGTCACGGCAGCGAGTTGCCCTAGTGGAATCATCGCACCGCTTTCCGTAGTCACTAAAACTTCACGCGCGATTTGTTCAGGCGTGCTGCGCAACTCACGCGGGTAGCGTACGTTCACGCCGAAGCGTTCCAAGCCTTCCACGGTGGTAGTCACGCTCTCGCCACCCAATGCCGTAGCAATGACATCCTGCACTTCGCCTACCGTTAGCCCATAACGCGCCACCGCCAATCGGTCAGGCTCGATGTTGAGATAAAAGCCGCCCGTGATGCGCTCGGCGTAAGCACTCGATGTACCAGGCACTTTCTTTACGACGGCCTCAATTTGTTTGGCGAGGCGTTCCATTTCATCCAGATTTTTGCCAAACACCTTGATACCAATCGGCGTGCGGATGCCGGTGGAAAGCATGTCGATACGCGCCTTAATCGGCATCGTCCAAGAATTGGCCACCCCGGGGAATTGCAAAGCCTTATCCATCTCGGCGATGAGCTTGTCAGTATCCATGCCGGCCCGCCATTCCTCTTGTGGCTTGAGGTTGATGACTGTTTCAAACATCTCCAATGGCGCGGGATCGGTGGCACTCTGCGCGCGTCCGGCTTTGCCATAAACCGATGCGACCTCGGGAAAACTCTTGATGATCTTGTTCTGCGTCTGCAACAACTCGGCGGCCTTAGTCACCGACATGCCAGGCAAAGAGGCTGGCATATAGAGCAACGTGCCTTCGTTGAGCGTGGGCATGAACTCGCTGCCCAGCTTTAGGGCGGGATACAGCGACAGCAACATCACCAAGACCGTGCCAATCAGCGTGATTTTTTTGTGTTGCAACACGGTGGCGATGAGCGGGCGATAAGCCGCAATCAACCAGCGATTCAGAGGATTTTCGGCTTCGGGTTTTATTTTCCCTTTGATGAACAGCAGCATCAGCACGGGCACGAGTGTCACGGACAGCAAGGCCGCACCCGCCATTGCAAAAGTTTTAGTAAAAGCTAACGGCGCGAACAAGCGGCCTTCTTGCGCCTCCAGCGTGAACACCGGCAAAAACGACACGGTGATGATAAGCAGCGAGAAAAACAAGGACGGGCCAACTTCTTTGCAGGCGGCGAGGATGGCTGCGGCACGCTGATCGAAGTCAACAGCAAACTCCTCTCCATCCCTCCCTTTGTCAGGGGATGGGGTTAGTCGCTCCAAATGTTTATGCGCGTTTTCTATCATCACAATCGCGGCATCCACCATCGCGCCAATGGCGATGGCAATGCCGCTCAAGCTCATGATGTTGGCATTCATACCCAAGCTGCGCAGGGCGATAAAGGCAATCAATATCCCAACAGGTAACATCAAAATCGCCACCAACGCGCTGCGCGCGTGCAGCAGAAACACCATGCACACCAGCGCGACAATCACGCCTTCTTCAAACAAAGTTTTTTTCAAGGTGGTGATAGCGCGCTGTATCAATTCGGAGCGGTCATACACGGCTTGTATAGCAACGCCTTCAGGCAATCCCGGCGTAATCTCGGCAATTTTGTCTTTGATGTTTTGTGTCACCTCCAGCGCGTTCTGACCGTAACGTGCCATGACGATGCCAGACACCACTTCGCCTTCGCCGTTGAGCTCCGTGAGTCCGCGCCGCTCATCCGGCCCCAACTCCACTCGCGCCACATCGCGCAATAACACAGGCGTGCCGCGTTCGGCTTTCAGCACCAGATTTTCTATGTCGCTAATGCCGTGCAAATAGCCACGGCTACGCACCATATATTCGGTCTCCGCCATCTCCACCACGCGCCCGCCGACATCGCGATTGCTATCGCGTATCACTTGCGTGACTTTGCTCAAAGCAATGCCGTAAGCGCGTAATTTCACGGGGTCAACCGTCACTTGGTATTGCTGCACAAAACCGCCTACGGAAGCGACCTCTGCCACGCCGTGCGCTTTCGTGAGTTGATAGCGTAAATACCAATCCTGCATGCTGCGCAGTTGCGCGAGATTATGTTTTTCACTGAGCACCGCGTACTGATACACCCAGCCCACCCCTGTGGCATCGGGGCCTAATTGCGGCGCGACATTTTTTGGCAAGCGTCCCGCGAGGCTGTTGAGATATTCCAACACCCGCGAACGCGCCCAATAAATATCCGTGCCATCCTCAAAAATCACATACACAAACGATGCACCAAAAAATGAAAAGCCGCGCACCACCTTGGATTTAGGCACCGATAACATCGCCGTGGTGAGCGGATAAGTCACCTGATCTTCCACCACTTGCGGTGCTTGCCCCGCGTATTCGGTATAGACAATCACTTGCACGTCGGATAAATCGGGCAGCGCGTCTAAAGGCGTTTTAAGTAGCGCGTAAACGCCCGCCAAGGTGATGAATAAAGTGGCAAGCAACACCAAAAAACGATTGCGCCCAGACCAGTCAATAATTTTTGCCAGCATCTCAGTGTCCTCCGTGCTGCACTTGCAGTTTGGTAATCACCCACTCATCTGGCTTGCGCTCGACCAGTTCAAAAGTAATGCGGCTAGCGATAGGAACAGCCGTCGCTAAAGCCACATTCGCCAACGCAAAATCCATCGTCATTGCCGGCCAACCTAAGCTGGCAATCGCCTCGTGGCTGATGCTCACTGTGCCATCGGCGTTGATAGCCTCCAGCACACCCTGCGCTAAATGTCCCACGCTGTGCGGCAGTTGTTTGCTCTGCACCGCGACAGTTTTAAGTTGCGAACTGGCGGCTTGAGATAAATCGGGCACAACCGCAGCGGGCAGCACGGCAGACGACATGCCGCTCAGCGCAGCTTTTAGATTGCTCTCCGCATCCAACAAAAAATTAGCCGCCGTGACCACTTGCTCACCCTCGCTAACCCCGCTCAACACTTCGACATAATCATCGCTGCGCTTGCCCAAGCTCACGATGCGCGGCGCAAAACGTCCTTGTGTTAAACGCACCAGTACCACTTGCTTAGTGCCACTGTCGATGACCGCAGAGCTCGGCACGCTCAATACTTTGCTGTTACTGCCAAGCGCAATTTCGGCGTTGGCAAACATGGCGGGCTTGAGCAAGGCTTGCGCATTGTTGATTTCGATGCGCACCTGCACCGTGCGCGTCGCGCTATTGAGCGTGGGATAAATAAAGCCCACTTTGCCCGCAAAATTTTGCGCAGGATACGCAGCCACGTCTAACTGCACCGCTTGCCCTAGCCGAATTTGTGCGATGTCCTGTTCGGGCACATCGGCTATCACCCACACCACCGACAAATCGGCAATCTGATACAGCCCTTCGCCGGGCATAAAGCGCATCCCCTGAATGGCTTTTTTCTCCAGCACAATGCCGCTTACAGGCGCACGAAATGTCACCCGTGCCGCCTCAAGACTTGAAGCTGGATTTGCTAGCTCACCTTGCTTCACGCCCGTCGCTAAGGCATCCGCCACATCCCAATTTTTTAAGCGCGTCGCACTGGCGGCGGCTAAACGCTGCATACTTTTTTGCGCGTCTTCGTCAGCATCTTGCATCGCCGCCAAGCCTTGTATTGCCAAGCGATGCTCGCGCTGTGCCGAGACTAATTCGGGGCTATAAACATCGAACAAGGCTTGCCCCTTAGCCACACTTTGCCCTGTGCTATTGACGTACAACTTATCCACCCAGCCCTCAAATTTTGGCGCGATAGTGTAGCTATGCCGCTCGTCAATTTCGATGCGCCCCGTGACCCGCAAAGTTTGATGCAGCTCGCGCCAACTCGCCGCCTCGCTTTGCACGCCCAGCTTTTGCACTTTAGCCACGCTGATAGAAAAGCCGTCAGACGCGTCAGACGCAGCAGCTTCGCCCTCATACACCGCGACATAATCCATCCCCATCGCATCTTTTTTTGGCACCACTGAGGTATCTGCCAAGCCCATCGGATTACGGTAATAGAGCAACTTGCGCTCGGCTTTAGCCGCGCTAGTCACACCCGCATCGCCACGCTGATTGTGACTACCCAAGCCATAGCCTGCCGCGCCCACCAGCAAAATGCCCAGTGCGATTAACGCGATTTTTAGCGTGTTATTCATAATGAATCTCCCAATAATTTTTCGATGTCCGCGAGGCGCAGCTGCATTTCGGTCTGCGCTTGCAACTGCTGCTGGCGTGCTTTAAGAATTTGTTTTTGCGCCTCTATCAACAAGGCGAAATCGACCTTGCCGTTCTCGTAGCCGACCAAAGTAGATTGATAAGTGAGCGTGGCTTGCGGCAATAAGCGCGTGGCAAGCAACGACTCAGTGCGTCGCGCCGCATCGAGTGCCGCGATAGCTTGCGACAGTTCAGCATCAGTTTGATTGAGCAGCGCGGTGCGGCGCGCCAAGCTGGCTGACAGCATTGCCGCCGCCTCGCCTTCTTGGGCACGGCGCGTGCTTTGTTGCCAAGGAATGTTGAACTCAACCATGGCATCCCATTGCTTCACGGTGCTACCAGTTTGCGTCGGCGCGATGCCGAAGGTGAAATCTGGATAACGATTGTTAGCGATCAAATCGCGATTTTTTTCCGCTGCTACTAGGCTGGCATCTGCGCTGCGCACAGACGGATTTTGCGCGTGCAAGCGTTGCAGCAAAGTTGCCTCATCAAGCTGCGCAGCATGAGGGATGGCGGGCAGTTGTACAGGCTCAGCCAAGGGCGCATTCACCGCACGCGACAACAAGCCGTTAATCTTGGCGTGGGCGTGATGCACCTCGGCTTGCAAAGCGAGCAACTCACTGCGCAACTGACTTTGCTCAATTTGCACGCGTAGCACCTCCTGCTGCGTAGCAATGCCGTTGGCGTAGCGCGTGCTGGCAATCTGCTCTAAATTTTCAAGCAAACGCAAAGTTTGCTGCGCCAAACGCTCGTTTGCGATTGCGAAATAATGCAGCGCGTAACTGGCTTTAATGCGGCTCGCCAAATCCGCCTCCGTCACGGCAAGCTGCCCATCAGCAAACGCCACTTGTGCACTCGCCAGCTCGCGTTGCAGAGCGCGTTTGCCAAACCACGGCACAGTTTGCATCAGTAAATAACGCGTGCCGCCGCCACTTTGTCCGGGCAATAAATTCGGCGCGGCAGCCCCTTGTTTAGTGAGGTCCATAAACTCGGTTCGCAACACTGGGTCGGGCAAAGCGGCCGCCGCTTCGCTACGCCGCGCGGCCGCGTCTGCGTCAAAACGCGTCGCAGCAAGTTCGGAATTATGTTCACGCGCATAGCTCAATAACCCCGCCAAATCTGCGCCCAACGGCACATCGGCGCGAGCTGAATTAAGCAGCGCGAATAGGCTAACAATAAATAATACTGATTTCATGGTGCACGTCCGTTTGCAATGCGATGCAAAAGTAGTCGTGAGCGACTACCACTCAAAACGAGACAGAATCAGACTAGAAAAATAGACGGAATCGTCCCGCGTTAGGCGCGGGCGAGCGGAGGAGGGAGCAGCGGGGTGAAGGAAATCGTATGGAAAGAAAATACATAAGGCGTGCTGTCTTGCGCGACAGTTTGCGCGGTCATCAGCGTCACATTAGGCACACTCAGATAAGCCGTACAAGCCATATGGCACAAGCCACACGAGGCGCAGGCGGGAGCGGTAGTATCAGCGGTATCGGACATATTGTGCATATCCATATCGCCCATCTGCGCCATATTCATGTCCTCATCCTGACACTGTCCCGCAGGCATAAACATCGCAACCGAACTCGCCACAGCACTGCCGCTAAACAGCGGCAACCAGATGGCGAAAAGTACGGCGATGATTTTTTGAGTGAGGCGAGACATGGGCGGCATTGTTATTGAACGGAGAGCGCGCTGTCAAATAAATTTCCCTAATAAGCAAAATTCACTGTTGTGCCCAAGCCTTTATCGGGACTGTTATCGGTCAAGCCTTTGAGCGCGTAAATTTGCAGGCGTGCAGGTTTACTAATTTGATAATTCACAAACGCCAACACTTCGGCAAAATTCGCTGTTCCCGCAATCACGCGCTGGCGAAAATCATAAGCCATGCCAAAACGTAAATTTTCCGAACTCGAATAGCCCGCGCCGATTGAGCTGTAACCAGGATTCTTAAACGTAATGCCGGGCGGATTACCCATCTTGCGTAACCCCAACGTGCCAAAGAAATCGACAGTATCAAAATACTTAGCCACATCGGTTTGCAGCGCGTAATCCGTCTCACCTGTACCCAATCCGCTCACCGCATCGGCGGTGCCAAACTTGATGTTGCCTGTTAAATCTATCGCCCAGCCATTGTTGGGATTGGCGTACATATTTTGTGTCAGCCCCAACACCACATCGCCTAAACCCGCACTCACCGCACGTGGCGGTGTCGCCGCGCCATTGACTTGCACTTGATTTTTTGCCGCGCCAATGAGGTTGCTAGGCCCCGCAATACGCAAATAAGGTATGACCAAACTCACGGTGGTTTTAGCTTCGCGATAACTGACGCTAATTGGCACAAACAACACGTCGGTATTGCTGGTCTGAGCATATTTCCCGCTGCTATATTCCGTGCCGATTGCCACACTCAACGCTTGGTCTTTTCCCAAACTAAAATAATCCGCATCAGCGTGTGCCGCGCCCGCCGCTAGTGCCGCAACAACAAACCCAAAGCGCATCCCTATTTTTTTCATATTTAGCTTTCCATGAGCCGACGCATTCAATCGTCGGCGCGTTTGTTTAATGTTGATGCGGTGTAGTTTCAGCGGGCTTGCTGGTTTCAACGCTAGGCTTATCTTTTGCATCACTCGCGTGGCTATCGCTAGCAGGCTTTGCTGCTTCGCTGGCAGCATCGTGATTCATCCTGCCGTGCATAGCAGGCATCATTAACATGCAGCCTTGCAGACTTGCGCTCAA
>Ga0105164_10000784_pt1 | contig 20930 bp, 12 predicted proteins | sample VDWuncwatermetaG_FD_89674 | JGI IMG/M metagenome (GOLD analysis project Ga0105164, IMG submission 89674) | Wastewater microbial communities from Netherlands to study Microbial Dark Matter (Phase II) - VDW unchlorinated drinking water | ecosystem: Environmental > Aquatic > Freshwater > Drinking...
AGATAAAAGACCTTAAGGATGAGATGAAAAGGCCGATATTGACCATTGGAAACTTTGACGGAGTTCATCTGGGTCATCAGGCAATATTAAAAAAGATTGTATCACGCGCTAAAGAGGCAGGCGGCCGCAGCATTGTCTTTACCTTTGAGCCGCATCCGTTAAAGGTGGTTGCGCCAGACAAGGATATAAGGCTTATTACCTCCTGCGAGGAAAAGACAAGACTGCTTGAGGATGCAGGCGTGGATGCAGTAATATGCGCTAATTTTACAAAGGAGTTTGCTGAGCAGAACCCAGATGATTTTGTAAAAGATATTCTGCATAAAAAGATCGGTGTGTTTGAGGTATATGTTGGCCATGACTATGCCTTTGGCAAAGCCAGGGAAGGGACAATCAGCCATTTAAAGGAGCTTGGAAAAAGATATGGTTTTTATGTTGGGGTTATTGAGCCTGTTGTAATTGATGATGCCGTTGTCAGCAGCTCCCGCATCAGACGAATGATACTGGACGGCGATGTGGATAGTGCTGCAAGGTTTCTTGGCAGGAATTATGCTTTAACTGGAATTGTTGTTGAAGGCGCAGGGAGAGGCCGCAAGCTCGGTTTCCCTACAGCGAATATTGAGCTTCCCTCTGAGCTGATACCTAAAGACGGTGTTTATGCTGTAAAGGTGAAAAAGGGAGATAAGGCCTATGATGGCGTGGCAAATATCGGCAACAAGCCGACATTCAAAAATGAAAGATTTGGTGTAGAGGCTTACCTTTTTGATTTTAATGGAAGCCTGTATAATGAAAGGCTGGAGATTGAATTTATAAAAAGAATCCGCAATGAGCGGGCCTTTAAAAATGCAGAGGAGCTGATTACTCACATGAAGGACGATGCATCTGCTGCAAAGGAGATATTGAAACACCCTTGCTAAAGGAGCTGGTTTTGTGCTATGTTAAATATTAATATTTTTATAACCCAGTAGCATTTAAGGATATTTATGACTGGTTTTTGGTTTGAGGCGCTCTTAATTCTTTTTCTTATATTGTTAAACGGTTTTTTTTCAGGCGCAGAGATAGCAATAATCAGCGCGAGAAGAAGCCGAATAAAGCAGCTTGTTGAAGAAGGAAACAAAAGCGCGATCAAGGTGCACAAGCTTCAAAGCGAACCAGAAAGGTTTCTTGCCACCATTCAGGTTGGCATCACAGTGGTCGGCGCCCTTGCTGGCGCTGTGGGCGGCGTTACTGCCATTGAGATATTAAAACCAATACTCCAACAGATTCCCTATCCATTTATTGCAAATGCCAGCGAGCTGATTGCCATTGGTTTAGTTGTTGTAATAATATCCTACCTTACGCTCATATTAGGGGAGCTCTTGCCAAAATCGCTCGGCTTAAGATATTCAGAGAAAATCGCCTTCTGGACAGCAGGGCCAATAGATCTCCTTTCCAGGACTTCAGCCTATCTTATAAGATTTCTCACATCATCAACAAATATTTTTCTGCTTCCTTTTGGCAAAAAGGGCATCTCTGCTGAACCCTTTGTGTCAGAGGAGGAGATTATGCTTATAATCCGTGAGGGAAGGGAGAGGGGCATCTTTGACCAGACAGAGCAGGATCTGATACGCAGTGTCTTTGAGTTTACAGATACCTCTGTAAAGGAGGTAATGGTTCCCAAACCAAGGATAGCTTCTATACAGATTACTATGTCTGCAAAGGAGATATTTAACATAATCTCTGAAAACAGATTCTCCCGGTATCCAGTCTATAGAAAGACCATTGATGATATTGTTGGAATATTAAATGTCAAGGACCTCCTTGAGGTGCTCAAAGACGGAAAGGAGATAAAGGTAAGCGAGCTTTTAAGGCCTATTTACTTTGTTCCTGAGACAAAAAAGGTGAGCCAGCTTTTAAAGGAGCTCCAGAAAAGAAGGATGCAGATGGCAGTTGTGCTGGATGAATATGGCGTTGTCGAGGGACTTGTAACAACAGAGGACTTAGTTGAAGAGATTGTGGGAGAGATTGAGGATGAATACGATATGCAGGAGAGGCCGGTTGAAAGGCTCAATGACGGCTCTCTGGTAATTGACGCCTCCCTGACTATAAGGGACTTGCGGGACCAGCATGCGCTGGCGCTGCCTGAATCCGCTGACTTTGAGACCCTTGCAGGATTTATGCTCTCTCAGCTTCAGAGGATACCAAAGGGCGGAGAGATAATACAGTACGGCGACTATAAATTTACCATAGTTGATATGGAAGACAGAAGAATCGCAAAGGTAAAGATGGAAAAGGTGAAAAAGTAATATGCCGGTATTGACGCCTATAAACTCCATAGATTTGCAGAAGGATATGGATGACAGTATGTTAGAACTTCTTCTGGATAAAATCTTCTTTGACAGGGGCTATGACTTCAGGGGCTATAAAAAAACCAGCGTCAGAAGACGCGTCAAGAGGCGGATGCATTTAAATAATGTTGAAACCCATGAAAAATATATGGAGCTCCTTGATTCATTACCTTCTGAGTATCAGAGGCTATTTGATGACCTTACAATAAAGGTTACCAGTTTTTTCAGGGATATTTACCCATTTTATATAATAAGGAATAAGATTATACCTGATATAATTAACAATAATGAAATAAGGATATGGTGTGCAGGGTGCGCAACAGGAGAGGAGCCGTATTCTATCGGCATGCTGCTGTCTGATGTGTTGAAGGATGATATTTTAAAATTTAACATAAAGATATTCGGGACAGATATAAGCGAGGCAGCATTAAAGAGCGCAAGGATAGGCATATACGACTCATCTGCATTTAAGGAGATGAAAGAGGAATACAAAAACAGGCATTTCTTTTCAATGGGCGACAAATACAGGATAAAATATTCTGTCAGGCAATTAGTGAAATACGGCATCCACAGCCTTGTAAGACATACGCCTATATCCCGTCTTGATCTTCTGCTTTGCAGAAATGTCCTTATATATTTTGACAGAGGACTGCAGGAGAAGGCGCTAATGGATTTCTATTATGCCTTAAAGCCAAATGGTTATCTAATTTTGGGGAAATCAGAGGTCATTATCAGCGAGTTCAGGGACGCCTTTAAAGAGGTAGACCGTGAAGCCAGGGTTTATCAAAAGAAAGGATAATAAATGAAGACGTCAACAAAATTTATTATTGCATCCCTTTTTATCATTCTGCTGCCTATGGCGTTTCTTGCCGCCCTTTCAAACAGCCTTACAAATAAAAGAGTGGAAAAATCCGTTCACGAGGCAATCAATATCCATCTCAGGGCAGCGTGGCTTCAGTATTACGAGCGGCCAGAACAGATGAAGATGGGTCTGCTCCAGGCTGCAAACACCTATGGCCTTGCAGAAGCCGTTAAAAAAAGGGATAAAGAATATCTGAGGAATCAAGGCATGCTCTGGAAAAAATACAGACCGTATCTTGATATATGGACAGTTGTTGATGCAGAGAGCAGGGTTATTGCAAGGATAAACAACAATAATGCCGGAGACATGTATGACATCAACGGGCTTATAGAAAAGGCTGTTGGAACACGAATGCCTGTTGTATCCACAGAGATAGTCTCCAAAGAATTCCTGCTTAAAGAAGACAAAAGGCTTGCTGAACAGGCGCATATAAAGGCAGTAAAGGGCGTGGAGAAGGATGAATATAATCGTAAGAATATGGATGAAGAATCGGGTATGATGGTTGTTGTCGCTGTGCCGATTATAGATAAATCAGATCATGTTATCGGCGCAATTGTTGCGGGCGACCTGTTAAACAATGACAGCTATTTTTCTGATGCACTGGAGGAAAGATTCCCTGGCCTCATGTCAACAATTGCCCATGACGGCATGAGGATATCAACAAATATTAAAGAAGGGGAAGGTATTCGCGCAGTTGGAACACTCCTTCCGCAGAAAGTCATGGATAGCATTAATATGTGGAGAGAATATACTGGAAAGACGTATCTGCTTGAGAAAGAATATTTTACTGCCTTCCATCCCATTAAAAACAACAAGGGCGAGGTGATTGGCTCTATCTTTGTCGGCCTTTCTGAAAAGGCATTTACAGAAATCAGGCGTGAAAACCTAAGATCAATCAGCATAGCAGCCATTTTCGGAAGCGCTGCTGCGCTGGTTATTGTCTTTATTATTACACAAAGGATTACAAAACCGCTTAAGCTTTTGACATCAGGCATTAAGGAAATAGAAAAGGGCAATTTGGATGTGTGCATACCAGTTGCTGATAAAGGCAAAACAGAAGATGAGTTGGCAAGGCTGACCCTTACCTTTAATGATATGGTTAAGGCATTAAAGATTCAGATAGAAGAGACCGGCCTGCTTCTCAAAAGCATTGAAGAAAAGAACAGGGCGCTTTTGCAAACAAACAGGGCGCTTCAGTCATCTAAAGAGCAGCTTGAGGTTGCTTACGAAGAGGCGCAGACACAGAGCGAGGAGCTGGAATCTGCAAATGAGGAGCTGCGGATACTGAATGAAGACCTTGACAAAAAGACAAAGGAACTCCTTGACGTAAACAAACTTTTAAAAACAGAAGAGGAAACAGCGAGCAGGACAAAGAATGAGCTTCAATCCATCTTTGACGGGATTCAGGATAACATTATATTTTTTGATCTGGACTATAATATCATAAAGGCAAATACAGCCTTCTTTAGCAAATTTCCTTTTGACAAAAAAGACATCTCAACGAAAAAATGCTATCAGCTCCTGCAAAAGAGGGATATGCCGTGCGAGATATGCGCTGTAAGGGATACTTACAACACCAAGACAACCAACTTTAGAGAGGAAAGGGGGACAAGCGAAAAGATAATACAGAAATTCGCCTTTCCTGTTAAAAACAGCAGCGGTATATTAACAGGCGTGGTTGAGCATATAAAGGATGTGACTGAGCAGAGGATGATTGAACAGCAATTGATTCAGGCAGAAAAACTTACTTCCCTCGGCGAGATGCTCTCTGGCGTTGCCCATGAACTAAACAATCCGCTCACAGGCATCATAGGTTTTTCAGAATTGATATTGGAAAAAGAACCACTGTCAGATATTAAGAACAGCATATCAAAGATAAATAAAGAGGCATTGAGATGCAAAAAGATTGTCCAGAACCTTCTGACCTTTGCAAGGAGGCATGCGCCTGAAAGAGAATATATAAATATTAACTATATAATACACATGGCGCTGGAGCTGCGGGAGTATGACCTTAATGTAAATAATATAAAGGTTGTAACAAGCCTTGACTTGAATCTTCCAATGACAATGGCTGACTCATTTCAGATACAGCAGGTCTTTTTAAACATTATAAATAATGCCCAGTATGCAATGATAGAGCATGAAGGCAAGGGGATGCTGAACATTAGCACGTATTATAAAAAAGACGGCGTTATTGTAATAAGGTTCTCTGACACAGGACCAGGCATTGCGCCCGAGAACCTAAACAGGCTGTTTGACCCGTTCTTTACAACAAAGGGCGTAGGCAGGGGAACAGGTCTGGGCCTTTCTATATCCTACGGCATTATAAAAGAGCACGGAGGAAGGATATCCGTTGCAAGCAAATTAGGAGAGGGCGCTACATTTACCATTGAACTCCCTGTTGTTCAGGCCAAGGTCGCAGTCTCAGAAAATATAGCAGCAAAGGACAAGGGAAAAAGGGAAAAAAAGATAACAAAGAAAAGTAATATCATTGTTGTGGATGATGAACCAGTGATTCTGGAGCTAATAAAAGAGATATTGGCTAAAGACGGCCATAATGTAGATACTGCAGCGAACGGTAAAACAGCGCTCAAACTGATTAAAGAGGGGCACTACGATTTGCTTATAAGCGATGTTAAGATGCCGGACATGAGCGGAATAGAGCTTCTTAGCAAGGTAAAAAAGGCTGACCCTGAGCTTGCAAAGAGGGTTATAATGGCAACGGGCGACAGTGTGGGAGAAGATATTGTTAAAAAAGGTATTGGCTATCTTCCTAAGCCCTTTACAGTAGATAAGCTGAAGAAGGCAGTTGCAGAGGCGCTGGGGGAGAAGAAATCTAAGTAGGGGCGAGGCCGCGCGCTGCCTCGCCCTCTTTGGGCGACCCATCGGGCCGCCCCTGCCTATTTATAAAATTGGTTTACATACTTTCCTCTGAAATCTGATAACAGTTTTTTTGTCATCTCTCCTGGCAAACCCTTTCCGACTTTTTTATTGTCAACCCTTGTTACAGGCATAATCTCCATGGTAGTGCTGCTCAGGAAGCATTCATCTGCCTTATACAGCGTGTCTTTTTTAAATGCCTTTTCTAAAACCTTAATGCCTTTTTCTTTTGCAAGCCTTATTATAAGCCCTCTTGTTACACCCTCAAGAATCCCAATATTCGTTGGCGGTGTAATTAGGGTTCTGTTCTTTACAATAAATATATTGCAGATTGTCCCTTCTGCAACATATCCGTCAATGGTAAGCATTATCGCCTCGTAAGCCTTTTTCTTTAATGACTCAATTTTTGCAAGTATATTATTTAAAAAATTTGTTGCCTTTATCTTTGGGTTCAATGCCATTGGGTGATTCCTTCTGACATTCACAATTGCAACATGCACACCCCTTTGATAATACTCTTCTGGATGGCCGTGAAACTCCTTTGGTATAATAACAACCGTAGACTTGGGACATAACGCAGGGTCCAACCCTATATCGCCGTATCCCCTTGTAATCTGGATCCGTATATATGCCTCCTTGAGATTATTTGCCTTAAGTGTTTTATAAAAGGCTGCCTCAATCTGAGATTTTGTCATTGGCATCTTAAATCCTGTCATCCTTGCTGATTGAAAGAATCTTTTAATATGCTCATCTATCTTGAATATCTTCCCGTTATACACTATTAATGTCTCGTATATTCCGTCTCCATATAAAAAGCCGTGGTCAAGAACAGACACAAGCGCTTTTTCTTTTGGTACAATCTTTCCGTTTAAGTAAACCTTCATTCTTAAGCCTCCTTAAATCTTTTACCCATCTCTTTTAGCATCTTAAACACAGCCCTTGCATCTGTCTCCTGCATAGAGCCTGTGCCGCAGCTCGGAGTAATCAGGCATTGCCTTAAGAGGATATCCTTAAAGGTATTAGCGTTAAAAAGCTGGTTCATATCATTTGTCATCTTATTATAAAGGGAATCCGCTGATTCCTTTCTGATAGCCTCGCTTGTTGGCACAATGCCCCATGCAAGGAAACCGCCCCTTTTTAAAAAATCATTTATCTCATTAGGATAAATGGCAATAGATCTTGTAAAAAGGTAGGCGTCAAAATTTATAATATCAATTTTTGTTGAAGCGATTATAGACCAGTCTGTATTCCCGCAGCAGTGTATGCCAGAGGCTGCGCCTGCATTGTGAACAGCGTCAATCACCTCATTTAAAAGCCTTATTACATCCTCCCTTGTCAAGCCGAGATATGTAGATGAGCCAAAGGCAGAGAGTATAGGCTCATCAATAAAGATAATCACCTTGTCAGCATGCTTTTGTAATTCCTTTATCTGCCATACTGCCTTCTGTGAAATGGCCTTTACAATAACGTCCAGTATATCTGCATCATAATATATCGGCCTTTTCTTCTGGTCAGGAATGCCGAGGCTGAAGGTGAGCGGCCCTGTTACATGGCCCTTAAGATATTCAAATCTTTTTTTCTGCCTCTCAAGCTCATCCATAAAAAAATAAAACCCCGGCGCATACTCCTTTGAAAGGGCAAAGTCATAGGGATTTTCTTTCAGATATTTTTCGTAAAAAGCGTAAATCCTGTCTGCCTTATCATCGCCAACCTCAAACCATATCCTTTCTTTTTCCTCGTCTATTTTGAGAAACGGTATTCCCTCAGCATACTGAGGCATCATAAATTCTTTAAAGCTCCTTCCTGGAAGCTGAGGCCAGAAAGGGATATCCACAGAGTCAAATATAATCTTACATGCATCTGCAGGCTCTTTTAAAGGCAGGCTGCCGATGCCTGTTGTAAGGCATGGTGTGATAGAAAGATTTGACATAGTTTTGTATTAGTATCAGATTGTATAAATAGTGTCAAGGCATAAAATAAAAAACCCCGCTGTCTTTTCACAGCGGGGCTTAAGCTCTTTTCGGCAAACTGCCGAATCATAGATTAGCCTCAGGAAAAACTATTTGGCGCACAAAAAGAGCCGCCAGCTGAACTGAAGGAAGACAATACCTTTTCAGTCTCCTTTTCACCGCACTTCGGACATATCAGGCCCTTCTTTTCCTCAGTTGATCTTTGTATGATCTCAAATGTATATTCGCACTTCCTGCACTTATACTCATAAATAGGCATCTGCTGCCCTCCTTTCTTTATTCTTCATTATAATAAAAAAGCGGCACATGAGGCAAGAAAAAAAATAAAAAAATAAGGTGCATGAATCAAGGGGAGGGCTTATAATATTTTTTCTTTTTCGGCAGGTACTCCTGCTCCACATAACCGCCGTAGTCATGGGGATATTTATAGCCTTTACCGTGTCCGAGTTTTTTGGCAGCAGGGTAATGAGCATCTTTTAAATGATCAGGCACCTCCATTGCCTGCTCCTTTTCAATATCTGCCATTGCAGCCTCTATTGCTAAATAACAGGCATTGCTCTTTTTTGCCTTTGCAATATAGATAGCCGCCTGTGATAGTGGTATCCTTGCCTCTGGCATACCAATAAATTCAACTGCCCTTAATGCAGATGTTGCAATAACAAGCGCCATTGGGTCAGCCTCTCCAACATCCTCTGATGCACAGATTACAATTCGCCTTGCAATAAACCTCGGGTCTTCGCCTGCATAGAGCATCTTTGCAAGATAATAGACTGCTGCATCAGGGTCAGAGCCTCTCATACTTTTTATAAATGCAGAGATTGTATCATAATGCTGGTCTCCTTTTTTGTCATAGAGCACAACCTTTTTCTGAATAGATTCTTCTGCAGCCTTTAGGTCTATCTTTATAACGTCATTTTCATTCGCAGGGGTTGTAAGCGCTGCAACCTCTAAAGCAGACAATCCTCTCCTTGCATCGCCATCAGATATCTTTGATAGATGCCTTAAGGCATCTTCATCAACATCCAAATTTAGATTGCCAAGACCCCGCTCCTTATCTGAAAGGGCGTTATGCAATATCTGTAAAATATTTTCTTCTGCTAAATGCTTTAGCTCAAAGACCTGGCTCCTTGAAAGCAGGGCGGAATTAACATAAAAGAACGGATTCTCCACTGTCGCAGCAATCAATATGATATTTCCCTCTTCAACATCAGGAAGGAGCGCATCCTGCTGTAGCTTGTTGAATCTGTGTATCTCATCAAGGAAGAGTATGGTGCGTATTCTTTTTGTCTTTTTGTCTTTTGCTGATTTTAAAACCTTTCTCAGTTCTTCCAAACCTGCTGTTGCTGCATTCAGCCATTCAAAATGCGCCTCTGTTTTTGCTGCAATGATTCTGGCAAGGGCTGTCTTCCCTGTTCCAGGCGGGCCATATAAAATCAGCGATGTAATCCTATCAGCCTCGATCGCCCTGCGAAGGAGCTTGCCTTTGCCAAGCAGATGATCCTGACCAGCATACTCATCAAGCGTCCTCGGACACATGCGGTATGCAAGCGGCTCTTTTATCGGCTTTTCTTTAAAAAGCTCCATGCAAAAATTTAACATTTCCTGTTGATAAAGTCCAGCCTTATGCTAAAATAAGCAAAAATATAGCGTGGAGAATAGACATGTTAAGGAGGAAAACATGAAAGATTGAAAAATGGTTATACGGGACGCAATAATTATTCTATGCCTGATATTTATAGGCACATTTGTTTTTGTATCTATGTTTAGGAGCCGCTGGCGCTCAAAAACTCCCGGTAAATGCAATCGCCGCCTCAAGCATACTGCTTGGCGGCACAGGATTTACCATCAGCGGGCTTTCAACAAAGGCAAACGTTTTACGCATATGCTCAAGGTTGCCTTTGGGGTCTGGCTGATAGGCTCTATGAATGTAGTCTTTCTTCAGACAACAGTAGCGCAGTGGCTTTCAAGCATATTTTTTATTTTAATAATAATGGCGATAGGAGGGGGCATATCGCATTTACTTGCTAAACCAGTTAAAACAGGGTAGAGGCACTGACATAGACACTTCTCAGAAGGGGATTTCAAACTTGAAGATAAGCAGCAAGAGCATTCTTGAAAACCTGTCCCATTTGCGGGTGAGGCTCCGCGGAAACAGCCGAATACAAATGCACGCCGGCGACGAACCGCCGCTGCGATCAGAGCTGTTCAGCAGCGACCAGATGGAGCAGCATGGCAAGACCCTGGCGGGCTTGCACAAGCTGGGTCTGGGACGCGCCCCGGACCGGCTCCTGACGCGGTTGGCTGAGAATGAAAGCGTCCTGATTGGCGCCTGTAAGCTGCTGACATCGGCGGTCACGGCAAACTGCCAGATTACACCGGCCGGCGAATGGCTGCTCGATAACTTCTATCTGATTGAAGAACAGATTCGCACGGCCAGGAGACACCTGCCGAAGGGTTACAGCCGGGAGCTGCCACGCCTGGCGCACGGCCATTCGGCGGGACTTCCGCGGGTGTATGACATCGCGCTGGAGACGATCGCGCACGGCGATGGACGGGTGGATCCGGAAAACCTCCGCCGTTTCGTCGCGTCCTACCAGTCGGTCACCGCCCTCAAGTTAGGCGAATTGTGGGCCATCCCCATCATGCTGCGACTGGCCTTGATCGAGAATCTCCGGCGCGTTGCTGCCCGCAGTGCCGCAGGCAGGATCGACCGGAACTTGGCCGATTCCTGGGCCGACCAGATGATAGAGATGGCCGAGAAGGATCCGAAGAGTCTGGTTCTGGTGATTGCGGATATGGCGAGGTCGAGCCCACCGATGACGACCCCGTTCGTTTCGGAATTTACGCGCCGGCTGCAGGGGCAGAGCCCTGCTTTGGCATTGCCGCTGACTTGGATCGAGCAACTGCTGTCCGAGTCTAACCTGACGATCGAGCAGTTGGTGCAGTCAGGAAACCAGCAACAGGCCGCCGACCAGGTCTCCATCAGCAACAGCATCGGCAGCCTCCGGTTCCTGGGGGCGATGGACTGGCGCGACTTCGTCGAGACGCTGAGCGTTGCTGAGCAAAAACTGCGGGAGGATCCCGGTGACATCTACGGCATGATGGATTTTGCAACCCGTGACCGCTACCGCCATGTCGTGGAGAAGATCGCGAAGCAGAGCCGCCTGTCCGAGGGCGAGGTGGCAGAGCAAGCGATCCGGCTTGCGCACGAAGGCGCGGCCCGCAACGGCGTGGATGACCGAACCGCACATGTGGGTTTTTACCTGATCGACAAGGGATTACGCGAACTCGAGCGGACGGCGGTGATGCGCCATTCCGCTTCCGAGGCGTTGACAAGAGCGGCGGGCCGATACCCGCTGCTCTTGTATCTGGGCGCGATTACGCTTCTCACGCTGACTCTTACCGGAGGTTTGTTGATGCAGGCGCAGGCCAGCAGTTGGCCGGATTGGATGCGCGTGTTGCTGGTTTTTTTCGCGCTGCTGTCCACCAGCCAACTCGCGGTAGCACTGGTGAACTGGCTGGCGACATTGCTGGCATCGCCGCATCCGCTGCCGCGCATGGACTTCTCACAGGGAATCCCGCCGGAATTGCGCACGCTGGTGGTAGTTCCGACGATGCTCAGCAGCGCTCAGAACATCGAGGATCTGGTCGAGGCGCTGGAGGTCCGGTTTCTGGCAAATCGGGACGACAATCTGCGCTTCGGCCTGTTGACCGATTTTCAGGACGCGCTCGCGGAAACACTGCCGGAGGACGAAGCACTGTTGCGGCTAACGGAGGCGCGAATCGATGAATTGAATGAAAAATATCGGGGCGTAAACGGCGACATGTTCTTTCTTTTTCATCGCCCGCGCCGCTGGAATCCGCGCGACCGGATGTGGATGGGCTACGAGCGCAAGCGCGGGAAGCTGGCGGATTTGAATGCGCTGCTGTGTGGCGGCGCGAAAGATCGCTTCTCGCGGATCGTCGGTAACACCGAAGTTTTATCGAACATAAAGTATGTCATTACCCTTGACACGGACACGCATCTCCCGCGCGACTCGGCGCGGCAGTTCGTGGGGGCACTGGCGCACCCGCTGAATAGCGCGCGCTACGACGAAGACCGGCAACGCGTTGTTGCGGGCTACGGCATCCTGCAACCGCGCATGGGCGTGAGCCTGCCCAGCACGAACCGCTCGCGGTATGCTCGCTTGCACGGGGATGAGCCGGGCATCGACCCCTATACGCGCGCCGTCTCCGACGTCTACCAGGACCTGTTCGGTGAAGGCTCGTTTATTGGCAAGGGGATCTACGAAATCGATGCGTTCGAGCGGTCACTCAAGGATCGCTTTCCCGAGAACCGTGTCCTCAGCCACGATCTTCTGGAAGGTTGTTACGCGCGCGCCGGGCTGGCGAGCGATGTGTTGTTGTACGAGGAATACCCGTCTCGCTACAGCGCGGACGTGAGCCGTCGGCACCGCTGGATTCGCGGAGATTGGCAGCTTGCAGGTTGGTTGCTGCCGCGCGTTCCCGGACCCGGGAGCAGCCGGCAGAAGAACCCGCTGTCGTGGTTGTCGCAATGGAAACTCTTCGACAATCTGCGGCGCAGTCTCGTGCCGGCGGCGTTGACGCTGCTGTTGCTGCTGGGCTGGACGGACTTGTCATTGGCCTGGTTCTGGACCTTGGCGGTGATCGGAATCATCCTGACCCCGTCCTTGATTACCTCTACTCTGGAGATGTTTCAGAAGCCGGTCGACGTGCTGCTGGTCCAGCATCTCGCCGCTGTCGTACACGCCATCGGCCGGCGCCTCGCCCAGGCGGTTTTTGCACTCGCGTGCCTTCCGTATGAGGCGGTCTTCAGTCTGGATGCGATTGTGCGCACGGCGGGACGGATGCTGATCACGCATCAGCGGCTTCTCGAATGGAATCCATCGAGCGAATCGGATCGCAACAGCCACGAGGGCCTCGCCGCCTCTTTACGGTCGATGTGGACCGCCCCGGCGATCGCCATGGGCGCGGCGCTGGTTCTGGCGCTGTCGAGCCCGGCCGTGCTGGTCGTGGCGGGACCGATACTGGTCTTGTGGCTGGTCTCGCCCGCCATTGCCTGGTGGGTCAGCCGACCGCTCACCCGCCGCGAAGCCAGGCTGACGGCCGACCAGACCTTGTTCCTGCGCAAGCTGGCGCGCAAGACATGGGCGTTCTTCGAGGCGTTCGTCGGCTCGGAAGATCATTGGCTGCCGCCGGATAACTATCAGGAGTATCGCGGTCCGGCGGTGGCGCACCGCACCTCGCCGACCAACATGGGGCTGGCGTTGCTCGCGAATCTGTCGGCGTACGACTTCGGCTACATTCCGGCCGGACAACTCATTGAACGCACGGCGAATGCATTCGACACGATGCAATCCCTGGAACGGCACCGCGGCCACTTCTACAACTGGCACGACACGCTGTCGCTGAAACCACTGCACCCTGCCTACGTCTCGACGGTGGACAGCGGCAACCTCGCGGGTCATCTGCTGACCTTGCGCCCGGGTTTGCTTGCTCTATCCGATCGCCCGATCCTGGAGGCGCGATTGTTTGTCGGGCTGCGTGACACGCTGGGGGTACTGGTGGATGCCGTGGGAGGTGTCACGCCGTCTGCGCTCGCTCAATTCCAGAAAGATCTGGAGTCTGCCTGCGCTTCCCGGCCAACCACGCTCGCGCAAGCGCGGCTTACCCTTGACCGACTGACAACAGGCGCGGCGGAGTATGCCGGCAGCCTCGACGCAGACCCGGTGATCGATGCGGGCTGGTGGGCACAGACGCTGACCCGGCAATGCCAGAGCGCACTCGATGAGCTGACGTTTCTCGCCCCGTGGAGTTTACTGCCGGCCGCTCCGGGCCGGCTCAGCGACTTCCCCGGCATCGGCGAAATCCCCACGCTGCGCGAACTGGCCAGACTTGAGGGGGACTTGTTGCCGACCATCGAGCGTCGACTCGGCGCGGGCGCGACGCCCGCGGAGCGCGAGTGGCTGGATGAGCTTCGACGGCTGGTCACGCAAACCAGCCGTTGCGCCGAGGAGCGGATGGCGGAGGTCGAGCGCCTGGCACGGCAAGCAGGCGAGCTCGCGCACATGGAGTACGACTTCCTGTACGACAAGGTATCGCGTCTGCTGACGATCGGGTACAACGTGGATGAGCGGCGGCGCGACTCGAGTTACTACGATCTGCTGGCCTCGGAAGCGCGATTGATCAATTTTGTCGCGATTGCGCAGGGGCAAGTGCCGCAGGAGAGCTGGTTTGTCCTCGGGCGTCTGCTCACCTCCGCCGGTGGCGAGCCGATTCTCCTGTCGTGGAGCGGTTCGATGTTCGAGTATCTCATGCCGCTCCTGGTGATGCCCACCTACGAGAACACGCTGCTCGATCAGACCTATAAGGCGGCGGTGGAGCGACAGATCGAGTATGGGGGACAGCGCGGCGTGCCGTGGGGCATGTCGGAATCCGGTTACAACACGGTTGACGTTCATCTCAACTACCAGTACCGCGCCTTTGGCGTGCCCGGCCTGGGGCTCAAACGCGGACTGGCGGAGGATTTGGTCGTTGCTCCCTATGCTTCAGCGCTGGCATTGATGGTGGCGCCTGAAGCGGCTTGTCTGAACTTGCAGCGGCTTGCCAACGCGGGACTGCTTGGAAAATTTGGTTTCTATGAAGCCATCGACTACACCCCGTCACGTCAACGACGCGGTGAATCGAGCACGGTGGTTCGCTCCTTCATGACCCATCACCAGGGGATGAGCCTGCTCTCCCTGGCCTATCTGCTGCTGGACCGTCCGATGCAGAAGCGATTCGAGTCGGACCCGTTGTTCCAGGCGACCCTGTTGCTGCTCCAAGAGCGAATTCCCAGGGCCACGGCGCTGTTTCCGCACACTGCCCAGCTCTCCTACATTCGACCCACTGTCGGCGTTCCGGAGACGCCAATTCGCGTATTCAACAGCCCCGACACGCCGATACCGCAGGTGCAGTTGTTGTCGAACGGCAGATACCACGTGATAGTCACGAACGCGGGAGGCGGCTACAGTCAGTGGAAAAACCTCGCCGTGACCCGCTGGCGCGAAGACGCTACCCGCGACAACTGGGGTACCTTCTGTTACCTGCGCGACGTGGCGAGCGGGGAGTTCTGGTCAACCGCACACCAGCCGACGCTCAAACGAGCGGACAGCTATGCAGCGATTTTCTCGGAAGGGCGAGCGGAGTTTCGCCGCCGCGACCACGATTTCGATACCCATACCGAGATCGTGGTTTCGCCGGAAGATGATATTGAGCTGCGCCGCATCCTTATCACCAACCGCTCCCGGACTCGCAGAACGATTGACGTGACGAGTTACGCGGAGGTGGTTCTCGCGCCCTCGGCCGCGGAAGCACTGCATCCGGCGTTCAGTAATCTCTTCGTTCAGACCGAGATCATCGAACCGCGGCGGGCGATCCTCTGCACGCGCCGGCCCCGCTCCCTCGATGAGTCGGCACCATGGATGTTTCACCTGATGGCCGTGCACGGGGCGGACATCGGAGATATCTCCTACGAGACGGACCGCATGCAGTTCATCGGCCGCGGCAACACGGTCGCAGCGCCCCAAGCCATGAACGGCTCCGCGCTCGCGGGCGGTCAGGGCTCGGTGCTGGATCCGATTGCCGCCATCCGCTATCGCATAACACTCGATCCGGACGAATCGGCAACGATCGATATGGTTTCCGGCATCGGCGAAACCCGGGATGCCGCCTTGAGCCTGGTCGAGAAATACCAGGATCGGCGGATCGCGGATCGCGTCCTGGAACTGGCATGGACCCACGCCCAAGTGGTGCTGCGGCAGATCAATGCCACCGAGGCCGACGCGCAACTGTATGGATGCCTCGCCAGTTCCGTCATCTACGCTAATTCCTTGTTGCGCGCCGATGCCGCCGTCCTCATCAAAAACCGCCGCGGACAATCCGGCCTATGGGGCCATGCCATTTCCGGCGATTTGCCGATCGTGTTGCTGCAGATCGGCGACCGGGCCAATATCGATCTGGTACGCCAACTGGTACAGGCCCACGCGTACTGGCGCTTGAAGGGGCTGGCCGTGGACCTGGTGATCTGGAACGAAGACCGTGCCGGTTACCGGCAACTGCTCCAAGACCAAATCATGGGGCTGATCGCCGCGGGCGTCGAAGCGCACGTGATCGATCGGCAAGGCGGCATCTTCGTGCGGCCGGCGGAGCAGATATCGGACGAAGACCGCATCCTGCTGCAATCGGTCGCGCGCGCCATTTTCACCGACAGCCGGGGAACGCTGGCAGAACAGATCAACCGTCGTGGCCCGGTGGAAGTGCGAGTTCCGCGCCTCAAACCAATCCGCAGCCACCCCGCCGAACTCCCGGTCGCCGCCGGGTTGCCGCGCCGCGATCTGATCCTCTTCAATGGACTGGGAGGATTTACCCGTGATGGGCGTGAATACGTCATCACGACCGTGCCCGGGCAAGTGACGCCGGCACCGTGGGTGAACGTGCTGGCAAATCCGCACTTTGGAACCGTCATCTCGGAGAATGGCCAGGCTTACACCTGGAGCGAGAACGCCCACGAATTCCGCCTCACCCCCTGGCACAACGACCCGGTGAGTGATGCCAGCGGCGAAGTCTTTTACTTGCGCGACGAAGACAGCGGCCATTTCTGGTCGCCCACGCCGCTGCCCAGCCGCGGAGCCGGTTATTACGTGAGCCGCCATGGGTTTGGCTACAGCGTCTTCGAGCATGTGGATGAGGGTATTCACTCGGAGCTCACAGTTTATGTGGACGTGGACGCAGCGATCAAGTTCTCGGTGCTGAAAGTGCGCAACGCGTCGGGTCAGCCGCGCAAACTTTCCGCTACCGGTTACGTGGAATTGGTGCTGGGAGATTTACGTCCGAAATCCGCCATGCACGTGATCACCGAGATTGACCCCCACAGCGGCGCGCTCTTCGCGCGTAACCCTTACAACAAGGAGTTCACCGGTCTGATTGCTTTCTTCGATGCGGACGATGCGAGCCGCACGATAAGCGGCGACCGCGCTGAATTCATCGGGCGCAACGGCACGCTCAAGAATCCAGCGGCGATGGCGCGTTCGCGCCTTTCCGGCAAGGTGGGAACAGCACTCGATCCCTGCGCCGCGATCCATGTTTCCTTCGAGCTGGCCGCAGGACAAGAACGCGAGATCATCTTCAGGCTCGGCCTGGCAGGAAGACGCGGGACGGATGACGCCAGCAAGCTGGTGCATCGCTTCCGGGGATCGGCCGCCGCGCGCCGCGCGCTAGAAGCGGTGCACCAGTACTGGAATCACACGCTCGGCGCGGTGCAGGTGGAAACACCCGACCCGTCGCTGAACGTGCTGACCAACGGCTGGCTTGTGTACCAGACGCTGGCCTGCCGCCTTTGGGCGCGCAGTGGATACTACCAATCAGGGGGCGCCTTCGGCTTTCGTGATCAATTGCAGGATGCGATGGCGCTGGTGCACACGGAGCCGCAGCGACTGCGCGCGCAACTGCTCCTGTGCGCGAGCCGGCAGTTTCAGGAAGGCGATGTCCAGCATTGGTGGCACCCGCCATCGGGCCGTGGCGTGCGCACGCATTGTTCGGATGATTACCTGTGGCTGCCCTTGGCGATGTGCCGCTATGTTCTGACTACAGGCGACACCGGGGTGCTGGATGAATCCGTTCATTTCCTCGAAGGCCGTCCGGTCAACGCCGAGGACGACTCTTATTATGATCTACCCAGCCGTTCTGGTGAGGCGGCCAGCTTGTACCAGCACTGTGTGCGAGCCATTCAGAGAGGACTCCGGTTGGGCGAGCACGGCCTGCCGCTCATGGGCACAGGTGACTGGAATGACGGCATGAATCTGGTGGGCAATCACGGTAAAGGCGAAAGCGTTTGGTTGGGATTCTTCCTGCACACCGTGCTCACGCAGTTCACGGCAGTGGCGCGCCTGCAGGGTGACTCCTCCTTCGTCGAATGTTGCCAGAAAGAGGCGGAACAACTGCGCCAGAATATCGAGCAGCATGGCTGGGATGGCGCGTGGTACCGCCGCGCCTACTTCGACGACGGCACTCCGCTGGGATCGGCAGCCAACCCCGAGTGCCAGATTGATTCAATTTCGCAGAGCTGGGCGGTGCTATCCGGGGCGGGCGATGTCCAGCGCGCACGCCTGGCCATGGAAGCGGTGGATCAGCGCCTTGTGCGCCGCGACCATGCGCTGATTCAACTTCTGGATCCGCCGTTCGACAAATCGCCGTTGAATCCCGGCTATATAAAAGGATACGTCCCGGGTGTGCGCGAGAATGGCGGGCAGTACACGCATGCGGCGATCTGGGCGGCCATGGCGTTTGCCGGATTAGGCGACAGCCGGCGCGCATGGGAACTATTGGTCATGATCAACCCGGTAAACCATGGAAAAACTCCGGAGGGGGTGGCGACCTACAAAGTCGAACCCTACGTCGCCGCCGCCGATGTGTATGCGCTCACGCCACACACCGGCCGCGGTGGATGGACTTGGTACACGGGCTCGGCCGGCTGGATGTATCGGCTGATCGTGGAATCGCTCCTCGGCTTAAGGCTGGAAGTGGACAAACTCTATTTTGCGCCGTGCCTGCCGGCGGATTGGAAGGCATTCAAGATGCATTACCGATACCGGGAAACTCTCTATCATATCACTGTCCAACAAACGTCTGTGGGCAGCGGCAAGACGAGTGTGACCGTTGACGGCGTTGAACAACACGACAAGGCTATTCCCCTTGTTGATGACCGTCAGGAGCACTCAGTCGAGGTGAGGGTACCTGTTGCAGAAGGATGAGAAGATGTAGCCCGCACCCTTTTTGTCCCATATTGGAATTCAAATGTCAATAAAACAGCCTGACCCTGTCACCCTTAAAAATCAGGGCAGGGGTACTCAGCAGCTTAAAAGAGCTATCGCTTGATTAAGTTTCTGCCTTCTGAAAGTGTCTTTTTTCCATGAATATTGCAGTTGCAGTGGACTGCATCAATTTTGTAATTGCCAGATTTTTAAAAGCTTAGTATAATTAATATAGAAATCCAACAGGAGGTAACAGTTATGAAAACTGTAAAAATAGACGAAAAATTTGAGAGTCTGCTGCACGAATTGGAGTTTAAAGATGCTAATGAATTGATGAAGGATTCTTTGATTACAGAGGTTCTTTACAGGATTTCTGTTTTTTCAGAAGAGATAAGGCGTTTTGAAAATAAATACAGAAAAAACCTGATGGAATTTAAAAAGGAGTATGAGTCGGGTGAAGAGGATTATACAAGATATGAAGATCTCATGGCATGGGAATTCGCAAAACATGGGAAAGACTACTGGAACAAAAAACTTGAAGAGCTGAAAAGCGCTTTATAAACTCATTGAGGATTTTTCGGATATTGTTGCTAATTATTCTGTTTCTGAATATAAACGATATGGCTCTGCGACCTCGCTCGTTGCTGTTATAGAATTCAAGGACAAATCCTTTCTTCATATAAAAGATTATCTCTTTTTAGACGGCAAAAGAAAATATTCTTATCATTGGCAGGATGCTAATGGTAATATAATATCACGATGGGATAACTCTCCACATCATAGAGAAATATCTACCTTTCCTCATCATAAACATTTGCCCAATAATGTGGTTGATTCAAAGGAGAGGACTATTAAGGATGTCCTTAAGATAATAAAGGCGGCTATTTCTGCTGCTCCCTAAGAACGGTCAAAATTAAAGCCCTTCACCTCACCACAGCCCTGATAAGCTTTACTAAAAGCCTTAATTTCTCATCACCTGCCTCTTTAAATAAGCTGTTTAAGGCTTCTTTTAATTCCTTTGGGCTTTTCGCCTCATGTGCGAACTCTAAGAAGTCCTTTAATTCTACATTTAGAACATCGGCGAGACTTCCAGTGCATCAAAACAAATTCTATATTTCTCCCGAGAGTTTAAGGATATCAGCAACTATTTTTTCTTTAAGATAAAATCGGCTCTCCTTTAATTTGTTAAGGATCGGTTTTATCTCGTTAATAAGTCCTGCATTTTTTGCCTTAAGCAGAATGCCTGCGGTGCCAGTAAATTTAAGGGACTGAAGCCTCGCTATTACCCTTGCTAATCCGTCATCTATAATAAGAAGATGGCCTCTTTCCTCAAGCCCTAATGCCAAAACCTCTGCCTCGCCTTTTCCTAAATCAGGAATTATTTCTCACCTTTATCCATTTGTATTCCCGAATAGCAGGAATGTCCTCCCCTGCTTTCTTGCCTTCTTCAAGCTCTTCTAACACTGCATTGGGAATAATGATTTCACCATATAATTTTTTTAATAATTCTAATAAACCAATCCTGTGAAGATAAAAAATTGGGGAGGTATTTGAAATTACACTCTTATGCATTAGCCAAATCCTGTTTTAGCTCCTCCTCTGTAAGATCAAATATAGAAACATTATATCGTGAGAGCGATTGAAGAAAGCTGACCCTAGATATTCCTGCCAACTGCGCCGCTCGGCCAGACGAAAGCTTGCCCAACTCATAAAGCTTCACGGCTGCAAGCATGAGCAAATCCTTTGAAAATTCCTGAGAACTTTCCTTTAGCGAAACCAATATCTCTTCAGGCACTTCAAGCTCTAACTTTTGCAGTGTAGACATTTTTAAATACCTCCTTCCTTACACTTATACTGGTCTTTCATAGCAGATATTGCCATTTGCGCCTCTTTATTAAAAATATTATAGCACAAAAAAGAAGAGTGGTTATAGAAATCTTTATAACTTTTAAATTATCTCTGTAGGGTTTGACAAAATTCGGAACAACTGATAAGTTAGTCCTCCGGAAGGAGGAGAAGGGATGAGGAATGGCAAATGGAGTGCTGAGGAAAAGCAGAAGATAATATTAACGGGATTAAGGAA
>Ga0105164_10000786_pt1 | contig 20870 bp, 22 predicted proteins | sample VDWuncwatermetaG_FD_89674 | JGI IMG/M metagenome (GOLD analysis project Ga0105164, IMG submission 89674) | Wastewater microbial communities from Netherlands to study Microbial Dark Matter (Phase II) - VDW unchlorinated drinking water | ecosystem: Environmental > Aquatic > Freshwater > Drinking...
CCTTTCCATGGTAGCCCATTTTACGTTAGGGAAGAAAGGGTATGAAAAAGTCGGAAAAGAGATAAAGAGACTCCTCCTTGAATCGTACCGGCTTAGAGAAGAATTGAGTCGTCTTGTGGAGGAGGATATCGAGCGGTATTTGGAAGTCACCCGGGCCCAACGTCTCGCCAAGTTTCTGACCAAGAAGGAATCCAAGCGGTCGGTGCTTCAAGGGGCGCTTCGGAGGGCCCTCGCCAGTTCCCTGGCCATCTGTAAGACCTCCCATCAGGGGCTTCTTCTTTCGAAGGAGCTCGTGCGAAAAGGGAACCGGGGCCTTGTGAGCGATGCGAAGACCGCCTCCCTTTTTTTCTTTGCAAGTTTTCATGCCGCCTATTTCACGAGTATTCTCAATGCACAATCACTGGATGAGGAAACTCCCCGGAAGACAAAAAGAATCCTCTCTCCTCTTAAAAATTCAGTAGAGAGAGAAATCAAAGGGATTTTAAGAGAACGATGAGCGCCATTCTTCTGAAAGGGGGTCCTTTGGCAGACCGGATCTTCGGATCTCTGACGGTCGACATCGCAAAACTTCGGCGGTCGTGTGGAAAAGTTCCCTGTCTTGCGAATATCCGGATCGGGGAGAACTATTCCGTTTCTCTTTATGAGAAGGCCCAGAAGAAACGGGCAGAGGATATCGGCGTTGAATATCGGGGGTATCATCTCGGCCAAAACGCCACTCAGGATCAGATGGAACGGCTCATCCAGCGGATTAACCGTGACCGGTCGGTCACCGGCATCATTGTTCAGGTTCCTCTTCCGAAGCAGCTCGACCCCAAGCGGACGATCTATGCGATCGACCCGAACAAAGATGTTGAGGGGATTCATCCAGAGAATCTGGGGGAAGCGATTCTCGGTAAGGAGGAATACGGTTCCTGTACCGCGATCGCCATCATGGAGCTCCTCAAATCCTATCGCGTCAATCTCTATGGAAAGGAGGCGGTCATCGTCGGTTCCAGCGATGTGGTGGGCAAACCGACGAGCCTCATGCTGGTCGATTCCTTTGCCACAACCACCATCTGTCACGTGGCGACCACCGAAAGGGGAAACCTAGAACACCATGTCCGGCGGGCTGAGATTTTGGTGGTGGCGGTCGGGAAACCCCACCTCATCAAGGGAAATTGGATCCAAAAAGGGGCGGTCGTCATCGATGTCGGGATCAATCAACTTCATGGACATCTCGTAGGGGATGTTGAGTTTGAGCGGGCAAAAGTGAAGGCTTCTTATATTACGCCGGTCCCCGGGGGGGTGGGGCCTCTGGTCCCGGCGATTTTGATGAGAAAATTGGTGGTGAACTTCCGGAGGCGTCTGGCAAGTCATGAACTTTGAAGAGGCGGTGCGGGGCAAGAAATTTTTAGTCACGACAGAATTGGGTCCTCCGAAGGGAACGGACCTCTCGGATCTTCTGGAAGATGCGGATCGGGTGCGGGGACGGGTGGATGGCATGAATGTCACCGATTGTCAGGGTTCGGTCCTCAAGGCCTCATCCCTTTCTGTCTGTGTGAAACTCCTGGAAAAAAAATTTGAACCGATCCTTCAGGTCTCCTGCGCCGGTCGCAATCGTCTTGCATTACAATCAGACCTTCTGGGGGCCTCCATTCTCGGCGTCCGAAACGTTCTTGTGCTGACGGGCGATCCTCCCCACATCGGCGATCATCCGGAAGCAAAGCCGGTCTTTGACCTTGACTCCATTACGCTCATGAAGATCATTCGCGGGTTCGGAGAAGGGGACGGTCAGGACATGATGGGCAGTGCCCTCAAGGGGAAGAGCCATTTCTGCGTCGCCGCTGCTGCGAATCCAGGTGCCAAGGATTTAAAGGTCGAATTCGAAAAGACCAAAGCAAAAGTGGAAGCGGGGGCCCATTTCTTCCAGACACAGGCGGTCTTCGAGCCGGAGGCCTTCAAGACTTTTATGGACACTCTCGCGCCCCTTCACGTGACGCTTTTATGCGGCGTCATTCAACTCAAATCGGTCAAGATGGCGGAGCATCTGAATAAGATCCCGGGGATTCATGTGCCGGGTGCCCTCGTCGATGAAATTGACAAGGCAGAGGATAAGCGGAAAAAATCGATCGAGATCACCGCGCGGCTCGTCAGAGCGGTGAAACCCTATTGCCGCGGGGTGCACATCATGTGCATTGGAGGGCTGCGGGATTTGCCTGCAATCCTCGATGAGGCAGGGTTGTAAGTCATGCAAATGATCGAACAAGCCAGGAAGACACCCCTTTACGAAATGCACATCCGACTCGGCGCAAAGATGGCCGAGTTCGGCGGGTTCCTCATGCCGATTCAGTATACGACGATTACCGATGAGCATCTGGCGACCCGGACGCATGCAGGGCTCTTTGATATTTCCCATATGGGAGAATTTCTGGTCACAGGAAAACAGGCGGAGGGGTTTCTCAACACCCTTCTGACAGGAGATACTCGCTCACTCGCTGACGGGAAAACCCTGTATACGCTCCTTTGCAATGAAAAAGGAGGAATTGTCGATGACCTGATTGTTTACCGGATAGGTCGAGAGCGGTGGATGCTTGTGGTGAATGCCGCGAATCTCCAGAAGGATTATCGTTGGATCAAAGCGCATCTCCATGGGGATGTCCAACTCAGTGATTTAAGCGATGCGGTCGCCCTTATCGCACTCCAGGGACCTTTTGCAGAGTCGATTCTCGGAAAGAGTCCTTATCGACAGGCGTCTCATCTTAAGCGGAACAGTTTTCTTGAATTTGAAGAAAAAATTTTGATTTCGCGAACAGGCTACACGGGGGAAGACGGCTTCGAGATTTATGTTTCACCCGAACGCTCTGTCGAGGTGTGGGAGACGCTTTTGGGGGTAGGAATTGGATCGGGACTGAAACCTGTAGGCCTCGGGGCAAGGGACACCCTCCGTCTCGAGGCCTCTCTTCCTTTATATGGTCATGACCTCGATAGTGAGACGACACCCTATGAGGCGGGACTCGACTGGACCGTTGCACTCGGAAAGGCCGATTTCATCGGGAAAGGCCCTCTCCTTCAACAAAAAAAAGAAGGTGTCGAGCGCAGACTCATCGGATTTGAGATGTTGGAACAGGGGATCCCGAGACAAGGGTGTCTCATCTGGAAGGATCGGGAGATCGGGAAGGTCACGAGCGGTTCTTATTCCCCGTCCCTCCAAAAGAATATCGGTCTCGGCTATGTGGCGGCGGAGTTCTCCGCCGTCGGGACAGAGCTCTTTGTGGAGATCCGGAAGAGGAAACGGAAGGCCCGGATCGTCGAAACCCCCTTCTACCGAAGGGAACAACGTGATAGCGTATAGCGTGGAGCGTATAGCGGATAGTAAAACAGTTGCTTTTCTATACGCTAAACGCTATCCGCTCTACGCTAAGAAAGGGTTGTGTATGAAAATTCCAGAAGAGCTTTTTTATACGCAGACGCACGAGTGGATCAGGCGCGAGGGGAGGGAGGTGTCGGTCGGGATTACCGACCATGCCCAGTCAGAACTCTCGGATGTGGTCTTTATTGAACTTCCCAAGGTCGGGAGACTCGTGAAACAGGACGATCCGACCGCGGTCATTGAGAGTGTCAAGGCGGCCTATGACATCTTCGCCCCGGTTTCGGGGAAGGTCATCCGGGTGAATCCGGAAATTGAAAAAGACCCTGCCCTCGTCAACAAAGACCCTTATGGAAAGGGGTGGCTTTTTGTGGTCGAGGCGACCGACGAGGGAAACTTTAAGAATTTAATGGACAAGAGCGGCTACGAAGCCTTCCTAAAAAGGTAGCTCATGGATTATATTTCCAATACCCCCGATGATGAAAGAATCATGCTGGATCGGATCGGGCTGCGGCGGATGGAGGACCTCGCCCAGCCGATTCCGGAAAAACTCCGACTCAAGAATTTCCGCGTTCCTTCGGGATTGTCCGAGTTGGAATTGAAACGTCTTTTTCTTGAAAAGGCGAAGATGAATTGGGATGCCGCTCTGCACTCTTCTTACCTGGGGGCGGGCGCCTACGACCATTTCATCCCGAGCGTCGTCGAGCATATTGTGGGGCGGAGCGACTTTTATACCTCCTACACCCCTTACCAGGCGGAGGCGAGTCAGGGGATGCTTCAGGCGATCTTTGAGTACCAGACGATGATTGCGGAACTCACCGGCCTTGACGTTTCGAACGCCTCCCTCTATGACGGGGCCTCCGCAGCAGCCGAGGCGGTCCTCATGGCCCTTTCCATTCAGGAAGGACGACGCAAGATTCTTATTTCGAAGACCGTTCACCCCTCCACTCGCAGGGTCATCAAGACCTATCTCAGTGCGCAATCCGTCGAGATCCTCGAAATTCCGTACGATCCTCTTGACGGAAGGACCGACCTCACGGCGCTTAAGGTGCTCCTCACCGACGAAGTCGCCTGTTGTGTTGTCCAGAATCCGAACTTTTTCGGCGGGATCGAGGAGATGGCGAAGATTGCGGAGGCACTTCATGCAAAGGGTGTTCTTTTTATCAGCGTCGTTTATCCGATTTCTTTGGGACTTCTGGCGCCTCCCGGTGAATATGGGGCGGACATCGCCTGCGGGGAAGGACAGAGTCTTGGAAACCGTTCCCTTTTCGGTGGCCCTTACCTCGGGTTTTTTGCCTCCCGGAAGGAATTCGTGCGAAAAATGCCGGGGCGGATTGTGGGCCAGACCCATGATGAAAAAGGGAAAAGAGGGTTTGTCTTAACCCTTCAGACGCGCGAGCAACATATCCGCCGGGAAAAGGCGACCTCCAATATCTGCACCAACGAAGGGCTCTGCGCCCTGGCCGCTTCGGTCTATCTGGCCACCCTCGGGAAGTCGGGCATCCAGGAGGTTGCGGATCAGAACTTTCAAAAGAGCCACACCCTTTCTCAGCGGATCTCAAAACTTCATGGGTATCATCAAAGATTCCGCGCCCCTTTCTTCAATGAATTTGTCGTGGAGACTCAGAAGGGTGTTTCTCTTCTTGAAAAACGACTTCATCAAAGAGGAATCCTGGGGCCCCTTCCTCTCCAGGAATTCTATCCGGAACTGAAGGGCTGCCTCCTTTTCTGCGTCACAGAAACAAAAACAAAAAGAGAACTCGATGAACTTATTCAGGTGTTGGGACTATGAGACCCCTACTCTTTGAAATCGGTTCCAAGGGGCGAAAAGGTTACTCCTTGCCGCCGCTTGAGTCTCCACGTAAGGAGGTCTCTTCGCTTATCCCGCCGCACCTTCTGCGGAAAAAGCCTCCGCTCCTTCCGGAGGTGAGCGAACTCGACGTGGTGCGGCATTACACCTCTTTATCCAAGAAAAATTTCTCCGTCGATGCGAATTTCTATCCGCTCGGCTCCTGCACCATGAAATACAATCCAAAGGTAAACGAGGATGTGGTGAAACAGATCGGTTTCCTGAATCTCCACCCCTATCAGAAAGAGGAGACCGTGCAGGGGGTCTTGGAGGTCTTGCATGACCTTGAGAAGATTCTCTGCGAAATCGTCGGGGTGGACGCATTCTGTATCCAGCCGGCGGCAGGGGCCCAGGGGGAGTTCGCCGGCCTCCTCATGATGCATGCGTACCATTCGGACCGCGGGAATCCCCGGAAAAAAATTCTCGTCCCCGACTCTTCCCATGGGACAAATCCGGCGAGTGCCGCACTTTGCGGCTACGAAGTGGTTCAGGTCCAGTCGAATGCGAGGGGTCGTGTGGATTTGGAAGAGCTCCGTCGCCTCCTCGACCAGAATGTTGCGGGGATGATGCTCACCAACCCGAACACCTTGGGTCTTTTTGAAAACGAGGTCCTTGAGATTGCCCGCCTGGTGCATGAGACAGGGGGACTTCTCTATTACGATGGGGCGAACCTGAATCCGCTTCTCGGCATGGCCCGTCCCGGGGACATGGGGTTTGACATTGTACATTTGAATACCCACAAGACCTTTTCCACCCCTCATGGGGGGGGCGGCCCGGGAGCGGGGCCGGTCGGCGTGAAAAAATTCCTTTCTCAATACCTTCCGACCCCCCGTATTGTGAAGGAAAAGGACGCTTTTCGGATCAAGAATGACTATCCCAAATCGATCGGGAAACTGACCGCTTTCTACGGAAACACGGGTGTTCTCCTTCGGGCCTACGCCTACATCCGCTCCCTGGGGACGGTTGGGCTTCTGCGGACCGGTCAGCATGCGATTCTGAACGCCAATTATCTCCTGAAGGGCCTCGAGGCCTTTTATGAGGTCGCCTACCCAGAGATGTGTATGCATGAGTTTGTCCTGCAGGCGACCCGTCAGAAGGAAAATGGGGTGAGGGCCCTCGACATTGCAAAACGGCTCATCGATTTCGGGATTCACCCTCCTACGATCTATTTTCCTCTCATTGTCCCGGAAGCGATGATGATCGAACCGACAGAAACAGAGAGCCGGCAGACACTCGATCATTTCATCGAGGTGATGAAAACGATTGCAGAGGAAGCAGAGAAACACCCTGAACATTTCCACGAGGCCCCGCTGTCGGCACCGGTCCGGCGGCTGGATGAAGTCTGGGCCGCGCGCAACCCTGTCTTAAAATGGGAGAAGAAACCGCGTGAGGAATCCCCCGTGGCGACTTATTCCTCATGAAACGGAAGAGGGCTTACACAATTTAGAGTTTGACGCCCAGCTTCTCAAAGAAAAACTTCCTGACCCGATTCTCCGCTTCTATTCCTGGAAAAAGCCCTGCGTTTCCTACGGTTATTTTCAAAAAAAACCTTCTTTGTTTGGAAATCTTCCCGCCTACCGGCGCGTGACCGGAGGGGGAATCGTTTTTCATGATAAAGACCTCACCTATTCCCTGACCTATCCCCGCGGTTCGGTACTCCCTTGGAGTGTAAAGCGCTCTTATGGGGAGATCCATCGGATCCTTCAGAGGGCCCTCCACTGTCTCGGAATCGAATCGATCCAATGCGCGGAGGAGAACCGTGGCGAACTCTGTTTCGAGAATCCAGTCGTCGGAGACCTCCTCTATGAAGGGAAAAAAATCGCCGGAGCCGCCCAGCGTCGGATGGGGAATCATCTTTTACACGAGGGTACAATTCTTATGACGGCGCTCCCCGTGGATCGGGTGCAATTGATAGAGGCGATGACCAAGGCCTTTGAAGAGACCTATCAGATCTCGTTCGAAGTCCTCGAGATCGCCCCTTTGACTGCCGACCCAAATCAAAGTAAGATAGAGAGATGAAGAAAGTCACGGTGTCGAACCTCTTGGAGAAAAAGAAACGACACGAGAAGATCACGGCGCTCACGGCGTATGATGCCGCTTTGGCGGAGATCTTGGACCGGGTGGGGATCGACCTTATCCTGGTTGGCGATTCCGTGGGGATGGTTCTTCTCGGCTACCCCTCCACCCGATTTGTGACCATGGAAGAGATGATCCATCATGCCAAGGCGGTCCGGCGGGGGGTGAAGCGTGCATATCTTGTGGGGGACATGCCGTACCGCTCGTATGAAAATGCGAAGACGGCATACCGAAACGCCTCTCGTTTTCTTGAGGCCGGCTGCGATGCGGTGAAATTGGAGGGGGGGAAACGGATTCTTCCGGCACTCCGCTTTCTCCGTAAGAAAAAAATTCAGGTGCAGGGACATCTCGGCCTTCTTCCGCAGTCGGTTTTGCCCGGGAGTCCGTTCCGGCTTCAAGCAAAAGATCCTCTTTCTGCAAAAAGATTGATCGAAGAGGCCTCACTCTTGCAGGGGGAGGGGGTTTTCTCAATTATTCTTGAATGCATTCCTTATGAAGTGGGGCGGATGGCGACCCAGCGTCTCAAGATTCCGACCCTTGGAATAGGCGCTGGTCCCTTTTGCGATGGGCAGATCCTTGTGACCTATGATCTCTTGGGGCTTTTTCAGAAGTTTAAGCCGCGGTTTGTGAAGTCCTATGCAGATCTTACCCAAAGTGTAGCGCGTGCGGTCTCTGCCTATCAGGAGGAGGTTCTCAGCCGTTCCTTTCCGACCCTCCACCATTCGTTTCAGATGTCAAAGGATGCGTTGAAACAGTTGCATGCTTCGATGCCGTCTCAGCTCCATGTTTAAAAAACTATTCCTTTTTATTTTCTGGTGGACGATTGTCCTTTCGGCGGTTTATCAACTGTTCACCTTAAAAATCTTCACCCAATTCGTGAAAGGGGTTTTTCCTTCTTCCGAAAAAGGCGAAAGCGTTGCAAAGAGTCCGAAGCCTCCAATAAAGATCCCCAAAAAGAACGCCGCAACCCTTATCCTTAAAAATGGGAGTGTGATTAGCGGTGAATTCCTTTGGGAGAACGAGAAGCAGGTCATGCTCCGTTGGCAGGGAGGGGAGGTTGAATTTAAAAAAGAGGAAATCGAGCGGATAGAAAAAGGGAAACTCCGGACCGAGAAGGAAGGGATGCTCTTTCCAGAGAGGGTCCCGGAGGAATGGCCCTATCGCAGTGACGTCGTCATTGTGTTGAAGAACCGACAGATTCTGGATGAAAAGATCGCTTCTGTCGAAAAGGATACTGTGATTCTTCGACGAGAACTCGAAGAAGGAGGGGTGATTGAGCAGGAGATCAACCGAGCCGATATCGAGTGCCTTTCCTTTAGGCCGATCCGAAATGAGAAAGGCCGGAAGATTGAAGAGGCCCTCCGCACCCAATTTCCAAAGATGAAATGGCATCGCGAGGGATCCTTTGTCCTCATCACTGACTCCTACAAGACCTGGGTCGATGAATATGTAAAGACGATCCGCGACCTGCAGACCGATTTTTATCTCGCCTTTTTTCCCCTCCTCAAGGACCGGGATCCCAAAGTGGAAAATTACGTCGTCATCTTTGATGAGTGGGGAGATTTTATAGAGTATGCGATCACCGATGGGGTACCCGGCTGGGCGGTGGCAGGATATTTCTCACCGACCCATGAGGTTCTTTTTCTCTTTAATACCCTCGGAGACACCTTTTCAAATTTGATTGAAGAAGCGATTGTGGGGACGCCGGGAAAGATGATCGCACATATGGCTGATACCGTGAAAGGTCAGGTGGATAAGCGTTACCATGTTTTTGTTGAGGGCCAAGCGCATGACATCATGAAGAAATTCGCAGCCTACCATTCGGTCATGAAGGGGTGGTACCGGGACCAGACGGTCGAGACCCTCCGCCATGAAATGACCCATGAACTTTTCCATAATTACGGCCTCCAAAGCATCGTCGTTTCAAAGGTGGGGGGGTTTGACAAGAAAGAGGCGGAGAAAAAACGGGCCTTTTTGGAAGAAAAGGACATTCAGAAAAAGCGGGAACTTCTCTTGGACTTGGCGCAACTCCGAGGAGGCTCAGAGAAGATTCAGGTGGAGGCGTCCAACTCCTGGTTTGTAGAGGGACTCGCCGCTTATATGCAGTCGGCTCCTTTGGGTTCCGAAAACCACCGGTGGCTTTATCTTTACCAGGAATCCAAACATAAAAACGCCGTGACTCCCATCGAGCAGCTGACCGTGTATAAGATGGGATCTTTTCCCGGCATGGCGTATGGGGCGATGGGATATGCGTATGCCGAGAGTTGGGCCTTTGTCCATTTTTTGATGAGCCGGTATCCCACGCAGTTTATGAATTACCTTGAGCGGATGAGCCGTGAGACGCCCAAAAAAAATGAGGATATTCTGTGGTTGCTGGAAGCGCTGGGAGTAGAACTTCGAACCCTCGAGAACGAATTCTTTGAACACATGAAACAATTCCAGGAACTTGAGGATCCGTATCTGGAGCGGATGGATCTGGTGCGGAGCATCTTTCAACAGAGGTAAAAACAAAGGAGGACCAAAATGATGGCACATGGCACAGCGTTTCTGCTTCTCTCAGCGGCGGTCGGGTATTGGGTCCTGGAAAGGGCGAGTACCCAGAAAAAGGACTTAAAGACAATCGGACAGATTGTCGGAGCAATCATCATCGTCGTGAGCTTTGCAGGAGTGGCCTGCAAGGTCTACACCGTTTCGAAATGGGGGAAAGCGATCTATTGTCCAGCGAAGACTGTTTGTCCCGCGGGTCCGGCCTGTCCTTTTAGTTCGAAACAACCTTCAGGAAAATCAGGGGGGATGATGTGACGGAAGATTTCCATCATGCCGGTTGAACGATCGGCGGGAGCGGTGATTTTCCGCAGGGAAAAAGGAAAAGTCCTTTATCTTCTTCTTCATTACGAAGAGGGACATTGGGATTTTCCAAAAGGACACGTCGAAAAAGGGGAGAAGACTGAAGAGACAATCCGGCGCGAGGTCCGTGAGGAGACCGGTATCACGGATCTCGCCTTTGTCGATGGCTTCAAAGAAACGATCCGCTACTTTTTCTGGGCCGGGAAAAAACGGATTCTCAAGTTTGTTGTCTACACCCTTGCCGAAACTCCCCAAAAGGATGTGAAACTCTCTTTTGAACATGTCGATCATATCTGGCTCCCTTTTGAGGAGGCGAAAGCAAAGATCACCTTCGCCACAAGTCGAAGGGTCCTTCAAAAAGGAGACGCTTTTTTGAGGAAATGACCCATTGACAAAATGGAAAGTTTAGTGTATACTTATAGTTAGAGTAACATTTGATCCTTTGACTTCGCTCAGGATTAATGGTGAGCGAGCGAAGCGAGTCGAACCATTGACAACTGAATAAAGACGAAAAGGCAAACTTCCTGAAAGGGAAGGACGGGCAGGGTGCCCTCCCCGAGGCAAAGCCGAGGGGAAGCAAAGCCGTGAACCTACATCTCGATGGGTAGTCGGGATAAGGTTGTCTGGTTACCGAAATTTTGCTTGCGAACCTCATTTCCTTTCATGGAGATGAGGTTTTTTATTTGGCAGGAGGTATCGATGAAAAAAATGATGATTGCTCTTATCACCCTTTCCTTTATTTTATTGGCAACACCCGGGGTCCAGGCTCTCATTCTTCCGCAGATGACGATGCAGGAGATGATTACGAAGGCCAATGCCATCGTGGCGGGGAAGTGTGTCTTTTTCCATCTCCATCCTTCACAGGAAGGGGAAACCCTTTATGCGGTCATCTCTTTCAAGGTGGATGAATACCTCAAGAACGATCTCGGAAAAGAGGAAATTCTTCTTATGCAGATCGCCCGAGAGCGGGGTCTCGACGGAAAACAGGCCATCGGTCCCATTTCTTTCCGGATTGATGAGGAAGCGATTCTTTTCCTCACGGAGGAAGACAACCAAGGATTCCGCCATGTGATGGGTCTTTCCCAGGGAAAATTTTCTGTCACGAATGACAAGAAGGGGCAAAAATTTCTCCAAAGGGAAATGAAAGACGTCCGTCTTTACGACAAAGAGACGGGAAAAATGACATGGGTGGAGAAGTCTCCCAGGAAAATCGAATACGCCGGGTTCAGACACTTTGTGAAAGAAACCCTTTCAAAAATTGAAGCGAAAAAGGGTGAGTTCGTCACCGTTCCGACCGCCACCTCATTTTAGGGACTTGACGCTCCCTTCGCCTCGAAGTAAAATAACTGGGTGAAGCGTAGCGCTCAGGAACTCCTTCGGTTATGCCTCAAGAAAGATCCCGCTGCCTGGGAAGAGTTTGTAAGCCGCTTTTCACACCTCGTGTATTGGGCGATTGAGCGTTCTTTTACGCGATGCCATTTTTCATTTCATCCCGAGGACCTGGAGGATGCCTTCCAACAGGTCTTTTCTTATTTGTGGGAGAAGGGTTTAAAAGAAGCGAAGGGGATTGAGCGGCTCGAAGGGTGGCTGACGATTGTCTCCTACCGGATCGCGATCGATTATGTCCGGAAAGAAAGTAGAGTGAAACGTAGGGCCGTCTCTCTTGAGGCGCGGATGGGAGGGGGAGGCGAAGAAGAGAGATCCTTGGGGAAACTCCTTCCGAGTGCCGCGAAAAATCCCCGGGAACAGGCAGAGGAAAAGTTATTTGAGAAGTCCCTTCAAGAGATCCTCGGGTCACTCACAGAAAAAGAGTCGTGCGTTCTTCGTCTTAACCTCATCGAGGAGAAGACCCACGCCGAGATTTCCGAACTTCTCAAGATGCCCATCGGAACGATTTCAAGTCTGATTCAGCGAACAAAGGAGAAGGTCGCTTTGGCGCTCAAGGAGCGTTTGGGAGAAAAATAAAATTTTTGCAAGTATTTGCCGACTTTTTACGTCATGTCTATTAGGAGGAAGAGATGTTTGATCCGGTTGAAGAGGTCATAAAACAAAGGCTAAAGGGAGAAAAGGCGGCTTTACCGGCCCGAAAAAGGGACTGTCCTACTGAAAAAGAACTTTGGGACTACCTGAACGGCGCCTCTGGCAAAGGAGAGGGAAGAATCGCCGGCCATGTTGTCGATTGCGATTTCTGCCTGCAATCCCTTCTTCTTGCGCAGGAGGTGCGCCCGGGACTCGGGTTCGGTCCTTCGGAGGGACCGCCGGCGGGGATGATCCAGAAGGTAGCCCGCCTTGCCCAGAAGGGAAAGGACTGGAAGTCGTGGAAAAAACATCTCTGGCTTCTCCTTTCACTCCTATCGATCGGCGCCTCATTTCTCTTCCCCCGCTATTTCCTCCAGTGCCTCACGGTAGGAATTCTCTTCGGAGTGAAATGGATCTTTGATACCGCCACCACAAGGACGCTCATTGTGATGTATGAAGCCCTCAAGAAAAGGGGATCCGGGGAAGAATCCTCAAAAGACGTTCAGGAAAGAATGACCAAAAAATAGCCTAGGAACTACCAAGCGAAAGGCGCCGGGCTAAGGAGGAATCCTTAGCCCTTTTGTCATAAGGACTGTCCCTAAAGGACAGTCCTTATTAAGGTTACGAGAAGCTCAAAATTTTTTTAAAATTCTTGCAAGAATTTCCCTTTCTTTTACGTCATGTACTTATAGGAGCCTGAAATTGGAGCATGTAACTCAAAGGAGGTTTCGATGGAGGCGTTAGGGATTGAAGTGTTGAGACTTCGCAAGTTGGATGGAGAAGGAAAGACGAAGGCCTTTTGCGACATTGCCGTTTCCGGGTCGATTCTTGTCAAAGGGCTTCGGGTCGTCTCCGGGAAGAACGGCCTTTTTGTTTCGATGCCGAGAGAACAGGGGAAAGATGGAAACTGGTATGAAACGGTGAGCCCCTTGAATGATGAGACAAGGAGTTCCTTAACAGAACTTGTTCTCGAAGCGTATCGGGGCTCCAATGGAGAGGTGCTCTAACTCCCGGAATTCTCTGGGCAAGGTAGGTGAGGCCCTTGCCCAGAGGTTTCTTCAAGGGAAAGGATATGAGATCCTTGAGAAGAACTTCCGGTGTCGATTCGGAGAAATCGATCTGATTGCGAAGGAAGGGGGAGAGATCGTTTTCATTGAGGTCAAAAGTCGATCCGGAACAGAATTCGGATTTCCAGAGGAACAAATTTCCTGGAGAAAACAAAAGAGACTTGGACGCCTTGCGCAGTTTTACTTGAAGCGGTGCCTTAAGGAAGAACCCGCCCGGATCGACATGGTCGCGATCCTTCTGGGTGAAAAAGGGAAAGTGCTTCAGATGGAAGTCATCCAGAATGCCGTTTCTTTTTCGGGTTAAGAGATGTTCGCCAAGATCACATCGGTAGGGGTCTTGGGGATAGAAGGATATCCGGTCGAGGTGGAGATCGACCTCTCGAACGGTCTTCCTGCTTTCTCCATCGTCGGGCTCCCTGATCCTGCGGTCAAAGAGGCGATCGACCGCGTCAAAAGCGCCATTAAAAATTCAGGCTTCGAGTTCCCGAGGAAAAAGATTACGGTAAACCTGGCACCGTGCGACATCCGAAAAGAGGGTCCTTCTTTTGACCTTCCGATTGCACTCGGAATTCTTCAGGCGACCGGACAACTGGAGTCAGTGGTTCTTCGCGAAATGAGTTTTTGCGGAGAACTTTCTCTGGACGGGACACTTCGTTCGATTTCGGGGATTCTGCCGAGAGCGGTCGCAGTCGGGAAGGTCCTCGGAAGAGGGTTTGTCGTCCCTCGTGGGAATGCCTTTGAGGCGGCGATTGTGCAGAGGACCTCTGTCTACGCCATGAAGTCCCTCATGGAGACGGTCCGTTTTCTGCGTGGCGATCTTGAGAAGGAAAAAATCCGGATCGATGTGAAAAGGTTGTGGAAAGAGAATGGGCATGACGCTTTTGATTTTCGGGATGTCAAGGGACAATCCCATGCCAAAAGGGCTCTTGAGATCGCGGCCGCCGGAGGCCACAACGTTCTCCTCATCGGCCCTCCCGGAGCGGGGAAGACGATGCTCGCCAAAAGACTCCCCACCATTCTTTCGGGCCTTTCCTTGGAGGAAGCGATTGAAAGTACAAAGATTCACAGCGTTGCGGGGCATCTTACAAACAAGAGACATTTTGTCGCGACACGTCCTTTCCGTTCTCCCCATCACACAATCTCCGACGCTGGACTGGTTGGCGGAACCGCGCACCCCAAGCCGGGGGAAGTGAGCCTTGCCCATCACGGGGTTCTCTTTTTGGATGAACTGCCGGAGTTCAAACGAAATGTGTTGGAAACTCTCCGGCAGCCTCTCGAGGAGGGAAGTGTCACAATCTGCAGAGCTGAAAGTTCACTCACCTATCCCGCCCGTTTCATGCTGATCTCTGCCATGAACCCTTGCCCCTGTGGGTACCTCACCGATCCGAAAAAGGAATGCCGCTGCAGTGCCTATCAGATTGAGAAATATTACTCACGCATCTCGGGGCCTCTCCTGGATCGGATCGATATCCACTTGGAAGTCCCTCCCTTAAAATTTGATGAGATGACTCAGAAGGAAGATGGAGAGGACTCGAAAACGATAAGAGTTAGAGTGAATCAGGCCCGCAGCCTTCAGCGGAAACGATACGATGACAAGGGGCCGGAGTTCTGTAACGCCTTTCTGGGGCCGAAAGAGATGGCGCGCACCTGCGCGCTCTCCAAGGAAGGGAAGGAGCTTTTGCGCGTCGCCATTCAGGAGTTAGGCCTCAGTATGCGGGCCTATGACCGTGTCTTAAAAGTGGCAAGAACCATTGCAGACCTTGAGGGCTCCGAGAATATCCAAGCCCCCCACATTGCAGAGGCGATCGGATACCGGAGCCTCGACCGCACATTCAGAAAATCTGCATAGCCGAGCATTTCCCTCCTTCACCATTCGTGTTATAATTTGAACCCATGGGGTCTATCGCTTCATCACGTTCAATTCTCACTCCAGAAGAAGTCCGCCAAAGTCTCAGAGCCTCCAAACGGGAAGCGGTGGCGAACGCTGTCATGCTCGGTCTCACCGACCCTTTCATGATCCCTTATGCATTGGCACTTGGGGCAAGCGCATTTCAGGCGGGTCTTTTAAGTTCAGCACGGAACGCGATCCTTTCCCTCTTGCAACTTAAATCTGCAGATGCGGTGCAGCGGCTCCGTTCGAAAAAGAGACTTCTCTTATGGACTGTTGGGATTCAAATAGTTCTTTGGATACCCCTTGCTTTGGTGGGGCCTCTCTTCGGGCCATGGGCTGTGGCCGCGCTCATTCTCCTTTATACGATGGGGACGACGATCGCTGCTTTTGGGAACCCCGCGGGGGGAAGCCTTGTGAGCAGATATCTCACCCCTCAAGAGCGGGGTCAATTTTTTGGGCATCTTGCACGCCGTATGGGGCTCTGCTCGACGGCCGCTGCTCTTTTGGGAGGAGGTTTCTTGCAAGTGACGGCAGGCCGGCCCTGGCTCGGATTTGGACTTCTATGCGCCGGCGCTGCGGTCGCCCGTACGTTTTCGTGGCGGTGGTTCACCCAATTGGCTGAGGGTCCTTGGGAAGAGTCGCCCGAAGAGGCACTTTCCTTGTGGCAGTTCTTCCGTCAAAGAGAAACGAGTAACTTCCTCTATTTCACCCTCTCCATCGCGGCCATGAGTTTTTCGGTGAATCTCGCAGCACCTTATTTGGCCGTTTATATGTTGAAAGAACTTCACTACAACTATTTCACTTATACGATAATCTCTTTGTCACTCTCGTTCGTTGCGGCTTTGGTGGTGCCTGCCTGGGGGAAAGTCGGTGATAGATTCGGAAACCAAGTCGTATTACGCTGGACGATGGTAGGAGTGAGTATTCTCCCATTTCTATGGCCCATCTCTCGGAATCCGGCGTGGCTTGCGATGGTGTTTATGGTCGCCGGATTTTTCTGGGTTGGGCTCAACCTTTGCACGGTCAACTTTGTTTATGATGCAGCAGCCCCTTTTACCCGAGACCGATACCTTGCCTATTTTAATGTTATCAATGGGTGTAGCATGAGTCTCGGAGCCCTCACAGGAGGATGGCTCTTGGGAAAGATTCCACCGACGAAGGGAAGTGTCTTCATCACTCTTTTTTACTGTTCAGGGCTCCTCCGATTCGGTTCAGCGCTCGTCTTTCGCCGTCTGGTCCGTGAGGTGCGTCCCGTCCGGCAGGTCGGCCTGCGGGAAGTTCTTTACGAGTTAGCGGGTGAACGGATTGTCCAGCTCTTCGGCAAATGATTTTCAGTAAAATACCCTTGACACCTCCAGAGGGAACCTTTAGGATGAAAGTGAGGAAGAAACAGATGGATGAAGGGGTTAAAAAGAAAGTGCTGCGGATGCTCACCTATGGGCTCTACATCGTCGGGGTGAGGGACCATAGCACGGTCCACGCCTTTACAGGAACGTGGTTCAGTCAAGCCTCTTTCAAACCGCCCCTTGTCATGTTGGGTGTTTCTGGGGAGGGTCGTTCTGCCCACATGGTTAAAGAAAGCCGCGTTTTTTCGGTGAGTATTTTGGGGACGGGCCAAAAGGAAATCGCACAAACTTTCTTCAAATGTCCTGAACCGAAGGATGGAAAATTTGGAGGGGTTTCATTCGAAAAAGGGGCGAATGGTTGTCCGATTCTCACAGAAGCCCCGGCTTTTTTGGAGTGTCACGTCGTGGAGACTGTTGAAAGGGGAGATCATCTTGTGGTGATAGGCGAGGTGGTTGGGGCAGGAGTCAAGAAGGAGATGGCACCTCTGGCCCTTTCAGAAACCCCCTGGAAATACGGAGGATAAACGCTTCACGAACGACGAACGACGAGCGACGAAAACGCCCTATCGAGAGATAGGGCGTTTTGTTAGAATAAAAGCGTATGGAAAAAAGAGAAATTGCCACGCACATTGTTAAGACTCTCAAAGACCGGGGGTTTGTTGCCTACTGGGCGGGAGGGTCTGTCCGCGACCGACTCATGGGACAAGACCCCAAGGATTACGACATTGCGACAAGTGCCAAACCGGATGAGGTCAAAAAAGTTTTTCAAAAGACGATCCCGGTCGGCGAAAAGTTTGGCGTGGTGATCGTTGTTCTTGAAGGAGAGAATTTTGAAGTGGCCACCTTCCGGACGGAAGGGGCTTACTCGGATGGCCGGCGGCCCGATTCGGTGACTTTTTCAAACGCCAAAGAAGATGCCCTCCGTCGAGACTTTACGATCAACGGTCTTTTCTACGACCCTCTTTCCGGGAAACTATTGGATTATGTTGACGGAGAAAAGGACATTCGGGCGAAGCGGATTCGAACCATTGGAAGAGCGGAAGAGCGTTTTCGGGAAGACAAACTTCGGCTTCTTCGGGCGATCCGTTTTGCGAGTAACCTCTCTTTTGAAATTGAATCAGAAACGTTTCGGATGATTCAACGGTTAGCGCCTGAAATAAAGGGTGTGAGCCAAGAGCGTATTCGGGAGGAACTCATTAAAATTTTTACCCGTCCCGGGGCCGGTCGGGGACTTGAATTTTTGGGCGAAAGCCGGCTTCTTCAAGAAGTCTTGCCTGAGGTAGAGGCGATGAAAGGGGTGGAGCAACCGAAGGAATTTCATCCTGAGGGGGACGTCTTTGTGCACACGAAGCTCATATTGGATAAACTCGATCATCCGTCGGTCATTCTCGCCTTTGCCTCCCTTCTTCATGACGTCGGAAAGCCTCTCACCTTCGAAGTGACAGACCGAATCCGCTTCAACCAGCATCCGGAAGTCGGTGCGCGACTGGCGGAGAAGATTCTCACGCGCCTCCGATTTTCGAACGAAGAGAAAGATCAGATTGTGGCGTGCATTCAAAATCATATGCGTTTTAAAGAGGTGCAGAAAATGCGTCCCGGGAAACTGAAAGGACTTCTCCAGAGAGAGACCTTTTTTGAGGAACTGGAACTTCACCGGATCGACTGCCTCTCAAGCCATGGGATTCTGGAGAACTGGGAATTTCTGAAAAAAAAGCTTGAGGAGTACAGTGAAGAAGAGATTAAGCCGAAGCCCTTTATCACGGGGGACGATTTGCTTCTTCTCGGTTTTTCCCAAGGGCCCCTTCTTGGAAAAATTCTTGCCGAGCTCAACGACCTTCAGTTGGAGGGGATCACGCACTCCAAAGAGGAGGCGCTTGCCTGGATGCGCGCACACTACCCGGATCCCTCGTAACGATTACCCTTTTATTCTTGAAAAGTAACCCCCCATGTGATATAATGTAACTATTGATAAAATCGGAAGTTGTGTGTAGAGTCCGCTACTCAAGGAGGAATAGATGGCGCAAGACCTGAAAGCCTTGAATGAGAGGATAAAACAGGAAAGCGAGTTTATCCCCCAGCTCATTTCTGAGATCGGGAAGGTGATCGTTGGGCAAAGATACATGATTGAAAGGCTTCTCATCGGTCTTCTGGCGAACGGGCATATTTTGCTGGAAGGGGTTCCGGGACTGGCCAAAACCGCCTCGGTCAAGACGCTTGCCCAGACGATCGATACCAAATTCCAAAGGATTCAATTTACACCGGACCTTCTTCCCGCCGACCTCATCGGAACGCTCATTTATAATCCAAAAGACGGGACCTTTCTCACCAAGAAAGGCCCTATCTTTTCCAATATTATCCTGGCCGATGAAATTAACCGCGCACCCGCCAAAGTTCAAAGTGCTCTTCTTGAGGCGATGCAGGAGCGGCAGGTCACGATTGGGGAAAACACCTTTAAACTGGACGATCCTTTTCTGGTTCTTGCCACCCAGAACCCGATCGAACAGGAGGGAACCTATAATCTTCCCGAAGCCCAGGTGGACCGGTTTATGTTGAAAGTCAAGATCACCTACCCCGCAAAAGAGGAGGAGAAGATCATTATGGAACGGATGGCGGGCGGGCCGCCGATCACCGTGAATAAAGTCCTTTCCCCACAGAGGCTCATTCAGGCCCGGGAAGTGGTGAACCAAATTTATGTGGATGATAAAATCAAAGATTATATTGTAGAACTTGTGATCGCGAGCCGGAATCCAGAGGCCTATCATCTGGACCTCAAAGGATTCATCCTCTACGGGGCCTCTCCCCGCGCCACCATTAACCTCAACATGGCTGCAAAGGCCCACGCTTTTTTGAATCGAAGAGGATATGTCATTCCCGAAGATATTAAGGCGATCGGGATGGATGTTCTCCGTCATCGGATTCTCGTGACCTATGAGGCCGAGGCGGAAGAGATCTCTTCGGAAGACATCATTCAAAAACTCTTCCAAGGCGTCCCCGTTCCATGATCCCGCAGGAATTTTTTGCCCACATCCGCAGGCTTGAAATTACCACAAAGCGTCTGGTGACGGACCTCTTTGCCGGCGAATACGAAAGCGTTTTCAAGGGGAGGGGGATCGAATTCAGCGAGGTGCGGGAGTATCAGATCGGGGACGACATCCGGACCATCGACTGGAATGTGACGGCGCGGATGAACCGTGTTCACACCAAGCGGTTTGTCGAGGAGAGGGAACTCACGATCATGTTTCTTGTGGATTTAAGCGGTTCGAGTTCATTTGGAAGTCTCGACAAAACGAAAAGGGAATTTGCCTCTGAAGTGGCGGCCCTTCTGGCCTATTCCGCGTTTCTGAATCAGGATAAGATCGGCATGCTTCTTTTCACGGATCGCGTGGAGAAGTTTCTCGCTCCCCGGAAAAGACGTGTACATTTTCTGGAGATGATCCGTGATTTCCTTTATTTTTCCCCCCGGGGCAAAAAAACGGATCTCAAGCTGGCGCTCAACACCCTCAATCGTGTCATTCCCAGACGATGCGTTGTGTTTATCATTTCCGATTTTCTTTCGAAGGATTATTGGAATCTCCTTCGGACAACCCAGAAACGGCACGATACGATCTGTGTGGTGGTCCAAGATCATCGGGAACTCATCATTCCCCGCGTGGGTCTTATCGAATTTGAGGACGCTGAAACAGGAGAGTTAAGACTCGTGAATACCCGCGAAGAAGCCTTTGTGAAGGCCTTTGAGAGAAAATCGACGGAGCGTCATGCGGAACTTTTTGGAAAATTCGCTGCCATCGGAATCGACGCGATCCCCGTTACCGTCGGCGAACCCTATATCCAGCCCTTGATGAAGTTTTTTAGAGACCGCCAGAGAAGAAGATAGAGGACTCGCATGGGGAAAAAAGCGATTTTCCTCTTCTTGTTCACGGGGATGGCGTTTTTTCTCTGGAGTGGGATGGCCGAGGGGGAGAAGGCGTTGAGGGTCTCCACGCGTGTCGATAAAAGGACCCTCCGGGTGGGGGATGAATTTCTTTATGAAATCAGCGTCACCCACCCTTCCGAAGTCCTCGTGACCCTGCCGGGGGAAGGGGTCGAGGTAGGACCGTTTGAGGTGAAACGGTCCCGACCTCTCCCGCGCCGCACAAACGGGGATGAAATCACCGAAGGAGTCAGTTTTCTCTTAACAATTTTTAAACTGGGGGTGTGGCAGATTCCCCCCATCGGTATTTCTTATACAGACTATCGGAAGCGCGCCCTTCCCGAGTCTTCTTATGAAGAGGCCCTCTCTGCAGGAACAAGTCTTGGGACGCGTGGGATTGAGAAGACGGAGCCGATCGAAATCACGGTTCAAAGTCTCCTCGGCGAGGAACCGCCTCCACCGATGGAACTCCAGAAGCTGAAAAATCCGGAAAGGGATAGGGGGCTCTGGGTTATTTTC